>Ga0302314_10005079_pt1 | contig 24049 bp, 25 predicted proteins | sample III_Palsa_N2_3_FD_200533 | JGI IMG/M metagenome (GOLD analysis project Ga0302314, IMG submission 200533) | Peat permafrost microbial communities from Stordalen Mire near Abisko, Sweden - III_Palsa_N2_3 | ecosystem: Environmental > Terrestrial > Soil > Palsa > Peat permafrost | place: Sweden... | reverse complement strand
GCGCGGCATCCGCGGATTTGGCGAGGACATCGGCGTCGATCCCGAGTTCGGCGGCGAGCTGTTCGCGATTGTCGAGCCGGGCGTCGGCGACCAGCAGGTCGCCGCTTTCGGGATCGGCCATCGGCTGCGAATCGAACGCGTCTTCCCGGGTGACGGCCATGGCGCGGTAGCCGAGGCCGAGCGCGCCGTCGCGGAGCGAGGAGGGTCCCTCCGGCCCGAGGTGGGCGAGCGAGCGCAGCATCGCGTCGATCTCGCGCTGGCCGACCGGCGCGCCGTCGAAACGCAGAATCCCGCAAATACCGCTCAGGACCGTCCCTCTTAGGGCCTTCGCCGCCCCGCGCCCTGTCCAGCGCCGCCTTCGGCGACCTAGATCAGCTGGTCGATTCGGTAGAGGGCGAATGGTACTCCGGCGTGCCGGCGACGGCGGTGTCCTTGCCGCTGGCGCTGACGCCGCGTGCATAGAGCTCGGAGAAGATCACCTTCGGCGCGGCGTAGGGTTTCCTGGCGCGCAGGCCCGGCGTCTCGAATTCATCGTCCGCCGACGCCATGGCTGGGTCCCCTCAAGCGTGCTCGCCGATCTAGCGTATAGCGCGAGTGGCCCAGCGTCGCAACAAACCGAGGAGCGATCCGCTGGCTTTCGCTTGGAGGGCGACATAGCTTTCGTTGCAGCGAAGGCTGAGGTGTCGGACGTTGGAACGCGATGATCCCAATCTGGCTCTGATCGTTGGCGGGCGCAGCGTCGGCGAGCACCTGGATGCGGCGATCGAGCGGGGCGACGTGATCCGGCGCGGGGATGGCGGGCTGGCGCTGGCAAAGCCGCAATCCGAGCGCGACGAAGTGGGCCGCAAGGGCGGTTTCCTGGGCCGGGCCGGCGCCAACGACCGGCCCTGCGGTTTCCTCAACGGCTTTCTTTTCGACAACGCCTACGGCCAGACCCAGGTCCCGTCCGGTTGCCGCGCCTGCTTCAAGGTCAAGATTTCGACGCGCAGTCTCAGGGCGCTGATGGCCGCCAAGGAGATCGCCGAAACGACGCCGTTCACGACCAAGAGCGGCGCCGCGGTCGATAATCCGGCCAATTCGGATAGGTACAGCACCTACCTCTATTGCGATGGCCTGGACGAGGCTCGCACGGCCTATCAGGGGCTGCGGCAGGTGATCGACGGCGATGCGCGGCTGGGGCCGGACGTCGAGATCACCATCAAGCGCGGCTGCACCAACTACGAACGCAAGCTGGGTCCGTCCGACCGCTATGCGTTCGATCCGGGGCTCGAGGCGGTGGAGGCGCATCTCGCGCAGCGGTTTCGCGACGATCGGCCGGAGCGCAAGGCAAGCAAGGCGGCGGTCGCGTCGTTGCGGATGCTGCGCCTGATCCGGACCGCCTATCGGATCGGCGACGAGACCTATCGCGACTTCACCGATGGCAAGCCGCTCGTCGAGCCGCTGATCAGCTATTCGCCGGAGCCGGAGCCGCCGGCTGAGTGAGCCTCAGTTGCTCTTGATGACGGCGCCGCGGGTTTCGAGTTCGCTCAGGAACGCCTCGACCTCGGCCTGGCAGTCTTCCGGCGTAGTCTCGAATTCGGTGGCGAGGGCGGCGCAGATCTGCGGCACAGCCATGGGCGTGTCGATCAGCTCCCAGACCCGGGCGCCGACCTCGTTCAGGCCCAGATAGGCGCCGCTGCCGGCGCTCATCATCACCAGTTCCTGGCCGACGTGCGCCGCGAGCCAGCCCTCCTTGCGAGCATACATTCGCCTACCCCGTCCGTCAGACCGCCCGCTGGACGCCCTCTTCGCGGGAGAGCGCATAGCCCAGCCGCCGCATCATCGGCCCATGCGCCGATTCGATGCGCTGAACCTGTTCGGCGGTCAACTCGCTGCGCCACGCCTCGGTTTGCCCGCGCCGAAAGAACAGGGTGCTGGCGCCGCCCGGTCGCCATTCGATGAAGCCCTGCTCCCGTTCCTGCGCCTGCAGCCGGTCGAACCGAGCGAACGCGACGGCGCGCTCGGCGTCGGCAGCCAACACCTGGCGGCCGGCGAAGGCCATCGCCGCGGTGAAGGTCGCGAGCGGCGCGGCCTGCAGGTCCTCGTAGCGCACCAGGTGAACGGGCAGGTCGGTCTGGCCCAGCCAGCTCGCTGCATGGCCGCTCCAGTCGAGCAGCCGCTGGCGCAGTTGCGGTGTCTGCGCTCGGGGCGAGGCGGCGAAGCAGGCGCCGGGGTCGGCCATCAGCGCGATCGCCGCGTCGAGACCGATCTTGCGGTGGTTGGCGAGCGAGGGGGCGACATCGCGGGGATCGCGAACGATCAGGATCGCCCGATCGGCGCCGAGCGCCCCGCCCAGCAGCGGTTCGCCCGACGCGCTGGTCAGATAGGCGTCATGGGCCTTCACCAAGCGCAGGTCCTCGCCATCGTCCTCAAGCGCCATTGTTTGGTAGACGCGGGGCCGCAGGCTGTCGGCCTCGTCGTGGGTCAGCAGACCGGAGTCAAGCAGGGTGTGGAACTCGAACTCGTCCCGGGCGCTGGCGATGCCGCCGCGCTCGCCGATCTTGTTGATGTCGACCGGTTCGTCCTCAGCCGACAGATTGGCCGCGAGCAGCCGAAACCAGGTGTTGCCGGACTTCGGGTAGGAGGCCAGCCAGATCAGCCGGGTCACGCCGCGCCCACCAGCTCGCCGATCCCGACCCAGTGCCGCTCCAGGGCGTCGATCGTCTGCGGCATGGCGGCGAAGTCGAGTTCGCGGGTGAGCTGGAACACGCCGCCGGCGTTGCCGACGGCGGCCGCCAGCCGGAAATAGAGCTCTTCCTGGCCCATCTGCTTGATCAGCCGGGCGCGGTAAGCGTTTTTGCGCAGCAGCAGCGCCGCGTCGACGATGTTCGGCCGCTCGATCCCCGGCCGGATCGGACCGCGCGCCTCTTGCAGGGCATAGACCGGGCCGCAGGGCAGCGGCGCCGGCGAGGCGGCGGCCTGCGGCGGCTCGACATAGAACTTCGACAGCCGGCCGCGCACCGCTGGGCCTTGCCGGTCGGCGAGGTCGAGATGGCGGATCGCCTGCGCCCACAGCTTCGGCAGCCGCCCGTCGGGGTGAACCAACGGCCGCCCCGCGCCATCGGCGCCGAGGACGCAGAAGTCGTCGGTGACCAGCGGATAGCCGCGCTGCGCCAGGGCGGTCGCCAAGGTCGATTTGCCGGCGCCCGACGGTCCCATGAACAGCACCGCCTGGCCGTTCACCGCGACGCCGCTGGCGTGCAGCACGACCAGGCCGCGCTGGTGCAGCAGGATGCCGAAGGTGGTGCCGGTGAGGAAGGCGGCAATGTCGCCGCTCGCCGCCTCCAGCTCGGGCTGGTAGGCGATCGCGGCGCCGCCGGTCAGCCAGAACCGCGCAATGCCGGGCACTTGCAAAAGGAAGGCGCCGGGCGCCATCGCCCAGTTAGGTCCAGCGGCGGCGGGATCGTCCAGCCGCTCCGGCACGGGGCCGAGGGCGATCGTGACATCGGCCGCCGCATCGCCGGCGTCGGCGTGCAGGCCAGGTATCTCGACGTCGCTCGAAACGGTCAGGCCGGCGATGCGGTAGCGATACAACTGCAGCCCCGCTGTTCCCTGGCGACCGGCCGGGATCGTCACAGCAGAAAATCGCCGCGTAAAGCGACGATTTTTTGCGACGCGGGCCGAGCGCTACCCAAACACCTCTATCGGCCCGAACTCGCCTGTAGCGGCCTCTCCGGGCCGGCACGGGCACATCCAGTCGGCCACCTCACATCACCGCCCCGATCTGCCAGGGCACGAACTCGGCGCCGCCGTAGCCGAGCGCCTCGCTCTTGGTCTTCCGGCCGGAGGCGACCTCGAGCAAATAGTCGAGGATTTCGGCCCCCTTCTGCTCGATCGTGGCTTCGCCGACCGCGATAGGGCCGCAGTCGATGTCGATATCCTCGTCCATGCGCCGATAGATATCGGTGTTGGACGACAGCTTGATCGAGGGCGACGGCTTGCAGCCGAACGCCGAGCCGCGGCCGGTGGTGAAGGCGATCATGGTCGCGCCGGACGCCACCTGGCCGGTGGCCGAGCACGGATCGAAGCCGGGACTGTCCATGAACACCAGGCCCTTGGCGGCGATCGGCTCGGCGTACTCGACCACGTCCATCAGCGGCGAGCCGCCGGCCTTGGCGACCGCGCCCAGCGACTTCTCCAGGATGGTGGTGAGGCCGCCGGCCTTGTTGCCGGGGCCGGGGTTGTTGTCCATCTCGGCGCCGTTGCGGGCGGTGTAGCCCTCCCACCAGGCCAGCCGGGCGCGCAGCTTGTCGGCGACTTCGGTCGAGGCGGCGCGAGCGATCAGCAGGTGCTCGGCGCCGTAAATTTCGGGCGTCTCGGAGAGGATCACCGTGCCGCCGAGCCCCGCCAGCCGATCCGAGGCGACGCCAAGCGCCGGGTTCGAGGTGACGCCCGACCAGGCGTCGGAGCCGCCGCATTGCAGGCCGAGCGTGATCTCGCTGGCCGAGACGGTGGTGCGCCGCGCCGCGCCGACCTTGGGCAGCATGTCGGCCAGCCGCTCCAGCCCGGCCTCGATCGCCCGCCGCGTGCCGCCGGTGTCCTGGATGGTGAAGGACTGGAACCCGTCGCCCTCGGTCAGGCCGTAGTCCGACTTCAGCCGGCCGATCTGGATCACTTCGCAGCCGAGGCCGACCAGCAGCACGCCGCCGAAGTTCGGGTTGGCCGCCGTGCCCCAAAGCGTGCGGCGCAGCACCTCGAAGCCCTCGCCGGACCCAGCCATGCCGCAGCCGCTGGCGTGGGTGATCGGCACGATGCCGTCGATGTCGGGGTAGGCGTCGAGCAGGCCCCGGCGCTCGGCCGCCTCGGCGATGTGGCGGGCGACGGTGGCCGAGCAGTTCACCGAGGTCAGCACGCCGATGTAGTTGCGCACCCCCACCTTGCCGGTCGCGCGGCGATAGCCCTCGAAGCTGCGCGGCGCCTCCTGGCGCTGGACCGCGCCGGCTTGAGCGCCTTCCCGCAGCGACGACATCGCCATGTTGTGGGTGTGGACGTGAGCGCCCGGTGCAATGTCGAGCGTGGCGACGCCGATCACCTGGCCGTACTTGTGCACCGTCTCGCCGGCGCGGATCGGCCGGACAGCCACCTTGTGGCCGCTGAGGATCGCCTCGGCCGTCGCCAGGCCCTCGCCGTCGATGCGCTCGCCGGCGATCAGCCGCCGCATGGCGACGACCACGTTGTCGGCGGCGTTCAACCGCAAGGCGTTGGGACGCTCGGCAGTCATTGAAATATCAGCGTAGACGAATGCTGCAGCATTTTCTACGATGCCCTCGCGTTCTTCGCACCACTAACATGCCAGCTAGGCCGATGCCCGCCGACGCCGCCTCGCGCAGAATGTTCGTCACCCCGCACGGCCGGACGCTGGCGTTCACGCGGCTCGGCTTCGGCGGCGCGCCGCTCGGCAACATGCACCGGACGCTGTCGGAGGTCGAGGCCGAGGCGACGGTCCGCGCGGCCTGGGACGCCGGCGTGCGCTACTTCGACACCGCGCCGCTCTACGGCCACGGACTCTCCGAGAGCCGGATCGGTCGCGCATTGAGCGCCGAGCCGCGCGGCGCCTTCAGGATCTCGACCAAGGTCGGCCGGTTGCTGGAGCCGTGCGCGGCGGGGGATGAAGCGGCGGGCATCTATCAGGCGACACCGCCGCTGAGGGTGCGGTTCGACTATAGCCGCGATGGGGTGATGCGCTCGTTCGAGGCGAGCCTGGCGCGGCTGGGACTGGACCGGGTCGACATCCTCTACGTCCACGACATCGAACCAGCGGCGCACGGCGCGGCCTACGAGGCGCGGTGGGACGAGCTGATGGCCGGCGGCGGCTGGCGGGCGCTGGACGAGCTCCGCGCAGCCGGCGACGTCGCGGCGATCGGCCTGGGCGTCAACGACGCGGCGCCGTGCGAGCGGATGCTGGCCGAATTCGACCCGGACATCTTCCTGCTCGCCGGCCGCTACACCCTGCTCGAACAGGCGCCGCTCTGGGATCTGCTGCCGGCGTGCGAGCGGCGCTGCGTCGGCATTGTCGCGGGCGGGCCGTTCAACTCCGGCGTCCTGGCCCGGGATGGCGGCACGTTCGACTATGCCGCCGCGCCGGCGGCGGTGCTGGCGCGGGTCGGGCGGCTGCGGACCGTATGCGAACGGTTCGGCGTCGCCTTGCCGGCGGCCGCGTTGCGGTTCGTGGCCGCGCATCCGGCGGTCGTCAGCGTGATCCCGGGCGGGCAGACGCCGGGCGAGGTCGCAGCCAACGCGGCGATGATGGACGCGCCGATCCCGGCCGAACTCTGGACCGCGCTGCAGGACGAAGGGCTGATCGACGCCGCCGCGCCAACGCCGGCTTTGGAAATACAAGGCGCCCGCAGCCTACACTGACCAGGAGCCACCCATGGCGTTCAACGGCCTCGGCCTCGATCTCGGCAATCTCTCCCGGCTCTCCAGCGCCAAGACCCGCTCGATCTCGCCGGAGAATTTTACCGGCGAGAAGGGCCGCGGCGGGATGTCGGTCGATGGCCCGGCCGCCAACGCCGCGCGGGGTCTGGGTCAGGGCTGGAAGGTCTCGCCCTATGTCATCATCCAGCCTGGCGACACCTTCACCCTGGCCGACATCGAAGGCTCCGGCGCGATCCAGCAGATCTGGATGACGCTGGCGCGGGGCAAGTGGCGCCACACCATCCTGCGCGCCTACTGGGACGGCCAGGACCAGCCCTCGATCGAGTGCCCGGCGGGCGACTTCTTCGCCTGCGGTTGGGAGACGTACGCCCAGGTGACCTCGCTGGCGGTGTGCGTGAACCCCGGCCGCGCGTTCAACAGCTACTGGGAGATGCCGTTCCGCCAGCGGGCGCGGCTGACGCTGCAGAACCTCTCGGACGAGGCGATCTATGTCTACTACCAGATCAACTACGCGCTGACCGACGTGCCTGAGGACGTCGCCTACTTCCACGCCCAGTTCCGGCGGGTGAACCCGCTGCCGTACAAGGACGTCTACACCATCCTCGATGGCGTGAAGGGGCAGGGCCACTACGTCGGGACCTACATGGCCTGGGGTGTCAACAACGCCGGCTGGTGGGGCGAGGGGGAGATCAAGTTCTTCATGGATGGGGACGCGGCGTTCCCGACCATCTGCGGCACCGGGACCGAGGATTACTTCTGCGGCGCCTACAATTTCGATCCCGGCGTGGTCGATCGCACCCTGACCAGCGCCTACACCGAGTTCAACACCCCCTACGCCGGCATGCCGCAGGTGATCCGGCCGGACGGGGTCTACGCTTCCCAGCAGCGCTTTGGCCTCTACCGCTGGCACATCCCCGACCCGATCCGGTTCGAGAGCGACCTCAAGGTCACCATCCAGGCGCTCGGCTGGCGCACCGACAAGGACCGGCGATACCTGCCGCTGCGGGACGACATCGCCTCGGTCGCCTTCTGGTACCAGACCCTCCCCACCGCGCCGTTCCCGGAACTGCCGGGGCGGGATTATCTTGAGGTGATCTGAGCATGTGCTCCTCCACCGTGAAGCGAAGCGCAACGGGGGAGGTGTCGCGGCGCGCGATAGCGCGGCGTGACGGAGGGGGCGCGGCGGTGCGCACCGGCCGTCGACGGCATTTGAGCGTTGGCCTTGCGCCCCCTCCGTCTCGCCCACCCCGGAACAAGTCCGGGGCGGCCGATCCACCTCCCCCGCGTCGCTTCGCTATGCGGTGGAGGGGCGAGGCGCCATGACCGAAACCTCCAAAGCCGAGCGCGTCTACGCCACCCTCCGCCGCCGCGTTCGCGAGCTCGCGCTGCCGCCGGGCGCGCCACTGCGCAAGGACGAGCTGGCGCTGGAACTCGGCGTTTCCCGCGCCCCGGTCAGCGAGGCGATCGCGCGGCTGGCGGAGGAGGGGCTGGCCGAGGTGTTTCCGCAGCACGGCAGCTTCGTCGCGCCGATCCGGGCGGCCGAAGTGCGCGAGAGCCTTTTCATCCGCACTGCGCTCGAGACCGAGGCGATCCGCCGTCTCGCCCCTGCAGCCGGCGCCGCGCTGATCGCGCGACTCGACGACAACCTCGCCGGCCAGGCCGAGGCGCTGGCGGATGGCGACCTCGCTAGCTTCTACGACCTCGACGAGGCGCTACACGGCCTGCTGTTCGCCACGGCTGAGAGTCCCCGCGCCACCCGCCTGCTCGACGCCGCCCGCGCGCCGCTGGACCGGGTGCGGCGCCTCGCGCTGCCGGAGCCCGGCCGGCCTGAAGCGACCTACGCCGAGCACCTGCGCCTGGTCGAGGCGGTGCGCTCCGGCGATGCGGAATTCGCCGCCGCGGCGATGCGGGTGCATCTCGCGATGGTCGGCCGCAGCGTCGAGCGCGAACTCGCCAAGATGGGGGAGGCCAAGCCGTGCGCCGACGCCGCCTGACTGTGGCCACAGGCGTTCCGTACGATCCTTCACTCGACGGATGCCGTCCGGGCTGTCACCTATGATCACAAATGAGAGGTCGGTCCGAGCCGTCCGATTGGGAATTCCAGGATAAGCATGTCAGTCAACGTCCCGGCGAACGATCCGTCCCTCCAGGCCGCCGTCGAGCCGCGCAAGGCGACCCAGGCTCCGGCGGCCGGCCAAGCGGTACGTTCCCCGAAGCTGGGACTCGTCGCCCTCAGCGTCTACGGCTCGGGTGCGCTGGTCGAAAATGTGACGACCTTGGCCGTCGGCGCCCTACTGCTGTTCTATCTCACTATCATCTGCGGCCTATCCGGCGCGGAAGCAGGTCTGGCGCTCGGCGCCACATTGTTGGTCGACTCGGTGATCGACCCGGTCGTCGGGTCAATCTCGGACAACAGCCGCTCGCGCCATGGCCGGCGTCACCCGCTGATGCTGGCCAGTATCATTCCGATCGTAATCACGTTCGGCCTGCTGTTCTCCGTCCCACATGGCCTCACCGGATGGCCGCTGCTGGCCTTCGCCCTAGCCACCCTGTTCGCGATGCGCGTCGCGATCTCTTTGTTCTATGTCCCGTACATGGCGCTCGGCGCCGAGTTGACCGAGGATTATGCTGAGCGCTCCACTGTCGTGGCCGGTCGGGTCTTCTTCACCGTGATCGGCGGCATCCTCACCACGTTCCTGATGTGGGGCGTCTTCCTCAAGGGCACGAACGGACGTTACGATCAGGCTGCCTATTCGCCGCTGGCCTGGACTTTGGGCGGCGTGGTCGCATTTGGCGCGCTACTCAGCACGCTTGGCACACTCCGCGCTCGCAACCGCCTCCATGCCGCACCGGAGGGCCGCAAATTCGGTGTCGCGCAGTTCTTCGCGGAACTGGCCGAGGTCGTGCGCAACCGCTCGTTCCTGAGCCTGTTCTTTCCTTGCCTGATCCTGTTCACCGCGCTTGGCGCGGCGGGCGCGCTGACGCTGCACGCCAATACCTTCTTCTGGCGGCTGACGTCGGGTCAGATCCTGACCCTCGGCTTGCTTGCGCCCGTAGGCATCTTTGCCGGCATCTTCACGGCCAGCCTGTTCGCGAGAAAAATGGAGAAGCGCAGCGCCGCCATGCTCGGCCTCGGCATGATCGCCGTCGCGCAGGTGGGCCCCGTTGCATTGCGGCTGACGGGGCTCATTCCCGCCAGCGCGGCCGTGCCGGCGCTGGCGGTGGCCGTGGTCCTCGGCGGACTTGGCGGCGGCCTGGCCACCATCGCCTTCCAGTCGATGATGGCTGACGCGGCCGACGAGCACGAGCACCTGTTCGGCGCGCGCCGCGAGGGCCTCTATTTCGCCGGCATCACCCTTTCGGCCAAGGCCTCCAGCGGCCTGGGCGCCTGGATCGGCGGCGTGACGCTCGACCTGATCGGCTTCCCGCACGGCATAGCGATGACGCCCGCGATGTTGTCGAAGATACCGCCGGACACGATCCGCAACCTCGGCATCGCCTACGGGCCCGGCGCGGCCGTCTTCTCGGTAGTCGCGCTCGCGGTCTTGCTGACCTACAAGCTGACCAAGGCCGACCATACGCGGATCCTCGCCGATCTGACCGAACGGCGGGCCGCGAAAGTCGAGGGCTGACGGACGGCGGCCCAGCGCCTATCTCGGGCCTGTCGCCCGAGGAGCCCGCCATGCCGACATTGACCGATCCCAAGCTGCTGCGCGCCGACGCCTACGTCGACGGCGCCTGGACCAAGTCCGGCGCCGGCAAGACCTTCGCGGTGCGCAATCCAGCCACGGGCGAGACGCTCGCCGAGGTGGCCGACCTGGAACCCGCCGACGCCCGCGCCGCGATCGAGGCCGCCGCCGCCGCCTTCCCGGCTTGGGCCGCCAAGACCGCGAAGGAACGCGCCGCCGTGATGCGCACATGGTTCGAGCTGATCATGGCCGCGCAGGAAGACCTCGCGCAGCTGATGACCGCCGAGCAGGGCAAGCCGCTGGCCGAGACGCGCGGCGAGGTAGCCTACGGCGCCAGCTTCATCGAATGGTTCGCCGAGGAGGCCAAGCGGCTCTACGGCGACGTGATCCCGACCCACGCGGCGGGCAAGCGCATATTGACGCTGAAGCAGCCGATCGGCGTCGTCACCGCGATCACGCCCTGGAACTTCCCCAACGCGATGATCACCCGCAAGGCCGCGCCGGCCATCGCGGCGGGCTGTGCGTTCGTGATCAAGCCGGCGGACGAGACGCCGCTCTCGGCGATGGCGCTGGCGGAGTTGGCTGACCGCGCCGGCGTGCCGAAGGGCGTGTTCAACGTCGTCACGTCGACGCGGGCCAAGGAAGTGGGGCTGGAGCTGACTCAGAATCCGCTGGTGCGGAAGTTCTCCTTCACCGGCTCGACCGCGGTGGGCAAGCAGCTGATGGCCCAGTGCGCGACCACGGTGAAGAAGGTCTCGCTGGAGCTCGGCGGCAATGCGCCGTTCATCGTCTTCGACGACGCCGACCTCGATCAGGCGGTCGAAGGGGCGCTGGCGTCGAAGTATCGCAACATGGGCCAGACCTGCGTCTGCGCGAACCGGTTCCTGGTGCAGGACGGGGTCTACGACGCGTTCGAGGCCAAGCTGGCCGCGCGGGTGAAGACCATGAAGGTGGGAGACGGCGCCGAGGCCGGCGTGGTGCAGGGTCCGCTGATCAACATGGAGGCGATCGAGAAGGTCGAGCGCCTGCTGGCCGACGCGGTGGCCAATGGCGCCAAGGTCGAGGTCGGCGGCCATCGCCATGCGCTGGGCGGCACCTTCTTCGAGCCGACCGTGGTCACCGGCGTGAAGCCGACGATGGAGATCTCTCGCGAGGAGATCTTCGGGCCGGTCGCCACCTTGACCCCGTTCAAGGACGAGGCTGAAGCGATCCGCCTCGCCAACGACACCGACTTCGGCCTCGCCGCCTATTTCTACGCCCGCGATATCGGCCGCATCTTCCGCGTCGCCGAGGCGCTGGAGTACGGCATGGTTGCGGTCAACGACGGCATCCTCTCCACCGAGGTGGCGCCGTTCGGCGGCGTGAAACAGTCCGGCATCGGCCGCGAAGGCTCGAAGTACGGCATCGAGGATTACGTCGAGATCAAGTACGTGCTGCTGGGCGGGCTGGACAGCTAGGCGCGCTAGGATCCGCTGGTCACGCGCCCCAAACATCCCGCTGCAGCACCACCCGGTAGCCGTCCGGGTCCTCGAACGTGCGCCCGTCGCGGTCCCAGTAGGGGTTGAACGACGGTACGGGCTCGAACCCCGCCGCGCGCATCCGCTCCACGGCCGCGCGCCATTCGGCGTCGTCCGGCAGATAGAACGCCAGCAGATTGTCCGCGGTCGGCGCGCGGCCGGCGGTGTGGCCACGCGCCCGGGTGAACTCGAAGTGGTACGGCGCGCCGGGGGCGCCCAGCATCACGCCGTCGAAGCCATCGTGGTCTTCGAACCGATAGAGCACCGTGAGACCGAGGCCGCGTTCGTAGAACGGCAGCAGGACGTCGAGATTGTCGCTTGGGCGGGCGATGCGAAGGGTCGGGGCTGTGCTCATGGGCCGCTGATAGCGTTGATCTACCGCAAGGAACAATCCGTCGGCCCGAGGTGGGATGTCAGCCCTTTGCGGCGCTGGAGCTGGCCTGAAGTGATGACCGAACTCAATCCGCGTTTTTCGCGTTCGCTCAGGCAACGCGGGAGCATCGCGCGGACCACATCCTGAGGTCGCAAAGATGTGGTTAGCAGCGACGGCAGGGCCGATGTGTCACTTTTTGAAGGCCGCCGCCGATTCGGCCGAATCACCCACCTACCTCAATCGCGACATGCGCGAGTTCCGCTGCATCTCGCCCCGAGCTTACGGAGTTTACCTTGGGGCGAGAGCTAAGGTAGCGTTTGCTAAAGATCAATTCTTGTACTGAATCGCTGTTCAGCTATGTTTTTTGGGTGACCGGGCGTGGCGTACGCATGGTCATCCATCCACAAAGTGCCTAAGCCGGGTCGTACGAATCGGCGCCGCTAAACCCAGTCAGATGTCCGACTGGCAACATTATTACCGAACTGCAGTTCGAACGAGGATCCATATGACCGCTGAAGGGCCGCATCGTCTCGACGTCGCCATGGGCCAACGTATCCGCGAGCGCCGTCGTGCGCTTGGCATGTCCCAAGGCGATCTGGCTCGCGCCCTGGGCATCACCTTCCAGCAAGTTCAGAAATACGAACGCGGCGCTAATCGGGTCAGCTTCTCGCGCCTGATGGAAGTGGTCGATGCGCTGAACTGCCATCTGACCGACCTGACCGAGGGCCTCGACCCCACCCGCCCATCGCGCGAAATCGATCAGGTGCGTCGCCTGATGGCCGAAGACGGCGCCTACGAACTGCTGGAGGCCTACGCTGCGCTCAGGAGCAAGTCGTTGCAGCAGGCCTTGCTGCAGCACGCAAAGGTGCTCGCTGCCGCCGGCGCACCGGCGCGGTAGCTTCGCTAGGGCCGGAGCGACCGACGCCGGCTTCCAAGGCGGTTCGGGTGCTACATGTGGTCTCAGTCGCGCAGCCCGCGCTCTACGCGGAGCCGCTCGGCGAGCGGGCGCCGCGACAGAACGCGCGTTTTGGTGAACCAGCCAAACTGGCAGGCAGCGGTTGAGGGCGCCGCCAATCCGCGCGAGCCCGTTATCCGGAGCTCATCCCTTTGCGCTGCACGCGAACTCATCATCCGTCCGCCTACGCATCGTGCGCCGCCTGCGCTCCAAGCAGAGCGCGGGTCTGATGCTGGTGATGGACGGCGCCGTCGCGCCGCAACTGGCCGATCTTATCGAGGATGCGGTGACTCGACTGGGCGAGGGTCTAGCAATCCTGGACACGATCGATCGCGCCGAACTGTTCTCGGAATTGCCCAGCGGTGGCGACGCCGCCGAGCGGCACCAGTCCGGCGTCTCCCTGCTGGCGATACTTCGGCGCGAACTCACCGCGCTCCGGACCGAACTGGATTCATCGCATCAAGCGCACGACCTGATCCGCCGGCTGGGCGTCGCCGAGTAGCTGCGCGCGTTCGCGGCCGAGCGAAGCGGCTGGCGAGCGCCTATATTCCGGGCAGTCGAACGTTCGGGAACTCAGGTCAGATGTCTCAATTCGTATGCTCCAGCTGCGGCGCCCCTAACCGCATCCCGGAAGATCGGGACGCGCGTCAGGCCAAGTGCGGCAAGTGCCATCAGCCGGTGCTGACCGGCGCGCCAGTCGAGGTTTCCGGCGGTCAGCTCGCGGCCCATCGCAGCGGCACCAAGGGCGCGGCGCTATTGCTCGATGTGTGGGCGCCGTGGTGCGGCCCCTGCAAGTCGATGGCCCCGCAGTTCGCCGCCGCGGCGAAGACGCTTGAGCCGGACGTGCGCCTGCTGAAGCTCAACTCCGACGCCGATCCGGCCGCCGCCAGCGCGCTCGGCGTCTCCGGCATCCCGGCGCTGTTCCTGATCCGAGACGGCCGCGTGATCGCCCAGACCGCCGGTGCGATGCCCGCCAGCCAGATCGTCAGCTGGACCAAGCAGGCGCTGGCGCAGGCGACTTAGTCGGACGGCGGCGCCTGCCGGCGCAGACCCGTCACGAACACGCCGGCGATCATCACCGCGGCGATCACCAGCGAGGAGTCGATGCGGCTGAGGTTGAGGCCGCCCTGGGCGAAGGGCTTGGTCAGGGTGTCGCCGAGCGTGGCGCCGAGCGGGCGAGTGAGCACGTAGGCGGCCCAGAACAGCAGCGCGCGCGGAATTCGGGTGAAGAAGTAGGCCGCCGCCACCACGCCGATCAGGCCGGCGAAGATCAACGCGCCGCCCTCGAAGCCGATGCCGGCGGTGTCGGCGGTGAAGTCGCCGAGCGCGGTGCCGAGCGTGTTCGAGACCAGAATGGTGAGCCAGTAGAAGCTCTCGTCGGTGCGGCCGGTGACGTGGTCGACGGCGATGTGGCCGGTGACGCGGCGCCACAGCAGCAGCATGGCGATCACGCCGGTGAGCAGCATCAGCGAGGACACCACGTAGCCGAGGCCTAACGTGCGGTCGATGTAGTCCGACGTGGTGGTGCCGACCGTGGTCGTCGCCACAACCACGGCCCAGTAGAACGCCGCGTGGTAGCGCTTGGCCATCACCTGCGCGGTTACCGTCACCGCGAAGAAGGCGAGGAAGATCAGCGTGGCGACGGCGTAGCCGAGGTTCAGCTGCATCGAGAGCGCGTCGCCGCCGGTCTCGCCAAGAGTGGTGGCGAGGATCTTGATCACCCAGAACGCCAGCGTCGCCTGGGGGACCTTGCTGAGCGCCCGATCGGCGGCCTGCGGAACGGTCATCGGAAGCCCTTCATCAGTAGTCGGCCTTCAGCGCGAAATAGAAGTCGTACTGGCCTTGGGTGCGCTCGTTGGCGAGGCCGGGTCCGCCCGCGGCCAGCAGCGACCAGTGCGGGGTGAGCCGCCAGGCGGCGCCGAGGTTCAGGCCGGCGATAGCGCGGGCGTCCGCGGCGTCGGCGCTCTGGGCGTAGAGTTCGGCGCCGAGGTTGAGGCGCTGGGTGACGTCACGCGCCAGCACGATCCCGCCGCTCCAGAAGTTGCGCTGGCCCGGCCCCGGATTGATCTGGTACCCGCCGCCGCCGAACAGTTGCCACTTGCCGAAATCCTTCTCGGCCCAGACCGGCAGCAGCAAATTGGTCCGCGCCGCGCCGTACTGGCCGCCGGAGGTGGGGATGAAAGCGCGGGGAAAGATCGCGACGTCGAGCCCGAAGCCGTCCTGGTGCAGCAGCTTGAACTTCGCCGCCGCCTCGATGTCGCCGCCGCCGACGTCGAACGTGCTCGTCGCCACGAACGCGGCCGGCAGCACCAGGGTCAGCTGGACGTCCTTGGCCGCGCCGTAGTTGATGTCGAAGCCGGCCTCGCCGGTGGTGGCGTCCGGCGTCTCGACCCCCAAGGCGAAGTTGTAAATCTCCCAGTGGCCGGGATCGGTCGTGCCGGGATCGTCGGTGACATAGGGCGGACCGGCCCAGGCCGGCGCCGCCGCGGCGATCCCGGCGGCGGCCGCGAGCACCGCTCTGCCCAGTCTCAATCGGCCGCCTTTCCAGGCGTCACCACGACGATCTCGAAGGTGCCGGGCACGATGCTCGGCGGGTTGCCGGGGCTCGTCTGATACTTCGCGGTGGGCAGGTAGATCGCGCCGGTGGCGGGATCGACCGCGCCGGTGCGGGCGCCGAGTTCAGTGGGGACGGTCTGGACCACGGCGACATCATGCGCGCCGCGCACCGCAATCACCTCCAGCACGCCGTCGCGGCCGCAGGGGATGAACGCCAGGTGGCGGACGGCGTCGTAGAACACCGCATCGGGGCCCGCGCCGATGGTCAGCGTGCCGAGGTCCTGGCCGTCGGCGGCGTTCAGCACCTTGGCGACCTTGTTGCCGCAGGAGACGATCAGCACCCCGGCGTCCGGCGCGTAGGCGATGCCGCCGGGGCCGGTGCAGCCGGGCGTGGCGTAGTGGCCGGCGAGCGTGCGGGTCTTGGTGTCGATCACGTCGATCTGGTTCTGGTCCTCGATGTCGACGAACACCTTGCCCTTGCCGTCGGCGGCGGCGAACTCCAGCGAGCCGCCCAGCGCGATCTCGCCCACCGCCTTGTGCGCGGCCGGATCGATCAGGCTGACGCTGCCGCTGTGGCCGTTCATGACTAAAGCCAGGCCGCTGACCGGATCGAATACCGCCGCGTCCGGCTTCTGGCCCACTGGGATGTCGGCGATCGCGGCGCCGGTGGCGGCGTCGATCAGGTGGGCGGCGCTGGCGTTGCCGTCGGTCACCAGCAGCACCCGGCCGTGATCGAGCGGCAGGCTCTCGTGCATGCGACCCGAGCCGGGGATAGTCAGCACACTGACGGCCTTGCGCGCCACGTCGACCACGGTGACGCCGCCCGCGCGGCTGATGAACACACGGCCGTGGACGGGATCGAAACTGGCGTAGTCCCAGCCGCCGTCGCCGGCGCCCTTCAGATGGTCGGTGACGCTGTAGCTGGGCGCGGCCGAGGCGGCGCTCGCCGAAACGGCGGCGGCGAGCGCAAGGGCGGCGACGGCGAGGCGATGCTTCATGTTGACTCCTAGAAATGCGCCCTGACGCCGGCTTCGAAGGTGGCGTCGTAGAATTCGCGCTGAATGGGTCGGTCCGGTTCGCCCTCGTAGTAGCGGAGCGGCGTGTTGAGCAGGTTCTTGGCGTTGAAATAGACCGACCAGGTCTTGTCGAACCGGTAGGCCGAGGTGAAGTCGAGGGTCAGCCGGTCGTCCTGGAGGGTGTCGAGCGACTTGTCGCCGCCGAGGCCGAACAGGCTGTGGCTGACGTACTCGGCCGCGAGGCGCAGATCGAAGCCATAGGCTTCGTAGAAGCCGGCCAGGTTCCAAGTCACGGGCGACGTGCCGGGCAGCAGGCCGGTCTCGACCTGGCCGGTCAGCGACTGGGCGGCGGTGTATTCGATGATGTGGGAGTCGACGAGGGTGAGGTTTGACTCGATGCCGAAGCCGTCGAACGGCTTGGGCAGGAAGACGAACTTCTGATGGTAGGCCATGTCGATGCCCCTCGCATAGGCGGCGGGGATGTTGAGGAAGGTTGTGACGTCGGCGAGTTGGCCGGGCGCCAGCGGGTCGGTGGTGATGCCGTTCTGGATCCGCGGCACGATGTAGTTGGTGAATTCCTTGTCGAACAGACCAACTTCGGCGACGCCGCCTTCCGGCAGATAGGCCTCGAGGTCGAGGTCGAAGTTCTGGCCCAGCGTCGGCTGCAGCGCCGGGTTGCCCCGCGTGATCACCACCGGACTCTGGGTAAGGTCGACCGAAGCGGCAGTCGAGTTCTGCTCGAAGCCAGGCCGGGCGATACCGGTGGAGTAGGTCGCGCGGGCCACGATCTGCGGCGTGAAGCTCCACTTCAGCTGCACGGTCGGGAAGGCGTTGATGTAGTCGTTCGGCCGGCGCTGGAAGGTGTTGACCGTCGATCCGTCGGGATTGCTGGTCTGCACATAGCCGCCGTAGACCGCGTCGGTCGCCTCGACCCGCACGCCGGCTAGCAGGCCCAGCTTGCCCCACTGCGCCGTATACTGTGCATAGCCGGCGTAGATGTTCTCGTTGGCGTTGAAGAAGCTGGTCGGGTTGAACTGGAAACCGGAACCGCCCGAGACCGGGCTCTGGATCAGGCCGCGAATGCCGTAAAGGTTGATTTGCGGGCCGTTGGTGTAGTGGCCGTCGTAGTACTGGATCGCCGGGAACGACAGGGCGGCGAGCGACAGCGCCGGCGGGGTGAAGCTGTCATCAAATTCGCTGGCGCTCTTGCTGCGAATCCGCGCCTCGACCCCGAACTTCACCTGATCGTCCGCCTGCATCAGGTGAACCGGGAAGGCGGCGTTGGCAGCGTAGGAATATTCCTGGTCGACGTCCACGTCGTATTCGTTGCTCAGGCTGCTGAGCGTGTAGTTGGCGGCATTGTTAGGGTTGAAGCCGCCCGGGAAGCTGAAGATCGGGAAGTTCGGCGTGGTGACGTTGTCGTAGGTGATCGGCACGCTGTCCGGCCCGTTGAACTTGGCGCCGATGTTACGGCTCTCGTCGAAGGTCGCGCGGCTGTAGGCGGCGCGATAGTCGATCGCCAGATCGCCGAACTTGTCGGCCCCGCCGATCACATAGACCTGGTTGCGGTGGGTCTCCTGCTCGTCGGTCAGGGTGATCTGCGGCGTGGTCGTCACCAGGAATCCGTGCGGATCGCTCGGATCGACCGGGATCGAGCCGTCGGCGCCCTCCGCGCCGTCGAGGTTCTTCAGTAGCAGGAAGTTCTTTTGCACGCCTTCCTGGTAGCCCGCGATGTCGGCACGGACGTACCAGCGATGGTCGTCGTTAGGCTCGAAATCGAACTCGCCGCCGTAGCCGAAGCGGGTGCGGTGGTAGTCGTAGCGGCGCAGATCGTACTGCGAGATGGCGTTGCTGGGCGCGGCGCCGTCATCGATGTAGCTCGCCTCCAGATCGTCGACCGCGCGCCGGTCCTCGCGCACCGAAGCGCTCAGCACCAGCGAGAACGGCGTCGGGTTGGAGATGAAGCCGGCGCGCGGCGCCAGGTCCTGACCGTCGTCCAGCACGAAGCCGCGGCCATCGAAGCCGAACCGTCCGCCGACCGCGATCTCGCCGTCGTAAGGCCCGCCGTGGCCGTGCAGCGGCTCGTAGCCGCCGCCGGCGGTGAGGTCGAGGAACGGCTTGTCGATATTAGCCGCCGTGCGCGGCGTTAGCTCAATGGAGCCGCCGAGCCCTTCGGCCTCGTGGTCGGGCAGGCCGGTCAGGGTGACGACGATGCCGTCGATCGCACCGGTGGGGATGGTGTCGAACTCCACCGCCCGGCCGCCGCCGCCGGCCGCCGTGCCACCGGGATTGGTGTTCAGCAGCGGCACCCCGCCATAGGTCGCGCCGTCCAGATTGGCGTCGATGCCGCGGATCTGCACGAAGCGGCCCTCGCCGGTGTCGCTGGAGAGCGAGATGTCCGGCATCCGGCCTAGCGCCTCGGCGGCGTTGAAGTCGGGGTATTTGAGGATGGTCTCGGCCGACTGGATACGCACCACATTGGGCGCGGCTTGCTCGACCGCGCGGGCGGCGGCTTCCTGGCGCGGCGCGGCTGTCACCACGACGGCGCTGACCGAACTGGCCGCGTCGGACGTCGCGTCGGCGTCGGCGGCGTGAGCGACTCCGGCGATTGCAAGCACGCTTGCGCTGGCGAACAGCGCGGCCAGGCCGCCGGTCCAGCCGGCATTGGCGCGCGCGGCCTTACGGCCATGGCGTAACGACATAGATGATCCCCTCGACCCCCGGAGCGGAGTCCGCCGGCCCCGCCGCCGTCGACCCATTGGGGAGGGGTGAGGCGGCGAGCCGACGGAACCGCTCGCGCGTATCGCCGGCTAAATCCGGCGTTCGGCGGTTTGGCCGTCAGGGACCCTTCGCGCTCAAGCGAAGCTTTCATGCAGGAATCAAGACGCATTTGTTACGTTGCCTGCAGGTCGTTATAAGGAAACGAGAAATCTAGACAGTGTCCGATGACGCCAGGCGGGTCTCGCGGACATTGAGATTTCTCAATACTTGGCGCTGTTTGGGCTTTCGCCGGCTTCAGCTAAGCTGGTGGGCTTCCGCGCGGACCATGACCTCTGGCGCCAGGTAGGATAGTCGTACCACCATGCGCGTCCTCGTCGTGGAAGATGACCTGCAGACCGCCAACTATGTGCGTGACGGTCTCGTGACGGCCGGCTTCGAGGTGGATGTGGCCGACGACGGCGCCGAGGGCCTGGAGCGGGCGCGGCGCGGGCCGTTCGACGTGCTGGTGATCGACCGAATGTTGCCGGGCCTCGATGGGCTGTCGCTGGTCACGGCGCTGCGGCGTGACGACGTGCAGACGCCGGTGCTGTTCCTCACCGCGATGGGCGCGATCGGCGACCGGGTAGAGGGGCTGGAGGGCGGCGGCGACGACTATCTGGTCAAGCCGTTCTCGATGGAGGAGCTCGGCGCGCGGGTCAGCGCGCTGGCGCGGCGCCCGTCGATGCGCGGCAAGGACGAGGCGCGGCTGCGGAACGGCGACCTCACCCTCGACCGTCTGCAGCGCACCGTTCAGCGCGGCGAGCGGCGGATCGAACTCTTGCCGCTGCAGTTCAAGCTGCTGGAGTTCCTGCTGCTGCACGAAGGCGACGTGGTCACCCGCACCATGCTGCTGGAGGGCGTGTGGGGGCTGCGGTTCGATCCGCGCACCAACATCGTCGAGACCCACATCAGCCATCTGCGCGGCAAGATCGACCATCCAGGCGAGCCGTCGCTGATCGTCACCGTGCGCGGCGCCGGCTACAGCATCCGTGCGCGCTAGCCGCTTCTTCGCCGCGACCGGCGTGCGGCTGGCGGTGATCCAGACCGTGCTGCTGATCTGCGCCTTCTGGGTGGCCGGCTCTCTGACCAAGTTCTCGACCACCTACATCTATCGCCAGGGTGTGCAGGCGCGGTTGGCGAGCGAGTCGGCGACGCTGGCGGCGCTCTACCAGAGCCGCGGCATCGGCGAGGTGGCGGCGGCGGTGACCAGCGGCGAGCGCCGGCCGGGCGGACTGGAGTATCGCCTGATCGATCCCGGCGGCCGGCTGCTCGCTGGCGACCTGCCGCCGACCGGCGCACCGCTGGGCCTGACCTTCCTCGACTGGGACGACGCCCACGTGCCCGGACGGCCGTATCAGGACCTGGTGGTCGACAATACGCGCCTGCCGGATGGCTCGGTTCTGACCGTCGGCCAGGACCTCACCGACGAGGGCAAGTTGCGGCACACGCTGCGCAATACCCTGTTCTGGTGCGGCGGCGCCGGGGCGGTGGTGGGGCTGGTGCTGTCCTACCTGCTGGCGCGCGGCGTGCTGCGGCGAGTGGACGGCGTGAGGGCCGCGGCGAGGGCGGTGTCGGCCGGGCAGATGACGGTGCGCGCGCCTCGCCGCAAGGCGCTGCTACCGGACGACATCGACGATCTCGGCGCCAGTTTCAACACCATGCTCGACGAGATCGCGGCGCTGGTCGATCGCGTGCGTTTCGTCTCCACCGGCATCGCCCACGACCTGCGCACGCCGCTGACCCACGTACGCCAGAAGCTGGACCGCATCCGCATCGCCGCGAACGGCGATGCGGCGGTGCTGGCTGCGGCGGCGGACGTGGAGGCCGACGTTGACGAATTGCTGCGGGTGTTCGACGCCATGCTGCGGCTGGCGGAGATCGAGAGCGGCCCGCTCGCCGCGCGGTTCAAGCCGCTCGACCTGGCCGAGCTAGCCGGCCGCATCGCCGACGCCTATCGGCCAGATATCGAGGCCGGCGGACGGCGGCTCAGCACGGCGCTGGCGCCGGCGACGGTGCTCGGCGACGCCGACCTGATCGGCCAGGCGATCGGCAACCTGCTGGAGAATGCGCTGCGCCACACGCCGGTGGGGTCGCACATCGCGCTGGCGGTCGACACCGACGGAGAGCGTCCGCGCCTGCGAGTCAGCGACGACGGCCCCGGCATCCCCGCGGCGAAGCGCGAGGACGTGCTGCGCCACTTCTACCGCCTGGAAGCCAGCCGCACGACGCCCGGCTCGGGCCTCGGCCTCGCGATCGTCGCCGCGATCGCCGGGCGGCATGGGGCGCAGATCGAGCTGCTGGACGCGGGGCCCGGGCTGACGGTGTTGATGACCTTTCCAGCCACTCAGTCATGACAGAAGCTGTCAGTAGCCGCGGCTAGAGAACAGGCCCGCAACGAGTTGAACCATGGCCCGCTCCGCTCGACTCCTGCGCTTGCTACAGACCATGCGTGGCCGCCGCCGCCCGGTCACCGCCGCGCGGCTGGCCGAAGAGCTTGAGGTTTCCGAGCGCACGATCTATCGCGACGTCGCCGATCTGATGGCGCAAGGCGCGCCGATCGAGGGTGAAGCCGGCGTCGGCTATATCCTGCGCCCCGGCCTGTTCCTGCCGCCGCTGATGTTGTCGGAAGACGAGGTCGAGGCGGTGCTGCTTGGCCTGCGCTATGTCGACCAGCGCGGCGACGCGGTGTTGCGGGGCGCAGCCGCGGTTGCCCGTGCGAAGATCGGCGCGGTGCTGCCGCCCCAAGCCCAGGCGCAGGCGGCCGACCCATTGACGCTGCCCGGGCCGCCGCCGACTTTCCCGCAAAACGCCACCTCGCTCGACGAGCTGCGCACCGCGATCCGCGGCCAGGTGCGGCTCGACCTCAGCTATCGGGACGAACACGGCGGGCGCACTCAGCGCGTCGTCTGGCCGGTGCAGCTCGGCTTCATGGATCACGCGCGGGTGCTGTGCGGCTGGTGCGAACTGCGGCAGGATTTCCGCACCTTCCGCACCTTCCGCACCGACCGCATCGTCGCGCTGACCCGGCTAGATCGGTATCCGGGACGGCGCGCCGATCTCGCCCGCGGCCTGCGCGCCCACCTCGACGCGCTTGCGAGCCGGCCAATCCCGAGCCGTCCAGTCTCCTGACGGAAACTGTCGGGAGCGACCGCCTAATCGTTCGCCCCTCAACGCGAGGGAGATCGCCATGCCCACCGATATCACCAACGACCTGCCGCCCATCGTCGCCGCCCACATCGCCGCCTGCAACGCGCACGACGCCGACGCCTGGATGGCGACCTTCGCCCCGGGCGCCATGCTCAACGACCGCCAGCGCGAGTTCGTCGGCGCCGAGGCGATCCGTGCCTTCGGCGACGCCGAGATCTTCGGCGACAAGGTGACGATGGCGGTGCAGCGCGCCTGGGAGCGCCACGGCAACATAACCGTCCACGCCCTGGTCGACGGCACGTACGACAAGACCGGCCTGCCCGACCCCTTGATCCTGAGCTTTTACTTCACGCTCAAGGGCGATCTGATCACCCAGCTGATCATCGTCTTCAACACGTCGGTGGCGTGAGCGGGAGGCGGCGCGACGTAGGTTGCACCGTCACCTAGGCAGCGCCTGCTCGCAGGCTTCGACAACGTCAGAGGTGAATGGCGGGCTGCCGGGAATTGCCGCAGGTTGGGCCAGTGCGTAACATGGAGCGCGGTCAAAGGCGGTGGGTCTTGCTGCGTAACAGCGGCCCGCGCCCTGTACGCTGCGCGGTAACGGGAGCTTTCGGGCGATGTGGTCCAACAAGAAATCTGATCGCGTGGCGGCCGCGCGCCTTCCGCCCAATGCTCCAACGACGCCTGCGGGAGCCCCTGCGACGGGGTCGATTGCTGAAATTCAAGCGTATCTACACAATATCCGACACAAGAGGCTGCCAGGAGCCCCGTCAACCGAGATTGTTCACTCCCTGATCATTCCGCGGGCCACCTACTCACCATGGGCGAACGACGTCGACTTTAGGGAAGCTTACCAAAAAATCTGGAACAAAACCCTGGTGGACGGATATCGATGTTATGAGCTCTGGAGCCTCGTGGCTCAAACATCGAAGGTTGTGGGGGATATACTCGAAGTTGGCGTCTGGCGCGGGGGGACAGGCCTGTTGATGGCGCTGCAGGCCCGTAGGGTTAATCCATCGGCACGGATATACTTGTGCGATACCTTCGAGGGAGTCGTAAAGGCTGGCACCAAGGACGGTTTATACAAAGGTGGCGAGCACTCGGACACCAGCCTGGGGATGGTTCAGGAGCTTATTGCGGGAAGCGGCGTCGACAACGTCGAAATTATTCGGGGAATATTTCCTGATGATAGTGGAGGCGTACTGGATGAATCTACTTTCAGCCTGTGCCATATTGACGTCGATGTTTACGACTCTGCGAAAGGCGTATTCGATTGGGTTTGGCCGAGGTTGAGCGTTGGTGGGTCGGTAGTATTCGATGACTATGGCTTCTTTTCGTGCGACGGAGTCACCAAGTTAGGGAATGAATTGTCTTCTATTGATGGGGGTTCTTTCATCCATAACTTAAATGGCCACGCAATCATTACAAAGTACCGTTGAAGCCCGCGGTTTGAGTCGTGCCAACACCGGCAGCGGGCTTGTTCTGGGGTCCGCTTACCTGCGCGGTCGGATGATCAAATAGTTCTCACGGTCTCCGGCGCGGGCGACGTAATGAGCTTCACCGCCAAGCGCAGATCCTCCACCAGCGCCGCGAAGGCGTCCGCCTGGGCGGCGGGGTCG
>Ga0302314_10005077_pt1 | contig 24058 bp, 18 predicted proteins | sample III_Palsa_N2_3_FD_200533 | JGI IMG/M metagenome (GOLD analysis project Ga0302314, IMG submission 200533) | Peat permafrost microbial communities from Stordalen Mire near Abisko, Sweden - III_Palsa_N2_3 | ecosystem: Environmental > Terrestrial > Soil > Palsa > Peat permafrost | place: Sweden... | reverse complement strand
CAAGCATATCTCCGAGGCGGATGATCGCTGCCTCGCCTTCCGCCTCAGGCGAGTGGTGTGACTCGATCACCTGCGCGATGATCGACGGCAGACCCCAGCGCCTGGCGATCACCCCGCCGACGAGGGCGTGATCGACGCCGAGCTCACGCCGCTCGCGCTGAACCCGCTCTTCGGGGGTGCGGGCGTCGCCGTGTACCTGCGTCGGATAGCCGGGATAGGCGTGGACCAACACGAGCTTGCCGAGGTCGTGCATCATCGCGGTGACCATCAGGCGATCGCGCGCCTCGTGGTCGACCTCAGCGGCGATGCGCTCGACGGCCCGCTGCGTCGCGGTGCCGTGCAGCCGAAAGCGCTCCGGGATGTTCTGCCAAACCGCGGTGCGTTCAAAGAAGTCGTAGGTGCGCGCGCGTTGCGCCGCGGCAAGAACTGTCCCAGCGGAGAGCGCGTCGACTGCCTGCACGACGCTGTCGACCGTTCCCTTGCCGCTGCCCTCGCCCTTGTTGGCCAGGCGCATCACGTGAATCGTCAGGGCGAGATCGCTCTCGACCGCGCGGATCAGATCAGCGGTCGCCGGCTCACCGTCCTCGAACAGCTGCACCACCCGGTTGCGAGTGGCGGCAAGCATCGGAAACGCCTCGAGTGCCTCGAAAGCCGCCGTCAGGCGGCGTCCCTGTCCCTCGTTGTGGTGCCGCTCTCGCGAAGCCTGGGAGTCGGTCGGTCCTTTGGGGGGCGCGATGGTTGCCACTTTCCTAGATTTCTTGCGCAGTTCGGGGTCGGCGTGAGTAAGCCCGCTCTGGCAGCTATCGGCAAATGTTCGAGATCAATTTAGCCGTGGATCATCTGATCATTTAGCCAGGGCTCGATCAATCAGGGCAATTGTGCGGTCGCGCCCGAGCAACGCCACACTCTCGAAGATTCCCGGCGACACGGTGGTGCCTGCGATTGCAACGCGTACGGGCTGGAACACCTGTCCCGGCTTGACGCCCGTGCGCTCGACGACCTCGCGCAGCGCGCCTTCGATTGCCTCGACGGAGAACGGCTCGAGCTCGACAAGCGCAGCACGGGCCTGGGAAAGCGCCTCGCGGCCGCTATCGGAGCCAATCACCTTCGCAAAGGCCTTGGGGTCATCCGCCGGACCATCGAACAGGAACCCTGCCAGCGGCCAGAAGTCCGCGAGTGTCTGAATCTTCTCGCGTGAGATCTCGACCGCACCAGCCAGACCGCTGCGGCCCGTGAACTGCTCGAGGCGCTCGGTCAGCTGCTCGGTGCTGAGCGCACGCAGGTGCTGGCCGTTCATGTGGCGGAGCTTTTGTTCATCGAACACTGCCGGGCTCTTGGAGACGCGGTCGAGCCTGAAGCGCTCCGCCATCTCCGCCATCGTGAAGAACTCCTCATCGGGCGCAAAGCCGGTCCCGAGCAGCGCGATGTAGTTGTTGACAGCCTCGGGCAGGTAACCCGCATCCCGCAGCTCCTGGACGGAAGCGGCGCCGTGGCGTTTGGAGAGCTTCTTACCGTCCGGGCCGTGCAACAGCGGCAGATGCGCGTACCTGGGCGCCGCCGCGCCGAGCGCCTCGAACACGAGCAGCTGCTTGGGCGTGTTGGAGATGTGGTCCTCGCCGCGGACGACGTGCGTGATGCGGGAGTCGAGGTCGTCGATGGCGACCGCGAAGTTGTAGAGCACTGATCCGTCGGCACGGGCAATCACAGGGTCGTCCATGCTGGCGTTGGGAAAGCTGACCTCGCCGCGCACGAGGTCTTCGAAGCTCGTGTAGCCCGCATCAGGCACATGCAGACGGACGGCGCCGTTGGGCTCGGGTTCACCGCGGAAGCCGCGATCCGCCCCGTGCTTCTCCTTGTATGCCTTGACGTCCTCGGCGGTGGCGGTCGAGTGATACGCGTGGCCGTCAGCCAGCAGCCCGGCGAGCGCCTCCTGATGGCGGACGGTGTTGCCGACCTGTGAGATCGGGCCTTCGTCCCAGTCGAGTCCGAGCCATGTCAGAGCGTCGAGGATCTGGGCTACGTTCTCCTCGGTGGAGCGCTCGCGGTCGGTATCTTCGATCCGCAGCACGAATGTTCCGCGCCCAACCGGCCCGCTCTCGCCATCCTCTGAAGGACCGTGCGCGAGCAGCCAGTTGTAGAGCGCGGCGCGAGCGCCGCCGATGTGCAGCGCGCCCGTCGGTGATGGTGCAAAGCGAACTCTCATGACGAACCGGAGGCCCATGCTAGACACAGCAGTTCGAGGAGGCCCGGCCCGATGCTGATCGGTGCCCATGTCTCCCCTGCCGGCGGTCTCTACAAGGCCGTTGAGCGCGGCACCGAACTCGGCGCGGAGTCGATTCAGATCTTCAATCAGTCGCCGCGGATGTGGCGGCCGACCAACTACGCCGAGGATGACTTCGCACGCTTTCGCGAGGCTCGCGAGCAGAGCCCTATCGCTGCCGTGCTGATCCACGCCGTGTACCTGCTCAACTGCGCCTCCGAGGATCCGGAGATCCGAGCGAAGTCGTTGACATCGCTGACGCATTCGCTGCGCGTCGGCGACGCGATCGGCGCCACCGGCGTGGTGCTGCACCCCGGCTCGGCCAAGACGGGGCACGTCGGTGAGGCGATCGCCCGAGCCGGTGAGGTGATCGCCGAGGCGCTAGCCGAATCGGAGCGCTGTGCTCTGCACCTCGAGGACACCGCCGGCGCCGGCGGCACCCTGGGCCGCTCGTTCGAGGAGCTGGCGGCGCTGATCGAGGCGGCCGGCAGTCACAAGCGGCTCGGCATGTGTCTCGACTCCTGCCACCTGCTCGCCTCGGGCTACGAGGTTCGCACCGTTGAGGGCCTCGACGAAACGCTTGCGGACTGCGACCGGATCGTCGGGCTCGGGCGTCTGCACTCGATTCACCTCAACGACTCGATGACGGCACTTGGCTCAAATCGTGACCGGCATGCCGCACCCGGCACGGGCGAGTTCGGCGAGGATGGGCTGGCGGTCTTCCTCTCGGAGCCGCGTTTTGCCGATCTGCCGGTCGTTCTGGAGACCGGTACGGCTGATGGCGGCGTCGCGCCCGAGGACATCACGCTGGTGCACGGTCTGCGGGAACGCGGGCAATTGATGCGTGATGCCAGGCCCAGTCGATAGGGTGTGCGCCGTGACTTCAGAGCATGCACTGGTCAGGCCCGAGCCTGGAAACAAGCAGGCGGACGCGCTTGTGATCTTCGGTATCACCGGAGATCTCGCGCGCAAGATGACCTTCAGGTCGCTGTATCGGCTCGAGCGCCGCAAGCTGCTCAAGCAACCGGTGATCGGCGTCGCTGTCGAGGACTGGCAGGTGGAGCAGCTGATCGAGCGCGCCCGCGAATCGATCGAGGGCACCGGCGAGCAGATCGACGAGGACGTTTTCAAGCGCTTTGCAAAGCGGCTGCGCTACGTGAGCGGCGACTTCGACGACGACGACACCTACAAGAAGCTGAAAGTTCAGCTGGGCAAGTTCACCAACCCGACCTTCTATTTGGAAATCCCGCCGCCACTGTTCGGACGCGTGGTAGCCGGCCTGCACGACGTGGACCTGGTGAGCGCTGGGCAGCGCGTGGTCGTGGAGAAGCCCTTCGGGCACGACCTCGCATCGGCTCGCAAGCTGGCCGCCGATCTGCACCAGTACCTGGACGAATCACAGCTCTACCGGATCGACCACTTCCTGGGCAAGATGGGCCTCCAGGAGATCCTCTACCTGCGCTTCGCGAACACGACGCTCGAGCCGGTCTGGAACCGCAACTTCGTCTCCTCGGTGCAGGTCACGATGTCCGAGGCGGTCGGCGTCGAGGATCGCGGTCATTTCTACGACCCGGTGGGTGCGCTGCGCGACGTCGTCGTCAACCACCTGCTGCAGCTTGTCGCCGCCGTAGCCATGGAACCGCCCGCGGGCGGTGACGCCGACACACTGAAGACCGCCAAGTACTCGGTGCTGCGTTCGATGGCCGACGCCGACCCCGCGCACTACGTGCGCGGCCAGTACCAGGGCTACAGAGATATACCTGGATGTGTCAAGAACTCGACGACCGAGACCTACGCGGCGCTGAGGCTCGACATCGACAACTGGCGCTGGTCGGGCGTGCCGTTCTTCATCCGCACCGGCAAGCGCATGCCGAGCAAGCAGACCGAGGTGCGGCTCGTCTTCAAGCACGCGCCCAAGCTGGCGTTCATCCCCAGTGGCAGCCGCCACCCGGCGCCCAGCCAGATCGTGATCAAGATCGACCCGAGCACTGGCATCCAGATGATCCTCGACGCCCAGCGCGCTGACCATAAGGGCCCGTCCGACATCCACCTGGACATGGAGTTCGCCCAGGAGGGTGGCGAGGGGGCCACGCCCTACGAGGTGCTGCTGCACGCGGCAATCGTCGGCGACGCGACCGCGTTCACGCGGCAGGACAGTGTCGAGGAGAGCTGGCGTGTCCTGACTCCGCTGCTGGACGCCCCGCCAAAGGTGATCCCGTACGCGCCGGACACGTGGGGCCCGAAGCAGGCCGACAAGCTGCTCAATGGCTACGGCGGCTGGCGTAAGCCGTGGGTCGTGCCGGATCCTCCCAAGGCTGAGCGCACCGAGTAACACACGGGCCGTCTGGCGCCCTCAACGAGCGCCAGGGAGCCTCAACGGCGCCACAGCGCACCCTGAGCGGCCGCTCAGGCCGCGGCGGCGGGATTCTCGGCCGGCAGGAGCGCCGATCCGAGCATCTGCGTGAGCTCTGAGTAGAGCCCGGCGGTCCGCTGCACGCGGAAGTTCTTGCCGAACCGCAGCCGGCGGGTGCCGTCTGTGCAGGCGAGCTCGACCACCACCTCGGAGTCGCCGGGGAAGCTCGCCAGCACCTCGCGAAGGTCCTCGAACAGATCCGCCTGCCAGGCGCCGGCGTTGAGCCTGATCTCTAGCACCTCGGGCACGATCACCCGCGATGCCTCTTCCTCGGCCCGCGCGATCTCGTCGTTGCTGGGCTCGAAGCGGTCGACCGAGGAGGCGACCACGCAGGTGCGGGAGGCGTCCTTGTGATCGACCTTGCCCTTGACCAGTACGACCGCGTCCTGCTCCACGGCCCCGCCCGCTTCATCGAGCGTGTCGGCGAAGATCACGAGCTCAACCGAGCCGCTCAGGTCCTCGAGCGTGGCGAACACCATCGGGTCGCCCTTCTTGGTGCGCAGCCGCTTGACCTGGCTGATCATCCCGCCGACCGTCACGCGCTCGCCGTCCTTGCACCCGCCCACCGAGCCGAGGTTGACATCAGTCTTGGTCGACATCGCGACGCTGAGGGTCTTCAGCGGATGCTCGGAGATGTAGAGGCCGATCGACTCCTTCTCCATCGCCAGCAACTCGTTCTGCTCGAACTCTGCGGGCGGGATCGGGACGTGCGTCGGGCGAGCCGGTGCGGCGCCGCTCTCTCCCCCACCAAAGTCGATCCCGAGATCGAAGATCGAGCCCTGCCCCACGGCAGCGTCCTGCTGTGCCTTCTGGCCGGCGGCCTGTGCTGTCTCGAGCACCGCCAGCATCCCCAGCCGGCTCGCTCTGGTCGAGCCGAAGGCACCGCATTTGATCAGCGCCTCGATCGCCTTCTTGTTGACGGCACGACCGTCGACGCGCTCGCAGAACTCGAAGATGTCGGTGAAGTCGCCGTCCTCGCGAGCCCGCTTGATCGCCTCGACAGAGGCGTAGCCGACACCCTTGACGGCGTCGAGCCCGAAGCGGATGTTGCCCTCGACGACCACGAACCGGTGGTCTGAGAGGTTCACGTCGGGCGGCAGGATCTGGATCCCCATCTGCTCTGCCTGCGCGACGAAGAACGGCACCTTGTCCTTGGTGTCCATCACCGAGGAGATCAGCGCTGCCATGTATTCGGCGGGGAAGTTGGCCCGCAACCAGGCGGTGCGGTAGGAGATCAGCGCGTAACACGCAGCGTGCGACTTGTTAAAGGAATAGTCAGCGGACTTCTCGTTGGTCGTCCAGATCCAGTCGATCACGCTCTCACCGGTTCCCGACGCACGGCAGCCCTCGACGAACTCGGGCTTGAGCTTGGCCATCGCCTCGCGGTTCTTCTTGCCGATCGCCTTGCGCAGGTCGTCGGCCTTTGCACCGCTGAATCCCGCAAGCTCGCGGGAGATGACCATCGCCTGCTCCTGGTAGATGATCACGCCCTTGGTCGAGGCCAGGATCGGGCGCAGGCGCTCATCGTGGAAGTCGATCGTTTCGGGATCGTGCTTGCCGCGGGCGTACGCGGGGATCGAGTCCATCGCGCCCGGGCGGTAGAGCGCACCGAGCGCGACGAGGTCGTCGAACTCGGTCGGGCGCACGCGCTTGAGCGCCTCGCGGAAGCCCTCGGATTCAAACTGGAAGACGCCGATCGACTCGCCGCGGGACAGCATCTTGTAGGTCTTCTCGTCATCGAGCGGCAGCGTCGTCATGTCCGGGCGCGTGCCGCTGGAACGCTCGATTATGTCGAGCGCGTCTTCGATCACGTCGAGGTTGCGCAGCCCCAGGAAGTCCATCTTCAGGAGGCCCATCGCCTCGACGGGCTTCATCGAGAACTGCGTGACGGTGCGGTAGATCTTGTTGCCGGCCTCGTCGGTCTTGTTCGTGTCGGCGAGCTGCACCGGGACCAGGTCCGTCAGCGGCTGGGGTGCGATCACGACCGCGGCAGCGTGGATCGAGGCGTTGCGAACGATCCCCTCGAGCCCCTTGGCGACCTCGATGATCTGATGCGAGTCGGCGTTCGACTGCACCTCGGCGGCGAGCGGCTGACCGGCAGCCAGGCAGTCGTCGAACTTCGGAGCGCGTCCCTGCTCGGGATCGGGGATCAGCTTCGCGAGCTTGTCGCCGAGCGCGTACGGGAAGCCGAGCACGCGAGCCGCGTCACGCGTGGCGGCGCGCGGGAACATCTTGCCGAAGGTGATGATCTGCCCAACCGAATCCTTGCCGTACTTTTCGGTGACGTACTGGATCACCTGCTCACGGCCGCGCACCGAGAAGTCGATGTCGATGTCCGGCATCGACACGCGCTCGGGGTTCAGGAAGCGCTCGAACAGCAGGTCGTACTTGAGCGGATCGAGGTCGGTGATGCGCGTCGCATAGGCAACCAGCGACCCGGCCGCCGAGCCACGCCCGGGGCCCACGGGAATGCCATGGTCACGTGCCCACTTGATGAAGTCCCAGACGATCAGGAAGTACCCGCTGTAGCCCATGCGCTCGATAACGCCGAGCTCGTATTCGGCGCGCTCGAGCGCCGGCGCCGGGATCGGGTCGCCGAAGCGCCAGGCGAGGCCCTCCATGACCAGCTGGCGCAGGTACTCCGACTCCACCAGCCCACCGGGGCAGTCGAAGCGCGGGATCAACTGCTTGCCGAGCTCGATCTCGACATCACAGCGCTCGGCGATCTCGAGCGTGGTGGCCAGCGCCTCCGGCCACTCGACGAACTTCTCCGCCATCTCGTCGTTCGAGCGCAGGTAGAACTCGTTGGTGTCGAAGGTCATCTTCGGCGCGGCAAGCGTCGACTTCGTCTGCACGCACAACAGCGCCGTGTGGTTGTCGTAGTCCTCGCGGCGCAGGTAGTGGACATCGCCCGTGCCGACCAGCGGACGCCCGAGCTCGCGTGCGATCTTGACGATCCCTGCGTTGGCCTTCTCCTGGTCGGCAATCCCGTTCTTCTGGACCTCGAAGAAGACGTTGTTGTGACCGTAGATTCCCAGCAGCTCGTCGGCAACCGAGCGCGCCTCGGTGTCGCGGTCGTTCACGAGCGCCTGGCAGAAGCGCGACGCGAGGCAGCCGGTGAGCGCGATGATGCCCTCGGAGTAGCGCTCCATCAGCCCGGCATCGACCGTCGGCTTGCCGCGCTGGAGCCCCTCGAGGAAGCCGGAGGAGCAGAGTTTGACGAGGTTGCGGTAGCCGGCCGCGTTCTCGGCGATCAGCGTCAGGTGGTGGCGCTTGCCGCGCTTGGTGTGGTCGTCGGTGACGTAGACCTCACAGCCCTGGATCGGCTTGATCCCATGCTTCTTGGCGGCCTGATAGAGCTCGACCGCGCCGTTCATGACTCCGTGATCGGTGAGCGCCAGCGCCGGCTGCCCGAACGATGCGGCGCGCTCTGCGAGCTTGTCGATCTTCGCTGCGCCGTCGAGCAACGAGTACTCGGAGTGGACGTGGAGGTGGGCGCAGCCTTGGCTCATCGCCTGGAGCACTCTAGGCAACGCCGACGACGGATCGGCACCTACCCAGAGGAACCGGGGGGCTTCTCCTCGCTAGGTGCAGGAATCTCCTCGCGCAGCCGCTCGAGCGCCCGGTCCAGTCGTGCCGCCGACAGCGGCGCGGTCGGATCGAGCGTCGGTTCCGCTTCCGCCGGCTCCTCCGGCTCAGGAACGGAGACCGGCTCTTCGACAGCCTCCTCAGGCCCTATTGCAGCCTCCGCCCGCCGGCGCCGGAACCAGGGGCTCATTCGCTGCTACCGCTCACTATCGGCGCGGTTGCGCACCTGCCAGGCCATCCGCGACTGCAACGACCACAGCTCGATGAAGCCCGGCGAGGCCTCCTGGCTGAAGAGGCCGCCGGAGTCGGAGAAGGTCGCAAGCTGCGCGTCGTAGACCGCGTTTGGCGACTCGCGCGTGACAACGCGCGCCGAGCCCTTGAACAGCTTCACGCCGATCCGTCCGGTGACCTGCGCGTTGGCGGCCTCCATGTAGGCATCGAGGTCGGCCCGCAGCGGCTCCCACCAGAGCCCGGCGTACACGAGGTAGGCCCACTTCTGGTCGAGCATCGTCTTGAACTGGTTCTGGTGGATCGTGCCGACCAGGCGCTCGAGTTCGGCGTGCGCAGGCAACAGGATCGCCGCCGCCGGCACCTCGTAGATGTCGCGCACCTTGAGCCCGACGATGCGGTCCTCGATGTGGTCGACGATCCCGACGCCATGGCGGATGCCCGCCTCGGCGACGCGTTCGAGCAGGTCCACCAACCCCAGGCGCTCGCCGTTCAACCCGACGGGCACGCCGGCCTCGAAGTCGATCTCGAGCGTCTCGGCCTCATCCGGAGCCAGTTCGGGACGCGTCACCAGCTGGAAGACATCGTCCTGCGGCGCAGTCGTCAGGTCCTCGATCCAGCGACCCTCGCTCGAGCGGCCCCAGAGGTTGTCATCGATCGAGTACGGCGCCACTTCAGACCCACCCTTGACGGGAATGCCGTTCTCACGCGCGTAGGCGACCTCCTCGTCGCGCCCCATCTTCCACGATCGCACCGGCGCGATCACCTTCAGCTCGGGCGCGAGTGTCGCGATCGTCGACTCGATCCGCACCTGGTCGTTGCCCTTGCCGGTGCAGCCGTGCGCGATCGTGTCGCAGCCTGACATGCGCGCGTGCTCGACCGCCAGCTTGGCGATCAGTGGTCGGCCGAGCGCGGTGAACAGCGGATAGCCGAGCCCGTAGATCGCGTTGGCCTTGATCGCCGGAACGACATAGTCGCGGGCGAACTCCTCGCGCGCGTCGAACACGAACGCGTCGGTGGCACCGAGCTGGATCGCCTTGCCCATGACGACGTCGTAGTCCTCCCCGGGCTGGCCGAGGTTGACCGTCAGCGCGACGACCTCGGCCTGATACTGGTCCTGGATCCACTTGAGCATCACGCTCGTATCGAGGCCGCCGCTGTAGAGCAGCAGCACGCGATGAACGTCTTCGGGATTGGCGAGGTACGTCGCGGTCTGATTGGTCACGAGCGCAAGGCTACGGATTTCGCGCACGCGGCGAAGTCGTCACCACGTTGCTCGAAGTTCGCGTACTGACTGAAGCTCGGCGCCGCCGGCGAGAGCAGCACGACGCCGCCTGGCTGGGTGAGCGCGACTGCCAATCGTGTTGCCTCCCGCATGTCTCCCGCTGTCGACATGCGGTCTTCAGCGTATCCGTGGGACGCCGCTGCCCCGGCGATCGCCGAACCGGTGGCCGGCAGCAGGATCAGCTGCGTCGCTGCCGTGCGTGCGGCGAGCGTCAGGCCCAAACGGTCGTAGTCCTGATCTCGGTCACTGCCGCCGGCGATCAGCACCAGCGGCCGGTCGGCGAAGGCCTCGAGCGCCGCGATCGTCGATTCGGGCGTGGTCGAGATGCTGTCGTCGATCCACTCGCTGCCGCCGGCGTCGGTGTGCACGGTCTGCAGCCTGTGCGGGAGCGCAGTCAGGCCCGCGAGCGCCTGCGGCAGCGGTGGCAGTGGCAGCCCCGCAGCCTCGATCGCGGTGATCGCAGCGGTCACGTTTCGCGCATTGTGGACGCCCCGTAGCGGGATCTCCTCCGGCTCGAACAGCACCGGCCAGCCCGCCTCCGGAGGCATCACTGCGACCCGTACGCAGGGCAGCTCGAAGATCCGCAGCTTGTCGGCGCGGTAGCGCTCCTCGCCGCCGTGCCAGTCGGTGTGCTCGCGTGAGAGGTTGGTCAGCACCGCGACCTCCGGCCCGACGGTGAGATCGGCGATCTGGTAGCTCGAGAGCTCACACACGACCCAGGTCCTTTGGTTCCCACCCCCCACCCCAGCATCCATGTCGAGCAGCTCGATCACCGGCCGGCCGATGTTGCCGGCGAGCTCGACGGGCACGCCGGTGGCCCTGATCAGGTGGGCGATCACGGTCGCCGTGGTGCTCTTGCCCTTGGTGCCGGTCACACCGATCACGTGCTCTCCCCCCCGCTCAGCCAGCCACAGGCCCGTGGGGGTCGCGACCGTCGTGCCGGCCGCGATCGCCTCCTGGATCAGCGGCTTGTAGACCGAGACTCCGGGTGAGCGCACGAGCACGTCGGCGCGAGTGAGCGCCGCCCGCGCCTCCTCGGCGAGCGTGTTGTCGTCGATGACGTCGCTGATCGTCGCGCCGGGCAGGCGGCGCTCGAGCTGCGTGCGGAACGCGTTGGTCTCGCGCCCAGCCCCCCAGAGCGCGACCCGCTTGCCGTCAAGGTCGGAGAATCTCACGGACCGGTTCGATCAGCACGTCCGGGATGTCGTGGTCGTCATGCAGCAGGAAGAGCGCGCCGATGTCGTCATCGCTGAGGTCGCGTACGGCCAGCACCTCGTCGACGAGCCGGCGCACGACGGGATGCTCGCGCCACTCCGAGTGCCGCGAAATCAGATGGATCGCCGCGAGACATTCCTCGACCTCGCCGACGCACTCGAACGGCTTCTCGCCACCGGTCGCCGTCAACAGCGCGAAGCCGTCGTACTGCTCCGGGTCGTCGAGCATGTCCTTGCCGAAGATCTCGGTCAGCTTCGCGGGCGGCAGGAACGGCGCGAGGATCAGGAACACGAAGCGGCACTTGTCGCAGTCGCAGCACCACGAACCCAGTCGCTGGTCGGGGTCGAGCTGAAAGGCGCGGTTGCAGCTCGTGAACACCGGGTGGTATTGCTCGAGCCCCGCGAACGCGCGCGCGATCGAAAGCTCCGAGGCCGGCCTCAGAACCGAGAAGATCTGGGGCGCGCCGTCGATCTCGGCGACGGCATCCGCCAGCAGCCGCTCGGCGCGGCGGCTCTTCGAGAACTGGTGGTTGACCTCGACGCCCTTCCACACGAAGTTGCCCGCCGAGGCACTGCGCTCGTTGGCCATCAGCACTGCGTCGATGCCCTGGGTCGCAGCCGTCAGCAGGGCCACGCAGCTGACGATCGCGGTGATCGGTACGTGGCCGTTGAGCGCGCCGATTTCGTTGAGCTCGAGCAGACCCGGGTCGATCGTGCGTTTGGCCAGGTGACGCGGCAGCGCGGCGACGGTCGCGGTGGCATTGATCGGCAGCGCATCACCGACCGAGAACAACGTCGTCTCGATGCCACTGCGCCGGGCGATCTCGATCGCGACCGCGGAGTCCTTGCCACCGCCGACCGGGACCAGTAGTGACTTCGGCACGGTCGTCTCAGTTGTGGTCCCCCAGTCGACCCCGCGTGGGAACTGCGGATGCGGAAGCTGGTCGAGCCCATTGACGACGGCGAACTCACCGAGTCCCTCCGAGTAGAGCGCAGCGAGCAGGCGTTCGGCGGCCGGTGGCGGTGCGCCGGTCTCACACACGAGGTGCCGCGGGATCGCGGCCTTGAAGTAGCTGACGCCGGCCACCCAGTGCAGCAGATCGAGCAGCTCCTCGACCGCCGGTGACCCCCTGAACCTTGGCGCCGGTAACTGGACTGTCTCCTCGAACTCGATGTCGTCGAGGGCGTAGCCGAGCCGTACGAGGCCGTCTGGCGCCATGCTGCGGTAGGTGAATTGGAAGGCACTGATCGCCTTCGGATCAAAGTTGGCTAGCGGAGCTGTGGTCACCCCTCGTAGCGTAGTCTCGCGGAGCGATGAGCAGCGACGTCGCAATCATCGGAGCCGGCATTGTCGGCTGCTCAACCGCCTACTTCCTTGCGCGCGAGGGCGTTGACGTGACGGTCTACGACCCGTCCGGCATCGCCGCCGGCGCCTCGGGCCGCAACAACGGCCTGGTCGAACACACATACGATGCTGCCTCGGCGCCGCTGTTCTTCGAGACGGTCGAGCTGATGCGCGAGTGGCTCGGTGAGGCGATGCCGACCGAACCGGTCGGCGCGCTGCTGCTCGCCGACGACGAGGCCGCCGTGCGCGAGCTGCTCGCGCACTACGCGCGGTTCCCAGAACTCGAGCCGACGTTGCTCGACCCACAGGCGGCGCGCGCCGAGGAGCCGCTGCTGGCCGACGGCCTGTGGGGTTGTCTGCTGCACACCGGCTTTCCGATCAGCCCGTTGGAGGCGACCACCGCAGTCGCCGACCGCGCGCGTGACGCGGGCGCCGAGTTCGTGCTGGGCGAACCGGTCGACCTGGACCAGCTCCGAGTCTCGGGGCGCGAGGTCATGATCGCCGCCGGCGCCCGGAGTGCCGACGTGCTCGCGGGGCTGATTCCAGCGAGAGCCGTTCAGCCGCTGTGGGGCGTCATCGTTCTCGTCGAGTTGCCCCTTGGCCCGCGCCATCCGCTCATCGAGGGCACCGTGACCCGCGGACTCACCACCGGGAAGATCACGAATGAGGCGCCGTTCACGCTTCTCCCGAGTCCCAGCTGGCTGGCAGTCGGATCGACGCTGATCGACGGACCGGAGCCAAGCGGAGAGGACTGGGGGCCTCGCCTTCTCAGTCACGGAACTCGTTTCGTTCCGTCGATTGCAGAGGCGAGGGTCCGGTCGACGCTCGTATGCGCCCGTCCCAAGTCCTTCGACAACAGACCAATCTTGGGCAGCGTCCCCGGCCAGGCCAGCCTCTGGTTGGCCTCCGGCCACGGCGGCCGCGGGATGTCGCTTGGCGCCGCCTCAGGGCGGCTGATGGCCGAGGCGATCATCGCCGGCAGCGACGCCGGGATCGTGCCCGAGCTCGGCACCGCACGGCTCAGCCTCAGCGCGTAACTCTGCCGCTCGAGAGGTCCAGCGTCCCGGTGTTGCCGTTTGCGGTGATGAACCTGAGCGTGGCCGTGGCGGCCGCCTCCGCGCTGCTGAACCGCTGCGGGCGCAGCAGCGTCAGGGCGCCCGAGCCGGAGAGTGTCATCGGCGTCCGGGGCCCCGTGTGATGGTTTGTGGTGCGCACGACGATCAGCAGTCCGTTACGCGGGTGCTGTGCCTGACTCCCGGCGTAGACGGCGATCTGATCGCTGCCGGTGGTGGCGATCCAGGCATTGGTCAGGTTGATCCCCGCTCGCCCCGGAGCCTGCAGCGACGCCCCGAAGCGTACGCGGACGCTGCCCGAGTTCCCCTTGGGGTGGCCGGCGACAACGACGACGATGACCGCCACGACCACGAGCACCAGCATCACCACCCAGTTGCGATGCCGGACCAGTGCTTCCTGAAGGCCTGCCGGCATCTAACTGAGCGTCGACTGCAGACGGCGCTCGATCTCAGACCAGAGTGCGGCGTATGCGACAGCCGCTGAGCTCTCGGGCGCGAAGACCGCCACCGGATTGCGCTCCTCGCCCATCATCTCGACCTCATCCGAGGTCGGGATCCCGGCGCCCAGCACGCTCAGGTGGTCGATCTTGCGCAGGCGATGCATCACCTTGATGTGCAGCTGCTTGCCGGTGTCGGCCATCGAGAAGAAGGCGAGAATCGATGTCTTGCCCTTGCGCCCGACCTTGCCGCTGCGTGCGAGGTCCTCGAGCTGCTCGTACGAGCGCGACGAGAGCGTCGACGGGATCACCGGCACGATCAGCGCGTCGGAGGCCTCGAATACCGCCTCCGACACCAGCGAGATGCTGGGTGGGCAGTCGAGGAAGATGTAGTCGTAGTCCTCGCGCAGTGGCGCGAGTACCTTGCGCAGGCGTGCGGCCGGCTTCTTGAACTGATCGAGCGCCAGGTCCAGATGCCGGTAGGAGAAGTCAGCCGGCAGCAGCTCGAGGTTGTCGTGGTCGGTTGCCTTGACGTGGGCGCTGGCCTGACTGCGCTTGCGCAGCAGCCCGCGTCCGCCGCCCTTGACCTTGGGGCGGATGCGGAAGAGATATGTGCTCGCGGCCTGCGGATCGAGGTCCCAGAGCAGCGTCGGATGCCCGGCCTGCGACGCGAGGTAAGCGAGGTTCACGGCCGCCGACGTCTTCCCCACGCCGCCCTTGATGTTGTAGGTCGCGATGACCTTGGTGTCGCGCTTGGACTTGGTCATAAACCGCTCAGTCAGCCGAATGCTTTCGCCACGAGCTTGCATTGTGCCTCGGATGCGAACTCCTCGAAGGACACCGCAAACCGGCCGCGCGCCTGCGCCGCGTCGTGCTCGAGGCGGTCGATCAGCGTGCCGATCGCCATCAGGGCTCGCGGACCCCCGGATCTCGAGACCAGATCGTGGCCGAGCTCGCGCAACATCTCGATTTGAACCTCGCGGTCCTGATGCAACCCGAGTACGTCCTGCAGGCCCTTCAGCGTCTTGATCAGCGGCCTCACCACCTCGGGATCGAACAGCAGCGCGCCGAACAGCTCGAGCAGGTAGCGCAGCTCCTTGCCCTTCTTGCGCAGCTCGTGGTACTGGTCGGGCTGCGAATCGGCCGTGATCGCGCTCCCCATCCTGACCATCTTGCGGTGGACCTTGCGGATGCGCTTGGCCGCCAGCTTGCCGATCGTGCGGGTCCCGTCGGGACGACCGCCAGGGTCCGCGAGCGCCAGCGCCTGCAGGATCTCCCACCACTCGGCGCGCAGGCCCTGGGTCCTGGTGCTGGTGAGCGCCGCCTCCATCGCCATGCGCGCCAGCCGGTGACGCTGTCTCAGCAGCGGCTCGAGCGGTTCGAGGTCGGCTCGCGCCGACGCCGGAGCGAGCGAGCGCAACTCGTCGAACTCGTGCAGATACACGTCGAGGTCACGGGTGGCGCTGGTCTGATCCTGCAGCCACTTGAACTCGGCGCGCATCCGCTTCAGATCCTCCGCGTCGAAGACCGCGTGCATCTCGCGCAGCACCGACCGCGTGCGGCGGATGGCCACGCGATAGTCGTGCAGGAATTCGACGTCCGCATCGGCGAGCACAGCGGGCAGGTTCGCGTCCATGATCTGCAGCAGTCGCAGCAGCACCCGTGCGACCGCGACGGCGGCACGCTCGTCCGCGACCATCGGCACCTGTGCGTTCTTCCAACCAGCCTCTGAAAGGAAGCCGGCGGCCAGCAGTCGCCTCCTGATCCGCTCGGCGTCGCGCCCATAGCCCTTGAGCGGATCGACCGTCAGCCAGGAGCTGCCGCCGGGCGCAGTACTGATGGTGATCCGGCAGACCAGCTTCTCGAGCTCGTCACGAACCACGATCCCGTCATCGGTGCTGAGCACCGTGTAGTCGCCGTCCAGCGCCGAGCCGAGCGCGCCAAGCGGCGACTCGAAAGTGACCAGCTCGCCGCGGCCGCTCACGGCAGCAGTCGTGCCAGACGGGCGACCGCCTCGTCGATCTGCTCCTCCGTGACGATCAGTGGCGGCTCCATCCGCAGGCTCGAGGGTCCGGTGGCGTTTATCACCAGGCGCTGTTCGAGCAGTGCGCGGCGGGCGAGCTCAATCGCCGACACGTCACCGTTCAGCTCGGCGCCGATCAGCAGCCCGCGTCCGCGCACCGAGGCCACGAACGGAAGCTCCTCGAGCGCCGCCGCCAAGCGCTCCCCCATCGCCACGACGTGCGACAGGAGGTCGGGGTCGGAGCAGATCTCGAGCGCCACCAGCGCCGCCGCGCAGGCCACCGGACCGCCGGCGAAGGTCGATCCATGGTCCCCGGGCTGGAAGGTGTCGGCGAGCTTCTCGCCGGTCACCAGCGCACCGATCGGCAGGCCGCCGCCGAGCGCCTTGGCGGTGGTGATCGCATCGGGCACCACGCCGGTCTGCTCGTAGGCCCAGAGCGTGCCGGTGCGGCCCATCCCTGTCTGGATCTCGTCGAAGATCAGGACTGCGCCCTCGCGGTCGCAGGCGGCGCGAGCGGCCTGCAGCAGCTCCTCGGACAGCGGCAGCACGCCACTCTCGCCCTGGATCGGCTCGAGCAGCACTGCCGCGGTGCGCGGCCCAACCGCCGCATCGAGCGCCTCGGCCTGCTTCTCGCAGACCACAAAGCCCGGAACCAGCGGCGCAAACGGCGCCTGTTTGGCCTCCTGAGGCGTTGCCGACAGCGAGCCATATGTACGGCCGTGGAAGGCGTCACGCAGCACCACGAGCTCGCCCGCAGCACGATGGCGCCGGGCGAGCTTGATCGCCGCCTCGTTGGCCTCGGCACCGGAGTTGCAAAGGAACACCTTGCCGCCCAGCGAGCTCTCCGACAGCGCCGCTGAGAGCCGCATCGCCTGCTCGGTGTAGTAGAGGTTCGAGACGTGCGTGAGCTTGGCCGCCTGCTCCTGGATCGCGGCGACCACGCGCGGATGGCAATGGCCGACGTTCACGACGGAGATGCCGGCCAGGAAGTCCAGGTACTCGTTGTCGGCCTCGTCCCAGAGGCTCACGCCCTGGCCGCGCACGAACTCGACCGGATTCCGTACGTACGTCGGGATCACATGCTCGCGCTCGAGCGCCTGCAGCTCAGCGAGCGACATTCGCCAGCCTCGTTCGAACGCAAACGATAATGAGACTCAGAATCATTATCGTTTCGCTTCGGCCGGCGGGCCGGCGAATTCTTCCGGGTCGGGGACGATCATCGTGCCCTGTCCCTCGTTGGTGAAGAGCTCGAGCAGCAGCGAGTGCGGGACGCGCCCGTCGACGATCACCGCGCTGGGGACGCCGCCCTCGACGGCCTGCAGGCAGGCGGCGAGCTTCGGGCGCATACCACCGCCGACATCCCCAAGCGCTGCCCGCAACTCGGAGGCGCTCGCTTCTGCGATCAGCGTGCCCGGATCTCCGGCTTCCCTGAACCAGCCGGCGACATCGGTCAGGAACATCGCCTTGTAGGCCCCCAGCGCGACCGCCACGGCGCCGGCGGCGTCGTCGGCGTTGATGTTGTAGGAGTTTCCCTCCTCGTCGGCGCCGACGCTGGCTACGACTGGGATGTAGTCCTCGGCAACGTGCGTCAGCACGCCGATGTTGACCTGGTCGATGCGGCCGACAAAGCCGATGTCCTGGCCGCTCGGCGCCAACCGGCGACTGCAGCGGAAGAGCAGCCCGTCATCGCCGCTCAGGCCGACGGCCGGCTGCCCGTGGCGACTGAGCAGCAGCACGATGTCCTTGTTGACCTTGCCGACCAGCACCATCTTCGCGAGCTTGACCGTCTCGGCGTCGGAGACGCGCAGACCGTCGACGAACTTCACCGGCAGGTCGAGTCGCTCCATGTAGGAGGTGATCTCGGGGCCGCCGCCGTGCACGATCACGGGATTGATACCGACGTATTTGAGCAGCGCCACATCGCGCGCGAACTCCTCCTTGAGCGCGGGATCCGTCATCGCCGCGCCGCCGTACTTGATCACCACAGTGCGGCCGTGGAACTCACGGATGTAGGGCAGCGCCTCGAGCAGCGTGACGACGTCGCGCTGGGTTCTCACGGCTTGGCCGGCGTCGCTCAAGTCGTGTACTCCGCGTTGATCGTCACGTACTCGTGTCCGAGGTCGGAGAAGTAGCGCTCGGCCTCCGCCCCGTCACCGGGGAGCACGACCTCGTACTCGACCTCGTCGCGCTTGACGGCCTCGGCCAGCGCCTGCTCGTCGTGCTCGATGTAGCTGCCGTTGACGCATACGACGATGTCCTCGATCGAGATGTCGACATTCAACGGGGATGCCCCGGGCAACGCCGCACCCACCGCCTGGATGATCCGCCCCCAGTTGGGATCCGCGCCATAGAGCGCGGTCTTGACCAGCGGCGAGTCGCCGACCGCGTGCGCGACGCGCTCGCACAGGTGCTGGTCGCCGCCCTTGACGACCACGCGGCCGACACGCCGCGCGCCCTCGCCGTCCCTGGCGACGAGCAGCGCGATCTGTCGCAGAGCGGCGTCGAGCGCCTCGCCGAAGAGCTGCTCGTCAGCGGTCTTCGGTTCGATCCGTACGCCGGAGGCCCCAGATGCCTGCAGCACGATCGTGTCGGAGGTGGAGAGCTGGCCATCGACGCTGATCCGCTCAAACGAGCGCTTGATGCAGACCGACAGCAGCAGATCGGCCTCATCGGCCTCGAGCGCTGCATCTGTCTGGATGAACACCAGCAGCGTCGCGAAGTTCGGCGAGATCATCCCGGCGCCCTTGGCCTGAATGCTGATCCGTACGGTCCCCGCCTCAAGCGCCACATCGAGGCTCACCGCCTTGGGGAAGGCGTCGGTCGTACGGATCGCCTCGGCGAAATCCGCGGCGCCGTCGGCGCGCAGTTCGCTGCCGAGCGCCGTGATGCCGCTGGTGATCCTGGCGATCGGCAGCGGCACGCCAATGACACCGGTCGAGGCAACGGCCACCTGGTGTGCGTCGATGTCCGCCGCCACGGCTGCCGCCGCGGACATCGCCGCCGCGTCCTCGAGACCCCGCTGGCCGGTGGCGGCGTTCGCGTTTCCAGAGTTCACGACGACCGCACGGAGCTCCCAGAGCTTCGACTCGTGCCTGCTGTGGAGCACCGGCGCGGACTGCGCACCGGAGCGACTGAAGCGCGCAGCGCTGGTGGTCTCGGCGCTGTCTGAGACGATCAGCGCCACGTCCTTGGCGCCATCCGGCTTCACGCCAAAGGCGCCACCCGCCGCCCGGAAGCCCTTGGGCAGGCTGCCGTCGTGCGCCTCGGTGACGTTGTCGGGACCGGACACCCAGCGCGAGCTGAAGAACGGGACGTTGCTCATGCGCCGATTCCCGCGCCCTCGGGCAGGCCGAACATCAGGTTCAGATTCTGCACGGCCTCGGAGGCCGTGCCCTTCCACAGGTTGTCGATCGCGCCGAACACGATCGCCCGGCCGGTGCGCTCGTCGCGGTGCAGCGAGATCCGGCAGATGTTGGTCTCACGCACGGCGCGTACGCCGGCCGGTTCCCGCACGAGCTCGATGAACTGCTCGCCGTCGTAGGCGTCGTGGTAGAGCGACTCGAGCTCGCCGGTGCTGACGGTGGGATCGGCGAGCGTCACATAACAGGAGACGAGCTCGCCCTGATCGAGCGGCAGCAGGTGTGGCGTGAAGGTGATCATCGTCTCGTTGCCGAGCACCGCCAACTCCTGCTCGATCTCCGGCGTATGCCGGTGGCGCGGGACGCCGTAGGCGTGGACGTTCTCATCGACCGTCACGAAGTGCGTCTGGTCGGTGGCTGCGCGTCCGGCGCCTGAGACGCCGGACTTGGCGTCAACCACCACGTCGGCGATCGCTCCGGCGCGCGCGAGCGGCGCCAGCGCGAGGATCGTGGCGGTCGGGTAGCAGCCGGGATTGGCAACCAGCTCTGCGCCGATGATCTGGTCGCGGTAGAGCTCCGGCAGTCCATAGACGGCGTTGGCGATCAGCTCAGGCTCCGGGTGCGGCCTGTACCACTCCTCGTAGGTCTCGACGTCGCGCAGGCGGAAGTCGGCGCTGAGGTCGACGACCTTCACGCCGCGCGCACGCAGCTGTGCGACGAACGGCGCCGAGGCGCCGTGCGGATAGGCGACGATTGCCGCGTCGACATCGCCGTGGCGGTCGATGTCCGCCTCCTCCATGACCATCGGCACACGATGCTGCGGGTAGACATCGCTGATGCGGCGTCCGACGTCGCTGCGCGCCGTCACCCACCGCAGATCAAAGCTCGGGTGGTTGTACAGCAGCCGCGCGGCCAGCGAGCCGGCGTAGCCGGCGGCGCCGAACACGGCAACTGTGAAGCGGCTACTCGCCGGCACGGATCGTCCCCTCGAGCTCGTGCGCGAGTGCGTTGACGATGAACTGGCGCTGGCGTGCGACCTCGTCGTCGGTCAGCGTGCGGTCCGCCGCGCGGTAGCTCAGGCGCACGGCCACCGATTTCTTCGCGGCACCGAGCCGCTGCTCGTCGTGGTAGATGTCAAAGACATCCACCTCCTGCACGAGCGGCGCCCCGGATTCGCGGATCACGCGGACCAGATCGCTGGCAGGGACCTGCTCGCCGAGGACGACCGCGAGGTCCTCGTGGACCGCGGGGAAGCTCACCAGGTCCTGGAACTGCACGGGCTCGGGCGGTGTGATCGCCGAGAGATTGAGCTCAAAGCCGGCGACGGTGTCGTCGAGATCCCAGTGCGCAGCGACGTTGGGATGGATCTCACCGAGCCAGCCGATCTCCTCGCCGCCGACATGGACGCTTGCGGCGCGGCCCGGATGTAGGAACGGAGCCGCCCCGGGTTGCACCTCCCAGTCGAGCCCGAGCGCTGACAGCAGCCCGGAGAGCACGCCCTTGGCCGCGAAGAAGTCAGCGTTCGGCGGACGCTGCTCGCGCCATGTCGCCTGCCGGATCGGCCCAGCGAGCAGCGCCGCCAGGTGATGTGGCTCGTCGGCGAGGCTCTCGGCGTTGATTTCGCCAGCGTTGTAGACCGCACCCGATTCGAACAGGCCGATCGCGGTGACGCCGCGAGCGCGGTTGCGCTGCGCCACGTCGAGCAGCGACCCGAGCAGCGTCGTGCGCAGCTGCGACTGCTCCGAGGACATCGGGTTGGCGAGCGTGACGGGGGCGGTAGCGTCGAGCAGCAGCTTGGCGCCGATCTCCGGTGCCGTGAAGCTCCAGCCCACGATCTCGTTCAGCCCCTGGGCGGTCAGCGCGTCCTCCGCGCGGCGTCGCAGCCGCTGCGCTGTCGTCAGCCTCCCCACCGCGGCATGCGTTGATGGCAGCGTCGCAGGCAGGTTTTCCAGACCATCGAGGCGCGCGACCTCCTCGATCAGGTCTGCCTCGCGCGTGATGTCCGCGCGCCGGAAGTCGGGCACGGTGACGTCGAGCCCGTCGGCGGCGTCGACGGCGTCGAAGCCAATCGTCTGCAGCAGCCGCTCGGAGCGCTCACGCGGGATCGCGACCCCCAGCAGCCCGGAGACACGCGCGTCGCGCAACCGGATCGTGGCCGGCTCGGGCCCAGGTCCACCGAGGTCGATCGTGCCGGTGCGCACGCTCGCGCCGCAGATCTCGGTCAACAACCTGGTGGCGACCGCCTGAGCCCACAATGTCTGCTCCGGTTGCAGCCCCTTCTCGTTGCGCGCCAGCGCCTCGCTGCGCAGCGCCAACTTGAGGCCGGTGTCATGGATGTTCGGTCCGTTCCAGGTGGCGACCTCGCTGAGCACGGTCGTGGTCGTTTCGCTGACCTCCGAGCGGGCCCCGCCCATCACGCCGGCGAGCGACGTCGGACCATCGCCGTCCTCGATCAGGACGATCTCGTCGTCGAGCGTGCGCTGCTGCTCATCGAGCGTTGTGAGCTGTTCGCCCGCCCGCGCGCGGCGCACGTTGAGGCGCCTGCCGGCGATGCGGTCGTAATCGAAGGCGTGCATCGGCTGGCCCGTCAGCAGCATCACGTAGTTGGTGATGTCGACGACATTTGAGATCGGACGCTGACCGGCGGCCATCAGTCGCGCCTTCAACCACAGCGGGCTCGGCCCGATCTCGACGCCGTCGAAGATCCGCGCCGTGAACCGCGGGCACAGTTCTCTGCCCGCATCGTTGGTGATCTCGATGCCATCGAGCGCGCCGAAGCTACCTGAATCGTGCTCCCAGGGAGCCGGCTTCAGCTGCGCTCCGGTGGTAGCCGCGACCTCGCGCGCGACCCCGTAGATGCCGAGGCAATCCGGGCGGTTCGGCGTGATCTCGAGCACCAGCACGTCGGTGGAGATCTGCAACACGTCGGCAAGCGGGGTGCCGGGCGCGATCCCATCGTCGAGCACCATGATCCCGACGTGGTCCTCGCTGATCTGCAGCTCGCGCTCGGAGACGATCATCCCCTGCGATGTGATCCCGCGCAGCTTTGCCTCTCCCAGCGTGGTTCCGTCAGGCATCACGGCCCCTGGGCGCGCAACGCCGACGGTCTGGCCAGCGGCGACATTGGGCGCGCCGCAGACTATCTGCGACGCGGTCGAGCCGCCGATGTCCACCATGCAGACGTTCAGCCGGTCGGCATCGGGGTGCTTCTTGCGCTCGAGCACCTGGCCGACAATGAAATTCTCGACCGCCGACACGCCGTGATGCTCGACCCGCTCGACCTCGGTGCCCGTCAGCGCCAGCCGCTGCGCCAGCGTGTAGGTGTCCATGTGCGGCTCGCAGTAGTCGTGCAGCCATTCGATCGGCACTCTCATGACGGCCGCCTCATGGGAACTGCTCCAGGAAGCGGACGTCGTTGTCATAGAAGAGGCGCAGATCGGATACGCCGTGCTTGAGCATCGCGATCCGCTCGATCCCCATCCCGAAGGCGAAGCCCTGGACGAGCTCGGGGTCATAGCCGTTGTCCTTGACGTGCAGCAGCACGTTCGGGTCGACCATGCCGGAGCCGAGGATCTCAAGCCAGCCCGTGCCCTTGCAGATCCCACAACGCTCGCCGGCGGCGGTGACGCCGCCAGAGCAGTTGAAGCACGAGACGTCGACCTCGACGCTCGGCTCGGTGAATGGGAAGAAGTGCGGGCGCAGGCGGATCTCGCGCTCGGGCCCGAAGATCGCTCGCGCGAACTCGAGCAGCGTGCCCTTGAGGTCGGTCAGGGTTATCCCCTCATCGACGGCCAGACCCTCGATCTGATGGAACTGCGGCGTGTGCGTCACATCCGAGTCACGCCGGTATACACGGCCGGGGACGATGATGTAGATCGGCGGCTTCTGCAGCTCCATCGAGCGGACCTGCATCGGGCTCGTGTGGGTGCGCAGCACGACGTCCTCGCCCAGGTAGAAGGTGTCGGTCCAGGCGCGCGCGGGATGCGTCGCATCGTGGTTGAGCGCGTCGAAGTTGTAGTAGACGTTCTCAACCTCCGGCCCCTCGGCGACGCTGTAGCCAAGGCCGATGAAGACGTCCTCGATCTCGCGCCGCGTCTGCGTGATCAGGTGCAGGCGTCCGATCGAGGGGAGCGGATCGGCCGGCAGCGTGATATCGACGCGATCCTGCTGAAGCCGGGCGTTGAGCTCGCCGACGGCGAGCTGTCCGGCGCGAGCGTCGAGCTGCGCCTCGAGCACCTTGCGCGCCTCGTTTGCCGCCTTGCCGACGGCTCCGCGCTGCTCCGGCGGCAGCTCGGCCACGCCGCGCAGCAGGTTCGGAAGCTCGGCCTTGCGACCGAGGAAGCGGACTCGCACGTCCTCGAGCGCAGCGCTTGTGTTCGCGGCTGCGATCGCCGCCTCGCCCTCGGTCTGAAGTTCGGTGATTTTGGTCTCGACGCTCATGCGGGCCTGATCCTACGTATTAGTTCTTTTCGAGAGCTCGTAGAGCGCGACGCTGGCCGCGATAGCGGCGTTCAGCGACTCGGTGGCAATCGGGATCCGTGCCGAGGTCGACGCGGCCGCGATCAGTTCGGCGGGCAGCCCCTCGCGCTCGGCGCCGAGCAGCAGGCTCACCTGCGCGTCAGAGGGAAGCTCGGCCGCCACCTCGGCAAGCGTGCGTTCGGCGCCGGCATCGAGCGCGATCGTGATCCCGGGCAGCTGCTCCGGTGCGGCCCGCGCGACCGGCACCTCGAAGATCGCGCCCATGCTCGCGCGCACGGCCTTGGGGCCGAACGGATCGGCGCTGCCTGCGCCGAACACGACGCAGCCTGCGCCGAAGGCGGCGCATGAGCGCAG
>Ga0302314_10005076_pt1 | contig 24058 bp, 22 predicted proteins | sample III_Palsa_N2_3_FD_200533 | JGI IMG/M metagenome (GOLD analysis project Ga0302314, IMG submission 200533) | Peat permafrost microbial communities from Stordalen Mire near Abisko, Sweden - III_Palsa_N2_3 | ecosystem: Environmental > Terrestrial > Soil > Palsa > Peat permafrost | place: Sweden... | reverse complement strand
CGACGAGGAGAATGTGGGCCATTGGATCCGTCCAGGTTTAGAAGAGTTCGATGCGTTGGGACGGCGCGCCCGGCGCGGCGTCGCCGGCCGCTTCGGGGTCCCGGTGCAGGGCCTCCTGTTCGAGGTACTCCTGGGCCAGGGCGCCTGCGCGTCGGTCGATCTCCAGCGTCTCGTCCTCTCCAGCGCGCAGGCGCGCGATCAGATCGACCAGTACGGCGTTCCGCGAATCCATGGCCGGCTGCACGCGGTCGACGATCTGTTTGACCACATCCTGGGTCTGCGCCGTGTCGAGCAAGAGGCCCAGGCCGCGGTCAAGTTCGGTGTTGTGTCCAGTCACCGCCGTCATCAACATCTCGTAGAACTGCCGCATGTCGACGTAGCCTTCGTCCAACTTGAGCGTCAGGCCGCCCAACCTCGCCGCCTCAGCCTCGTTGTGGTGTGTGCGCGCATCGAATTCGACGCTGTACCCAGACTCGACCGTCTTCACGAGCGATCCAATGTCGTGGCTGACCTTCTCCGCTGAGGCATTCGCCTGAGTCGCCAGCCGGCGCACTTCGCCTGCAAGCACGGCGAACCCACGACCAGCTTCGCCGGCGCGCGCCGCTTCGATGGCAGCGTTGATCGCGAGAATCTCGGTCTGGCGGGCAATGCCACGGATGGTGTCCGTCATCTCCGTCAGGCCCTTGACCTCGGAAAGCAGCGCCTTGAGCTGCTCGCGTTCCTGGGCGATCTGCTGGGGAAGCGTCTGCACGAAAGCAGCGAGTTCGCGGATGACCAAGCTGTTTCTCTCGATGCCCTGCTGCATTGCTTCGCTTTGCACGTGCGCTTCGCCGAGATAGCGTACAAGACTCCCAGACAATTTGTGTAGGGCGCCGGTTCGGACGATGACGTCGAGCGCTGACTTCTCCGACAGCCCGACCGCCCGACCGAGCTGGCTCATCAACTGCGCATCGAAGGCGAGCAAGCCGTCCAGTGCCGCCGAACCCGCGCGCTCGGACGCAGCCCGGCCACGAACAAGGTTGAGAACCCAACGGCGTAGCCGAGACAGGTGGGTCTTGCGTGGGAAGTTTGGGTCGGTCATGGCAAGGCATTCGGATTGGTGGGGCAAACGGCGCCATGCGGTCGCCAGAGCGTGTGCGACTCGCCGAGCGCATCAAGCGCCGGGCAGCACCTGTCGGATGACCTTCACCAGGTCGGCGGCGGGCAGCGGCTTGACCAGCCAGCCGGTTGCGCCAAGCTTTTTGGCCTCGTCCCGCTTGGCCTGCTGGCTTTCGGTGGTCAACGTCAGGATCGGGATGAACCGAAGCACCTTGCGGACGTTGCGAATCAATTCCAGCCCGTCCATCTTCGGCATGTTGATGTCGGTGATGATCAGGTCGGGCTTGAGCCCCTTGTTGATCTTGGCCATCGCCTGCTCGCCATCGGCGGCCGACTCGACGCTGAAGCCCGCCATTTCCAGCGAGTTCTTCAAGCTCATCACCATCGTGGACGAGTCGTCGACGACAAATATCGTTTTCATGGTGTTTCCCTGGGAGTTTGTAGGTTCGGAAGGCTTTGTCGAGGCGGACTTCAGGCGAGGCCCAGCACGCGTGCCAACAATGGATCGGCGGGCGATGACTTGAACGTGGGGCGCAATGCGAGAAGAACCTGCAGCACCGCACCATGGACGTCCTCGCACTTGCCAAGATGGACTGCGGGCTCACGTTGCTGCAACAACCACTGCGCCAGCGCCTCGGCGTCGTCCACAGCGACGTGGCCCTCGAGGGCGGCGTGCTTCTTGAGATAGCGAATCGTCATTGCAGCAACTCCTTCGGATTGAGCACCATCAGCACACCGCCGTCGCCCATCAACGCAGTGCCGGCGAAGCCGATCAGGCCTGCCAGGACGCCTTCGAGCGGCTTGAGGATGATGTCGCTGGCGCCCTGGAACTGATCGACCAGCAGCCCGACGCTCTCGTTGTCGTGGCGGATGACCAGCACGGCCAGTTCGCCCGCGTCGTTGGGAATCGGCGCTGCGTCCAGCGCGAGCAGATCGTTCAACGCACGCAGCGGGACGACACGTCCACGCAAGACCGTTGTGCGCGCCTGCTTGAAGTGGTGGATATCGCACGCGGGAACGCGTACGGTCTCGACGATCAGGTCCATCGGCACGCCCAACTGCCGCCCGGCGCTCTCGACCACCATCACGGTCGTGACCGCCATCGACAGCGGCAGCGACAGGCGCAGCGTCGTGCCCTGGCCCTGCACGCTGGTCAGCTCGACACCGCCGTTGATGCGCTCGATCGCGGTGCGCACGACGTCCATGCCCACGCCGCGCCCAGACAGATCGGAAATTTGGTCGGCCGTGGAGAAGCCGGGCAGGAAGATCAGCTGCACCGCGTCGTCGTCGGACAGCGTGGCTGCCTGGTCGGCGTGGATGAGCCCTCTCTCCACTGCCTTGTCGCGCACCCGCGCGGCGTTCACGCCAGCGCCGTCGTCCTGGATCTCGATGATCACGCGGTCGCTTTCCTGGCGCGCCACGATGCGGATCGTCCCGGCAGGCGCCTTGCCGGCCGCGCGGCGCACTGCCGGCAACTCGATGCCATGGTCGAGGCTATTGCGCAGGATGTGGATCAGCGGATCCGCCAGCGACTCGATCACGTTCTTGTCCGCCTCGGTGTCCTCGCCCTCGACGACCAGGTTGACTTCCTTGCCAAGCTTGCGCGAGATGTCGCGAATCAGGCGGCCGAAGCGCTGGAACACCGCGCCGACCGGCAGCATGCGAACCTGCATGATGGCGTGCTGCAGGTCGTCGGCGATGCGGTTGATGACCGCGTACTGAGCCTTGATCTCGCGCGCCAGCTCGCGTTGCTGGAACACCTCCTCGGCACGCTGTGCCAGATAGGGCAGGCTGTTCTTGGCGACCACCATCTCCCCGATCAGCTCCATCAGGCGGTCGATCTTTTCCTGGCCGACCTTGAGCACCTTCTGGGGCGCAGCGGGAGGGCTGTCCTCGATGCGCGGCAGCACCGCGGCGATGTCGGTATCGGGCATCCTGGCATCCGGCGACAGGGTCGCGACGACGACGGCCTCGGCCGCCGGGGCATTGGATCGGGCCCAGGTGAGCAGGGACGATGCCGACACCTCCTCGGACAATTCCGCCAGACTGGCGCTCGCAGCTGACGCCGCCGCGCCTTCAACGCAGGAGAGCAGGTTGGTCAACGCGCGTCGGGCTGCACGCACCGTTCCCGCGGAATGGCCGGCGCGCGCAAGCAGTTCGCACTGATCGTTCCAGAGCGCGGCGGCACGTTTCCGCAGCAGCGGCGAGACAGCCCCGTCGCTCGGAGGCGCGGCGGTGCGGACGTTCACAGTCGCATCGCACCACGCCACCTGCTCGGCCACGCAGCGAAAATGCGCCTCCACCTCCGCGCGCGGCGCATCCGTGCACAGCACGATGTCAAGGTTGCACTGGTAGCAGTCCCACGCCGCTCTTTCGTCGCCTTGCGGCCACGCGCAGGCGCCTTCAACCTTCAATTGCAGCAGCCCGGGAACCGTGCGAGCCAGCCGCCACGGGTCCTCGCCTTTGAAGAAGCAGCCTTCTTCGGGCAGATAGCGCAGCGCCAGCACGCCTGACTTCGACGCGAACGCCGCCAGGTCCAGGCGGCTCATCCACGATGGCGTCACGTCCTCGCCGGATGCCGGATCTGCCGCGACGACGGGAAGCGCGGCCAAAGCCTCAGCCGACGAAGCCGAAGCGCTGTCGCAGACGAACGCCCGCAGCGCGCTGGCATGCGCGATCGAGCCCGCGTCGGCACCGTCCTCGATGCGCCCATGCCGCTCGATCTGCTCGATCAGTTGCGCGCTGTAGTCCATCGCTTCGAGCAGTGCATCGGCCAGCGCCGCGCTGTAGGCGAGCGTGCGATGGCGCACTCGGTCGAGCAGATCCTCGCCGGCGTGCACGACGCGCTCCAGCGGCTTGAACTCGAACAACCCGCAGTTGCCCTTGAGCGTGTGCACCGAACGGAACAGGTCGTTGAGCAGTTCATCGTTGTCGGGATCCTGTTCGACGTCGAGCAATCGCTTTCCGATGGCTTCGAGGCATTCCCTGGCCTCGATGACGAACTGATCGAGCAGGTCGGCCTGATTCATGTCCTGACTCCTTGAGTGGCGGCCCGGGCCGCCTCCCGATCGCCGAGCAGCAAGGCGGCGCTCAGCACGAGGTCAAGCGGCTGCGCCGGCTTGACGAGATAGCCATTGGCACCGGCGTCGAGCGCCGCATCGACATCCTGGCGTTGCGCCTCAGTCGACACCATCACCACCGGCGCCTGGTGTCGCAGCTCCAGCCGGCGCAGCTCGCGCACGAAGCTGTAGCCGTCCATGCGCGGCATGTTGACGTCGACCACGTAGAGATCGAACGCTTCGTCGCTCTCTTGCGCGTGGACACATTCCAGCGCCTCGACCCCGTTCAGGGCTTCCTCGGTATGCCAGCCTGCATCGCTCAGCAGCTTGCGGTGGTACATGCGCACGGTGGCGGCATCATCGACAACGAGAATCCGGTACATGTTCATGCCTCCAGGGGCTTCTGGTAGACCATGGCGTCCGGAAACCGGCGCACGGTATAGAGAGATGACATGCGACTCATCGACTCCGAATGGCCCAGGCAGATGAAACCGCCCGGACTCATGGCATCGAACATCGCCTCGGCCGCGACGCGTCGCGACAGGTCGTCGAAATAGATCAGCAGGTTGCGACAGAAGATCACATCGATGTCGCGAAAGCGCCGGGTGTCGGTCGGCTCGGAAAGATTGACGCGACTGAACTCCACCGAATCGACGAGATCGCGCGAAATGCGCCACTCGTTGTCGCCATTCGGCGTGAAGTACTTCTTCAGATATTGCGGCGGCAGGTTGCCCACGGAGCGCTGCGAGTAGATGCCGCGCTGCGCCGCCTTGAGCACGCTGGTGTCGATGTCCGAGGACAGGATCTCGACGTCGTATTGGTCGATCTTCGCCCAGCGCTCCAGCAGGTAGATCGCGATCGAATACGGCTCTTCGCCGGTGGACGAAGGGATCGACCAGATGCGGATGCGCGAGCCCGGTCGCTTGCGCGCCGCCACCTCGTCGAGCATGTTGTTGACCAGGCAGTCGAACTGGTAGGCCTCGCGAAAGAAGTACGTCTCATTGACCGTCATGATGTTGACGAGCTGCTGCAGCTCGGCGCCATCGGTCTCGAAGCGCAGAGCCACGAACCACGCGCGAAAGTTCTCCGCGCCGGTACTCTCGATTCGCTCCACGAGCCGCTTGTCCACGAAGTAACGCTTCGAGTCGTCGAAGTGGATGCCCGTCTTGCGATAGAAGAATTCCGCGAACTTGCGGAAGTCGGCGTCGGTGATGGCCGGGGGCGCGACGACAGGGCCGGGCTTCACGGCGAGGCTGCCGGTCTTCATGGCGTGCCGATCCGTTCGATGGCGAGAGCGACCGCGAAGCCGATGAAGGCGTCGTCGGGAAACCGTTGCGCCACCGCACGCAACGCGGGCAGCGAGCCGTCCGTTCCCACTTCGGCGAGCACCTCGAGTGCCGCGCCCACCACGTTGACGGCGGCATCGTGCATCAGCACGCGTTCCAGCCAGGCCACGACGCGGATGTGGTGCAGGTCACCCAGCAGGTTGACGGTGAAGATGCGCACGTCGCTGTCGCCATCGCACAGCAGCGCGTCGATGTGCGGCGCCACGGCGTCCGGCAAGCCGGACAGCACCTCGATCGCGCCGTTGCGCAATTCCGGATCTTCGCTGCGCAGCAGCGGCAACACCGCCGTGACGACGTCGCCGCCGCCGAGGCGGGCGAGGCTGCTGAACAGCGCCGACCGGACGCTCGAATCGGCCTCGACGACAAGCCGAGCGCCGAGGGCCGCAGCCGCCTCGGGATGGGATCCGAGGTCGCGCACCGCCCAACGGCGAACCGCGACCTCGACGTCACTCATCTGCGCAATCAAGCCGGGCAGGTCGCGCGTGTAGTCGCGCGTCGCCACCGGGTGCAGCGCGGCGTCTGCCTGCCTCTTGAGTCCCATAGTGATTTCCCTCGAGTGAGTGTTGAGGCCGCCGTCAATGCAGCCAATGACGCAGCTGCGCGGCGATGCCCGTGCAAGGCAGGACGAGTGTGGCGCCGCGCCGCTCGATGAGTTCGTTGGGCATGCCGAAGACGACGGCCGTCTCGGCCGATTCGGCGATCGTCCTGCCGCCCGCGGCGTGCAGACGCGCCATCGCGTCGGCGCCGTCGTCGCCCATGCCCGTCAGCATCACGCCGAGCAGTTGCTTGGCCCCCACATGCTGCATGGCGCTGTCGACCATCACCTCGACAGACGGATGCCACAGCACCGTGGGCGTCTCCGGCCGCGGTGCGACGTGCAGCACGCCGGCGCGTACCGTGACCGTGATGTCGGTGCCGCCGCGCCCGATGTAGACGTTGCCCGCCGCGATAGCCATGGCGGAGGCCACCTCCACTACGTGCAGCGCGCAGAGGCTGTCCATCCGACGGGAGAACGTGTCTGTGAAGTTGGCCGGCATGTGTTGAGCCACCAGGATCGGCCACGGAAAGTCGGCCGGCAATCGCGGCAGGATGTCTTCCAGCGTGCGGGGCCCGCCGGTGGACACACCGATCAGTACCAGGCCCGGCACCTGGCCCCTGACGCGCACCGACGGCGTCGGGCTCGGGACGATGGCGCGCGGGGGCGACGGGGGTGCTGCCAACGGAGCCGACACGGGCGCAACCATTCTCGCGTTCGGTCGCCGGCCCAGGCGAGCGCGCGATGCTGCGCGTACCTTGTCGAGCAGCATGGCCTTGATGTCGTCCACGTGCAGCGAGATCGTGCCGCCCGGCTTGGGAATGAAATCGACGGCGCCGAGCGCGAGCGCCTCGAACGTGGCCAGTGCGCCCTTCTCCGTCAGAGACGACACCATCACCACCGGCGTCGGGCGCGCCGACATGATCAGCGACAGCGCCGTGAGTCCGTCCATCTCGGGCATGTTGATGTCGAGCGTCACCACGTCGGGCTGCCACTGCACGACCATGTCGACGCCCTCGGCGCCGTTGCGCGCGCTGCGCACGTCGTAGCCGGCCTCGACGAGCACGCCCGTCAGCAACTTGCGCATCAGCGCCGAGTCGTCCACGACCAGGATCTTCTTCATGTCAGCCGTCCGCCGCTCGACGCTCAGGCCGCGGTGGCCGCGACGCGCCGCACGGTCGCGTCCGGCGGCGACGCACCGATCTGTCCGACGGCCTGGATCTCGGGCCCCTGCAGTAGATGCGCCGGATCGATCAGCATCACCAGACGCTTGTCGCCTTCCAGGTTGGCGACGCGGCTGATCAGGCGGCTCTGCTCTTCGGACATCATCGGCGCGGGCACGATGCGCGCGCGCGGAATTCGCAGGACTTCGGCGACCGAATCGACGATGAAGCCCGTGCGCAAACCGCCCAGCAGATAGACCATGATGCGTTGGCGGTCGTTGCGCTCCATGGGCGGCAGGCCGAGCCGACCGCGCTGGTCGATCACCGGCAACACCGTACCGCGCAGGTTGATCACGCCTTCCACGAAGCTCGGCGTGCGCGGAACGCGCGTCAGCGTCTCCGGCACGCGTACGATCTCCTGCACGCTCATGATGGGCACGCCGAATTCCTCGGCACCCAGGCGAAAAATCACGACCTGGATGTCGTCGTCGGGCGTGCCTCCGGCCTCGTCCATTTCACCGTTCTGATTCATGTCCATGTCGCGGTTCTCCTGCGCGGCGTCGTTGATGCGGGCATGCTTGGCGGCATCCAGGGCCTGGCCGATGGCAGGCAGTCGCAGCAGCTTGTCCACGGCGATGATGGACACGAGGCGCTTGCCGTCTTCGAGGCGGCAGATAGACGAGATTTCCTGCAGTTGCTCCTCGCTGGCCAGCATGCCCGGCATCGCATCGGCCTGGGAGCGCGGCACGCTGAGCACTTCCTTGACGGAATCGGTAACGAGCCCCACGTCGAGGCCGCCTGGCAGTGACGTGACGACGATGCGTTGCTGTTCCGAATACGCCTGCGGCCGCAATCCGAACAGGGTGCGCAGGCTGACCAGCGGCAGCAGCCGCTGACGCAGCGAAATCACCCCCAGCACGTGTCCGGGCGAATGTGGCAATTCGTTGACGCTTGCCGGAAGCTGGACGATTTCCTGCACCTCGGCGATGTCGAGGGCATATTCCTGGTCGGCGACGGTGAAGGACACCAGGCGCAACTCGTCGACGCGGACATCCTCGACATCGTGCGTCGCGTCGTTCACCGTCCGCCTGGCCGCACCACTCTGCCCGTCCTTCTGGCGGGCACCGATCGCGCTGAACTGGCCCTCGACGAGGCGCTCGAAGTCGATCGACAGCAGCATGTCGTGACTGCCGTCGGCACGCGGGCGCCGGATCACGCCCTTGAGGTAGTTGACGGCGACGATGGTCTGGATCGCGTCGGCCGACTCGATCTCGCCAGGCTCGATCGTGACCACGCTCGCGACGCGATCGACGACGAAGCCCAGCGGCTGGCCGATGTGGATGACCAGCGCGCGCGTCGCATCGTCGTTGGCTCGCTCGGCGCAGCCGAACAGGCGGCGCAGATTGACGATCGGCAGCACGCGTCCGCGCAGGTTGGCCAGGCCATCCAGCGCGCGTGGGGAAAGCGGCAGGCTGGCCACTTCCGGCATGCGGATGATCTCCTGAACCGGTGCAATGGGAACCGCGAACATCTCGCCCGCGATCGCGAATGTGACGTACTGGTTGGCAGTGCCTGCAACGGCCTCATCGACGCCGGCGTCGTCGATCTCCAGGCCCTTCCGAGGGCCTGGTTCGCCGTTGTCGGCAGCACTGGTTTCACGCTCGAGCAAAGCTGTGCTCATGTCACACCTCCGATGATTGAGGAAGTTCGGGAGAGCCTGTTCACGCGCTCTGCAACTCGTCGGCGAGCGAGGCGATTTCCTCGATGGCGGCCGAGAGCTCTTCGGCGCCCTGCGATTGCTGGCGGGCGGCCGTGGCGGCCTGCTCGGCCGCCTTCTCGGCCTGCGCGGCACCAGTGGAGACCTGCTCCACGCCGACCTTGACCTGGGTCACGGCTGATGCGATCTCCTGCGCGGCGGCCACCGCGACCTGGTTGGCCTGCTGGATGTCCGCGACGTCGGCTTCGATCCGGTTCAGGCTGGTGGTGATGGCCTTGGCCTTGTCGACCTCGGCGAGCGCCGAGCCGACGATGGCATTCAGATCACGCCCGACCAGTCCGATCTGGTCCTGGATCGCCTTGACCATGTCCTTGATGCGATCGGCGTTCTCGGCGGAGTCGTGGGCCAGGTTGCGGATGTCGGTGGCGACCACGACGAAGCCCTTGCCATACTCGCCCGCGCGCGCTGCTTCGATGCTGCCGTTGACGGCGAGCATGTTGGTCTGCGTCGAGACCTGGGTGATGGCGTCGACGATCTTGTCGATCTTGCGCGACACGAGCTCCAGGTCCTTGACTTGGGAGATGCTGGTCTGGGTGGTCTCCACATTGCTCGAAATGCCGCCGATCAGCCGATCGATGTTCTTCTTGCTTTCGCCCATCAGCGTACGGATCGCAATGGCCCGTTCGTTGCCCTGGTTGGCGCGTTCTTCGGCGATCTGCGCACCACGCTCGATCTGGCTGACCGCCGCGGCCGACTCCGTGCTCGCGGCGGCCTGGGTCTGCGCGCCCTTGCGGATCTCGTCGAGCGCGACCAGGATCTGCGCGGCCGAACGGTTGATTTCCTGCACAGCGCTCGAGAGTTCCTCGGCGGAGCTGGCAACCTCCTCGGCGCTCTTGGCGATGTCCGTGGAATTCTTCAACTCGTCGGCGATCTCCGACAGCCCGAGCGCCGTCTGCTCGCACTGCGACAGCGCGGTCGTCTGCTCGGTGACGGTCTTGTTCGCTTCCTCGCACGCCGAGGACTGCTCGGTGGATGCCGCGGCGATCTGCTCGGCGCCCTTGAGTGCCTGCTGCGCCGCCACGTTGCTCTGCTGCGCCGCGGTGACGATCTCGGCCGCGCCGGTGGCGATGTTGGCGGCGTCGCCGCGGATCTTTTCGAGCTGCTCGAGGATCTGAGAGCTCTTCTCCACCTCGACCCGGACAGCCTCGGCGCCCTGGTTGATGCCTTCGGCAATGGTCTTGACCTCACCCTGGATCTGGCCCACCAGATCCTGGATCAGCTTGGCGCTCTTTTCGGAGGTCTCCGCGAGCGTGCGCACCTCATCGGCGACGACGGCGAAGCCTTTGCCGTGCTTGCCGGCGCGCGCCGCTTCGATCGCCGCGTTGAGCGCGAGCAGATTGGTCTGGTCGGCGATGCGTGCAACGGCCTTGACGATTTCGCCGATGTTGGCGGCTTGTCGCTCCAGCTCCGCGACCATCTTCACCGACTCGGCTTGGCGCTCGGCCGCCGTCGCCACGTTCTTCACGGTGGACGCAACCTGTGCGTTGATCTCGCCTGCGAGCGCCTGCATGCCTTCCGCCGTGCGCTGTGCCGTCGCGACAGTCGTCATCTGCCGCGCAATCGAGCCCGAGATCTGCGTGATGGCAGCAAGCGACTCTTGCGCCGCACCGGACGCTTCTTCTGCACTGGTCGCGATCTGTGACGCCGCGCGCTTCAGCTCCTCGGCCGCCGATGCCGCTTCGTTGATGCCAGCCGAGAGCTCGCCGGAGGCCGCCGCAACGCGCTCCGAGGCCTGCTGCTGCTTGGCGAGCGTGCGTGCGCGCTTGCGCTGCGCGTCCGCGTCCTGCGCGACGCGCCGGGGAACGCCAGCCGCGACGGCCTGCAATGCGTGAGTGACTTCCTGGCTGGCCGAGGACTTGCGAAGGAGGGACATGCGAGCTTTCCGGAGATGGCGTACGTCGGGCCGTGGCGCGCACTCCTGCACACCTGCGGCGAATCTGGTTGCGTCGTCCGCAAGTTCCGGAAAGGCGTTGGTCACGGCAGGACGCCATGCGCTTTCAGTGGCTCGCCGGGTTCGACCGGGAAGCACGAATTTCAGCGCAACGCAGCTGTCTCCACTCGATGGACGAATGCCGAAAAGCTCTCCGGAGCTGGCGGCGAACTACTTGAATCCGTGGACGTCGCCGACGCTCTGGCGGAATGCACCGAGCGTGGCCTCCGGCGTCGGCCCGACGGGGGACCTGAACATTTCAATATCGTCGACGTGCTCGTCCAGCCACGACGCTACGCTCTCGGCGCACTCCACGGGCAACCCTTGCACGATGAGGAAGACCTTCCTCGCGGTCGCGTTCACCAGTCGCTGGAGGAAATCAATCAGCTGGTCCGCGGTGAGGACGTCGCCATAGATCTTCCAACGCACCCGTCCCCTGTTGTTTGTCGCCGAAGTCAGGGAATGCAATGCATCCGCGTCGCGAACGATCAACGCGACCGGTTCGAGCGACGACGAGCGTCCCGGAAAGGCGCTGCCCCTGGGGCACAGCCGCTCCGTGTGTGCCCACTGAATCTCGCCGTCCTCGATCCTCGCGCGGGCGACGATCGAGGGATAGTCCAACGTCGACCATGCTGTTTCCAACGGAGATGCCGCCCGGAGCATCTTTCTAGGGACGAAGCCCCACCGCGCGAGGTAAGTTCCCAGCGTGCGGATCGGCATCCGGATACCGAAGCGTTGTTGCACCAGGCGCTGCACTGCCTCGCGCGTCCAGAGAGGACATGGCATGGACAGTTGATCCGGGGTTTGGTCCGTGACTATCTGGCGCAAGGTAGTCTCCTGGCACGGATCGAGAAGACGACCCTCGCCGGTGCGCCGCCCGCTCGCCCTGTCACGCAGCCCGAGCGCTCCCGTGGCCTCGTGACGTTTGCAGATGTCGAACACCCCGGTGCGACTCAAGCCGAGCTGCACGGCGATGCCGTCGTATGTTCCTCCGGCCTTGCGCAAGCGAATGACTTCAATGCGGCGTGCCAGCCGCCCGGCCTGCGACAGCGATCGCATGTCGACAGCTTTCATCGTCCGTCCTTCGCATCAGCATTGAGGAACTTGGCCTCGAACTCAGCGGCCGGCACAGCCTTGCTGAACAGGAACCCCTGCAACTCGTCGCAGCGCAGCAACCGCAACAGCCGGGATTGATCCTCTGTCTCCACGCCCTCGGCGACGACCTTGAGCTCGAACGAGCGTGCGAGATCGATGATCGTCGACACCAGCGCCAGCCCCTGTCGGCCCTCTGTCATGTCGACGATGAAGGAGCGGTCGATCTTCAGTGTGTCGACGGGCAGCTTCGACAGGTAGCTTAGCGAAGAGAAGCCGGTGCCGAAGTCGTCGATCGCAATGGTCACGCCCATCTCACGAATCGCGGCGAGTGTCGCGATGCTGTGGTTGACGTCCGCCATGATCAAACTCTCCGTGATCTCGAGTTCGAGGCCGTCCGCCGCGTGCCCGTCGGGTCCGATCGCTCGCTCGATCTCGGCGATGAAATCTCGATGGCGCAGCTGCAGGGGAGACACGTTGACGGCAATGCGGACTGCAGGCAATCCGGCGTCGCGCCAGCGCTTGTAGTCGGCCAGAGCCTGAGCCAGCGCCCAACGTCCGACCTCGTGGATCAATCCCGTTTCCTCCAGCACCGGGATGAACCGGCCTGGGGGAACCAGACCGGTGCGCGGATCGTTCCAGCGGATCAGGGCTTCGGCGGCCACGAGCTTGCCGCTCACGAGGTTCACCTTGGGTTGGTAGTGCAGCACGAATTCTTCGCGCTCGAGCGCCTGCCGAAGCTGGGTCTCGAGGGTGAGCTTTGCCGCGACCGTCGATGTCATCGCCTGCGTGTAGACCAGGATCCGCTCGCCGCCGGTCTTCGCTTTCTTGAGTGCGGCCTCGGCATTGCGAAACAGCGCTTCGGCGCTGTTGCCGTCGGCGGGAAACACCGCCGCGCCGACCTTGACGTCGATCTTCAGAATCGAATCGTTCAGGTGAAACGCCTGCGCGAGCAGATCGGCGACCAGAGCCTCGAGCATCTTGCCCAGGTCGCTGACCCACGCAAGCCTAGGCAATACCACGGCAAAGTGGTCGGCACCGACGCGCGCGAGCAGATTGACGTCTCCGATCTGCAGCGTCAGCCATTGCGCCATCTGCTTGAGAAGGTTGTCTCCCATCGGCTGGCCGAAGCTGTCGTTGATGTTCTTGAACCTCTGCAGGTCAATCAGATAGACGGCAAGCGCGTGTCCCTCTGTCATCGCACTGCGCGTGTACTGAGCCACGCGCTCGAAGAAGAGGCGTCGATTGGCGAGGCCAGTCACCGCGTCGTAGTAGGCGAGGTAGTCCAGCAGCTCTCTCTGCTGGATGTGATTGAGCGCGAAGGACAGGTCACCAGCCAATTCCTTGAGCAGGCGGGTCTCCTCTTCGTCGAAGATGCCGACGGCGCCGGCGAACAAGACCAACACGGCATCGGGCCGACCGGACGCCGTCAACGGGAAGCAGGCAACGGACCTGTGTCCACGGCGTTCGAGTTCTTCACGGTCCGCCGCCAGCGAGGGCTCGCTGGCTGTGTCATTGCAGACCACGGCCTGAGAGAGCCGCAACGCGCGCGAGGCCGGCCGTTCGCTCCACGGCCTGCCTTCGTGAACCGTCAACTTCACGCCGTCGACAAAACGCGCCTCGCCGCCGTGCCGGGCGACGACCCTTCCTTCGCCGCTCGCCGGATCGATCACGCCGACGCAGACCATCAGGAACTCGCCGACATCGACGGCGATGCGACAGGCCTGGCCGAATAGCTCGTCGCGGTCGGTTGCCCTGACGATGAGTCCGTTGATTGCGCTCAACATCGCGTAGAGGCGATTTAGCCGCTTGATCCGGTCTTCGGCGGCCCTTTGCTCCGTAATGTCCTTCGCGACGCCGGCGATGCGCACGAACTCGCCACTATCGAAGACGGGAAATCCACGCACCTGTACCCACCGCAGCGTGCCATCGGGGCGAACAACGCGGACGACGAAATCGAACGAACCGGTGGCGAGCGCCTGGCGCCGCAAGAGCTTCAGGGCGGCTCGGTCGTCTGGATGGATTCCGTCGAACCATGCACGCGGATCCGCATCCAGAGCGGAGCTCGGGTGTCCCCAGATCGTCTCGTACGCCGGACTCATGTAGAGCATGCGGCCCGATGCCACCTCGCGCAGAAAGAACACGTCGCGGATGCTTTCGGCCATCTGCCTGAAGCGGAGTTCGCTGTCGCTCAGGCGCGTCTCGATCTCATGCCGCCAAGTGATGTTCAGGTGCATGACGACGGCACCGCCCAGATGGCCCGAGGTCACCTGGGACACGGTCAGCAGGAACCAGTTCTGCTCTGTCGGCGAATGGCAAGCGTATTCCAGGGAATAAGTGTCGAGCGTGCCTGCGAGCACAGCTCGAATGCCTTGCGCCACGGCCGTCGCCGTCACGGCCGCTTCGCCCGTCGCGCTGTCGCAGACTTCGAGGTAGTTGAGGCCGACGCCGGCGGAGGTATCCAGGGTGCCGCCCGCCCGCCCGAAGTCCCGCCACGCATCGTTGACCGAGACGATGCGACCGGTGCCATCGAGCAATGCGATGTGCGCGGGCAAGGCGTTGAGCAAGTCCGCCTGCCTGGCGGCCTCGCGCCGGCGTGCATGGTCCTGGGCCCCTCGCAGCAGGAATGGGCCGCCGTCCTCGCCGGCCACGGCATCGACTTCTCCGGCCGTCAGCACCTCCAATCGTTGCAGGTTGCGGTGCAGCGACTCGATCAACCCGGACACCTCCTCGTCGACTTCGAGGAGACCCGACGGTGCCTTGAGATCATCCATCGGGGTTCTTCAGCCCAAGCGCCTGCAAGACCAGGCGAGTCTGGCCCAGCGTCCCGACGATCTTCCTGTAAGGGGCGGGCCCCAGCTTGACGAGGGTGGGCGTCATGATGATGCCGTCCGCCAGGGCGCGACGAGGCTCCTCGAAGACGTCGATGACGTCGATCTGGTGATGACCCTGCAAATGGTGGCTACAAAGCGCGTTCAGGTTGACCAGCGCCTGCGACGAATTCAGCGCATCGCCCGCGACGTACAACCGGAATTTGTAGAGCGGCGGCCTGCTCATTTCGGCACCGCTTTGGAAGCGTCGGCGCCGCGCAGCTCGCGCATCCGTTGGTGGCCGCGCGACAGCTCGCTGGCGTGGCCACGCGTGGTGCGCGCGAGAAGGGCCTTCTCCAGTTGCTTGGCAACCAGTTCCACCTGCAGCGCCTTCATGCGCACTTCCAACTCGGCTTCCTCTGCGTCCAGCTTGACGCGGCCGAGCTCGGCGCTCGCTTCGTTGGCCTCGGCCTCAGCTGCTGCGGACCGCTCCTTTGCCCAGCGCAGCGTGCCCATCAGCACCTCGCCGTCGGCGCTGTAGGTGTCGGCGAGCGTGATGCCTGAGTTGCTCAGAAGCAGTTCGCGCACCTGGTTCGAATGCGCTGTCCCGCGCGATTTGATGATGGACAGGCTGCGATTGCGCTCGCCAGCCTGAATCAGGTAGTTCAAGTGAATCCAGGTGTCCGCCACCGTCGAGATCTGCAACGGCGAGCCGTTCTCCGCGGGGCCGGACATCTCGTCCAGCAATCGTGTGCACAGCAGCGTGATGCCCTCGGACTTGGCCCAGTCAATGAGCCGTTCTGCGACGCTGTAGGTGCTCAGATCAGCGCCTGATTTGTACCAGGTCGATACTGGATCGATAACTAGGCAGCGGGCCCGGTGCTCCTTGGCCAGTGTCTTTATTCGAACCAGGTAGTTTTCCGCACTGCCAGCGATGCTACGGGCGGAGACCATGCTCAGGCGCCCATTCTTCACATGGCGTGCCAACCGGATGTCCACTGAGGCCAGGTTGCGAATGATTTCGCCACTATCGGAGTCGAAGCTGACGAACATCGTGCGTTCACCGCGCGCACACGCCGCTTCGGCGAATGCGCCGCTCAGCGTCGTCTTGGCCGTGCCGGAATAGCCCGTGATCAGGATGCTTGCGCCGCGGTAGTAGCCACCGTCCAGCATCGTATCGAGGCGGCTCACGCCGCTGGAAATCCGCTCGGTCGGGACGTCGGTGTCCGGCCGCCATTGTGGACGCGCCACATCCACCTCGAAGCCGCTCGAACCGATCAGGAAAGGCGACTCGTTCTCGTCGAAGCTCGATCCGCGGTACTTCTGAACGCGCAAGGTGCGCTGCGATGCCCCCTGCATGACGCTGTGGTCGAGGATGACCGCGCAGTCGACCATGAACTGCATGAAGTGGAACTTGCCCCCCTTTTCCGCCGCGGCCTCGTCGTCGCCGGATTTCAGCGTGATCAGGCCGGTCATGCCCCGCTCGAGAAGCCATTCGTGGAGCCGATAGATCTCGCGTCGACGAGCCGCCGCATCGGGCAGCAACGCCATGACGATGTCCAGTGCATCGAAGACGATTCGACGCGCACGCATGTCCGCGGCCTGGATCGCGAGGCCGGACAACATCGCGCACAGGTCGAAGTCGCCCGCATGCACGAGATCGGACGGCGGTTGGGCATCCAGAAAATACAGGCGCTTCGGTCGCAACTTTCCCAGGTTCCATCCGAAGCTCTCGGCATTGGCGATGATTCGATCGGCGCTTTCCTCGAACGCGACGAAGATGCCGGGCTCCTTGCAGGCCTGCGCGCCGTGCGCGAGGAACTGGAGCGAGAAGATGGTCTTGCCGGAGCCCGGGCCGCCCATCAGCAGCGTCGTGCGTTCATGGGGAAGTCCGCCGCCGGTGATCTCGTCAAAGCCGGCGATGCCAGTCGCTGCCTTCGCTTGAGCGATCACAGGCGGCGCACGCACAGCTCGACTCCGGAATGGTCGAGCAAGCTGATCCGTGGATCCTCGACAGCGGGATGCTCGAATGATGAGCGCGCTACCGCTCCGGTGCACGAAGTGAGAGGGAAGTGATCGAACCAGATCAAGTGACGCTCCTGCCAATGGCGGCAGCGTCCTGGGATAGGCATCGACCCGACCGACGCAACGATCGCGATCGAATCCGGTTCGATCACGGCGTGACCTTGGTTTCTATCAACGCTTATCCTCGCAATGCAGTCCGATGTATGTAGGGAAATGCTGACAAAGGTGGCAGAGGCGCTTCACTACGTCGAATAAATGCTAGATGAGGATTGAGCAGGGATTCCTGACTTTCCCGCAGGAAGTAGTCCAACCGACTGATACAAAAGGCATTTCGGCCCCATCGTCGAAGACAGACCCAGTAGCGCTGAGCTATCGGTGATGCACTTCGCGCCGAAGGCAGCGTCTGCGAGCGCATGGCGCTGCCTAAGGGCTGGCGCGAGGCATGCGCGGCGCGCACGCCGTACCATCGGACGCAGTTTCAGAGACGGAAGGCCTGTCGAGCTAGGGCCTGTTAACACAACCGCAAGCCATCGGCGATGAGCGCGAAGTTGATGAAGGCGGTGAACATGACGTCGAGCTTCTCGAAGCGAGAAAAGATGCGTCGATAGCCCTTGAGCCGGCGAAACAGGAGTTCGACTTCATTGCGGCGCTTGTACATCGCTCGGTCGTACTCCCACGGCTCGACGCGGGTGCGCATCGGAGGCACGACCGGGATGAAACCTAGATCGAGTGCGAGCTGGCGCGTTTCGTTGCCCTCGTAGGCCCGATCCATGAGCAGGTGCACAGGCCGGTTTGGTGCGCCCAGGCGCCTGAGCAGTTCGCGGCCTTCTGGCGCGTCGTGCGCCTGCCCTGGCGACAACGAGAAGGTTACGGCCGTGCGCGCGTCCGCGGCGAGGAGGTGGATCTTGGTGTTCCACCCGCCACGGGACTTGCCGATAGCCTGCGGACCGTTTTTTTTAGAGCCCCTGTGCCATCCGGATGCACCTTAATGCTGGTGCTGTCCAACGACACTGCTTCGATCTTGATCTGCACTACTTGCGCCTGCTGCAACTGTGTGAAGGCTCGATCGAGCACGCCAGACTTGGCCCAGCGGCTCATGCGGGTGTAGATCGTGTGCCAGTTGCCGAAGCGCTTTGGCAAGCCACGCCACTTGCAGCCGTGTTCGGCAACATACAAGATCGCGTTGAGCACTTGCAGATTGGACAAGCTGACGTTGCCGCGCTGCTTCGGCAAACAGTCCTCGATCTGGGCGAATTGAGCTGGCGTGATCTCCATTGGTTCAGTGTCGATGAAGATAAGTGCCTTGGCAATTAGTGTTAACAGGCCCTAGTCGTTGTCGACGCCTGAGCTTCCAATGCGGTTTCGGAAGTAGCAACTTCGTTGCCGTGGCTTCTGAACGGACAGTACTGGCCGGTTCGGAGCTCGTCATGTGCGCAGCTGACGGTATGATGGAAAGTCTATCTAACCGTCGAATCAATCTCGCACATGACCACACACCGTTTGATCCGGGAAGGGCGGCAGAGGCTCGACATGACCGAGCAGCAGTTCGCCGACGCCCTCGGCGTTAGCCGGGGAGCTGTCCAACAATGGGAACGGTCTGGCGGCACGGCACCCAAGCGCAGCAATCAACCAGCGGTAGCAAAGCTGCTCGGGATCTCGGTTGCGGAGCTGGTCTCAGGTGGCTCGAACGTCGCACGCAGCGTTGATGCGCGAGTGCACGTGCCGATCGTCTCAGAGGTCGAGGCGGGCAACTACACCGTCATCGACAATTTCGAGCCGCGTCACCAGTTCGAAACCGTCCCCGTGACGGTTCCCGTCAATCGCCACACCTATGCACTGCGCGTACGGGGCGACAGCATGATCAGCGAAACTGGTGATTCCTTCCCAGACGGCGCTCTCATCATTGTTGAGCCCGAGCTTGCGCCGCTTGCAGGTGACTACGTGATCGCACTCAACAGCGAAAGCGAGACGACCTTCAAGCAGCTCGTCAAGGACGGCGGTGAGCTGTATCTGAAACCTCTCAACGCTCGCTATCCGATCAGGCCGCTCGGAAGCGCGACTGTCATCGGCGTTGTGCGTGAATTCACCAAGCGATTTCGTTAGCGCGGTTCACCGAGGCCGAACCTCTCCGGAGAGGTTTCCCCACACGTCCAATGCTTGCGCGCCCATCGCGCCCTCGATAAGATAGAATAACTATCAACTTTGGCGCGATACAGACGGCAGCATGCCGCACGATCTTCGCTGGACTCGAATGTCAGGGATGGCAAGTTGATCGGCGCCTCAGCGTCGGCAGTCATCGTGCCGGTCTCCGTCACCGAGGTGTGTACAAGCACGCCCGGCAGCGGTTCACAGATCAAGGCGGCGATTTGCATGGATTCCCAGGTCAAACACTTACACGCCGTGATTGGCTCGCTGCAAGCCGAGGTGGACAGACTCCGCAACATCGAGTTCGAGTTCGCAGCGATCGTGGACTCATGCAACGGCGCGATCATCCGGACTGCTCTCGACGGGCAGATCGCGAGCTGGAAGGGCGCGGCGCAATCGATGTTCGGCTACACCGCCCAGGAGGCCATTGGACGACCGGCGCAGATGCTGATCCCCGCCAGTCGGCAAGCCGAGGAGATGCGTACCCTGCGTGAACTCGCGCATGCTGATCTCGTCCCTGAATTCGATTCAGTGTGGCTCGCACGCGGCGGCGAGCCGCTCGATGTATTGATCACGATCGCGCCGCTCCGCGACGCGGGCGGCCTGGTCACTGGGGCCATGACGATCGCACGTGATGCCTCGTGCCAACGACGAGTGGAGGCCGACCTACGCGACAGCGAGGAGCGCTTGAGGTTCACACTCGAAGCCGCGCACATCGGCGATTGGGATTTGGATCTGGCGACGGGCGTTATGCAGCATTCCTCGCGCCATGACCAATGCTTCGGCTATGCCGAGCCGCAAGCCGACTGGAGTTTTGACAAGTTCGTCAACCACGTGCACCCCGAAGACCGTGCCGAAGTCGAGCAGACCCTGCACGTTGCAGTCACGGAGTTGCGAGACTGGCGCGTGCAGTGCCGCGTGGTCTGGCCCGACAAATCCGTGCACTGGATCAGCAAGCACGGCAGCGTCCGACGAAAGGGCGACAAGGCCGTTCGCATGCTAGGCATCGTCAGCGAGATCACGGAGCAGCGGCAGGTTGAGAACGCACGACTGACCGCGCAACGCCTGGAGGCCGAGAACCGCCAGATCCAAGAAGCCAACCGTCTCAAGAGCCAGTTCTTGGCCAACATGTCGCATGAGCTGCGCACACCCCTCAATGCGGTCATCGGCTTCGCAGACCTGTTGCATTCAGGGGTCATCAAGCCGGACTCACCCAAGCACCAGGAGTTTCTGGGCCACATCGGTACCAGCGGGCGCCACTTGCTGCAGTTGATCAACGATGTGCTCGATCTATCCAAAGTCGAGTCTGGCAAATTCGACTTCTTCCCCGAATCCCTCAACCTCGCGGTGGTGCTTAAGGAAGTGCAGGACATCCTGCAGACGGTCATTACTCGCAAAGGGATCGTCGTCTTGACGGAAATCGATGCTGGGGTAACCAACCTCAGCCTCGACCCGGCGAGGCTCAAGCAGGTGCTCTACAACTACCTGTCGAATGCCATCAAGTTCACGGCGGCCGGTGGTCACGTCACAGTGCGGGCACTGGTCGAGGGGCCCGAACACTTCCGGGTCGAAATCGAAGACACAGGCATTGGTATCTCGCCGGCGGACCTGCCGCGACTATTCACCGACTTCCAGCAACTCGACGCAGGCTACAGCAAACAGCATCAAGGCACCGGCCTTGGTTTGGCGCTGACGCGCCGACTCGTGCTGGCCCAAGGCGGTCAAGTCGGCGTGCGCAGCACGGTCGGCGAGGGCAGCGTGTTCTTCGTCGTGCTGAACCGTATTCACGGCTTGGACACGCAGCGCGCCGATTCTGCCGCGCAGGACGTGCTTGCCCGCGAAGCGGACCGTGTCCTGGTGATCGAGGACGATCAACGAGACCAAGCGCTGATGATCGACGCGCTCGCGGAGGCAGGTTTCCGGGTTGATGCGGCCTCCAACGGCCCGTACGCCCTGCGCCGCGCGCGCGACACCGCTTACGCGGCGTTGACTCTCGACCTGCGGCTACCTGACCAGCGAGGCCTCGAATTGCTATCGTCCATCCGCAGCCAAGGCGCGAGTCATGAGACACCGGTCGTCGCGGTGAGCATGCCCGCCGACCAAACGCTCAGTGCCGCATTCGCCATTGCCAACGTGCTGTGCAAACCGGTCAGAAGCGACGAGATCCGCTCCGCGATGTCGCGTTTCCGATCGACGCCGCAGGAGCAAGCCACAGTCATGGTGATCGACGATGACCCGGTTTCGCTCGACCTGATGCGCGCAACGCTCAAGGGCATCGGCATTGACTCCGCCTGCTTCCTGGACGGACGTGTTGCTCTGCACGAGATTGACCGTCACCGGCCGGTCGCCATCGTCCTCGATCTGATGATGCCGGAGTTCGATGGCTTCCAGGTTCTGGACGCGCTGGCGCACCTGCCGGCTTGGCGCTCAGTGCCAGTGTTTATCTGGACCAGCATGCTACTAACGGACGAGGAATACGCAACCCTCGCGCGGTCTGCCCGCGCGATCCTGCTGAAGGGCGGCGGCGGCATGCATGACATGCTCGAGAGCGTTCGGCGTTGGCGGCAGCCAACGGTGCCCGGCGGTGAAGAGGTACGGTCATGAAGGCAGCGCGAGTGCTCATCGTCGACGACAACGAGATGAATATCGCTATCGCGCAGGCCACGCTCGACGCCGAAGATTTCGAGACCGCCTCTGCGGCCGATGCCTCGGAGGCGCAGCAGAAGGTCACGCAATTCCGGCCCGACCTGATCCTGATGGATATCCAGATGCCCGGAATGGACGGGCTTGAGCTGACCCAACTGCTCAAGGCCGATCCCGCTACTCAGCACATCATCATCGTGGCGTTCACTGCCTTCGCGATGAGGGGCGACGAAGAGAAAATGCGCGCAGCAGGATGCGACGGCTATGTTTCGAAGCCCATCGATGTGAAGAAGTTCGGGGATCAGGTTCGCGCCTGTCTCGCCGGCTCGTGCAGCGATGCTTCCGAAGGGCCCGCTTCTGTCATCGTTGCGTGACCAGAATCACGGGCAACATCAGCGGAGTCCTCATGTCAAAGAAGGTCGAATTGGGGCTGTAAGCCCGAAGCCGAGTTTTCCGACGTCGTGTTTGGTGACGTGGCGTAGCAAGTCTCGGCGTCCCTCGTGCCCTGGCTGGGAGGCGTAAAACTCCGTGGAAGCCGCCATCATCGCAGCGAGTGGGGACACAGCTAGCGCCAAGAACCCCGAGCACAAAGCGCCGCCGAAAGCGGGGTTGCGAAGCTCATTGAGCAGAACGCAAGCTCGAGTCGCAAGTCGGACGGGCGATGGTGCGAGCGCTGAACTCGATAGGGAAGAGCGACCCTAGATGAACTGCCTGTATTGTGCGCACTGCTTGCGCAGGGTCGCAACTCGACCATATGAACGTCAGGTATCCGGCGCCCAGTTATGTGGCGCGCATGACGGCTGTGGGTCGAGAACAGCCGGTCGCGCTGCTCGGGAGCGGTCGTTCGCCGGGTGCGCCCCGCGGGCTCGCTCCGCATTGCCGGCGACAACGAGCCGGAAGGCCTGTTTCAGGCTCTCAATACCAGCTCATGACCGCAGTACGCCGACAGCAGACCTCAAGATCTTCCGCGGCCACTCCTCGAACGACATCCGCTGGAGACGGCCCGGATGGGTCGTACGCCTGCCTCGGACGCAAAGCCGACTATGCCGAGGGCGTGCAGCAGGCTGTCGCCGCCGGCGGTGCCGGCGCCCTGCATCGCATCTCCGGCGGCGCGCGTGATTAACGTCGCGTCGGCGACCAACTGGCTTCAGATCGCGAAATCGCCCACCTGTTTGCCGTTGGCCAACTGCTCGGCGAGCCACTTCGGCTTCAAACCCCGGCCGGTCCAGGTGGCGCCGGTCTCGGGATGCCGATACATCGGTGCGACCTTGGAGCGGGAGCCTGACCGCATGCGGAAGCGCCGGCAGTGCAACCATCGCACGGCACTCGTCTATGTCGCTTACTGCGGCACCTGTTCGAAGAGTTCGCCCACCGAGACCTGGAACAGCGTGCAAAGCTTGTCCATCGCATCCAGATCCACCCTGGCGGCGGTCTCGTTGTACAGCAGCGTGATCGTGTTGCGATGCAGGCCGGTGTCCCGGGCGACATCGGCGATTTTCATCTTGTGCTCGCCCATGAGTCGGGACAGGTGGCACTTGATCACGTCACTCTCCAAGAAGAAAAGTCATCCAAGATGACAAAAAGCACTTGCAAATGGCGTTCTATGTTCTAGAATGTCATTTAGGGTGTCAAAAAGCGCTTCGAACTACATTTTTGACGTCTTGATTGTCCATCTTTTGCAAGGAGCCTCAAGTGCAGGAAGCTACCTATCTGACGACCGACGAACTGTCGGCGCGCATCAAGTACGACGCCCGGACCATTCGGGAGCGGCTGAAGGACAGTGTGCTCATCGAGGGCGTCCACTACATCCGGCCGTTCGGTGGCCGGAAGATCCTGTATCTCTGGGAATCCATCGCGCGCGACATGGCAGCGGTGTCGAGCGTTGATCGCAACGCGATCCCTCTCGCCAATGGAGGTGTGCTCCATGGGTAGCATCAGGTCGCGTGCGGACAACGAACTGCTGTTCTTCGACTTCAGGTTCGAGGGACGGCGGTGCAGGGAACAGACGCTTTTGCAGGACTCTGCGCCGAACCGCAAGCGCATGCAGAAGGTGCTCGAGAAGATCGAGCAGGAAATCGCTTCGGGGACGTTTGTCTACGAGGCCTATTTCCCGAATGCGAAGCCACGGGCACAGTCGCCGGGATCGTCGCCTCCAGTGGCCGGTACGGAAGCAACTCCGCAAGCCGCAGCGGTGTCGCTCTCGGCAATCCCGTCATTCACGGTGTTCGCCGAGCAATGGTTCAGCGAGCATAAGGTCGAATGGCGCCGCTCGCACATCAAGGTGTTGCGCTCGACCCTCGATGGCCACCTGCTGAAGCATTTTGGCGCCAAGCCGGTCTCCGAGATCTCGAAGGCCGACATTCTGGCCTTCCGCACGAAGTTGTCCGAGCTGCCGGGACGCGTCGGCGAAAAATTGAGCAACAAACGCATCAACG
>Ga0302314_10005075_pt1 | contig 24063 bp, 30 predicted proteins | sample III_Palsa_N2_3_FD_200533 | JGI IMG/M metagenome (GOLD analysis project Ga0302314, IMG submission 200533) | Peat permafrost microbial communities from Stordalen Mire near Abisko, Sweden - III_Palsa_N2_3 | ecosystem: Environmental > Terrestrial > Soil > Palsa > Peat permafrost | place: Sweden... | reverse complement strand
GCTTGTCGACCTGCACCACCCACGGGACGATGCTGCCGTGAGTGGACTGCCAGACGAGGCCACCGGCGAGCCCCATGGAGAGCGCGAGCGAGCCGAAGGCCATCAGCCGCCAATTCTTTGCCTGCACCCTGGCCGACCCGATGCGGTCGTCCCAGGCCTGGGCGGCCCGCTGATACGGCGTCTCGGGTTCGGGGGTGCGGCCGTAACGAACTGTGGATCGGCGAAAGAGCGCCATTGTCTATTCTCCCGAAAGATCGACGGAATGGCCGCCGCCGTGGCTGTCGCCGGATTTGAGGACTTGCGCGGCGGTCTGCGCCCCGTGGACCATCGATTGGTTGCGCTTGATGCGCTGTGCCCAAGCCGGTGGGCCGGAGTCGGCTGACCCGCCTCCGGCCGGCGCGGATGCGCTCGGCGAATTGCCGCCGCCTACCGTGCCTTGGGTCGAGGAGCCGCCCGTGGCGGCGAAGCTGGACCGGGCGCCGGCAGCGAAGCTCTGGCGCATGGAGCTGGAGGCCGAGGCGGCCGCGCGACGCACCGGGCCCGCCGCGGCCGAAGCCGCTGCGCGTCCGACTCCGCCAAGGCCAGCCGCGACGCCCGATGCGCCAGACCGGCCGGCCGAGGCGAGGCTGTAGGCAGAGGACGCTCCACCGGCCATCGCCGCGCCGCCGCGGGCCGCGGCGGCGCTTCCCGAAGCGGCGGCCATGGCTCCCCTTCCGGCCAAGCCCAGCGCGCCAGCGCCGGCCATCGCCGTACCCGCGACGGCGAGGCCCGTACCAACGGCGGCGCCCGCGCCGAGTTGGGGCGCGCCCGAGACCAGGCCGGTCGCGATCCCCGGGCCGAAGATGCCGAGACCCAGCATGGCGAGGGCGGCGAGCACAACGGACAGCGCCTGCTCAACGGTCGGCTGACCGCCGGCATAGGTCTGCGTGAACTGCGAGAAGAGGCCGGTGCCGATGCCGACGATGACGGCCAGCACCATCACCTTCACACCAGAGGCGACGATATTGCCCAGCACCTTCTCGGCGAGAAAGGCGGTTTTATTGAAGAGCGCGAAGGGAATGAGGATGAAGCCGGCGAGCGTCGTCAGCTTGAACTCGATCAGCGTGACGAAGAGCTGTACCGCCAGAATGAAGAACGCGATCAGCACCAGCAGCCAGGAGATCATCAGCACGCCGATCTGGACGAAGTTGGCGAAGAAGCTGGTGAACCCCATCATCTGGCTGGCCGCATCAAGCAGCGGCTGACCGGCATCGAGCCCGACCTGGGCGAGATGTCCTGGCTGCAGGAAGGTGGCGGTCGAGATCGTCGAGCCGCCCGCCTTCAGGCCGAGACCGGCGAAGCTGTTGAAGACGATGGCCGAGAGGTTGTTGAAGTTGGTGATGATGAAGGCGAAAAAGCCGATGTAGAGCGTCTTCTTCACGAGCCGCTGGAGAATGTCCTCGTCGGCGCCCCAGGCCCAGAACAGTCCAGCCAGCGTGATGTCGATGACGATCAGGGTCGAGGAAAGATAGCCGACCTCCCCTTTGATCAGGCCGAAGCCGGAATCGATGTAGGTCGTGAAGGTGTTGAGGAAGGTGTCGATGACGCCGACGTTGTTCATCGCGCATCTCCCGAAGTGCTGGTGGCCGGCGCGACTGCGCCCGGGGGCGTTGGCGGCCGCGGCCGCGCCGGCCTGCCGAAGAAGCGCCGGCGGTTTTCCTCCCAGACCGCCACGCAGCGCGCATCTTCGGCGTCCTGCGGACCGAGCGCGCCGCAGCGGCGCAACTCGGCCGAGAGGTCATCGGATGCCGGGTTTGGAATGGTCGAAGGCGTCTCGATCACCGACGGCGCGGGCCGCAGATGAATCGCGACCAGGCTCACGACGACAACCGCGATCAACGCGATGATCGCGGCGATGCGGAATGTGTCCGACCGGCCCAGCATCGCGGCGCCTCAATTGCCGCTGAACATGGTGACGTTACTCGGCACGTAGCCGCTGCGCGTGTGGAAGGTCTGATAGTTCTGTTGGCCCTGCGCCTCGGCCGAGGCTGTGCGCGCTTGCTCGAGCGCATCTGCCCGGCTCTTGGCCGACAGCACCGCGACCAGATCGGAGAGCTGCTGCGATTGCAGCGCCAGGAGTTGGTTGCCGGCCTGCGCCGCCTGCAGCGCGCCGGTGGCGCTCTGGCTGGCGGTGACCAGCGACGTCATGGCGCTGGAGTTTGTCGAGATGTTGCCGACCACGCCCGCCTGGATCTTCAGGCTATCTTCGAAGGCGGCCACCGAGTTCTGCCAACGGGTCTGGGCATTCGCCACCATCGTAGCGGTCGAGCCTGTGCCAGCCGCTGTCCCGTAGCTGGTCGAATAGGCCGTCTGGACGCGCTGGACGTTGAAGGAAATATTCTGCGCCTGGCTGAGCAGCGACTGAGTCTGGGCGATCGACGACTGGAGCTGGGTCAGCGTCGACATCGGCAAATTGGCGAGGTTGCGGGCCTGATTGATCAGGCTCGTCGCCTGATTGTTCAGCATCGTGATCTGGTTGGTGATCTGCTGCAGCTCGCGCGCGGCCGTCAGCACGTTCTGGCTGAAGTTGGTCGGGTCGTAGACGATCCATTGGGCCGACGCCGGTGGTGCAGCGATGGCCAGGGACAGCACGGCGGCGCTTGCCGCCGCCAGATGGCGCAGCTTGATCATGGGAACGTCTCCAGGTTGGTCAGGTCAGGGATGAGATCGACCGCCCAGGCCAGGTCGTGGTCCGCGAGCCAGGCGGGTGTGAAGGCGTCGGAGCCGTGCTCGGCCAGCACGCGCTCGATCGCGGCGTGATCCTGCTTTGACGAGGCGGCGCAGAAGGCGAGCGCGACGGGCCCGAGGCCCAGCTCGAACAGGCGATTTCCCCGCCGCGATTGGCAGTAGTAGTCGCGCTTCGGCGCGGCGCGGGCGAGGATCTCGATCTGTCGATCGTTGAGGCCGAAGCGCCGATAGATCGCCGTGATCTGCGGCTCGATGGCGCGCTCGTTCGGCAGGAAAATGCGTGTCGGGCAGCTCTCGACGATGGCGGGTGCGATGTTGCTGCCGTCTATGTCGGAGAGCGACTGCGTAGCGAAGACGACGGAGGCGTTCTTCTTTCGGAGCGTCTTCAGCCACTCGCGGAGCTGCTGGGCGAAGGCGGGGTCGTCGAGGACCAGCCAACCCTCGTCAATGATGAGCAAGGTCGGCCGGCCGTCGAGACGGCCCTCGATGCGGTGGAATAGGTAGGTCAGCACGGCCGGCGCCGCGCCAGCGCCGATCAGGCCCTCGGTCTCAAAGGCCTGGACCGGAGCGGAGCCGAGCTGCTCGGCTTCGGCGTCGAGCAGCCGGCCGGAGGCGCCGCCCACGCAATAGGGCTGAAGCGCCTGCTTCAGCGCGGTCGATTGCAGCAGGACCGCAAGGCCAGTGATGGTGCGCTCACCTACGGGCGAGGAAGCCAGCGACGTCAGCGCCGACCAGACATGCTCCTTGGCGGTCGGATCGATGGTGACGCCTTCCTTGGCAAGGATCGCCGCCACCCATTCTGCTGCCCAGGCGCGTTCGGCCTGGTCGTCGATCCGCGCCAGCGGCTGCAGCGAAACGGAGTGCTCCGACCCCGCCGACAGGCTGCCGCCGAGGTCGTGCCAGTCGCCGCCCATGGCGATGGCCGCGGTGCGGATCGAGCCGCCGAAGTCGAAGGCGAAGATCTGATTGTTGCGGTAGCGGCGGAACTGCATCGCCATCAGTGACAGGAGGACGGATTTGCCTGCGCCGGTCGGGCCGACGATCAGGGTGTGGCCGACATCACCGACATGCAGGCTGAGGCGGAATGGCGTGGAGCCCTCGGTCTTGCCGAACAGCAGCGGCGGCGCCTTGAAATGCTCATCGCGCGCCGGGCCGGCCCAGACCGCCGAGAGTGGAATCATGTGCGCCAGGTTCAGCGTCGAGACCGGCGGCTGACGGACATTGGCGTAGGCGTGGCCAGGGATGGAGCCCAGCCAAGCCTCCAGTGCATTCACCCCTTCCGGCATGCAGGTGAAGTCGCGGCCCTGGATCACCTTCTCGACCAGGCGGAGCTTCTCCGCCGCAAGGCCGGGGTCCTCGTCCCAGACGGTGACGGTGGCGGTGACATAGGCTTGGCCGACATCGTCGGTGCCCAGCTCTTGGAGCGCCATGTCGGCGTCGGCGGCTTTGTTCGCGGCGTCGCTATCGACCAGAGTCGACGCCTCGTTGGTCATCACCTCCTTGACGATGGCGGCGATGCTTTTCCTCTTCGCGAACCACTGCCGCCGGATCTTGGTCAGCAGCCTCACCGCTTCGGTCTTGTCGAGGAGGACCGCGCGCGTTGACCAGCGATAGGGGAAGGCCAGCCGGTTCAGCTCGTCGAGGATGCCGGGATGGGTCGTGGTGGGAAATCCGACCACGGTCAGGGTTCGCAGGTGGTGGACGCCGAGGCGCGGCTCGAGGCCGCCGGCCAGCGGCTCATCGGCCAGCAGCGCGTCCAGGTGCATCGGCGTTTCGGGAACGCGAACGCGCTGCGACCGGGTCGAGATCGTTGAATGCAGGTAGGTCAGCGTCTCGCCATCATCGAGCCACGCGACTTCGGGCATGAAGCCCTCGACCAGTTGGAGGACGCGGTTGGTGCGATCGACGAAACCGTGCAGCAGCTCCCAGGGATCGACGCCGCTCTGCGAGCGGCCCTCGTAGAGCCAGCCTTCGATCCGCGAGGCGTCCTCGGCCGGCGGAAGCCAGACGAAGGTCAGGAAGTAGCGGCTCTCGAAATGGGCGCCGGCCTCCTCAAAAGCATCCTGCCGCTCGAGGTCGACCAGCGCCGAGGAAGGGTCGGGAAAGGCCGAGTGCGGATAGGTCTGGGCGGCGATCCGCTGCGCCTCGACGAAGATCGCCCAGCCGGAGCCCAGTCGGCGCAGCGCGTTGTTGAGCCGGGCGGTGACGCCGACCAGCTCGGCTGGCGTGGCGCTGTCGAGATCGGGGCCACGGAAACGGGCGGTACGCTGAAAGGAGCCATCCTTGTTGAGGACGACGCCTTCGGCGACCAAGGCGGCCCAAGGCAGGAAGTCGGCGAGGCCGGACGGGCGGGAGCGATATTCGGCGAGATTCAGCATGGCGATCTCACAGGCCGAGATGGGCGGGATAGCGGAGGTGGCGGCGCACCACCTCGACGAACTGGGGGTCGCGCTTGGCCGCCCAGACGGCGGCGGCATGGCCCACCGCCCAGAGCAGCGCTCCGGGGATCCAGAGCCGAAGCCCGAGGGCGATCGCCGCCGCGATCGTGCCGTTGGCGATCGCCACGGTCCTGGGCGCCCCGCCCATCAGCATGGGATCGGTGAGCGCGCGGTGGACCGGCGCGAAGAAGCCGGGCACGTCGGGATCGACGATCGCGGCCATCAGACCAGCGCTCCGCCGGAGAAGCTGAAGAAGGTGAGGAAGAAGCTCGACGCCGCGAAGGCGATGCTCAGACCAAAGACGATCTGGATCAGCCGGCGGAAGCCCCCGCTGGTATCGCCGAAGGCGAGCGTCAGGCCGGTCACAGTGATGATGATCACGGAGATGATCTTGGCGACCGGACCTTGCACCGACTCCAGGATGGAGTTCAGCGGCGTTTCCCAGGGCATGGATGAGCCCGAGGCATAGGCCGCCGGCGCGAAGGCCAGGGAGAGCGTAGCGAGAGTGAGAAGCTCGACGGCGCGACGGTGCGTACGACGGGCGGTGGCGAGGGCGCGGATCATGAGAGGTCTCCGGAATCGCCGCCCGCCTCGGCGGGTTGGACGCGGTAGTCGCCGGTGGCGGGATCGAGACCGGCGATGAGGGCGAGTTCGGAGAGGCGGCGCTCGGAGCCGCGGCCGCGCAGGACGGCGACGAGGTCGATGGTCTCGGCGATCAGCGCCTTGGGGACCGTGACGACGGCTTCCTGGATGAGCTGCTCAAGACGCCTAATGGTGCCAAGCGCGGTGCCCGCGTGGATGGTGCCGATCCCTCCCGGATGGCCGGTTCCCCAGGCCTTCAGAAGATCGAGCGCCTCGGCGCCGCGGACCTCGCCGATGGGAATACGGTCCGGGCGAAGCCGCAGCGACGAACGGACAAGGTCGGAGAGCGAGGCGACGCCGTCCTTGGTCCGCATCGCGACCAGGTTCGGCGCGCGGCACTGCAGCTCGCGAGTGTCCTCGATCAGGACCACGCGGTCGCTGGTGCCGGCGATCTCGGCCAGCAGCGCGTTGGTGAGCGTGGTCTTGCCCGTGCCGGTACCGCCGGCAACGAGGATGTTCTTGCGCCCGGCGACGGCGGCCCGCAGCGCTGCGGCCTGACCAGCGGTCATCGTGCCCGCGGCGACATAGTCGTCGAGGGTGAAGACAGCCACGGCCGGCTTGCGGATGGCGAAGGCCGGCGCGGTGACGACCGGCGGCAGCAGCCCCTCGAACCGCTCCCCCGTTTCGGGCAACTCGGCGGAGACACGCGGCCGTCCGGCATGGACTTCGGCGCCGACGTGGTGCGCCACCAAACGTACGATTCGCTCGCCGTCAGCGGCCGAGAGGGTGCGCCCTGTATCTTCAAGGCCGCCCGACAACCGGTCGATCCACAGCCGGCCGTCGGGATTGAGCATCACCTCGACGATCGACGCATCTTCGAGGAAGGCGGCGATCGCGGGACCCAGGGCGGTGCGCAGCATGCGCGCGCCGCGGGAGAAGGCTTCGGAATGGAGTGCGGCAGCCGCCACGATTGTCCCCGTCATTGGCCAATCGCGGCATGCGATTAGCAACGGGGATGATTAGAAGAGGCAGGAAATGGGGCGGTTCAACAAGTATTCACACGGCGTAGGGGCCGAGCGTAGAGCAACGAAAAAATACTTGCTGAGGCGAAGGCGGCTTCGGCTACTTCAGGCTTGGCGAATCGACCGCGGGCTACAACGTTTTGCATCTGAAGGTCGGGCGTCCGAGGCTGAGACCACATTTGGATGCAAATTTACCGAGCGTATTCTGGGAACAGCCCTAAGCGGGCAGCACTAACGACAACTTCTATCTTGGTGCCAACCCCTGGGCGTGACCCCGGCGCATTTGTTGTCGAAGCCCGAGGAGGCGTCGGAGCGCTGACTCTGCGTGGGCCAATCGCTTCAACACGTCGGGCCGCGATCAATCAGGTGCCACCTTCTGGCGAGTTCCGGTTTCGGCTATGGTCCGGTCAAGGTGGGCGGCGATGACTTTGAATTCCGGATCGATTTGGCGGCGGTGGGACCCTCACGTTCATTTTCCTGGAACTGTGCTGAACGATCAGTACAGCGGTGCCGACGCTTGGGATGCCAACCTCACGCTTCTGGAATCTCGCACGCCGGTCATCGAGGCCATCGGCGTCACCGACTACTACAGTCTGGACACCTACGAACGCCTTGTGGCGTCGAAGGCTGGGGGCCGTCTGCCCCACTGCGGCCTGCTGTTCCCAAACATTGAGATGCGGCTCGCCTACGGCACGGTCAAAGGTAACTGGGTAAACGTCCACCTGCTGGTCAGCCCAGAACTGCCGAATCACGTCGAGGAAGCCAAACGCTTCCTCGCGCGACTGACGTTCGAGGCCTACGAAGACAGCTTCGCCTGCACCCCCGGCGAGCTGATCAAGTTGGGCAAGAAGGCCGGGGCCACGGGCGGCGACCGGGCCGCTCTTGAACTGGGCTCCCAACAGTTCAAGGTTTCGTTCGACCAACTGCGGGACATCCATCGCAAGACTGCTTGGGCTCGCGAAAACACTCTGATTGTTGTGGCTGGCGGCGATGACGGCGCCGGCGGACTGCGTGACGGCTCCGACGCAACGACGCGCCAGGAAGTGCTCCGCCTTGCCCATGGCGTCTTCGCCTCTAGTCCTGCCCAGCGTGAGTTCTGGCTGGGAGAGCGCAGCGCAACGGTCGATGAGCTTTGGGACCTCTATGGCGGCCCGAAGCCCTGCCTTCACGGAAGCGACGCCCACGACCCCGGCCGAAGCGGCGCGCCCGACGGCGACCGTTTTAGTTGGGTCAAGGGCGACGCGACCTTCGACGCCCTGAGACAGGCCTGCATCGACCCGGGGAGCCGCGCCTATGTGGGGCCGACTCCACCGGTCTCTGCGCTCCCCTCCCAGGTGATCCGCGCGGTGACTATAGAGGGCGCAGATTGGGCGCTTACCCCGCGACTCGCGCTTAACCCGGGCCTAGTGGCCATCATCGGCGCACGTGGATCGGGCAAGACCGCGCTCGCCGACATGATCGCGGCCGGGTGCGACGCCTTGCCTGGAACGGCGAATACCCAATCCTTCCTGCACCGCGCCCAGGAATTCCTCGCTGAAACCTCGGTGGTCATCGGTTGGGGCGAAGGCGATGCGGAGCGCCGCGACTTGCAGGACGACTCGGACTGGTTCGATCGCTCCGCCCGCGCCCGTTACCTGTCGCAGCAATTTGTCGACGAGCTGTGCTCTTCCACCGGCATGACGGACGAACTGCTCAAGGAGATCGAGCGGGTCGTGTTCGATTCCCACAGCATCTCGGACCGCGACGGCGCCGTCAGTTTCGAAGACCTCCTGGACATTCGCGCGACCCGACCACGCCAGGCACGCGGACGGGAGGAGACGGCCCTGGCCCAAGTCTCTGAGCGGATCGGCTTGGAGCTGGAAAAGGTCAAGTTGGTCGAGGGCTACAAGAACCAGATCGCCGAAAAGACCCGCATCATTACCCAATGCACCACGGACCGGGCCAAGCTCGTTTCCAGCGGAAGCGAGGTCCGGGTGGCCCGTCTGCAGGCGCTGACGGAGGCGGCCGAGAAGGTCCGCAGCAACGTCCGCTATTTCAATCTGCAGGCGCAGGATCTGCTGAGTTTGCAGGATGAAGTGAAAAACGTCCGGACCAACTGGGCGCCGGAGGACTTGCGCGAGACCGCCCAGAGTCACACGGCCTCCGGCCTGAAGGGCGATGAGTGGGCGCCGTTCAAGATGGACTATACCGGTCCTGTCGATACCGTGTTGGCGCAGGGGCTTAAGAAAGCTCAGGACGCGAGCGCGTCCTGGAAAGGCGCGACCCCGGCACCCCGAACCAATCTTGAATCCGCGTTTATCGCCGAGGACGAAGCGGAGCTGCACCGCATGCCGCTGGCGCTGCTGGAGGCGGAGATCGGCCGCCTCAACCAGCTCGTCAGCGTCGATAAGGCGACCGCGCTGAAATTTTCGGCCTTATCCAAGCGGATCGTCGACGAAACCGAACTGCTGGAGCGGTTGAAGGAGAAGCTCACCGATGCCGAAGGAGCTAAGGCGCGCGCCGATGCCCTGCAGGCAGACCGGGAAGCGATCTATCGCCGGGTCTTCGAGGCGATAGTGGCCGAGGAGGACGTGCTCAACCAGCTCTATGCGCCCATCAAGGCGCGCCTTGCTGAGGCCGACGGCACGCTGAGCAAGCTGGGGTTCACGGTCACCCGGACAGCCGACATCGCCGCCTGGGCGAAGCGCGGCGAGGACGAATTGGTCGATCTACGCCGGCAAGGCCCCTTCAAGGGCAAGGGCACCCTGCAGCAGATCGCCGAACAGTATCTGAAGCGGCCCTGGGAAACCGGTGGTCCCGAGGCGGTCTCCGCGGCTATGACAGCCTTCCGTCAAGCCTATTCCGCCGATCTCATCGACCACGCTCGCGTCTCCAAAGCTGATCAGGCAGAGTACAGGGCGTGGCTGAAGCGGTTCGCCCAATGGCTCTACAGTACCGATCACATCTCGATCCGCTACAGTGTCGACTATGACTTCGTCGACATCCGCAAACTGTCGCCGGGGACGCGCGGGATCGTCCTGCTGCTCCTCTATCTTGCTCTGGATGATGCCGACGACCGCCCACTAATCATCGATCAGCCGGAAGAGAATCTGGACCCGAAGTCTATCTTCGACGAGCTGGTCGGACTCTTCCTGAAAGCCAAGGCCAAACGGCAGGTGATCATGGTCACACACAACGCCAACCTGGTGATCAACACCGACGCGGATCAGATCATCATCGCCAACGTCGGCACGCATGGCGCCGGCCAGTTGCCGCCCATCACCTACACGTCGGGGGGTCTCGAAGACGCCGATATCCGTCGTTCGGTCTGCAAGATCCTTGAAGGAGGTGAGCGGGCGTTCAAGGAGCGAGCGCGGCGGCTGCGCGTGCGCTTGCAGCGCTGACGCCTATGACCGGCGACCCGACCGAAAACCCGTACTTCAAGGCCGAGATCAAGCCGCACTACCTCGATCGCGAGGCCTGCCGCATCAAATGCTTCGACGTGTTCAACATCATGTCCGCCAGCGTCGCCCTGGCCGGCGAATATGAGATGGCCGAGGACGACGAACCAGTCGCGCCCTCGTCGATGTTCCGCTTGCACCACCGCTTGGCCGAGCCTCGGCTGTCACAGCTCCTATTGGAAATCGCGGTGTTCGTCCGCACCTTCGATGACCTGATGGGTTCCCTAGCGCCGGACGCCTATGCCAAGCATGCCGCGGAGACGGGCGGCGAGCGTTAAATCGGCGTCTTGGACGGAGACGGTGATTTTCGACTGCGCGAGGCCTGCAACAAGATCATCCACGCCACCGATTTCCGCCCCGTCTATGAGCACGTTGATCGCGAGATCGAAGGCCGCGAGCCGCAGCAGGTCTGGCACCTCGACGGCCAGATCGAACTCACCGGCGCGCAGGGCAAGAAGGAGTGGGAAGCGGTGCTGTTCGTCCAGAGCTTCCTAGAAATCGTCTTGGACCGCCTGGAGTTTGAGCCGCCGGAGCCCGACGCCCAAAACGCGGACGGCCCCGGCGCCTAGCCGGGGCCGTCGATGGTGACGATCGCCGAGATCGTGAAGGCCATTAGAAAGGTCCAGACGAACTTCGGAGTACTACGGTGGACGTGGTGGATCATGGCATTTGCTTTCATGGTCAGGCTCCTCTGGGTTTTCAGACCGAAGTCGAAGATTGCGTGGAGCACGCCATGAAGGGCGCTATGCGTAGTCCAGGTGGTCCAGTCGGCGATCGGTCCTCCCGTGAGGAATGGGCGCCCAGCACTCCAGGGCTTAGCTAGATCCTAGCTGAAAGCGCCGAAATTTTCCAGACGACGCGCGGCTCCTAAGGGTCCGCTCCTTTAGACACCTTTGGCGTCGCCAGTCACGTCCTCTGGAATCTCTTGCCGAAGCTTCGGCCCCTCGTTGAGGCGTCGGCCCAATGTGGCGACGAAATTGTCATAGCGTGCGCCGGCTTGGGCGCGGGCGGCCTTGGCAGCCGGCTCGGGAAGCGGCGGCGTGGTATTCAGCCAGAAGCGGATGAACAAGGCGAGCGTCTCGACGCCGATCGAGACGTCGCGCTCAAGCCGCGCCAAACGCCGGTCCTGCTGGTCGAGCCGCTTGGCCACGGCCGCTTCGCGCCGCTCGTCTGCATCGGGCGACAGGAAGGACGCGATCGCCGCTTCGGCGACAAGCGACATCGACTGCTCCCGGCGCCCCGCGTAGGCGGAGAGCGCCTTCATGACATCCGGGTCGAGATAGACCGAGAGTTGGGCCTTCTTTGGTGCTGCCATGCCGGCCTCACAATCCGAGGTCGTCGCCGGGGTCGAGCGAGGCTTGCTGGGCGAGGCCCTGCATCAGATCGTTCATCCGACCGATCCGGGGCGCGTCCTCCTCCAGCTCGTCGGCGGGATCGAGCGCGAACTCGTTCTCGATCGGCTCTCTCTTTTCGATGGTCTCCTGGCTCAGCTCCGGCTGCTTGCGCCGATCGGCATTCTTTGGATCTTCGTCGTCAGCTTCCTCGCCGTCGCGCGCCACCGGCGTCGGCGGGCGCGGCGGCAACGGACGGGCGCTCCAATCGTCGGACCGCCCCTCCTTCGGCTGCGTCAGAGCGGGCGGCGGCGCGATGCGTTCCTGGAGGCGGGCGTCCTCGTAGTAGCGCGCCTTCTTCGCGCGGATCGGATGAAGTCCGGAGACCATGACGATTTCCTCGGTCGGTGGGAGCTGCATGATCTCGCCTGGCGTCAGGAGCGGCCGCGCGGTTTCCGAGCGCGAGACCATCAGGTGGCCGAGCCAGGGCGACAACCGACTGCCGGCGTAGTTCTTCATCGCCTTCATCTCGGTCGCGGTGCCGAGTGCGTCGCTGACGCGTTTCGCGGTCCGTTCGTCATTGGTCGCGAAGCTGACGCGCACATGGCAGTTGTCGAGAATCGAGTTGTTCGGGCCGTAGGCCTTCTCGATCTGGTTCAGCGACTGGGCGATCAGGAAGCTCTTGATCCCGTAGCCCGCCATGAAGGCGAGCGCAGACTCGAAGAAGTCCAGGCGGCCGAGCGCCGGGAATTCATCCAGCATCAGGAGAAGCCGACGGCGCCCGGCCTTGGCCTGCAGGTCCTCGGTGAGCCGCCGCCCGATCTGGTTGAGGATCAGGCGGATCAGCGGCTTGGTCCGATTGATGTCCGAGGGCGGTACGACCAAGTACAGTGTCGTCGGCCGCTCGCCGGCTACGATGTCGCCGATCCGCCAGTCGCATCGCCGTGTGACCTCAGCCACGACGGGATCGCGATAGAGGCCGAGGAATGACATAGCCGTGCTGAGCACGCCCGACCGCTCGTTGCCCGACTTGTTCAGCAGCTCACGGGCTGCGGACGCGACCACGGGGTGGACGCCGGCCTCGCCGAGATGGGCGGTCTTCATCATCGCTGCCAAGGTCGATTCAATCGGCCGCTTTGGGTCGGACAGGAAGGCGGCGACGCCAGCGAGCGTCTTGTCCTCTTCGGCGTAGAGGACGTGCAGGATGGCGCCGACCAGCAGCGCGTGGCTGGTTTTCTCCCAGTGATTGCGCTTTTCCAGGCTGCCTTCGGGGTCGACCAGGATGTCGGCGATGTTCTGGACGTCGCGGACTTCCCATTCGCCGCGTCGGACCTCAAGTAGCGGATTGTAGGCCGACGATTTGGCATTGGTCGGATCGAACAGCAGCACGCGGCCATGCTGAGCGCGAAAGCCGGCGGTGAGCTGCCAGTTCTCGCCCTTGATGTCGTGGACGATCGCCGAGCCCGGCCAGGTCAGGAGCGAGGGAATGACGAGGCCCACGCCCTTGCCGCTCCGGGTCGGGGCGAAGCACAGCACATGCTCCGGCCCGTCGTGGCGAAGATAGCTGCGCTGGTGGCGGCCGAGCACGACGCCGTCCGGCCCAAGCAGCCCAGCATGCTCGATCTCCTTCGGCTGCGCCCAGCGCGCCGAACCGTAGGTCTCGGCGTTCTTCGCTTCTCGCGCGCGCCAGACGGACATGCCGATCGCGACGGCTGCGGCGATCAATCCGCCCGACGCCGCGATGTAGGATCCCTCGATGAAGATCGACGGCGCATAGGCGTCATAGGCGTACCACCACCAGAAGAACGCCGGCGGCAGATAGAAGGGGAAATGCAACAGCTCGAACCACGGCCGCCCCAGCTCCGGCTGGAAGCCGAGGCGCCAGGCGGTCCACTCCGTCGCCGTCCATATCGCCAGCAGGACGATGGCGAAGACGGTGATGACCTGGCCCCAGAGAATCTTAGTCGCGGACACAGCGGACGTCCTTTCCTGAAATCGTTGATGGGTGGGATCGCTCACAGGCCGAGTCCCCGATTGCGGCCGAAGCCCCAGTCGATCCCGCCATCGCCGCGGGCGACGCCGGAGACGTGGCGGCCGAGCTGCTTCTCAAGTGAGGGCGTCCAGGGCACGAGCTGGAAGCCAAGCCCGTCGTCGATCATGGCGAAGCGACCGGAGGCGAGCGCGAAGCGCTGGCGATAGGCGCCGGCGACATACTCGCCGGCCGCGGCGTGATTGAACGGCTGACCCGTCTCGGCCGCGAGCCGCTCGCCCAGGGCTTCGACCTCGCGTCGCCGAAGCGTTCCGATCAAGCCCTGGGAGAACACGAGGCCTCGTGTCTGGCGTTCGGCGAGGCCCTGCTCGATGAGTTGCTCGGCCCGCCGGTCCATGGCGTCGCGGACCTCGGCGCCGAATCCAGCCTGGCCGAGCGCTACCGGGTCGCGGGCGACCGCCTGCCGATCGAGCCAGGTCGCACCACTGACCGTCACCTGGCTCTCGATCGAGAGATCGGACCGGACGGCCAGCGCGACCCGACGGCGACCTTGTGCGTCGTCGAACTTGCGCAGTTCGACGATGGAGCCGGGCGCGCTGTCGCCGGCGGCGTCGAGATCGGGGAATTTGATGTGATGGGTACGGCCGTCAACGCCGTCGACCACGGCATAGGCCGTGCCCTTCAGTTCGTCATCGAGACCGCGGTCGACGAGGCGGCCGATCACGGGAACGTCGAGGCTCTCGCCGGCCAGCACGTAACTCGCGGTCGCCCGTTCGATGCCCCGTTCGGTCAAGCCACGATGAATGCGCTTGATGATGTCGCCGCGCTCGCCGAGTTCGCGCAGCGTCCTCTCGGCGGCCTCGTCCATGGTCCACTGGCCGGGCCCGATCTGATGCGCCAGGCCAAGGCTCTCAAGATGCCGCAGCCGTCCGATCTTCAGGCTATGAAATTCATCGGGCTGCTGAGCAGCGCCGGGCGCCAGATCGATGACGCCATGCCGGTCGGCATCGCGAACGAGTTGCCGATCGAGTTGGGTCCAGCGCTCGGCATCAACCTGGCGCTCGAGGGCGTGACGGATATCGAGATCGCTGCGCAGCCCCAGTTCCTGGGTGATCAGGTCCTGGGCGCGGGCGCGCATCCCTTCCTTGATGTAGTCGCGCGAGATGACCAGGTCCTGACCGTCGTCGGCGACGCCGCGCACGATGATGTGGATGTGCGGGTGCTGGGTATTCCAGTGATCGACGGCGACCCAGTCGAGCTTGGTGCCGAGATCCTTCTCCATCTGGCCGACCAGCTCGCGGGTGAACCCCTGGAGGTCGGCCATCTCCGGCGCGTCTTCGGGCGAGACGATGAACCGGAAATGGTGGCGGTCCTTCTCGCACCGCTCGGCGAAGGCCTTGGGATCGGCGTCATCGGTCTCGGGACCGAACAGCCGCGCCTTCTCCCCGTCTCGGGTGACGCCCTCGCGCCGGAGGTAGCCGAGATGAGCGGCGAGCGGCGCGGACCGCGCGGTATGACGGACCACGCGGGTCTTGACCGTCACCAGCCGGGAGCGGCCGGTCAGCAGACGGTTGGCCCGGACGCTGGCGACGCGGCCCCGCCCGAAAGTCGAGCGGCTCTTGCTCCGGAGCAGGCCCTGGCGCGAGATGCCGCCGCCGGCGCGCTGGGCGGCGGCGAGCGCCTGGGCGATGAATGGCTTCGCACGCTGACTGCGCGAGGAGCGGATGCGACCTGGCCGTGGCTGGAAGTCGTTCTCCTCAGCCATGGTCGGCCCCGGCAATGTGCGGAAAACGAAGCTCAAGCAATGCGTTGAACGTCGAGCGCACACTGCGGGCGCAGGCCGCACATTGCCGAATGAGCGAGAAATCCCAGCAAAAACAACCGACCGACCGAGCCGCACCTTGCGGCCTTTTATCTGGCCCTCGGTCGGTTGGTTTCTGCACTCCTCCCCTGTCCGCCCTTCCTTCTTCCCGGAGGCACGCCACGGTGCGCCTGCCTGCGAAATCGCGCTCTGTAGCTGCAATGCAGCCCCTTTCGAGGTGGGAAGCCGCCGAGCCGACAGGGAAAGCGCGCGCTGACCGAGGTGATATAGCGGCACGTCGACGGGAGAGCGGCGCGATCACGGCTTCGGCCCCGCTGCGGAAACGTGGACGAACAGCCCATCGGATTGCGGTGCGATGGCCGACAGATCGCGCACCGCGACGGCAGATGACTGGTCGTTCGACGGCGGCTTGGCTGCCGCGCGATCGACAGGTTCAGCGCTTGCCGATCGCACGATGAAGAGCGGCGCCTGTGTCCAGGACGACGGATCGGAGGCCGCCACGAGGACAGGCCCATCGGTCGCGCCGTCCCCGACAAAAGGGACAAGTGCAGCCACGTAAGCGACGGTCTCCGGCGGCAGCGGACGATGCCGATCGCGATAGTCTTCGTATCGCCCAGGCCCGGCATTGTACGCCGCGATGAATCCCGGCGATCCGTAACGGTCGTGCATCTCCCGCAGGAAAGCCGCGCCTGCCAGGATATTGTCGTGCGGATCGAACGCGTCGCGCCCGAGGCCGTAGCGAGCGCGCAGCGCAGCCCAGGTCTCGGGCATGAGTTGCATCAACCCCATCGCACCTTTGGGTGAGATGGCACGGCGGTCGCCACGGCTCTCGATCCGCATGATCGCCCGAATCCACGCGGCAGGGATGGCGAACCGTTGGGCAGCTTCGGCGATCAGGTCGGCGTAGGAATCGCTCGAAGCCTGCAGCGCGATGGGCCCCGCCTGAGCGTGGACGGCGATGGTGGGCATACCGAGCGCCGTCACGCTGGCGAGCAGAAGAAGCGCGCGCCGCATGCGGTCAGCTCCGATCGCCGCGCTTCGGCGGACGGTTCCAGTTCAGCACCCAGGCGGACTTGTCGTCGCCCGACTGGAAGAGGTTGGCGCGTATGGGCTGCGCGAGTGCGGGATCGTCGATGACGAGTGAGACGTACTCGCCGGCCTTCTCGCCGGTGCGCTTCCAGCCCGCGCCGATCTCCGGGCCATCGCCGTCCCCCATGTGGACCCGATAGTCGGGCGAATTCTCGGCATCGGAGGATTCGGCCGGAACGAGGGAGAGGTCACGGTAGAAGAAGAGCGTCTGGATGCGCCCGGTGAAGCCGGACTTGTCGCGGGTGAACTGACCAATCTGCGCCATGGGAATCCTCCGTTGTTGGCGGGTTGAGAAGCGGGTCAATCGGTGGCGGCGCGCCACACGAAGCGGCCGTCACCGGCCTCGTCGGTCCACAGCGGGACCGCGCGGGCGACAATCGCGGTAGTGGGAAGCGGGCCGAAATAGCGTCCGTCCAGGCTGTCGGGGACGGTCGGGTTCATGAGGAAGACTTCGCTGAGGCCGAGCGTGTGGCAGCCGCTCCAACGCGGCAGCGGGCGGCCAAGGTGATCGCGCTCACGCGCCGCGCCGACGGCGATGTGATCGACGGTGATGGCGTCGCCCGCGCGGCACACGGTCTGCCCCGGCAGCGCCATCACATGCTTCAGCAGCGGCACGCCCTTGGGCAGGAAGCCGCCATCGGCCAGGTAGCTGGCGATCGGTTCGGGCGCGCGCACGGCGACCAGATCGAGGGCGTGGATCTGTCCGGCCGGACGGAGCGCGTAAAGCCCCGTCGGTGTGCTCGCCGTGGCGTTCCAGATCAGGCGCGGCGCCGGATGGACGAAGGCCAAGCCGATGAAGACGAGCATGGCGAAATACGTCGTCATGACGTAGCCGAAGCGGGTCATAGCGTGACGATCCGGCGCTTGAGCCAAGCGGCGTGCTGATCGCGCGTGTAAGAGCGCGGTTCATGGCCGGCGGCGAGACGGTTGTGGAGGTGGCGCCAGTATTCCGGCGCGGCGTCGACGGGATCGATGTCGAGAGTCTCGACGGCGTCGATCGCCTGCAGCACGCGCTCGACCTTCGGCCAGCTATCGACGCGCAGCAGGATCTCGCCGCCGGGGCGCACGAAGGGCAGCGTCTGGAAGCGTGCGCCAGACTCGACGGCCCGCACGATATCCATGCGCGAGATGACGGTGCCGTAGTCGTTCGACGCCCAGCGCACGAACGCAAAGATGCTGCCTGGCCTGAAGCTCGAGATGCTGCGGCGGCGATCGAGGATCTTCTCCTCGGCGCGGCGGCCGAAGCGCAGCCAGTGCTCGATCTTCTTCTCGATCCAGGTCAGCTCGACATGGGTGAGTGCGACCGTGCGCCGATGCGATGGCGGCACGACGCGCGGTGGCGACGCTTCGTTGTCGTTCATGAGGACTCTCCGGGATCGGCGGGGAATTCGCGCGCCAGGAGGTCGCGCAGCATGTCGGCGACGGTGATCCCGCGCCGGAAAGCGGCGACCTTGATGCAGCCGCGTAGCGCCGGCGTAACGTCGATCGTCAACCGGGCGGTGAAAGCGGAGGGCTCGTCGCCGCGACGGCTTTGCGCCTCCGGTGTCTTGATCCAGCTCTCGGCGTCGCCGGGCCGGGCGGCGAAGCCGCGTCGGGCGCGCTCGCTCATGGCGCGATCCCCGCGACTTCAGCGGCGAGCGCCGCGATCTCGCGCGCCGCAGCGCTCTGCTCGGCGAGCTCGAACACAAGCCGGCCGGACTGTGCGGCGTCGGCGAAGATGACGCGCTGGCCGATGGTGCTGGTGAGCACCGGCGGATCGTGATCGGCGAGCGTTTCGGCGGTCTCGCGGGCGATGATCGTGCGTGCGGCGCAGCGGTTCAGCACGAAGCGCGCCGCGATCTGCGGGCGATAGATGCGAGCCTCGCGCAGCAGGCCGAGCATCTCGGCCGAAGCCCAGCCATCGAACGGCGAGGGCTGCACCGGGATCAGCACGAGGTCGGCGGCGAGCAGTGCCGAGCGCATCAATCCCGCGACACGCGGTGGCCCATCGATGACGACATGATCCGCGGTGCGTGCAATCTCGGGCGCTTCGCGATGGAGCGTGTCGCGCGCGAGGCCAACGACGCCGAACAGCCGTGAGACGTTCTCCCGCGCGCGCTGCTGCGACCAATCGAGCGCCGAGCCCTGTGGGTCAGCATCGATCAGCGTGACGCGCTTGCCGTGCAGCGCCAGCTCGCCGGCGAGGTGCAGCGCGAGCGTCGTCTTGCCGACGCCGCCCTTCTGGTTGAGCAGGGCGACGATCATTGCTTCCCTCCCGGCTTACGGCCGAAGGGCAGCGACGGCTGTCGTGCTGGTGGTTCGGAGGTCTGCGCAACAGGGCTGGCGGGCTTATCCGCAGATCGCGCGGGCCAACTACAAGAGTTAGATTCTGAGTTAGACTCTAAGTTAAGGCCCGGAATCGTCGTTTCGGGCCAAAGCGTTAGTTGCGGTTCGTGCGTGCGAAGTCCCGATAGGGCTGCGTGCGAAGTCCCGATACCGTTTGCGTGCGAAGTCCCGAGCGTTTCCACAGCGCCATCCACAGGGACTGTGGATAAGTGCGCGGGCAGGATGCGCAGCAGCTCGCGGCGACCCTGCCACTCGATGCGCAGGCGATAGCCGGGCAGCGGCTGACGCACGGCGATGCGCCGGATCTGGAGCGCGAAATCGGAGACGCGCACCAGGCTGCCGGACTTCTCATGGAGATGCGCGATTTCGAACAGCCAACCCTTCGGCTGGCGCCCGGCGTGCTTACGGGCGACGCGATAGAGCCAGCGCTCGATGCCGCCGGTCAGCCGGAAGTAGGCCGGGTCAATGGCCAGGACGAGCGAGCGGTCGATGACGCCGCGGTAGAACCAGTCGGGCAGGACGAACTCCATGCCCTCGACGCGGCCGTCACGCGTCGTGCATTCCTCCCACTCGTTGATCCAGGAGAACTGGTGACGCCGCCAATGCTCGTTGTGGCGGATGGTGGTGCGGATGGCGGTCGATTGCAGGCGCGCGAGCGCGCCCTTCAGGAGCGTGTAGTCGCGGGCGCCGGTCTGCCGGCCGATCGCGGTCAGGAGCTGATAAGGCGTGAAGCGGAGAAAGCGGGACGTCTTGAAGCCGAGGTTCTCGGCCTCGACGATCTGGCTTGCTGCCCAGATCAGCACGTCGGCATCCCAGATGGTCGCCATGCCGTGTTCGGGCACAGCGTAGACCTCGACGCGAACATCGCCGGCCTCGTAGAGGATGGGCGCGGTGCGCCTAGTCTTGGCGAGTGAGAAGAACGGCCGCTCCATGAGGTCGCGCTGATCGCGCGGACTGGCGTCGCCGGTGGCGACGATAAACGGATCGAGCTTGCTCCGTTCGCTGGCGGTGATGAGACGGCGCGACGACATGGGCGAGCGCCGCTTCAACGATGCGCGTGGCCGGCGGCGCGGGCCTCGGCATAGCGGGGATCCGACGTGGAGTTGCACGCGGCCTGGTCGGCCCAGGCCTCGAGGTCGCCGATGGCGTAAACCACGCGGCCGCCGAGCTTGCGGAAGGTGGGTCCGCTGCCGTGGCAGCGGTATTTTTCCAGGGTGCGCGGCGAGATGCCGAGGATGCGCGCCGCCTCGTGAGTGCGGACGTAGCGCGTTGAAAGCTGCGCGGACCTGTCGAGCATGGGAAGCCTCCGTGTCGGTCGAGGGCGCCGCGTCCAAAGCGCGGCGTGTCGGGATCACGGTGGCGAAGAAAACCGGCGTTGGGGGTGGACAAAGATTTTCGCGGGGGTGTGTCCACCCCCTGTCGCGTTCGGGCGCAAGGCAGTGCGTCGCGGAGCGCGATAGCCAATTGCGACGTCGTGGACCGGCGTGGAAAATCGAAGATGGGCGAACATCAGCCGCCGCGTAAAATGGTCAAATATTCGCGGCTGACCATCGCTGCCGCTTCCTTGATCAGGCGATCGGCACGCTTGCGCGCGGCAGTGTCCTTGAACTCGATCGCCGGCAACGCGGCCTGGTCCGAATGGAGAACCCGCGCGGCAACGTCGCGCGGTTCGCCTCCCTCTTCATAGACATCAGCGGCATGGAGAAGCTGGATGTAATGGCGGCGCTGGAGATCGGTGAGGCGCAGCTTTGGCGGCAACAAACCGATAGGGTGGCCAAGCAGCCGGCGAATGAACCGGTATGCGAGGTCGAGGCGCAGGCGGTACGCGCCATCGGGTGGGACAACGACCATCGGGTGTTCGGCGGCGGCTTCGTCCGTCAGCCAGATATGCACGTCGCCCGATATGTCGCGGACAATCAATTCACGTCCGTCAGCGTCCGTACGCTCCGCCAGGATGGGGCCGAGAGCCGCGGGGTCGAATGGAAGACGGTGCCTGAGGCCACGCCGCGCCGGCGCCAGGATCAGCGTGCCGGGGGAATGTTCCGGCAGCCAGAAGGCGGGTTCGTGGGCGGCGGGACGGTCAGGGTCGTAGACGAAAGCGCAAACCCCATCGGCGCGCCAGGTTCGAGCGCGCCTGGTCCGGATCGACCGCGCCCTGTTCGATCCGACGCAAGGTGCGTGCATAGTCGCGGCGATAGGCGCTGTTCCGGCGGAGAAGTTCGGCGGCGAAGCCGGGGCGGTCGAGACGATTCAGTTGTTCGATCGTCTCCGGCGACCGCCAGTCGGACATGGGCATAGGTGCCTCCCTGACTGGCCCCTTGGTGCAAGGGGGAAAGCGCCACGATCGACAAATTCCTGGTTGTGCCTAGACCTTAAGGTTGCATCGCGTACGGCAACAATCTGCGCCGCGGAGTGGCCCGTTTCGGTACGCCGATGCATTCCAAGCCTTACTGCATCCGTGGTTCCAGCAAGTGCCGATAGCCGGCTTCGGTCATCCAGCGGGCGCGAGCCAGGTGGCTGTCGTGGACGATTTTAGCCCGGTCCGGTTCGCAATCGGGATCGAGGCCGAAGATGACGGAGACGACCTCGCGCCAGTCGGCGCCTTCGGCATCGGCGTCGAGCAGGCGGATATAGGTCACCAGGTGTCGTTCGTCGTAAGCGTTCACCCGCTCGGACACTGGCGGCCGATCCTCGAATGCCGGCACGCTCATCTCGCGCCTCCTGAAGGTTTAACGAAAGCATTCATGCGTTATTTACTACAAAATCCCGCCGATTCCATGTCGCTGAGTGATGCATGACGTGCATCGCGCGGACCACCGGAGCGGGGAAGCGGCGCAATGGGTCCAACCCCAGCGATGCCCACGGTGATGGTTTGTCGAGAATACTCCGTGGTGAAATACTCGACAATACGGCGCCCTCGGCTGCATGGATATCCGAGAGGTGCTCGCCCGCAATTTGCGCATCTACCGACAGCAACGTGGCCTGTCGCAGGAGGAGCTTGCGCACAAAGCCGAGATCGACCGCACCTATGTCAGCGCTCTCGAACGCTGCGTGTATGGCGTAAGCATCGACGTCCTGGATCGGATTGCTGTGGCGCTTGCCGTCGAAGCGGCCGACCTGCTTCAACGGAAGCCGCCGAGTGCGGGGCGCGAATAGCGCTAAATGCGCGTATGCAAACTTAGGCGGGCTGCTGGAAGAATTCGATCGGATCGCTTTGGAGGACCTCGGCGAGCTTTTCCAGCATGTCGACGGTCGCGGCGTGCTCCTCCCGCTCCAGCATTCCGACGTAGTTGCGATTGACGCCCGCACGATCGGCAAGCTCCTCCTGCGACATGCCTTTGGCATGCCTCAGCCTTCGCAGATTCGTGGCGACGATTTCCCGCAATCTCATGCGGAGAGGTCGCCGTCCCACCTAATATATTGCCACCCAATAAACTAGGTATTCGGCTCGTTCAAGGCCCGTAGTTGCCCTTTCAAGTATAGGCGATGCCCCGCCCGGACCAGCCGGACGGGGCATTGTAGGCGGGGTCAGTCGCTCCGGCGGCCGTTGGGGCGGGACCAGATCAGGCTGTAGCCCTCGCCCTCTTCGTCGTCGAAAAGGTTAGCAAAGATTGGGGCGGTGAAGCTCGGATCGTCGAGTTTGAGGCCCAGATAGTCGCGGCCCTCGTTGGAGCGCTTGGCCCAGGCGGCGCCGATCTCGACACGGCCGACATAGACGCGGTGGCTGGGGCTGTTGTCGCCGGAGCGGGTGGTTTCGGGGACGATCCGGACGTTCTTGGCCTGGACCGAGAGGGTGACGATTTGGCCGGTGAACTCGTTGCCGGACTTCTTGAAGGTGCCGATGGTCGCCATGGTGGTTCTCCTTGATCTCTGTTTGCGAGCCCGCACCATTGCGGCCTCGATGGTGATCGAAGGGCCGGAGGCGATCGACGGCGCACCCCGAAGGGGCTCGACAGCAAAGGAGGGGCTTTCTTGTCCCGCGAGGAATGACGGCGCAGCCGGCAGGGGAAGAAAGTTTCGACGCCGCTGTTGCGCCATAGGCGATCGAGGCGTTAGCCGGCCTTCGGCCAGATCCATCCATCGAAGAGGCCGTTCGGTGCGCTCGGCCTGACAGAGCCGACATCAAGGGGAACGTGGCGACTTTCGAGTCATCGTGGGGACCGGCCAGTAAATTCGACGGCCATGCGGGACCTGTCTTGGCCACCAACGGATCTCCTGCTTCCGAGACCATGCTTCGGCTGCGCGCGCCGTCACACGTTTCGTCGGCGGTATGCGTGAGACTTCGCCACCTGGGCCAAGGGTCTCAACGACCCGCCACGACGCCCGGTACTCTGCGATGATCCGGTGAGCCTCGACGCCAAGCCGCTCTTACTCCGTGTTCGACGATGAGGAAGCCGCGCGCATACGGAATGCCTGAACCAGCCCCGCCCGTCGACGTGACGGTGTCAGCCCCGCGCCAAGCCCTGTCCGGCTGGTCCGGGGGCGGCCATTCCGGTGAAGCGGACAAACGCCGTGATGCTGACGGCGATCGCGCCGACGACTGCGAAGATGGTCTGCCCAGTTGGCGAAGGCATCGCCAACTGGGCGATACCATGTGTGGCGCTGTAACCGGCGACGGTCGCTGGGGCGACATAGAGCAAGATGATCAGCAGCCGGAGCCACGTCCACGGCACGAAGGCCAGCGCAAGCTGGCCGATGCCGAAGGTCGCGCCACCCGCGACAACACCGACGATGATGCCGCCGAGCACACCGGCGCCCGTGTGGAAGGCCCAGATCGCGACCGTCAGGCCGACAAAGAAGGGGAGCGCGAAAACGGCGAGCGTGAACAGCAACCAGCAGAAGAAGCCGATGCCGACGATGACAAGCAGTGGTCCGAAGATGATCATGGCGGTGTACTCCGTAAGATAAAGGTCTGACGGTCGCGCCTTCCACCACCACCGCGGCGCGGGCATGAGTATAGCCGCAAACGGCGGCGACCGGGAGCGGAAATTCCGAGGAAGTTCCGCCGTCCGGGCTGCCGGATGCTGTGCGCCTTCATGGCTGGAAGGGATCGAATTCATGAAGCACAGCGGCCGGATCGCCGTCGTATTCGGCGGTGGGCATGACACCGTATCCACCCGTCCCCGCGCGGAAGACGACGACGCGGACCATGAGGGTGGTGGCGAGGTTCCAGGCGTTGGCGAAAGCGAGGGATTGAGACATCGATCCGGCTCCTGTGCTGAGGCGGGGACCATCCCCGCGCGACAGGCGCCCGATGTGTTCGGCCGAGGGCCGCAATCACCGCGAAGGCGAAGACG
>Ga0302314_10005074_pt1 | contig 24066 bp, 20 predicted proteins | sample III_Palsa_N2_3_FD_200533 | JGI IMG/M metagenome (GOLD analysis project Ga0302314, IMG submission 200533) | Peat permafrost microbial communities from Stordalen Mire near Abisko, Sweden - III_Palsa_N2_3 | ecosystem: Environmental > Terrestrial > Soil > Palsa > Peat permafrost | place: Sweden... | reverse complement strand
GCGCCCGGGTCAGATCGAACAGCAGGGCCGGACGGTCGCGGCCGTTGACCTCGACCACCGTGTGCGCGGTCGAGGCCTTGTTGTCGATCAGCACGCGCGGCGCCACGGTGAAGACGCGGGTCCGGCTGGGGAAAGCCGGGCGCCGCTTCAGCTCCTGGCGCGGGTCGAGCTTGCCGCCCAGCACATTCTCGAACAGCACGGCCAAGCGCGCCAGCTTGTCCGGCCGGTCGAAGGCGCCGCCGGTCGTGTCCTGGACCCAGAACGTGTCGAGCGCCATGCCGTTCACCATGGTGACGATGCGGGCATCGACGATCATGGCGCCGGCGACCGAGAGCGCGCCGGCGATGCGCGAGAACAGGCCCGGATGGTCGGCGGTATAGACCGTGATCTCGGTGACCGAGCGGGCCTGATCGACGCGGTTCGCCACGGTCAGGGGTGCTGCCGACCGTTCGGCCTCGCGCATCAGGCGGCCGTGGCGGGCGAGCGTCACCGGATCGTGGGAGAGCCAGTAGAACGGATAGCCGCGCTGGGTCAGCGCCGCGAAATCCTCGGTCGAGAATTCCGGCAGCAGCTCGCGCACCTGGTCCTGGACCTTGGCGATGCGTACGTCGCGCGGATCGGTGACGACACCGCCCGACATGACTTCCTGGGCGCGGTGATACAGCTCGCGCAACAGGGCCGCCTTCCAGCCGTTCCAGACGTTCGGGCCGACGGCGCGGATATCGCAGGCGGTCAGGATCAACAGCAGCTTCAACCGCTCGGGCGATTGCACCAGCGCCACGAAATCCTGGATCGTCTTCGGATCGTCGATGTCGCGTTTGAACGCGGTCCGGCTCATGACCAGGTGATGGCGCACCAGCCAGGACACGGTTTCGGTCTCTTCGGCATCGAGGCCCAGGCGCGGCCCCAGCTTGAGGGCGATCTTGGCACCCAGTTCCGAATGGTCGCCCGGGCGGCCCTTGGCGATGTCATGCAGCAGCATGGCCAGGTAAAGCGCCCGGCGGGACGCGATATTGTCGATGATCGAGCTGGCCAGCGGCAGCTCGTCCTTCAGTTCGCCGACCTCGATCTTGTGCAGCTGGGCCAGCGCGAAGATGGTGTGCTCGTCGACCGTGTACACATGGTACATGTCGTATTGCATCTGGGCCACGACCCGGCCGAAATCCGGAATGAAGCGCCCGAACACGCCCGCCTCGTTCAGCCGACGCAGGCTGGTTTCCGGATCGATCCGCGACGTTAGGATCTCTAAAAACAGGCGGTTCGCCTCGGGATCGGCCCGCAACTTCGCATCGATCAGTTTCAGCGACTGGGTGACGAGCCTGAGCGCGCGCGGGTGGATGTCGAGCCGATGGGTCTCGGCGACATGAAACAGGCGCAGCAGGTTGACCGGATCATCCTCGAACGCCCGGTCGGACACCAGCGACAGCCGGCCGCCGTCGATCTTGAAGCCCTCGATCGACTTGGTGCCGGGCAAGAGGCGGCGCCACAGCGAGACCGGCTTACGCTTCTGATCGGCCTCAAGGGCAGCGATGAAGATGCGGGTCAGATCGCCCACGTCCTTCGCAATCAGGAAATAATGCTTCATGAACCGCTCGACGCCGCGCGTGCCGGCATGGTCGGTATAGCCCATGCGCTGGCCGATTTGGGTCTGCACGTCGAAGGTCAGCCGCTCTTCGGGCCGGCCGGTCAGGTAGTGCAGATGGCAGCGCACGGTCCACAGGAAGATCTCGGCGCGATGGAAGCGGATCGCCTCTTCCGGGCTGAGGATGCTGCGCTCGACCAGTTCTGCCAAGCTGCGGACCCGGAACAGGTACTTGGCGATCCAGACCAGGCCGTGGAGATCGCGCAGGCCGCCCTTGCCTTCCTTGATGTTCGGCTCCAGCACATAGCGGCTGTCGCCCAGGCGCTGGTGGCGCGCGTCGCGCTCGGCCAGCTTCGCATCGACGAAGCCGATGCCGCTGCCCTCGATCACCTCGCTCTCGAACCGCTTTTCCAGATCATCGAACAGCGCCTGATCGCCGGAGACCAGCCGGGCCTCCAGCAGCGCGGTACGGATGGTGATGTCGCCGATCGCCTGGCGCAGGCTGTCGTCGACCGACCGGGTCGCGTGGCCGACCTTCAGGCCCAGGTCCCATAGCACATACAGCAGGAACTCGACGACCTGCTCGGTGTGCGGCGTCGCCTTGTAGGGCAGCAGGAACAACAGATCGATGTCGGATTGCGGCGCCAGCTCGGCCCGGCCATAGCCGCCGACCGCGATGATGGCCAGCTTCTCGCCCTTGGTCGGGTTCGAGACCGGGAACAGGGTCACCAGCGTGATGCGATGCAGCGCCTGCACGATCGTGTCGATCAGCAGGGAATTGCCGGCCATGGCGGCGGCACCATCCTGGCTCGCCATGAAGCGCGCCTCGACCTCGCGCCGGCCGCTCTGCAGCACCGGTTTCAGCTGTTCGACCAGGGCCGCTTGCGCGTTCTGGGCGCCGCGCTGTTCGATCGCGGCGTCCAGCATCGCGTCGAGGGCGGCCGGATCGACGATCCGCTCGGGATGGGCCAGGTGCTGCATCCCGTCATTTCGCCGTGGAATCTCGACCGGCGCAACAGGGGCGTCGACGATTTCCGGCTTCTTCCGTTTGAAACGGACTCGCGGACGCGGCAAGGGGCGCATGGGGGCAGGATATCCGAAAGCGGGGTTCAGCAGGACCGAATGTAGGCCACGGCGGGCGCGTTTGAAGTGCCGAAGCCGCAGGTCGGCTAGTCGCGGCTCAAGCCGACCAGCCGATAGACCAGATCCAACGCCGCTTTGGGCGTCAGTTCGTCGGGATTGATCGCCTTCACCGCCTCCTCGACGGCAGAGGGCGGCGGCGGGGCGATCTTCGAGGTCGGGCGGCGCGCGGCGCTGAACAGGGGCAGATCGTCGGCAAGCCGGGTCAAGGCGCCGCCGGCCTCGCCCTGCTCCAGGATCTCCAGCACTTCCTCGGCGCGCGCGATCACCGGCTTCGGCAATCCGGCCAGCTTGGCCACGTGGATGCCGTAGGACCGATCGGCGGCACCAGCCGCGACCTCGTGCAGGAACACGACGTCGCCCTGCCATTCCTTGACCCGCATGGTGTAGCAGGCAAGATCGGCCAGGCGCGCGGCCAGCGCCGTCAGCTCATGGTAATGGGTCGCGAACAAAGCGCGGCAGCGGTTGGTCTGGTGCAGATGCTCGACCGCGGCCCAGGCGATCGACAGGCCGTCATAGGTGGCGGTGCCGCGGCCGATCTCATCCAGGATCACCAGCGCCTTGGCGCCGGACTGGTTCAGGATCGCCGCAGTCTCGACCATCTCGACCATGAAGGTCGAGCGGCCGCGCGCCAGATCGTCGGCGGCGCCGACGCGGCTATACAGCCGATCGACGATGCCGATATGGGCGCGCTCGGCCGGGACATAGCTGCCGATCTGGGCCAGCACGGCGATCAGCGCGTTCTGGCGCAGGAACGTGCTCTTACCGGCCATGTTCGGGCCGGTCAGCAGCCACAGGCGCCGGCCGGGCTCCAGCGTGCAGTCGTTGCCGACGAAGCTGGCGCCGGCGGGCAGGCTGGCCTCGACCACCGGATGGCGGCCGCCCGCGATCTCGAACGCGACGCTGTCGTCGATCTCCGGCCGGCAATAGCGCCGCTCGATCGCCAGCTCGCCATGGCCGGCTGCCACGTCGAGAGCAGCGAGTGCCGAGGCCGCGCGCTGGATCTCCTCGGCCCGCCCGACCGCTTCGCCGACCAGATCCTCGAACAGGGCCAGCTCCAGCGCCAACGCCTTGTCGCCGGCCTGGCCGATGCGGGTCTCGATTTCGCTGAGTTCGATCGTGGTGAAGCGCATGGCGTTCGCCATGGTCTGGCGATGGATGAAGCGGCCGCCGGCGCCGTAATCGAGCTTGGACGCGTGGGTCGGCGTCACCTCGATATAATAGCCCAGCACATTGTTATGCCGGATCTTCAGGCTGGCGACGCCGGTCTCTTCGACATAGCGCGCCTGCAGCGCCGCCATCATGCGGCGGCTTTCGTCGCGCAAACCGCGCCATTCGTCGAGGTCTGGCGAATATCCCGCCGCGATGAAACCGCCGTCGCGCGCCATCAGCGGCAATTCCTCGGCCAGCGCGCGCGCCAGCCGGTCGACCAGCGGGCCATGCTCGCCCAGGTCCTGACCGGCGCCGCGCAACAGGCTGCCCGGCACCGCCTCGGCGCGGGCCAAGACCAGCGGCCGAATGCGCGATGTGGCCGCCAAGCCGTCGCGCAGGCCGGCCAGATCGCGCGGACCGCCGCGGCCCAAGGTCAGGCGCGACAGCGCCCGCGCCATGTCCGGGCATTCCTTCAGAAACGCCCGGATGTCGCCACGGAAGCGCTCGTCGCGCACGAAACATTCGACCAGGTCGAGCCGGGCGTGGATCAGCAGCGGGTCGGTCAGCGGTCCGGCCAGGTCGGACGCGAGCCGGCGGGCACCGGCGCCGGTCACGGTCCGGTCGATGACGGCCAGCAGGCTGCCGCGCCGTTCGCCGGTCAGGGTCTGCGAGAGTTCCAGATTGCGCCGGGTCGAGGCGTCGATCTCCATGACCGCGCCGGCCGAGATGCGGCGCGGAATCCCCAGCTTCGGGTGCTTGCCCTGCTGGGTCAGGTCGATGTAGTCGAGCAGCGCGCCGCCGGCGGCATATTCCGCCCGGCCGAACGTGCCGAAGCCATCCAAGGTACCGACGCCATAAAGCTGCGCCAGCCGCCGGCGGCCGCTCTCGCTGTCGAAACGCGCGCCGGGCAGCGGCGTCAGCACGGCTTTCCAGTCGCCCAGCACCTCGAACAGGTCCGGCCGTTGCAGCAGCCGGTCGGCGATCAGCAGCTCGCCTGGCGACAGCCGCGCCAGTGCGGCGCCGACCTGGGTCGCGTCGATCGGCTGGAACTCGACCTCGCCGGTCGACAGCTCGACCGAGGCCAGCGCCAGCTCGCCGGCTGCTTCGGCCAGCGCCGCCAGGAAATTATGGCGGCGGGAATCCAGCAGATTGTCTTCGGTGATGGTGCCGGCGGTGACGATGCGGACGACCCCGCGCCGGACCGGCTGCTTGCCGCCGCGCTTCTTCGCCTCGGCCGGGTCCTCCATCTGCTCGCAGATCGCGACGCGGAAGCCCTGGCGAATGAGCCGCGCCAGATAGGCGTCGGCGGCATGGACCGGCACGCCGCACATCGGAATGTCGGCGCCGTCATGCTTGCCGCGCTTGGTCAGCGTAATGTCGAGGGCGGCCGACGCCTTGACCGCGTCGTCGAAGAACAGCTCGTAGAAATCGCCCATCCGATAGAACAGCAGATGGTCCGGATGCTGCCGCTTGATGTCGAGGAACTGCGCCATCATCGGCGTGACCGGCCCGGCCTGGATCTCGACGTCGGGTTCTGGCAAATCGGATTCTGGAGGCATCAGGCTCTGACGGCAACGGTTCGGGGATCTGGATGGCCTCGATAGCATGCTGCGTCAATTTCCACGAGACCGGCGTGCGCGGCTTCCGCTAGGCTCCAGGGATAGAGCCGGACGGAACATCGGTCGCACACGGGGGGAAGCATGCAGGAATTCAACGGCAAGGTCGCGGTCATCACCGGCGGGGCCGAGGGCATCGGCCGGGCCATTGCCGAGCGCGCGGCCGCGGCCGGCATGAAGCTGGTGCTGGCCGATATCGACGAGGCGCGGCTGAAGACGGTCGTCGATGAGTTCAGCGCCCGCGGCGTCGATGCGGTCGGCCTGAAGGCCGACGTGTCGAAGCAGGACCAGGTCGAGGCGCTGGCCGCCCTCGCCTTCGCGCGCCATGGCAACATCCATCTGCTGGTGAACAATGCCGGCGTCGGCCATAACCGGCCGGTGTGGGAGACGACCCAGGCCGATTGGGACTGGGTCATGGGCGTCAATCTCTATGGCGTCATCCACGGCCTGCGCGCCTTCATCCCGACCATGCTGGCCAAGGGCGAGCCTGGCCATATCGTCAATACCGCGTCCATGGCCGGCCTGACCTCCCAGCCGGGCCTCGCGATTTATAACGCCAGTAAGCATGCGGTCGTGACCGTGTCCGAAGGGCTGCATCACGACCTGACCCTGCGGCAGTCGAAGCTGCGCGTCTCGGTGCTGTGCCCGGCCTGGGTCAAGACCCGCATCCATCTGTCCGGCCGCAATCGCCCGGACGGGGATACCGCACCGCTCGACACGCTCGATCCGGTCGCGACCAAGGTCGGCTTGGCCGTGATGAACGCGGTCGAGAACGGCATTCCGGTCGCCCAAGTCGCCAACGACGTGTTCGACGCGATCGCCGCCGAGCGCTTCTATATTCTGACCCATCCGGGCCATAAGCCGGCGATCCAGACCCGGCTGGAGGATATCCTGGCCGAACGGGCGCCGAGCTTGCTCCGCTCGCTTTAGTTCTTTGGGCTCGCTTTAGTCTTAGTTAACGGGAAAACCTTTACCCGGGCGGCCGATCCGGGCAAAGCTCGATGCTGACGATTGATCGACCCTCCGCGGGTGGCCAAACGGTGCCGACAAGGCCGTGCCGCCGCGACGGGGTTTGGGAGGAAACCAGAACATGGACGACACGACCCGGCGCGTTACCGAAGAGGAATCGCTGCGCTTTCACTCCGAGGGCAAGCCCGGCAAGATCGAGATCGCGCCGACCAAGCCGCTGACGACCCAGCGCGACCTGTCGCTGGCCTATTCGCCTGGCGTGGCCTATCCCTGCCTGCATATCTTCAAGGATCCGGCGACTGCCTACGACTATACCGCCAAGGGCAATATCGTCGCCGTGATCTCGAACGGCACGGCCGTTCTGGGCCTGGGCGATCTGGGTGCCCTGGCGTCCAAGCCGGTGATGGAAGGCAAGGCCGTCCTGTTCAAGCGCTTCGCCGATATCGATTCCATCGATCTGGAAGTCGATACCCGCGACGTCGACGAGTTCATCGGCGCGGTGCGCTATCTGGGGCCGAGCTTCGGCGGCATCAACCTCGAAGACATCAAGGCGCCGGAATGTTTCATCATCGAGCAGCGCCTGCGCGAGCTGATGGACATCCCGGTGTTCCACGACGATCAGCATGGCACCGCGATCATCGCCGCGGCCGGCCTGATCAACGCCTGCAACCTGACCAACCGCGACCTGAAGACGGTGAAGCTGGTGGTGAACGGTGCCGGTGCGGCCTCGATCGCCTGCATCGAGCTGTTGAAGGCCATGGGCGTCGGCCATGACAATGTCGTCATGTGCGATACCAAGGGCGTCATCTACCAGGGCCGCACCGATGGCATGAACCAGTGGAAGTCGGCCCATGCCGCCAAGACCGACGCCCGCTCGCTGAGCGAAGCGATGGAGGGTGCCGATGCGTTCTTCGGCCTGTCGGTCAAGGGGGCGGTCACCCAGGAGATGGTGAAGAAGATGGCGCCGCAGCCGATCATCTTCGCCATGGCCAACCCCGATCCGGAAATCACGCCGGAAGACGTCAAGGCGGTCAGGCCCGACGCGCTGGTCGCGACCGGACGCTCGGACTATCCGAACCAGGTCAACAACGTCCTGGGCTTTCCCTATATCTTCCGCGGCGCGCTCGACACCCGCTCATCGACCATCAACGAGCCGATGAAGATCGCCGCCGCCGAGGCGCTGGCGGCTTTGGCGCGCGAAGACGTGCCGGACGAGGTCGCGGCCGCCTATTCGGGCCGTCGCCTGACCTATGGTCCGGAATATCTGATCCCGTCGCCGTTCGACCCGCGCCTGATGGCCCATGTGCCGGTCGCGGTCGCCAAGGCGGCGATGGATTCCGGCGTGGCGCGCAAGCCGATCGCCGATCTGCAGGCCTATGCCCGTCAGCTCTCGGCCCGCATGAACCCGGTGACCGGCAGCCTGCAGGGCATCTTCGAGGCGGTGCGCTCCAAGCCGAAGCGGATCGTGTTCGCCGAGGGCGAAGAAGAAAAGGTCATGCGCGCGGCCTTGGAGTTCAAATCGGCCGGCTACGGCTTCCCGATTCTGATCGGGCGCGAGGAGCGGGTGCATGCGACGCTGAAGTCGCTGGGCCTGTCGGCGCCGGACGGGCTCGAAATCCACAACGCCCGCCTCAGCCAGGCGAACAAGGCCTATACGGATTTCCTGTTCAAGCGGCTGCACCGCAAGGGCTTCCTCTATCGCGATTGCCAGCGCCTGGTGAACCAGGACCGCAACGTCTTTGCCGCATGCATGGTGGCGTTGGGCGATGCCGATGCCATGGTGACCGGCACGACCCGCAGCTATGCCGCCTCGTTCGACGAGATCAGCCATGTACTGGATGCCGCGCCGAACAAGCGGCTGATGGGCCTGATGATGATGATCGCGCGCGGCCGCACCGTGTTCGTGGCCGACACCACGATCCACGAGCTGCCGAGCCCCGAGGAATTGGCCGATATCGCCGAACAGGCGGCGGAAAAGGCGCGGCAGATGGGGGCGGTGCCGCGGGTGGCGCTGTTGTCCTTCTCGAACTTCGGCAACCCGATGCGCGAGAAGGCCCAGCGCGTGCGCGCGGCGGTCGAGGTGCTGGATCGCCGCCGGGTCGATTTCGAATATGACGGCGAAATGTCGGCCGACGTGGCGCTCGATTTCGACCTGATGCGCAAGAGTTACCCGTTCTGCCGCCTGACCGGGCCGGCCAACGTCCTGGTCATGCCGGCGCTCCATACCGCCAACGTCGCCTCCAAGCTGCTGCAGCAGCTGGGCGGCGGCACGGTGATCGGACCGATCCTGCTCGGGTTGGAGAAACCGGCGCAGATCGTCGAGATGGCGGCGACCGTCTCGGATATCGTCAATCTGGCAGCGTTGGCCGGCTACGACGCTATCGCCTAAATTGTGTTACGGCTTTTTTGCGACCGTTCAGTGAAATCTGAAAGGGTCGTCACGAAACCGTAACGCTGGTGACCGATATCTCGGATAGTGCAACGGAGGGGCCTTGGTTCCTCCGTTGCCGATTTCGCGCCAGATAAGGTCGTCTTCGCTCATGCCGCTGCGTCGCCTCGTCATCTCCGTCGCCCTGATGGCCATCGTCGTGCTGTTGACGTTCGCGGTGCTGGTGTTCGCCGCCGACGTCGCCGTCTGGCCGGCCGCGATCGCGTGTCTGGTGATCGTGCTGCTGCATGCGCTGCTGCTGCGCGCGTTCCTGGATGGGCTCTCGCGCATCCGCGCCGGCGTCGAGGAGATCCTGGTCGAACCGGAACGCGCGGTGCCGGTCGTCCGCTCATCCAGCCCGGCGGTCAACGACCTGTGGCTGGCGATCATGCGTCTGACCCGGGCGTGGCGCGCGCGCATCCGCGGGCTCGAAATCGAATTGACCGGCTCCAACGCGGTCATCGCCGCCTTGCCGGACCCGCTGATCCTGATCAACGAACGGCGCGAGGTCGTGCGGCAGAATGCCGCCGCCCAGGCGCTGCTGGGCGATCATGTGCTGCGTCGCGACCTGGCGGTGGCGTTGCGCCAGCCGGCCCTGCTGGCGGCGGTCGACATGGTGCTGGCCGGAGGCCCCGGCCGGATGGTCGAGTTCGATCTGGGCAGCCCGAACGAGCGCCATCTGAGCGCGCGCATCGACCCGCTGCCGGCCCGGACCGAGGATGGCGTCATCCTGCTCGTCTCGCTCCACGACCTGACCGCGGTCAAGCGGGCCGAGCAAATGCGGGCGGATTTCGTCGCCAACGCCAGCCACGAGCTGCGCACGCCGCTCTCGACCCTGGTGGGGTTCATCGAGACGCTGCAGGGCCCGGCCGCCGACGACGAGGACGCGCGGATCAAGTTCCTGGCGATCATGCAGCAGCAGGCCTCGCGCATGGCCCGGCTGGTCGAGGATCTGCTGTCGCTGTCGCGGATCGAGATGAACGAGCATCTGCCGCCGACCACGCCGATCGCCGTGGTAAACGTGCTGCGCCATGTCGGCCAGACGCTGGAGATGAAGGCGGCGGCCCGCGGCATGTCGATCGAATATGACATCGCCGACGAGCAGGCCAAGGTGGTCGGCGATGCCGACGAGCTGGCCCAGCTGTTCCAGAACCTGATCGACAATGCGATCAAATATTCGAAACCGGATACCGCCATCACCATTGGGCTCGGTGCCTCCAAGCGCTATCGCGATGGCTTCGCGATCCAGGTGCGCGATCGCGGCGAGGGCATTCCGCGCACCCATCTGCCGCGCCTGACCGAGCGGTTCTACCGGGTCGACACGGCGCGCTCGCGCGAGATGGGCGGCACCGGTCTGGGCCTCGCCATCGTCAAGCACATCATCAACCGCCATCGCGGCCAGCTGGAAATCGACAGCGAGATGGGCGAGGGCACGGTCTTCACCGTGCATCTGCGCGGGTCGATGACCGGCACGTCCGCGCCCGTGAAAGCGGCGCAGGCCTGACCAGATCCGGCGCGGGGCTGCCTTCACGAAAGCGGCGTCAAACTGTCATCGAACTGTCATGAGCCACCTGTATCTCCTCAGGACGTGGAGAGGCGCACCATCCGGGTCGCGCGTTCCACGAGAAAACTTTGGGAGATCGTCTCGTGAATGCACTCAGCAGGAAGCTGATCGGTGCCGTCGTGTTCGGCGCCGTCTCGCTGACCGCGGCCGGTGCCCAGGCTGCCGATATTTCCGGCGCCGGCTCGACCTTCGCTTATCCGATCCTCTCCAAGTGGGCCGAGGCCTACAAGGCGAAGGCCAATGTCGGCATGAATTATCAGTCGATCGGTTCGGGCGGCGGCATCAAGCAGATCAACGCCAAGACCGTCGATTTCGGTGCGACCGACATGCCGCTGGAGCAGAAGGACCTCGACGGTCCGGGCCTGGCGCAGTTCCCGTTCATCATGGGCGGCATCGTGCCGGTCATCAACGTGAAGGGCATCGAAGCCGGCAAGCTCAAGCTGACGGGCAAGGTCCTGGCCGAAATCTATCTCGGCACGATCACCAGTTGGGACGACAAGGAAATCGTCGCCTTGAACCCCGGCCTGAAGCTGCCGAGCCTGGCGATCGCGCCGGTCTACCGCTCGGACGGGTCGGGCACGACCTTCAACTTCACCTACTACCTGGCCGAAGAGCTGCCGGAGTGGAAGGACAAGATCGGCGTCAATACCGCCGTTCAGTTCCCCTCGGGCATCGGCGGCAAGGGCAACGAGGGCGTCTCGGCCTTCACCAGCCGCACCGATGGCGCGATCGGCTATGTCGAATACGCCTATGCCAAGCAGAACAAGCTGGCCTATGCGCTGGTCCAGAACAAGGAAGGCGCCTATCCGGAGCCGAACCTGAAGAGCTTCCAGGCCGCGGCCGCGAATGCCGACTGGGCCCATGCCGAAGGCTTCAAGGTGATCCTGGCCAACCAGCCGGGCAAGGACAGCTGGCCGATGACCGCGTCGACCTGGGCGCTGGTCTACAAGTCCCAGGACAAGGCCGAGACCGGCAAGGCCGTGCTCGACTTCTTCGACTATGCCTACAAGAACGGCCAGCCCGCGTCGGAATCGCTCGACTACGTCTCGATGCCCGAGAGCGTGGTCAAGCTGATCGAAGCCAGCTGGACCAAGGACATCAAGGGCGACGGCAAGCCGCTCTGGCCGTAAGGCTCGAGGTTAACCAGGCCTGAGAAAACGTGGGGGAAGGGCGGCGTCATGCTACCCTTCCCCTTGCGTGCATGAGGAGATAGGTCCGACCGTGGTCGATATTCCCAGCAGCAACAGCGGTCTTCGCCTGCGTGGTCCCCAGCATCTGTTCGATGGGCTGTTCCGCGGCGCCACACTGTTTTTCGGACTGTTCATTCTCCTGATCCTGGGAGGCGTGGCGGTTTCGCTCGTCGTCGGCTCGTCCGAGGCGTTCAAGATCTTCGGTCTGAAATTCCTGTGGACCGACACCTGGAACCCGGCGACCGACAAGTTCGGCGCGCTGGTGCCGATCTACGGCACGATCATGACCTCGGTCATCGCCATGGTCGTCGGCATCCCCTTGAGCTTCGGCGTCGCCGTCTTCATCACCGAACTGTGCCCGCCGATGCTGAAGCGGCCGCTCTCGATCGCGATCGAGCTCCTGGCCGGCATTCCCAGCATCATCTACGGCATCTGGGGCCTGTTCGTGTTCGCCCCGTTCCTGCAGGAACATGTGCAGCCGTTCCTGATCCACACCATCGGCCAGGTGCCGGTGATCGGCGCGCTGTTCGCCGGCCCGCCGTTCGGTATCGGCATCCTGACCGCCGGCCTGATCCTGGCGATCATGGTGTTGCCCTTCATTTCATCCATCATGCGCGATGTGTTCGAGACCGTGCCGCCGATGCTGCGCGAGTCCGCCTACGGGCTCGGTTGCACGACCTGGGAAGTGGTCTGGCGCGTGGTGCTGCCCTATACCAAGGTCGGCGTGGTCGGCGGCATCATGCTGGGCCTGGGCCGCGCCATGGGCGAGACCATGGCCGTCACCTTCGTGATCGGCAACGCGCATCGCATCACCACCTCGCTGATGGCGCCGGGTACGACGATTTCCTCGGCGCTTGCCAATGAATTCACCGAGGCCTCGGGCGCCACATATCAGTCCTCGCTGATCGCGCTCGGCCTGATCCTGTTCGTCATCACGTTCATCGTGCTGGCGGCCGCGAAATACATGCTGATCCGCATGCAGCGCCAGGCGGGGAACTGAGACATGGCCAAGGACCTCGCCCGCTACGCCCGTCGCCGCCGCAAGAACTGGGTCATCCTCAGCCTGTCGCTGTGCGCGACCGGCATCGGCCTGTTCTTCCTGGGGGCCATTCTCTATGCGCTCTTGACCGAAGGCCTGGCCGCGATCCGGCCGTCGCTGTTCACCCAGATGACGCCGGCGCCGGGCAGCGACGGCGGCCTGCTGAACGCGATCTACGGGTCCGCCGTCATGACCCTGGTCGGCACCGTGGTCGGCACGCCGATCGGCATCCTGGTCGGCACCTATGTCGCCGAATACAGCCGCGGCAACAAGCTGGGCCAGTCGATCCAGTTCATCAACGACGTGCTGCTGTCGGCGCCCTCGATCATCATCGGCCTGTTCGTCTATCAGCTGCTGGTCGTGCCGATGGGCCATTTCTCCGGCTGGGCCGGCAGCACGACGCTGGCCATCCTGGTCATCCCGGTGGTGACCCGGACGACCGTCGACATGCTGATCCTGGTGCCGAACGCGCTGCGCGAAGCCGCGGCGGCGCTGGGCACGCCCAAATGGAAGATCACCGTATCGGTTTGCTACCGCGCCGCCCGCCAGGGCATGCTGACCGGCATCATGCTGGCGGTCGCCCGCATCAGCGGCGAGACTGCACCCCTGCTGTTCACCGTGCTGTCGAACCAGTTCTGGAGCACGGACATGAACCGGCCGATCGCCAATCTGCCGGTCGTGATCTCGAACTTCGCGCTCAGCCCCTATCCGGACTGGCAGCGGCTCGCCTGGGGCGGCGCCCTGCTGATCACGGTGACGATCCTCGTGCTGAACATTACCGCCCGGACCCTTGCCTCCTTCGGCAGTGCCAAACAATGAGCTCAGAGCCCATGCAGACGAACGCGAGCAGCGCCGCCTTGACCGGCGCCGACAAGCCCAGCCTGACCACGACGCCGGTGGTGCCGCCGACGGATCCGGTCACCGGCGGCAAGCTAGTCGAGAAGATCCAGATCAAGGATCTGCGCTTCTACTACAAGAAATACGAGGCGCTGAAGACGATCAACCTCAGCCTGGCCGACAAGAAGGTCACTGCCTTCATCGGCCCGTCGGGCTGCGGCAAATCGACCTTGCTGCGCGTGCTGAACCGCATGTACGCCCTATATCCCGAGCAGCGGGCCGAGGGCGAGGTGCTGGTCGATGGCGCCAACATTCTCGATCCCAAGATCGACCTCAACCTGCTGCGCGCCAAGATCGGCATGGTGTTCCAGAAGCCGACGCCGTTCCCGATGTCGATCTTCGACAACATCGCGTTCGGCATCAATCTGTACGAGGACCTGCCCCGGGCCGAACTTGAGGACCGGGTCGAGCAGGCCTTGCGCAAGGCCGCACTCTGGACCGAGGTCAAGGACAAGCTGAAGCAGTCGGGCCTGGGCCTGTCGGGCGGTCAGCAGCAGCGCCTGTGCATCGCCCGCGCCATTTCGGTCAAGCCGGAGATCCTGTTGCTGGACGAGCCCTGCTCGGCGCTGGACCCGATCTCGACCCAGAAGATCGAAGAGCTGATCTCGGAACTGAAGACCGACTATTGCATCGTTATCGTCACCCACTCGATGCAGCAGGCCGCGCGCAGCTCCGACTATACCGCCTTCATGTATCTGGGCGAGCTGATCGAGTTCAACGACACCGAAACGGTGTTCACCAACCCGCACAATAAGCGCACCGAAGACTACATCACCGGCCGGTTCGGCTGAGGAGCAGGACGATGCCGACCGATCACATCATGAAGAGCTACGACGAGGAGCTGACCCGGCTGAACAACGCCATCATCCGCATGGGCGGATTGGCGGAAAGCCAGGTCGCCGCCGCAATCCAGGCGACGATCAAGCGCGACAGCGAGCTGGCGCACGAGGTCGTGCAGAACGACGCCACGGTCGATGCGCTCGAGGCCGAGGTCGAGGCGCTGGCCATGCGGCTCTTGGCGCTCAGGCAGCCGATGGCCCGCGACCTGCGCGAGATCGTGTCGTCGCTGAAGATCGCCGCCGACCTGGAGCGGATCTGCGACTATGCCGCCAACGTCGCCAAGCGCTCGATCGCGCTCAACCAGGCACCGGTGGCGAAGCCGGTCTACGCCATTCCGCGCATGGGCAAGCTGGCCCAGGCGCTGATCAAGGACGTGCTCGACGCCTACGTCCATGGCGACGCCGAAAAGGCGATGCATGTCTGGCTCTCCGACGAGGAGCTGGACGAACTCTATACCAGCCTGTTCCGCGAGCTTCTGACCTACATGATGGAAGATCCGCGCAGCATCACGGCCGGGACCCATCTGTTGTTCATGGCGAAGAACATCGAACGCATCGGCGATCACGCCACCAACATCGCCGAAACCATCTATTACCTCATCCACGGCACACCGTTGAAGGAGACCCGGCCGAAGCGCGACCGGTCCAGCTCCTCCGTCGTCCTTCCCGGACCGATGGCGGTCGCCACCAACGAGAGCGAGCAAGAGGCGAAATGAAGCCCCTGGTCATGATCGTCGAAGACGAGGCCCCCCTCGTCACCCTGCTCCGGTACAATCTGGAAAAAGAAGGCTTCGGCGTCTGCGAAGCGACCGACGGCGAAGACGCCCTGGTCCAGATCGCCGAGCGCAAGCCGGACGTCGTCCTGCTCGACTGGATGCTGCCGCTGGTCTCGGGCATCGAAGTCTGCCGCCAGATCCGCCGCTCGCCGGCGTCGCGCACGCTCCCGGTCATCATGCTGACCGCCCGCGGCGAGGAGACGGACAAGATCCGCGGCCTCAACAGCGGCGCCGACGACTACATCACCAAGCCGTTCAGCCCGTCGGAGCTGATCGCCCGCGTGCGCGCGGTCATGCGCCGGGCCAAGCCCGACAGCGCCGAGGAAACCCTGTCGTTCGCCGACGTGTCGATGGACCTCGCGGCCCATCGCGTCACGCGCGGCGGCCGGCCGATCCATCTGGGGCCGACCGAATTCCGCCTGCTGCGCTTTCTGCTGGAGCATCCGGGTCGCGTTTTCTCGCGCGAACAGTTGCTGGATGCGGTCTGGGGCCATGATGTGTATGTTGAGCCTCGCACCGTCGACGTGCATATCCGTCGACTGCGCAAGGCCTTGAACGGCCCGACGGATATCGATGTCATCCGGACGGTGCGTTCCGCGGGCTATGCGCTTGATGAGGCCCGCGACTGATCCCATGCGTTTCGGCACCGCCTGCTCGTTCTTGACGGTCCTGGCCCTCGCGGGCTGCTTCTCCAAGCCCGATCCGGTTCCGGCGCCGATCATGATCGATCCGACGACCTGGCTGGCGCCCGCACCGGGTGGCAGCCTGGCGCAGTGTCGGCCGGTGCATCCGACGATGGTGCGCGAGATCCCGGCACTGGCGGTGCCGCAGGCGGTGGATTATCTGACTGTCCAGTCATCGGTGCCGCTCTCCGATCTGCAGATGAAGAAGCTGCTGCCGGCGTCCGATATCGACCGGCTGGTCGTGGCCGAAACCGCGGCGATCGATTCCGAGGACGAGGCCGACCGGCGCGAGGCGATCGCCGCCGATCCGGTCCTGACCACGCCGGCCAATCGCCAGGCCGCGCGCAGCCAGCGCATCGAGGCAGGTGTCCGGCGCGATGGGCAATCGACGCTGCAGCCCTATCTGGTCCGGGGCCTGAAACAAGCCGACACTGCCGGTGGCTATGCCGTGTGCGCGGCGGGCGACGCGCTCCAGATCACCCAGGTCTCGAACCCACTGCCGGCTATTGCCACCCCGGCACCCGTCATGCCGGATCCCATGGTGCCGGTCCAGACCGTTGGGCAAGGCGCCCATGGGCTTGAGTTCAAGCCACTGGTCATCCTATTGCCGTCCCAGCCCAGTGCCGTCTATGTCGGCGTCACCGTTGCCGGCACGCCCCGCCTCCCATCCTGATCCGGGCTTTGCCATGAAAAAGGGCGCCGCGGGTGTCCCCACGGCGCCCTTCGGTTTTTCAGCCCTGACTTATTTTCCGAGCTTGTGGCGTTCCATGCCCTGACGGATCAGGTCGGCCGCCTCTTCCGGGCCGGCCCAATGCTTGACCTTGACCCACTTGCCCTTTTCCAGGTCCTTGTAGTGGGTGAAGAAATGCTCGATCTGCTCGATCAGGATGTGGTGCAGATCCTTGTAGGACGAGACGTCCTCGTAGAACGGATGCAGCTTGTTGACCGGCACCGCCAGGATCTTCTCGTCCTGGCCGCTTTCGTCTTCCATGATCAGCGCGCCGATCGGCCGCGAGGGCAGGACCACACCCGGGACCAGCGCATGGCGCCCGATCACCATGCAGTCGACCGGATCGCCGTCATCGGACAGCGTGTGCGGAATGAAGCCGTAGTGGGCCGGATAAAACATCGCCGTGTGCAGGAACCGGTCGACGAACATCGCGCCGGATTCCTTGTCGATTTCATACTTGACCGGCGCACCGCCCATCGGGATTTCGATGACGACGTTGACGTCGTAGGGCGCGTTCTTGCCGGTCGGGATCTTGCTGATGTCCATTAAGCGTCTCGAAAGTTGAGGTCGGGGGGCTTCCGCTCGGGATGTGCTTGGAGAAGGTGCCGGCGGTCAACGGCTCGCTCAGACGGTTTCTTCCACCAGATCGGCCTCGGAGCGCGCTCGAACCATGAGCCAGGCGAGCAGGACGAGACCGGGCAACGGCAGACCGACCGAACCGACGAAGAACCAGAACCAGCCGAGCCATTCGGCGACGGCGCCGCCGGCGGAAACGAAGAAATTCCGGGCGAACGCAGCCAGCGCCGACAGTAGCGCATATTGCGTTGCAGTATAAGCGCGGCTGCACAGAGCAGACAGGTAAGCCACGAATGCCGCGGAACCGATGCCGCCGGCGATATTTTCGACCGCGATGGTTGCCGTCAGCACGCTCAAATCGTGGCCGGCCAGCGCCTGCACCACATACATGGCGTTGGATGCCATCTGCAGCAGCGCGCCGATCAACAGCGTTTTGAAGGTGCCGAAGCGATAGACCAGCGAGCCGCCCAGCGCCACGCCGACGATGGTCGCGATCACGCCGAACACCTTGCTGATATTGGCGATCTCGATCTTGGAAAAGCCCAGCGACAGATAAAGCGGTCCGGCGTAGTGGCCCGCGACCGCGTCGGCCATCTTGTAGAGCAGCACGAAGATCAGGATGCCGACCCAGCCCGGATGGCGGGCGAAATCGCGGAACGGCGCCAGCACCGTCTGGGCGAAGCCGCCGCGCGGCCGCCGCTCGACCACCGGCTCCGGCGTCGCCAGCACGGTCGCCATGCCAATCACCATCAAGCCGGCCATGACCAGATAGGCCACGGACCAGCCCCAGGCCTCGGCGGCATAGAGGGCACCCGCGCCGGACGCGATCATGCCCAGGCGATAGCCGAACTGGGTGGCGGCGGCACCGGCACCCTGCTCTTCGGCCAGCAGCAGCTCGACCCGATAGGCATCGACGACGATGTCCTGGCTCGCGGAAAAGAACGCGACCAGTACCGCCATCAGCGCGGTCCAGACCGGGGCCGTGGCCGGGTCGGTCTGGCTGAGCCCGATCAGGCTCACGGCCACGCCGGCCTGGAACAGCAGCGCCCAGGACCGACGCCGGCCCAAAGCCGCGGTCAGGCCCAGGATCGCCAGCCGATCGACCAGCGGTGCCCACAGGAATTTGAAATTATACGAGACGGCGACGAGCGCGAAGAGCCCGATCTCCTTCAGCGAGACATGGGCATCGGCCAGCCACAGCGCCAGCGTGGCGCCGGTCAGCGCCAGCGGTAGGCCGCTGGCGAAGCCCATGCCCAGGATCGCCAGCAGGCGCGGGCGGCCGTAGATCTTGAGGGTCTCAAGCATCGGGGCCGCCCGGCACGGTCGGTTCGGAAGCGCCGATCAGGCCGCTTCGACGTCGGCGGCGACCTTGAAGCTGACGATCTTGTCCGGATCGGTCACGCTGCCGTTGCGGGCGGCACTGCCCTTCTTGATCGCGTCGATGAATTCCATGCCCGACACGGTGTTGCCCCAGACGGTGTACTGGTTGTCGAGATGGGACGAGTTGGCCAGCATGATGAAGAACTGGCTGTCGGCCGAGTTCGGATCGGCCGCGCGCGCCATGGAGCAGACGCCGCGCACATGCTTCTCGCGCGAGAATTCGGCCTTGAGCTTGCTGCCCGAGCCGCCGGTGCCGTCGCCGCGCGGGCAGCCGGTCTGCACCATGAAGCCGTCGATGACGCGATGGAACGGGATGCCGTCGTAGAAGCCCTCGCGCACCAGGCGCTTGATCTGGGCGACATGGTTCGGCGCCAGGTCCGGACGCAGCTCGATGACGACCCGGCCGGCGGGCACTTCGAGGTAAAGGGTGTTTTCGAGATCCGCCATGGCGGCTCCTCCGGATTATTGGTCGATAGAAAAATAACGCGGGACCTTAGCGCGCTTTCCGTTCGGATGGAATCATCCGAACGACAAGAATTCGCGCCAAATCAATAGCCTTAGCGGCCCCGCGCCGGCCTCACAAAGGATGTCAGGCCCTAGTTCTTGACGTCGGCCGCGATCTGCGCGCGGATGATCTTGTCCGGATTGGCGACGGCGCCGTTGTTGGCCTCGCTGCCGGCCTTGATCTTGTCGACGAACTCCATGCCGCTGTCGACCTGGCCGAAGACGGTGTATTTGCCGTCGAGGAAGCCCGCGTCGCCCAGCACGATGAAGAACTGGCTGTCGGCGGAATCCGGCGAGTTGGAGCGGGCCATGCCGACCATGCCGCGGCCGAAATGCTCCTTGGAGAATTCGGCCTTGATGTTCTTGCCCGAACCGCCGGTGCCGTTGCCCAGCGGATCGCCGGTCTGGGCCATGAAGCCCGGAATGACGCGGTGGAACTTGAGGCCGTCGTAGAAGCCCTTGCGGACCAGTTCCTTGATGCGGGCGACGTGATTGGGCGCCAGGTCGGGGCGCAGTTTGATCACGACGCGACCGGCCGGAATATCGAGATAAAGCGTGTTCTCCAGATCGGCGGCCTGGGCATTGGCCGCGAGCGGCGTCATGACGAGGGCAACGAGGAGGAGCAGGACACGGAACAGCTTCTGCATGATCGATCCCTGGACGGGTGATGAAAGGCCGCGACGATAGCGGAGCCGGGGCCGCGGCGAAAGCGCGGCGTCTTGTCCCGGCGCATCTGGCAGCAGTGCTTCCAGCCGTGCTAGCGTCCGGCGATGGCAACGCAAGAAGAACGCACGGCCGCCTCGCTGGCCAAATTGATGGCCGCCGCCCGTCCGCTGTTCCGGACCCAGGGCTACGCCCAGACCTCGGTCGACGACATCACGCGCGCGGCGGCGCTGACCAAGGGCGCGTTCTATCACCATTTCACCGACAAGATGGCGATCTTCCACGCCGTGTTCGAAGAGGGCGAGCGGCAGCTGCAGGCCGATATCAAGGCCGCCTGCGCCCAGCGCGATCCCTGGAACATGCTGCGGTCCGGCTGCCTGGCCTTTCTCGACCTGACGCTCGAGCCCGGCACCCAGCGGCTGCTGCTGCGCGAAGGGCCATCGGTGCTGGGCTGGGATGCCTGGCGCAATATCTGCACCCGCTATTCGCTGGGCCTGATTTCCAGCGCAATCCGCGCGGCGATGAAGGCGGGCCAGCTCCGTGAACGGCCGGCCGAACCGCTGGCGGCCGCGATCTACGGCGCGCTCACCGAGAGTGCGCGCTACATGGCACAGCTCGACGAGCCGGCGGCGGCCTTGCCGGCGGTCCGCACGGAGATCCTGCTGATGCTGGAGGCGCTGCGCGGGGACTCCCGCGCAGCGTAACCGTCAGGGCTTTCGGGCGGCGATCCGGGCGGCCCGTTCCTCGGCAAAGGCGGCGGCCACGGCGGGCCGCGCCGCGATCCGGTCGAAATAGCCGTCCAGCACCGGCCAGGGCGCCAAGTCGAACTCGACATAGCGGGCCCAGATCAGCGTGGTGAACAGGTAGCAATCGGCGACGGTGAAATAATCGCCCATCAGAAAGCCGCCGGGGGCGAGCGCGCGGGCGACATGATCAAGCCGGGGCGGCAGCAGATGCTGGGCCAGCCGGCGTTGCCCCTCGGCGCCGGCCGGATCGATGCTCGGCCCGTTGATCAGCAGCAGGCCGAGCGGCTTATGGATCTCGCCCGCCAGAAAACTCAGCCATTCCTGCAACCGATAGCGCTCGAACGCGGCCGGCGGCGGCACCAGCTGCCGGCCCGGCTTCTGGTCGCCGATATACTGCAGGCAGGCGCCGATCTCGGTCAGCACCGCCCGGTCGTCCAGCACCAGGGTCGGCACCAGGGCCTTGGGGTTCAAGGCGGCCAGATCGCTGCCGTCGCTCGTCCGCTTGGTGGCGAGATCGACCCAGACGATCTCGACCGGCAATTCTGCCTCGGCCAAACCCAGGCGCGCGGCGAAGGAACTGGAAAACGGGCTGGCATAGAGCTTCATGGCGTCGCCTCCGCCGTCGCTTGAACGGTCGGCGGCGTTGCGGGCTGCGTGGCTTCGACGGCGGCGTCGCCGGCGGCAAACAAGGCGAGAACGAGCCATATCACGATCATCTTGACGCTCCTCGGGTCATGCCTTCGGATCGATAGACCCAAAGTACATACCTTAAGTATCTATTATCATACCGAAGGTATGCAAGTGCCTTCTTCCGCTTTTTCACGGATCGGGCGAGAACGGAATGGACAGACCGGAGGGCGGGTTGGACGATTTGGAACGGGCGGATCTGCTCAAGGCCTGGGCGCTGGAAAATCGCGCCAATGCCGAAATTCTGCGCCGGCTGCCGGCGCTGGGCCTGCCGCAGGCCTATCTGGTCGCAGGCTGTCTCTATCAGGCGGTGTGGAACCGCCAGGCCCGGCGCCCGGTCGCGGCCGACATCAAGGATTACGACGTCTTCTATTTCGATCCGGACACCAGCTGGGCCGCCGAGGATCGGGCGATCCGACGTGCCGCCGACCTGTTCGCCGACCTCGGAGTGACGGTCGAGCTGAAGAACCAGGCGCGCGTCCATCTCTGGTATGCGGAACGGTTCGGCACCGGCTATCCGGCGCTCACCTCGACCGAGGACGGCATCGGCCGTTATCTGGTCGCCTGCACCTGCATCGGCATCCGTGCCGAGGATGGCGCGCTCTATGCGCCCTACGGGCTGGCGGAGCTGTGGGACGGCGTGCTGCGGATGAACCCCGCCAATCCGCGGCCGGCCCTGTTCCAGGCCAAGGCGGAAAGCTATCGCGCGCGCTGGCCGTGGTTGCGGATCGTCGTCCCTTAACGCCGTCATTCCCGCTGCCGCAGGAATGACGGGATAAGGCGCCGGATTCGAAAACCGATCCTATTGGGCAGCCGGCATTGCGCCGGGGACGGCGGCGGTCATTTGATGCCCCTGCGCCGTCTCGATCCGGGCCAGCACCTGCGGTTCGATCCGGCTTGTGAGATCGGTGCGGCATTCGTGCATCCGCCGCATGGCGGCGAGGTCGCGGCTGTCCGGCGCGCCGCAGACCTCGTTGACCGCCTGGATGATCCGGGTCCGCAAGGTGGCTGCGCCGGCTGGGCTGGACAGGTCGAGACCGGCGTAGCTGACGTCGACGGACGTCTGCTCGACGGTGCCGGCTTCGGCAGCGCCGATGGCGACGAGGGTGGCGAGGGGCAGGATGGCGCTGAAGACGAAACGACGGAACATGATGATTTCCTCTCGATTTCGAAGATGTCCGACCGGCCCGATCGGATGTCCTCTTCTCGCAAACCGAGGCGAAATCGCCCGTGAATCTGCAGTGAGCGGCCCGTCAAAAAGCCATCAATCGCGCTTTTAACGACCGGTCGGGGGGTCTTATGGCGGGTGTGCGGCCGCCATCAGCCGATGCGCCTCGCCCTCGCAATCATAGGGCGGCGCTTTCTGGGTACAGAAGTCCGGCCATTTCCCGGTCTGCGTCCAGATGTCCACCAGGCCCTGGCGATAGGCCAGCGGCATGAAGCGCGCATCCGCGCGGAACGGCGCCATATAGATCCTGAACCAGATATCTTCGCCGTCCAGTATCGGGCCGTCGATCCGATCCATCATGGCGAAGGCCTCATCCAGGTGACCGAGCACGGCGAGCTGCTGGACCAGTTGCCCTTTGTTCGAGTCGCTGATGCCGTTTTCATTCTCCCGGATCACCGCGAGGGCGGCATCGACATTTGCCGGGCTCGGCGTCTGGATCGCCGTGACCACGCTCTTCCACATCAGCAGATGTCGAGGCGACATCCAGTTCGGTGCCTTCGGATCGTTCAGCATGGCCAACGCCTCGGCCGGATCGCCGAAGCGGGTGGCGAAGGACAGCCGAGCGCCCCAAATAGCCGTGTCGTACGGCCACAGGCGTTCGGCCTGTGTCAGCAGCATCTGCGATTCCCCGATCCGCCCGTCATAGGCCAGATGCAGGATGAGGTTGGCGGTCATTTCTGCTGACAGCGGGTCGGCGGCGACGCTTTGGCGCGTGAAGACCAGCGCCTCATGCAGCCGGCCGACCGATGCCAGGTCTTCGGCCATCTGGTTGTTCAGGTTGGGGTTGTCCGGTTCGACCGCGAGACCGGCGCGGAGCACCGCGACACGTTCCATCCATTTGTCGTTACCCTGCAGCGCGATTGCCCGGGCAAAATAGGCCTTACCATTGTGCGGATCGAGCTCGAGCGCCCGCGCGCCTGCGGCGCTGGCCTCCTGCTGCATCGCCTCCCCCTCCGGTCCGGTGAGTAAACACACGGCAACCCAGCTCGACGCGACCGCGAAATCGGACCAGGCGCGGGAGGAATCCGGCGCCGCGACGGTTATCTCCTTGAAAATCCTGCGGGCCGTCTCGGGATCGTTCTTCGTCATGGCGTCGCAGGCTGTCAGATAGAGTCGGATCGTGCCGTCGGCCAGCGCTGCCCCGCCCTGGTGCCGCGCGTCGAGCGCGCAGGTCAGGGCCTGGGCGATGCGGACGGTTGCCTGCCGTCGCAGCGCGTCGGCTTCGGTCGCGGCCTGCGAAAAATTTCCGGACCACAGGATTTCGTTGCTCCGGGCCGAACGCAGAGCTACGGTCGCGCGCAGGTCGCTGCCGTCGCTGCGCGCCTCGCCGTCCAGGATGAGGCGGGCGCCGCCCGCGACCGCGCTACCGTCTTCGGCGATGCGCGGGGCGGTATCCCTGCCGACAACGGCATGCGCCAGATCCGCGGCCAGCCCCAGGCGCAGCGCCTGGGCTGCCGCGTCGCCAGGCGGGACCTGCAGCGCCCGGACCAGGATCGTCTCGACGGACGCGGGGCGGGGACCGCGGGCCAGAAAGGCGGTGCCGCCGATGAGAACGACGATCGCGGCAAGGGCCGCCAGGGCAAGCACCCGCCGTTGGGTCGGCGAAGGTGCGGTCGTCGCCGCGGCGATCTGATCGGGCTTTGATGGCGCCTCGGCGATGGCAGGGGCCTTCATCAG
>Ga0302314_10005073_pt1 | contig 24074 bp, 19 predicted proteins | sample III_Palsa_N2_3_FD_200533 | JGI IMG/M metagenome (GOLD analysis project Ga0302314, IMG submission 200533) | Peat permafrost microbial communities from Stordalen Mire near Abisko, Sweden - III_Palsa_N2_3 | ecosystem: Environmental > Terrestrial > Soil > Palsa > Peat permafrost | place: Sweden... | reverse complement strand
GGGAATGCTCCCACAATGCTCCCACTTTGCTCACACCTAGAAACATGCGAGCTTCGTAACCCTTTGATCCTTGGTGCTTGGCTTCGAACCTATCGAATCCTAGTCTCCCAGCCAAAATAAAAGACCCGCCCTTGTGGCGGGTTTTTTATTTTTGGTTGGGTACAGGAGGCCAACCACGTTACTAGTCACTTCGTGTGCCTCGCCATCTCGCTACGCAGCCCGCTCTCGGAGCGGCGCGCGGCAATGCAGACACCACCGTCACACGAGCTAGTGGACCCTGAATTGAGTCTGCGCTGACCGGACGTCCGCCTCATCAGGGGGTAACGCAGTCGATTGGCGGATCGGTCTCCTTTCCCGGATCAAGTGATCTGGGTCGTCTGTTCAATCAACGTGGGGCAGGTAACTCCTTGCCTCCACGATCGCGCGGAGAAATCATGAAAACATTCCAATATCTTGCTTTGGCAGCAGTTGCCGGTGCGTGCTTCATAGCGACCGCTCCCAAAGTAGAAGCGCAGGTCGTCATCAGTGTTGGCGCCGCTCCCGCATGTCCCTATGGTTACTATGACTACGATCCCTATCCCTGCGCTCCTTATGGCTACTACGGGCCGGAATGGTTTACCGGGGGCGTCTTCATCGGTGCCGGCCCCTGGTTCCGTGGGCACAGCGAATTCCGTGGTCATGTGGATAATCACTACGATGCGCAGCGCGGCTATCACGGTCCGATGCCAGCGCGTGGCGAGAGAGCCGATCCGTCACGGCATCCGGAACGAGTCGCCAACTTCAAGGGAAATGAGATGCGGGATGGGCGCGGTCATGTGAGCAAAGGCGATGAAGTCAGGCACGATGACAGGCACTGACATGGTCGCCGAGGATGAAGCTCCAGGTCTCGAACCTGTCGAATCCTGACTTGCCAGCCAAAGCCAGAGGGTCCCGCGAAAGCGGGACTCTTTCTTTTGGGATGGCATGGGGATTTCGGCGTAGCCGTCCAGCCGTCCAGAAGTCCGAACTGAAAGTTCTTGCGGCGACGTTCGCATGTGATTTGCGTATCGGTTCCTGCACGGGCATATTGCTGGGAGGCAACAGTTACCTCAAATTCGTCGATTGAGAACATCGACCGATGTTTGGCTTGATTTCGGGGGGAATCATGGCTGAGTTGGAGATTCGCTTCGTATCCACGCGCCGGGAAGGTTTGCTCGTGGAGTTAAGTCGCGTCGTTGACGAATATGGGTATGCGCTCGTGCGACAGCGCCTGACCCAGGAGGTGCATGGGACGAGTCTGACCATGGTGTTGCGCGGTCCCGACGGGCGCCGGTTGGCGCTTGAGGACGCGCTGGCCACGCATCCGGGCGTAATGAGTTTCGAATCGATGCCGCACGCGTCAGCATCCGCCGGCAATGCGACGGTTGTTGGCGAGGGAGCACGACACCCTGCTGTCTCGGTACGGTCTACAGGGACGACATCGAACCCGATCGCCAGCGGTGCCGACATCGCATCGGTTGAGCGGGTACTACCGACTCTGACCAGGGACTATCCAAGGATATTTCCCTTGCTGATCCAGCTAGGCCATACGACGCATCCAGAGGCCCGCGATGCGTCGTTGTACCTCGCGGGCCGACGCATTGGTCGCTGGGTCTATCGGCGCGACTTCGAACCGGGGGCCAGGCTTGGTTTGGCCGACGCGATCAAACGGGTCGTCTTGCCGGCCCTGCGCGGGCTGGTACCCACCGAGATGAAAAAAGAGCGATTGCATATCCGCAACTGCCCGTTGTGTCAGACGGACACCGAATCAGGCGGGCGCTTTTTCTGCGGCTTCATCGAGGGTCTGCTGGCCGAGCCGGTGGCATTGCCTTCGCTGTCCGTGCGCGAGACGAGCTGTCATGGCACCGGTGCACCGGTCTGTGTTTTCGAGATTTCCTGCTGAGTCAGTGCGTGCCGTTTGACAAGAGGCATGTATTGATCAGATCAACGGCGTACGCGAACCGTTGTGCGAAGCACTGACGGCACGCTGATCGGCGGTCAGGATATCTGCGAATTCATGCGCGACGACTCCGGTGCTGAAATGCCGTGCGACGAACTCGCGCGCCGCGGTTCCCATGGTCTGACGACGATCGGCGTCGGTCATCTTCAGAATGGCCTCGCGCCACGCATCGACGTCGATGGGCGGCAGCAGAAAGCCGGTGACGCCGGCCTGCAGCGTTTCGGGTACGCCGCCGATATCGCTGCCAAGCACCGGCACCCCGCATGCTTGCGCTTCGACCGCGACGCGGCCGAACGTCTCGGGTAATTTCGAAGGGAAGGCCAGCACCGAAATGGCTTTGTAGTAGGGGTGCACGTCATGCACCCAACCCGTGAAGTGATGCCGATGCGCGGTGGCGGGTTGGGCGGCGATGCGCTCGTGCAGCAATGCTGCGTCGGGGCCATCACCTACCCACAGGCAGTGCAGCTTCGGCTCGGTGAGCATGGCGGCATTGGCCGCTTCGAGCAGGGTGAAGATGCCCTTGCCGTCACTCATGCGTCCGAAGTAGCCGATCACCACCGAGTCGTCGTCCAGGCCCAGCTGGTTGCGGATCTCTGTGCGTTGCGTGGGATTGGGCTGATACATGGCCATGTCGACCGGGTTGTAGAGGATCTGCACGAGTGACGGCGGCACGCCCCAGTCGATGTACGCCTGGCGTGCATACTTCGAGACCGCAAAGAATCGCTGCGCAAGACGTGGCAGGAAATAACCGGAGAAGCGGCTCATCGCCGGAGTGCGGTGGCGAAACAGGGCTACTTTCACGTTCATCAGCCAGCCGCAGATAATCAGCGGCCAGTACTCTTTGCCGAAATTGCCGACCAACCAGTCCGGTCGCTGCTGCTTGATGGCGGCCATCACTGCGCGATAGCCGCGCAGATCAAACGCGTTGCGAAACCTGGCGTGGTACAGCCGCACGTTTGATGGCGCAAGTCCTCGCGAGATAAGGCCATCCGGGTAAACCACGGCGCTGACTTCGTGTCCGGCTTCGGCCATGGCCTGGGCCAGGGCCACGAAATGGGTGGCCGCACCGGTGTGTTCGGGATTGGTGCCGACGAACAGGAATTTCATGCTTGCCGACCTCCTTGCCGACGGTCTTCGTAACCCGACAAAGCCTTCATCGCGAACTGCGGCAACAGGTGATGCCTGGCTACCTGGATGCGTGGCAATCGCCATGGATCGGTAGCAGGAATCGCGCGACCACGATGCGTGGTAGTGGCGGCTGCGAAACCCGCCTCGCGTGTCGATGCGACCACGCGATCGTCGTGGTCTCCATAGGGATAGCAGAACTGGGTTACCGGCTGCGCCAGTAGATCTTCGAGCTCAGCCTTGCTGCCGTGGATCTCGTTGCGCAGCTGTGCCTCGTCGCATTGCGTCAGCCGTGGGTGAGTGCGCGTATGCGCGCCGATCTCCATCCCGCCGGCGTGCCACTCGCGCAGTTGCGCAGCAGTCATCAGCGGTTTGCGCACGCCCAGTCGCTGCGCATCCCAGCCGTTGTATTGCCCGACTTGACCGCTCACGACATAGCAGGTGGCGCTGAAACCGTAGCGTTGCAGCAAGGGCATCGCGGCCTGCAGGTTGTCCACGTAGCCGTCGTCCAGGGTGATCACCGCAACGCGGCCCTGTCGTTCTCCACGCAGATACGGCGCGGCCGCCGTCATCGACAGGCCGGTGTAGCCGAGTCGCTGCAGCAGCCACATCTGGCGTGCGAACACGCGCGGACTCACGTACAGGCTGCGGTACACCTTGATGTCGCGCGGCGCGTCCGCGATGTTGTGGTACATCAAGATGGGGATCGGCGTCGAGGACCCTCGCACAGCGTGATTTACGCCATGGTCATGGTTCTCCGACAGTGTCGTGTGAGTCGTTGTCATTGCCGCGATAGATGATGATCAGGCGGCAATTTTCCGGCGATCTCCTGTCGCCAATCTGTCGTTCGTGATCCTCCCCGGCGCGAGCCACGGGGGAATCAACGACAGGCTATCAATACACCGGTGGCTGGCCGTCCGGACGGCTCTTGAAGCGCTTGTGCACCCACAGATATTGTTCCGGCGCCTCACGCACCATCTGCTCGATGCAGGCGTTGATGCGAGCGGTATCGTCCAGTACATCGGTGCTGGGGAAGTTTTCCAGCGGGGCGCCAAGACGCAGGGCGTAACCCTTGCCATCCGGCAGGCGGCGATGGAAGAATGGGATCACCACCGCGCCGGACATCCGCGCCAGGTGATGGGTAGCGCTGATGGTGGCCGCCGGTATGCCGAAGAACGGCACGAACACGCTGTCCTTGCTGCGCATGTCCTGGTCTGGCGCATACCACAGCGTGCCACCGCTGCGCAGGTGTTTCACCGTGCCGCGAATGTCGTCCTTGTCGAACATCGCCGTGGCGTAGCGCAAGCGCGCGCGCAGCACGGCCCATTCGAATACCGCCGAATCCATCTGACGGTACATGCCGGAGATACGGATGCGCTGCGACACCAGTCGCGCGCACAGTTCCAGGTGCGAGAAGTGGCCGCCCACGAGCAATACACCTTTGCCTTGCGCGTGCGCCGCTTCGAGATGCTGCAGACCTTCGATGCTGGTGGGTATGCGCGCCATGCCGCGATCGCTGGCCATCCAGCCCAGTGCAAACTCCACCAACATCAAGCCGATATCGCGCAGGTTCGCGTCGACCAGCGCCTTGCGCGCGGCGACGTCGAGTTCGGGAAAGCACAGCGCGATATTGGTCTCGGCGATGTGCCGGCGCGCCGATGGCGTCAACAACACCAGGCCACCGAGCCGGCGGCCGAGCCATAGCAGCGCGCGATAAGGCAGTCGCGAAATCAGCCAGATCACGCCAACGCCCAGCCATGCCGGCCAATGGCGCGGCGCGAGCAGCGAACGGGTAAACGGAGGATAAGGCATGCCGGGCATCGTCGGCATTGTAGCGGGCCGGCCCTTCATCGGCTGGCCTGGCTATACTGCCGCGTTGGTTGCAAGGATCGACCGTTGCGTTATCTCTATACCCTGGCGATGTACCTGGTGACGCCGTTGATGGTGCTGCGACTGCTCGCGCGCGGCGTCCGTTCGCGTCCGTACCATCGCCGCTGGCCCGAGCGTTTCGGATTTTTCGACACACCGGGATTCAGCGGCAGCCTGTGGGTGCACGCGGTGTCGGTCGGTGAGGTGAACGCGGCTGAACCTTTGATCAAGGCGCTGCGGCGGGACTATCCGAACGCACCGCTGGTGATCACCACGGTCACGCCAACCGGAACCGCGCGCGTGCATCAGCTGTTTGGCGACAGTGTGTTTCATGTCTATCTGCCCTATGACTTGCCGTTCGCGGTGAGCCGGTTCCTGCGCAAGGTACGTCCGCGGCTGGCGTTGATCGTGGAGACTGAAATCTGGCCGAATCTCTATTTCGCGTGCCGCAATCGTGGGATCCCGCTGATGATTGTCAACGCGCGGCTCTCCGAGCGCTCGCTGCGAGGCTACAAGCCGTTGCGCGGCGTAGTGCGTTCGGCTCTTCGCTGTGTGCGCAAGATTGCCGCACAGTCACGCACGGACGCTGCGCGCTATCGGCTGCTGGGTGCCGATCCGCAACAGATCGTGGTCATCGGCAACATGAAATTCGATATGCCGATACCGCAGGCAACGGTGACCGATGGCGCAGCGATGCGCGAGCACTGGGGTCCGCGGCGTCCGGTATGGATGGCCGCCAGTACGCATGAAGGTGAGGAGCTGGCCGTGCTGGAGGCGCACCTGCAAGTACTCAAGCGACTGCCTGACGCATTGCTGCTGCTCGCGCCGCGCCATCCGGAACGGTTCCGGATGGTCGAGCAATCGGTGCGCAGTCTCGGTTTTACAGTGGCCACACGCAGCGCCAATGGTGTGCCGCTGCCCACGCATCAGGTGTTCGTGATCGATGCGATGGGTCAGCTGATGCCCTTTTTCTCGGCGGCCGAAGTCGCTTTCGTCGGTGGCAGTCTGGTGCCGATCGGCGGTCACAATGTGCTGGAGCCAGCGGCGTTGTCCACGCCGGTGCTGGTCGGGCCGCATACCTTCAACTTCGAGGAAATCACCCGTAGCCTGCTGCTGCAAGGTGGTGCCGAGCGGGTGGCCGGCAACGAGCAGCTGGGTCACGACGTGCTTGAGCTGCTGCGCGATCCCGCCAAGCGCGAACGCATGGGCCGGGCTGCCCAGCAGGTTTTCGATCGGGAGCGCGGCGCGGTGCAGCGAATCATGCAGATGATCGACGCGCTGTTGCAGGAGTAGCGTGGCAACGCGATGCCGAATAGATCGCAGGTCGAAAAAAAACCGGGCAGTTCTGCCCGGCTTTTTTTTGGAACCATGTCGCGGCGTTACTGCAGCAGCGCGTTGGCCGCTTCGAGATCCTTGTACTCGACCGTGCCCACGGAAAACTTCAGATTCAACTTGTCCAGAACCCACTGGTGACGCGCCTGCGAATAGGTGTTCTCCGCCGAGCTCAGGGTCTGGATCGCGTTCAACACATCGATGATGGTCTCGGTACCGACGTTGAATCCGGCACGGGTCGCATCGAGCGCCTTCTGGCCGGAATCCACCGCGGCCTTGCCAGACTGGACCTCTTCGATGTCGGCCAGCACGGAGCGATAGAAGTTGAGCGTGGTGCGCGTCACCAGCCGGCGCTGGGATTCCAGTGCGTCCTGCGCAGCATCGCGTTGATCGATCGACTGGCGTACGCGCGATTGCGTGGCGCCGCCGGAAAAGATCGGTACCGAGAGCGTCACGCCGATCGTATTGCCCCACCGGCCATTGCCGGGAAGCCCGCCCGAACCCACGTTCTCGAACCAGCTGGTGGTCTGGCCGCGTATCGCCGTGGCATTGAGGGTGGGTAGATGACCCGCGCGCGCAACCATGATGTCGTGCTGGGCGGCCTCGAGGGTGTACTGCTGAGAGAGCACGGTTGGGCTGTACTTCAGCGCGTCCTGCACCCACGCATCCGGATCGTTTGGCGAGGGCGGATCCAGCGGCAGCTCGTCGCGCAGTTTTTTCAGGTCGCCGGCCGGCTTGCCGGTGATCTGGGTCAGCGCTTCGCGTGCGTCGCTGAGGGTGTTCTGCGCGGTAATGGTCTGCGCCTTGGCTGCCTCATACGCCGCCTTGGCCTGATAGGAACCGGTGATCGCCGCGATACCCGCTTTGTACTGTGCGTCGGCCTGGTCGTACTGCTTCTTGAAAGCGTCTTCACTGGCCTTGGCGAACGTCAACGCGTCTTCGTCAGTCAGGATGGTGAAATAAGCATCCGCGACACGGATATACAGATCCTGTTCCGCGGACTGATAAGTCTGATCGCCGGCCTGTGCGGTCGAATGCGCAGCCTGGAGCCCGGCGATCTTGCTCCAGTCGAAAATGACCTGGTCGAGTTCGCCATTCAAGGTGCGCTGACGCTCATGGCCAACGGATAGGACCCCATTGCCGCTGTTCTCGGCCGCCGAACCTCCGCTGACCTGGTTGAAGCCGAAGCTGCCGTTTATCTGTGGCAGCAGCAGGGCACGCGCTTGCGGAACGCCTTCACGCGTCGCAAGGTTTTGCGCATCGGCCTGCGCCAGCACGGGATCGTTGGCGCGCGCCTGCCGGTAGGCGTCGAGCAGATCCTCGCCATGGCTGGGCAGCGAAATAGTGGCCAGGGCCACGGCCAGGGTGAGCAACTTCAAACGCATGGAGTGCCTCGTGGGGATCAAGTCAAAAGACGAAACGCTGTGGCGGTTCGGCGTGGGTCAGATAAGGCAGATCGGTTTCAAACAGAATCTCTTCGCGGTAACGGCCGTCGCCCTCATGGGTCAACAAGGTCGCCTGCTGCGCGGGCGATTGGCCGCATACGATCAGTGCGCGGGCGCCGGGCTTGAGCCAGGTCAGCCAGCGCGGGGGTATGGCGGATACCGCACCGGTCACCACCAGCGCGTCGAACAAGCCGCTCGGCTGCCACGCCTGCACCGCTTCGCCGGTGATCAGGTCCACATTTGCCACAGCAGCTGCGCGCAGGCGCTGCGCCGCGGCGGCGGTGAAATCGGCATGGATGTCCACGCTGGTGACGTGAGCCGACAATCCGGCAAGGCAAGCGGTGAGAAAGCCCGAACCGGTGCCAATTTCCAGCACTTGATCGGTCGGCAGCAGTTCCAGCGCCTGCAACACGCGGCCCTCGACTACCGGCTTCATCATTACTTCGCCGTGGCCCAGTGGCAGGCACAGGTCGGCGAATGCGAGCTGGCGATGAGCGCTGGCGACGAAGTCTTCGCGGTGGACGCGGCTGATGATCTCCAGCACGCGCCCGTCCAGCACCTCCCACGGGCGGACCTGGTTTTCCACCATGTTCAGTCGCGCCTGGTCGAAGTTCATTGCCATCTTGCTCATGTCCCGTACGGATCGAAAAGGTCAAAAAGGATAAGCGTTCAACCTTGCTCCTACAACGACCGCCTTCGACAATGACAAGCCTGCCGGTTGTAGGACAGGCCACGAAGTGCCGGAAGTCATCGCAAGAAGTTGACGAAAGTCATCCCCCGCACCAAGCGAGCGACAGACGCTGGCGTCATCCGTTCAGCATCGGCTTGGAAAATAATTGAACCGTCGCGTATAATAAACCTCAGATTTTGATTTGTGAAGGTGCCGGCATGAACTCCATCGCACAGTGCAGACCTCAGGGACCAGGTCGCCCGAAAGACATGGAAAAGCGTGCGGCCATTCTGGCCGCGGCGAAAGCGCTGTTTATCCGCAATGCGTTCGCCGGAACCAGCATGGACGCCATCGCGGCTGACGCCGGCGTGTCCAAACTCACCGTGTACAGTCATTTTGGTGACAAAGACAATCTTTTCCGTGAAGTCATTCGTTCGCGCATCCAGGATCTGTTGCCGGAAGGTATCTACAACTACGACCCGCACGTCGACATTGGCGTCACCTTGCAGAATATCGCTCAGGCGCACATGCGCATCGACTGTGAGGCGGAAAGCGTCGGTACGATTCGCGCCATCCTCAGTGACTGCCGGCAGGGCAATCCCCGCTACGGCAAGCTGTTGTGGGAAGAGGGCCCGGCGCGCACCCATGGCTTGATGGAACGGTTGTTGCAGCAGGCGGTTGACCATGGCGTGCTGGAGATTCCCGTCGTGAGCACCGCCAGCGTCCAGTTTTTCTCGCTGATCAAGGGCGATTTGCTGCTGCGGCGATTGTTTGCCTGCGACGAGTGCCCGGTGACCGCGGCAGCGGAAATCGAGGTGATGGCGCGAGCCGGCGTGGCAACGTTCCTGCGCGCCTACCGGCCACGCTGAACGCCGGTATCTGGCATCTAGCTTCACCCCTCAGTACTCGCCAGCACAGCCACTTCGTGTTTGAATAGGAACTGTGTTGAAGCGGGGGTGCCGGCAACCGTCGGCTGAGAGAGTCCCTTCGAACCTGATCCGGTTAGCACCGGTGTAGGGAGCTTCGCCGTACGGGCCTTGAGTCTCGTGCGTCCGGCGCCGTCGCTTCGTCTGTGTTGCGAATCCCTCGCGTGAATCCGGGTGTCTCCCTGTGGAGTTGCCGGAGCGAGGATGGTTCGCAAGAGCCCGCACATTCCCTGTGTGGACTTTCCCATCCAACAGGACGAATGCCGATGAATGCCCAACCCTCCGATCTCGTACGCAGTGCGCAGGAACTCTCCGACGCGGTGACCCGACCGATTCCCGGTTCGCGCAAGATCCACGTGCAGGGCAGTCGCGCGGATCTGCGCGTACCGCTGCGCGAAATCGTCCAGGCGCAGACACCGGGTTTGTTTGGCGGCGAAGAAAACCCGCCAATCGCCGTGTACGACACGTCCGGCCCCTACACCGACCCGGACTACCAGGTCGACCTGGTCGCCGGTCTGCCCGCGATGCGCGCGCCATGGATCGCCGACCGCGGCGACACCGAAGCGTTGTCCGGGCTGAGTTCCGAATTCAGCCGCCGTCACGCCGAGGCGCCGGAACTGGCGGCGTTGCGCTTTCCGTCGCGTCGTACGCCGCGCCGCGCCAAGGCGGGCGCCAACGTGAGCCAGATGCATTACGCGCGCCGCGGCATCATCACGCCGGAAATGGAATACATCGCGATCCGCGAGAACCAGAAGATCGAAGCGCTGGCCGGCAGCGCGCTGCTGAACCAGCATCCGGGTGAATCGTTCGGCGCGTCGGTGCCGAAAAAGATCACCGCCGAATTCGTCCGCGATGAAGTGGCTCGCGGCCGCGCGATCATCCCGAACAATATCAACCATCCCGAGTCCGAGCCGATGATCATCGGCCGCAATTTCCTCACCAAGATCAACGCGAACATTGGCAATTCGGCGGTGTCGTCGGGCATTGCCGAGGAAGTGGAAAAACTGGTCTGGTCGATCCGCTGGGGTGGCGACACGGTGATGGATCTGTCCACCGGCAAACATATCCACGAGACGCGCGAGTGGATCATCCGCAACTCCCCGGTTCCGATCGGTACTGTGCCGATCTATCAAGCGTTGGAGAAGGTCGGTGGCGTCGCCGAGGACCTCACATGGGAGATCTTCCGCGACACGCTGATCGAACAGGCCGAGCAAGGCGTGGATTATTTCACCATCCACGCCGGCGTCTTGCTGCGCTTCGTGCCGCTGACGGCCAAGCGCGTCACCGGCATCGTGTCGCGTGGCGGTTCGATCATGGCGAAGTGGTGCCTGGCCCATCATCGGGAAAATTTCCTCTACACGCACTTCGAGGACATCTGCGAAATCATGAAGGCGTATGACGTCGCCTTCAGTCTTGGCGACGGTCTACGTCCGGGTTGCATCGCCGATGCGAACGACGCGGCGCAGTTCGGCGAGCTGGACACGTTGGGCGAGCTGACCCAGATCGCGTGGAAGCACGACGTGCAAGTGATGATCGAAGGTCCCGGCCATGTGCCGATGCACCTGATCAAGGAGAACATGGACCGCCAGCTGGAGAAGTGTGGCGAAGCGCCGTTCTACACCCTGGGACCATTGACCACCGATATCGCCCCCGGCTATGACCACATCACCAGCGCGATCGGCGCGGCGATGATCGGCTGGTTCGGCACGGCGATGCTGTGCTACGTGACGCCGAAGGAGCACCTCGGCCTGCCGAACAAGCAGGACGTGCGCGACGGCATCATCGCCTACAAGATCGCCGCACACGCGGCGGATCTGGCCAAGGGCCACCCGGGCGCGCAGGTGCGTGACAACGCGCTGTCCAAGGCACGCTTCGAATTCCGCTGGGACGACCAGTTCAACCTGGGTCTCGATCCGGAAAAGGCCAAGGAATTCCACGACGAAACCATGCCGAAGGATGCGCACAAGAGCGCACACTTCTGCTCGATGTGCGGGCCCAAATTCTGCTCGATGAAGATCACCCAGGACGTGCGAGACTACGCTGCCGAACACGGCATGGAAGCGTTCGAGGCCATCGACGAGGGGATGGCGGAAAAAGCCGCCGAATTCCGCGCCACTGGCGCCCAACTCTATCGACCCGAGTAAAGGCCGATCCGTGAAACTACCCGTTCCGTTCATACAGTTGCCGCTGCAATTCGATGCCGAGTTGCTCGCCAGGGAAATCGCGGTGTTCGGCCCGTCGCACTGGCGCGAACACCCGCAGAAATATCCGGGGAATCTGTGGTTGCCGTTGATTGCGGTCGACGGTGACCCGGACAACGATTCGTTCGCCGGTCCCATGCGGCCGACGGAGTACCTCAAGCAGTGCCCGTATCTGATGCAGGTGTTGTCGCGTCTTGGCGCGGTGTGGGGACGCACGCGCCTGATGAAGCTTACCGAGCAGGCCGAGGTCGGGCTGCACTTCGACATCAACTACTACTGGCGTGCGCGCATGCGCGTGCACGTACCCATCGTGACCCAGCCTTCGGTGCGCTTCATCTGCGGCGAGGGTGAAGTGAACATGGCTCCGGGCGAATGCTGGATATTCGATACCTGGCGCCGGCATCGTGTCATCAATGCGTCGGACGTGGAGCGCATTCATCTGGTCGCCGACACCGTCGGCAGCGATGAATTCGGAGAACTGGTCAGGGAAGGCCAGATGCCCGGCAATCACGTGCCCGAGGGCTGGCGTGCGGAGCCTTACCCGCCGACTGGCGAAGAGCAGCCGAAGCTGCGCTACGAGTCGGTCAACTTGCCCACCGTCATGACGCCATGGGAGTTGCGCGAGCACATCAGCTTCCTCTTTCACGAGACACAGCCGCATCCGCAGCTTGAGCCGGCGCAGCAGGTTACGTCGCGCTTTCTGGGCGCATGGCAGGCGTTGTGGTCGGAGTTCGGCACGGACCCGGCTGGCTGGCCTGCTTATCGCCGCGCGTTGAACGCGTATGAACAATGGCTGGAGCGCTCGGCGACGTCGCTGGCGTTGATCAATCAATCGCCGCTGTTGAGTTCGTTGCGACTGATGGTGTTTGCGGTGGCACTGCGCGACAGCAGCAGCGCTTCCGACGGTGGCGAGCAACGCCAGACGATGGCGTCAACTCCGATACCCGGTCCGCGCGCCATCGAAAGCGAACGCGACCCGCTGTTCGATCGTCCGGTCTTCATTATTTCGCCGCCGCGTTCGGGCTCGACGCTGCTGTTCGAAATCCTGGCAACGGCGCCGGGCGTGTTCACCATAGGCGACGAAAGTCATGCACTGATCGAAGGACTGCAGGGGCTGCATCCGCGTGATCACAACTACCATTCCAACCGTCTCGACGCGACATCGGCCACACCCGCGCTGACGGAAGAACTGCGGCAGCGTTTCTTTGCCGAACTGCGCGACCGGGCCGGCCAGCCGGCGACTCAAAAGCCGGTTCGGATGCTGGAAAAAACCCCGAAGAACGCATTGCGCGTTCCCCTGCTGACGAAGATCTTCCCGGAAGCGCAGTTCGTCTATCTGTACCGCGATCCACGCCAGACCTTGAGCAGCATGATCGAAGCGTGGGAATCGGGACGGTTCCGCACCTATCGCAAGCTGCCCGACTGGAAATCGCTGCCCTGGTCGTTGTTGCTGGTACCGGGTTGGCGTGAGCTGGATGGACGTCCGCTGCATGAGATCGTGGCGGCGCAGTGGGAAGCGACGACGCGGATTCTGCTGGGCGATCTCGAGTCACTGCCAGCCGACCGCTGTCACGTCGTGCGCTACGACACGCTGCTGGCGAATCCGGCTGGCGAAGTGACGCGGCTGTGCCAGGCGCTCGGGCTGGGCTGGGATCGCTCACTCGACGGCGCGCTTCCGCTGTCACGCTACACCGTGTCCCAGCCCGCATCGGATAAATGGCGTCGCCATGAAGGCCTGATCGAACAGGTTCTACCGGGCCTGCAAACTACGCTTGCCCGAGCCGAGCGCTTCGCCGCACGCTGAGCGGCGTTTTCCCAAGCCCATAAAAAGCCAGGTGAAGTGATCTTCACCTGGCTTTTTCATGCGCCTTCCTACGCTGTGGAATGTTTCGGCAGTACCGGTAGTTGTCGCGACCGATACCCCCTCACTTCCACAGGAGCAAGCCATGGCCAAGACCAAGCCGTTCGTCAGCGACATCGAGAACATCCGCAAGCGTGCGCGTCAGGATATCGACAAGGGCGCGATGACGGCGGGTTACGCCGCTGACCGAAGCACCGTGGTCAAGCTGCTCAATCAGGCGCTGGCTACCGAGCTGGTTTGCGTGCTGCGCTACAAGTACCACTACTACATGGCGTCGGGTATCAACTCGCAAGCCGTCAAGGCTGAATTTCTGGAACATGCGAATCAGGAACAGGGCCATGCCGACCTGATCGCCGAGCGCATCACCCAGCTCGATGGCAAGCCAAACCTGTCGCCCGAAGGCATGCTCAGCCGCAGCCATGCCGACTATGTCGAAGGCGTCGACCTGGTCGACATGATCAAGGAAGACCTGGTCGCCGAACGCATCGCGATCGACAGCTACCGCGAAATCATTGACTACATCGGTGCCGACGATTCCACCACCCGGCGCATGCTGGAAGGCATCCTGGCGATGGAAGAGGAACACGCCGAAGACATGAATACGCTGCTCGAACAGCTGGGCAAGAAAGGCGAGCCGGCGAAAGCGGCGCCGGGCAAGAAGTCCGCTTCGGGCCGCTGAATCGACGATCGTTGTTTGTAGAGACGGGTACATACGTCTCTACAAATGCTTGCAGATTCTTACTGCCAGCCGGCTACTACCAGCTTGCCGATGCTGGAGCCCGACTCCAGCCGACGATGTGCCTCGCGCAAGTTTGCCGCTGAAATGGGTGACAACGTTTCGTTGTGCGTACTGCGCAATTCACCCGCATCGATAAGCGCGGCAACGCGCTCGAGGATGCGACCCTGCTCGGCTTTGTCGGCGGTATCGAAGCGCGGTCGCGCAAACATCATTTCCCAATGAATGCCGATGCACTTGGCCTTATAGGGGTCGCCGATATTCAGTGCGCTGGATGGTTCGACGATCAAGCCGACATGGCCTTGTGGCGCCAGTATTTCGCCAACCGTCTCCCAATAGCGTGCAGTGTCGGCCAGGTTGAGCACGGCATCGACCTGTTTGAAACCCAGCGTCGTGAGTTGTGCCGCCAGCGGCTGGCGATGATCGATCACATGTTGTGCGCCCATCTTGCGGCACCACGTGATGGTTTCCGGGCGCGAAGCAGTAGCGATGACGGTGAAGCCGGCATGTCTTGCCAACTGCGTCGCGATGGAGCCGACCCCGCCGGCGCCGCCGATGATCAGCAACGATTTGCCTACGCCACCGCGCTCGCTATCGAACGGCATGCGCTGGAACAACAGTTCCCATGCCGTGATGGTGGTCAGCAGCAACGCAGCGGCCGCGGTCAGGTCCAGCGATTGCGGCGCATGACCCACCAGACGCGCATCGACCAGCTGATACTCGGCATTGCTGCCGGACCGGGTGACGTCGCCGGCGTAGTACACGCGGTCGCCAGTCCTGAAGCCGGTAACCGCGGCGCCCACCGCTTCGACTGTTCCCGCCGCGTCGTAGCCGAGCACCTTTGGCGTTGCCTCGACCTGCGGTTTCGGCGAACGCAGCTTGGTATCGACAGGGTTCACCGAGACCGCTTCGATGCGCACCAGCAAGTCATGCTCGCCCGCAACGGGTTTGGTCAGCTCGACGTCGACCAGGGAGTTCGGGTCGTCGATCGGCAGGTAACGGGTCAGGCCAACAGCTTTCATGGGAGCTCCGAAGCAAGGTGCGCTATGCGTGATGAAACGGTTCAGACGGCCGGCGGATTGCGCTCCGTGAACTGACCATTCCAATACGGGTAGTAGGGGTAAGGCGGCGTGACGGCACTGGCAACATCCAGTTTGGCGATTTGTTCGTTGCTGAGGTTCCAGCCGACCGCATCGAGATTCTGCCGCAGCTGCTGTTCGTCGCGCGCGCCGATCAGCACCGTCGACACCGTGGGACGTTGCAACAGCCAGTTCAGTGCGATCTGCGGAACGCTCTTGCCGGTTTCCGCGGCGATGGCGTCCAGTGCATCGACGACGCGATACAGCCGCTCCTCGTCCACCGGTGGCGCGAAGCTGGCAGTGTCATGCAGACGGCTACCCGCGGGCAGTGGCTGTCCGCGGCGGATCTTGCCGGTGAGGCGCCCCCAGCCGAGCGGGCTCCACACCACCGCGCCGACACCCTGGTCAAGGCCCAGCGGCATCAACTCCCACTCGTAGTCGCGGCCGATCAGCGAGTAATAGGTCTGGTTCGCCACGAAACGCGAATAGCCGTAGCGATCCGCCGCGGCCTGCGACTTCATCAGCTGCCAGCCAGAGAAATTCGATGCGCCGAGATAGCGTACCTTTCCGGCGCGTACGAGATCGTCGAGTGTCGACATGACACTTTCCACCGGCGTCATCGCGTCGAAGTGGTGCAGTTGCAAGAGATCGATATAGTCGGTGTCGAGGCGCTTGAGTGCACGCTCCACGCCGCTGACGAGATGATGACGCGACGCACCGACGTCGTTCGGGCCATCGCCTGCGCGCAGCGTGATCTTGGTGGAAATGATCGCCTGATCGCGCCGGCCTTTCAGAGCCGCGCCAAGGATCGATTCCGATGCGCCATCCGAATAGACGTCTGCCGTGTCATACAGGTTGACGCCGGCATCGAGGCAGATGTCGATCAGGCGTTTCGCTTCCGCGATATCGGTATTGCCCCATGCGCTGAACAAGGGTCCCTTGCCACCGAACGTGCCGGCACCGAAACCAAGCACGGGAACCTTGAAGCCGGAATGGCCGAGATAGCGATAGTCCATGGGGTGGCTCCGTTGCGTTGAGTGAATGATGGTTTGACGCGTGTACTAGGTCTGCGCGCAGGCGACAGCCAATGCGGGACGACGTGTGCGTTCCAGACGCAGGCTCCACAGCGCAACAGCGAGACCGCCCACCGTCACCAGTCCTGCGATCCAGGTCACCGAGCCCAGGCCCGGGCCGCGCTCGATCACTACGCCGCCAAGCCAGGCGCCCAGTGCGTTACCGAGGTTGAAGGCGCCGATGTTGAGGCTCGATGCCAGGCTTTGTGCTCCGTGGGCTTTTTGCAGAACCCAAAGCTGAAGAGGCGGCACGGTGGCGAACGCAGCCACCCCAAGCAGCCCGACGAAAATCACGGTGAGTGTCTTGTCATGCAGGACGAACGTCATCGCACCCAGCACGACGGCAAGCGTCGTCAGCGTCGCCAACAGTGCCGGCAGCAGGCGGCGGTCGGCAAGGCGACCGCCAAGTAGGTTGCCAGCGATCAGGCCCACGCCGAACACCAGCAGGATCGGCGATACGGCACTGTCGGCGAAGCCGGTTACCCTCGTCAAGATCGGCTGGATGTAGGTGAACACGGTAAAGACACCAGCGAATCCGAGCACGGTCATCAGCAGGCCGAGCAGCACGGGTGGCCGCGCGATCATCTTCAATTCCGCGCGCACATCGATCGGCGATGCGTCGCCCTTCGCCGTCGGTACCAGCGTGGCGATCACCAAGGTGGCAATCACACCGATGGCCGCCACCGCCCAGAACGTGGCACGCCAGCCGAAGTGAAGGCCCAGCCAAGCGCCAGCCGGCACGCCCAACAACGTCGCGACGGTAAGGCCGGTGAACATCACGGAGATGGCCGAGGCTTTGCGATCCTCGGCGACCAATCCGGTGGCCACCACCGCACCTACTCCGAAGAACGTGCCGTGGGCCAGCGAGGTGATCACCCGCGCCAACATCAGTACGCCGTAGTTCGGAGCCAGCGCACAGGCCACGTTGCCGATGGTAAAGATCACCATCAGCGCGACCAGGACCGCCTTTCGCGGCATCCGGCTGGTCAGCACGGTGAGCAGTGGCGCACCCACGAACACACCCAGCGCGTAGCCGGAAATCAGCAGTCCCGCTGCGGCGATACTGACGTGCAGATCGGTGGCGACCTGCAGCAATAGCCCCATGATCACGAATTCGGTCGTGCCGATACCAAACGCGCCGGCTGTTAGTGCGTACAGCGCGAGCGGCGTGCGGGATCGGGCAATGGGGGCGATGGCCATGACTAAAAACCGCGTGGGAGAGAGAGCCGCCAGCTTAGGCGCTTGCCTTTTTGTCGAAAACCACCAAGATGACTAATCATCTTCAACAAACGGTTGATAGTCATGGATCGCGTCGGCGACCTCAGCCTGTTCCTGCGGGTGCTCGATCTGGGTTCGATCAGCGCAGCCGCCCGCAGCCTCGATCTCTCCGTGGCGGTCGCCAGCCAGCGCTTGAAGCGGCTGGAGCGCGATCTCGGCGTGCGCCTGCTGCACCGGACCACGCGCCAGCTGCATGCCACCCCGGAAGGCGCGGCGCTGGCCGCACAGGGGCGCTCCCTGGTGGAAGATCTGGAAGCGCTGACCAGCGGCCTGCGCCAGGCCGGTACCGAGGTTAGCGGCACCCTGCGCGTCACCATGTCGGCCTCGTTCGGCCGTCAATACATCTCGCCCTTGCTGCCGGAGTTCCTCGCCCGACATCCGCTCGTGAAGCTGAGCGTCAACCTCAACGACCAGATGCAGGATCTGGTCGCCTCCGGCTTCGATCTGGCGATACGGATCGGTGCGCTCGACGATTCCGGTCTGGTGGCGCGCAGGCTCGCCAGCAATCGCCGCGTGCTGTGCGCCTCACCGGCCTATCTGGAGCAGCACGGGCGTCCGCGCACCCCCGCGGACCTGGCGACGCATGATTGCCTGTTGCTGGTCGGTAGCCAGGGCAGGCAGGACGTATGGCGCTTCACCGATCCGGCGGGTCGCGAACTGACGCAACGGGTGCATGGCCGCTTCGAAAGCAACCTTGGTGAACTGCTGCGTGATGCGGTTCTGGCCGGGCTTGGCATCGCACTGCATTCGGTCTGGCATGTGCATGACGATCTGCGTAGCGGACGGTTGCAGGAAGTGCTACCGGACTATTCGATTGCCGAGACCGGCATTCATGCCGTGATGCCACAGCGGCGGCTGGTGCCGCCTAGGGTGCGCGCGTTCGTCGATTTTCTCGCCGAACGATTCGGCGATCATCCGCCGTGGGAGAAGTGATGCGCGCTCTCGTGGCGCCATGCACTACCAGTTCGTGAAACGCCGCGGTCGGCGACTGCAAAAAAAAGCGGCGCGGCGTTCTCGATGAAACGCAGCGCCGTAGAATCACGCCAGCATCAATGCTTGTCGTGCTGGTAGCGCTGGACGCCAGCCAGGATTTCGGCCTTCGCCTCTGCCGCGCCAACCCAACCCTCGATCTTCACCCATTTGCCCTTTTCCAGATCCTTGTAGTGCTGGAAGAAGTGGCCGATGCGCTCCAGCCAATGCGGCGATACGCCCTTGATGTCGTCGATGTGCGCGTAGCCCGGAAAGATCTTCGGTGCCGGCACCACGATCAGCTTCTCGTCGCTGCCCGCTTCGTCGGTCATCTTCAACATGCCCACCGGCAAGCAGCGGATCACCGAACCCGGGATCAGCGGCAGCGGCAGGATCACCAGGGCGTCCAGCGGGTCGCCGTCGCCGCCCAGCGTTCCCGGAACGTAGCCGTAGTTGCACGGGTAGCGCATCGGCGTGGACAGGATGCGGTCGACGAAGATCGCGCCGCTTTCCTTTTCCACCTCGTACTTGACCGGCTCGGCATCCTTGGGGATTTCGATGACGACGTTGATTTCGTGCGGCACGTCGCGGCCGGCGGAGACAAGATGCAGACCCATGGGATGTCCTTGCAAAGAGGGGGTAGTGGGCCGGCAAGGATACGCCAAACGCTGCTGCGTCGCAGCAATGGTCCGTCATGGATGACGCTGCTTATATCCGCTTCTGGGTGCGGAAGGGCCGCTCGCGCAGCCATTTGGTGGCGATCCACTTTTCGCCGCGGATTACCGGCAGGCCGGCATGCAACGAGGTACGGTCGCCACCCTCATAAGCGAAATAGACGGCCGAACCTCGCCGCGCGGTAATCGTCAGGCCCATGCCCGGAAAAGCGGTGCCACCCCCGAGTTCGGGCGTATTGAGGTACATCACCACGCTGGCAATGCGTTGTCCGCCCAGCTTGGTCATCGGGCCATAGCTGGGCAGGTCGGGATCGAACCAGTCGTAGTGCGGCTCGTATTCCTGGCCCGGCAGGTAATGCAGGATCTGCAAACCTTCGCCGTGATTGACGGGAATCTCCAGCAACCGCGAGAGGCGCTGCTCAATCAAGCCTACCAACGGCCATTCGTTGATCGCGAAGAACGTGCCCTCGCTAGTGCGTCGCTGATCCACTTGATATCGGCCATCGGTGTCGACGGTAAGGGTGCGCTGCAGCCGCGGCCGCGCCAACTCGATCAGATCGACGCACTCGTGTTCCGAGAGGATGCCATCCAGCACCCGCAGCATGGGAGCTTCCACACTCAGCGAAACGCCGATGGCATGCCCGTCGACCGTGACTTCGGGCGCTTCCGGATGCTTGGTACGCAAGCCTTGCGGCGTTTTGGAGGCGCTGGAATGAGTGGTTGCCGTCAACGCTGCCAGCGGCAGCTTCAGCACCTCGGCGACGATGCTGCGACTCTGCCGCGGGTTGTAGCCGTTCTCTTCCATCAGACGCAGCACATCGGGTACGCCGTGCCCGGCGCGCGTCGTGGCGAGAATCCATTCGCGCAATTCGGGACGGATCGGGCTGCTTGTACTCATGGCGCCGGGACTTGATCGGTGTGGCGGAAAAGTTTACTGCATGCGGCGGCAGCGTCGGCGCAACCTCGCCTCGTCATTCCTGCGAAGGCAGAAGGGCTTTTCAACAGCGAAGCTGGTCAACCCAGTGCTCTTGCTCATCAAGAACTTGAAGCCGCTGGGTCCCTGCCTTCGCAGGGATGACGAGCTTACGGGTTGTACGAGTCCCCCAAGTTGTACGAGACACCCAGGGTCGAAACGTCAAGTTATTTCAGCTGATCCCACAAGAAATCATAGGCAAGCGCATGCATCAGCGCGGCCTGCTTGTTGTCTGCGCCCGCACCATGGCCGCCCTCGAGGTTCTCGTAAAACCATACGTTCGGGTAACCCATGGCCTGCATCTTTGCGGCCATCTTGCGAGCCTGCACCGGACCGACGCGGTCGTCGCTGGTAGTGGTGTAGAACAGCACCGGCGGATAGTGCGCGTCTTTCTTCACGTTCTGGTAGGGCGAGAACGTCTTGATGAAGTTCCAGTCGGACGTGTCCGGATTGCCGTATTCCGCCATCCACGATGCACCCGCCGACAGATGGATATAACGCTTCATGTCGAGCAGCGGTACCTCGCACGCGATCGCACCGAACAACTGCGGATAGACCGTCAGCATGTTACCCATCAGCAGGCCACCATTGCTGCCGCCTTCGGCGCCAAGATGCTTCGCGGACGTCACGCCGCGCTTCACCAGATCCTCGGCGACCGCGGCGAAATCCTCATACGCGCGCGGACGATTCGCCTTCAGTGCGGCCTGGTGCCAGGCCGGACCGTATTCGCCGCCGCCGCGGATATTGGCGACCACGTACACGCCACCGCGATTCAGCCACGCGCGACCGATGCTGCCACTGTAATGCGGCTGCAGCGAGACTTCGAAACCACCGTAGCCGTAGAGCAGCGTGCGGTTGGAACCGTCAAGCTTGATCCCCTTCGGAGCGATCTCGAAGTAGGGCACGCGGGTGCCGTCCTTCGAGCTGACAAAGTGCTGGCTCACCTCGAACTTCGAGGCGTCGAAAAACGCCGGATCATGCTTGATCGTTTCGGCCGGCACGCTGCCTAGCACACCGCGTTGCAACGAAGAGGGCGCGAGATAGCCGGTAACACCGAGCCAGTATTCGTCACTGTTGTCAGGGTCGGTGTCGGCGATGCTGATCGTGCTCATGGCCGGCGCGTTCGGCATCGCCTCGCGCTTCCAGTCGCCCGCGGCGGTCAGCGTTGCCGGCGGCGTCAGCACTTCCAGCCGGCTTTTGACGTCGTCCAGCACGTCAAGAATCAAGTGGTGCTGGGTCCATGCGTAAGTGTCCAGCGAGGTATGCGCATCCGGCTTGAACAGTACGGTGAACTCGCGCTTGCCGGCCATGAACGCGTCGAACGACGTCGCCAGCAAGGCGCCACTGGGGTAGGTGGTGCCGTCGATCGTCCACGGCGAACGCGTCTGCACCAGCAACCATTCGCGATGGGCGTCGGCAGTGGCATCGGTGGGCACGTCGATGCGGGTGAGCTTGTCGCCGACGCGCTGGTACAACTCGCTGTGGAAGAAGTCCTTCGCGACGGTAACAAAGTCACGCTCGAAACCCGGCGTGCGGTCGTGCGATGCACTCACCGCCAAGTCGGTTGGCTTGCCGGCGTACACCGTGGCGGCCGCCGTCAGTGGTGTTCCGCGCTTCCATTGCTTGGCAATGCGTGGATAGCTCGACTCGGTCATCGTGCCGGGACCGAAATCGGTGCCGACGTAAATAATGTCGTCATCGATCCAACTGACTTCGGTCTTCGCCACCGGCAGATCGAAGCCGTCCTTCACAAAGGATTTGCCGGGGATGTCGAATTCGCGCACGGTCACCGCATCGCCGCCGTCCGGGGACAGCGAAATCAGGCAGCGATCGAACTTCGGCTTCAGGCACTGCACGTCCTTGAACACCCAGCGCTTGTCTTCGGCCTTGTTCAACGCGTCGACGTCCAGCAACAGCTCCCATTGCGGATTCGCCTTGCGGTACTCGGCCAGCGTGGTGCGTCGCCAGATGCCGCGCGGGTGTGCCTTGTCACGCCAGAAGTTGTACAGGTGATCGCCCATGCGGCGCACGTCGGGAATCCGCGCATCCGAGTCGAGCACTTCGAGAATGCTGTCGCGGGTCTTGTTGAACTCGGCGTTGCCGACGAACTGCTTCGTCGTCACCGCGTTCTGGTTTTTCACCCAATCCATCGCGCGGGTGCTGTGCACATCCTCCAGCCACAGGAACGGGTCGTCGCTGGCCTGGGTGTCGGCGGGCGCGGCGGCGGGTGGGTTGTTCTGGGCGTCGGTAGTGTTCATGCCCGTCAGTGTGACGCCGAGAGCCAACATCAGCCAGATCGATTTCATCGGAAGTCCCTATGTGCAGATGGATTGAGTGGGCGCAGGCTCGCCATCGGCCGAGCGTACCCGCAGGATGACACGGTCGCCCGTGACTAAAGTCAGGGCTCCAAAGAAAAGCCCCGCACGAAGCGGGGCTTTGTTGCAGCTCGGTGTGGTGCGACCCCACCCGTGTTAGCTCAAGGTCACAGCAAGGGGATCAGCAACAGGGCCACGATGTTGATGATCTTGATCAGCGGGTTCACGGCTGGACCAGCGGTGTCCTTGTACGGATCGCCGACCGTGTCGCCGGTGACCGCCGCCTTGTGTGCCTCCGAGCCCTTGCCGCCGTGATGACCGTCCTCGATGTACTTCTTCGCGTTGTCCCATGCGCCACCACCGGTGGTCATCGAGATCGCCACGAACAAGCCGGTGACGATGGTGCCGATCAGTACGCCGCCGAGTGCCTTCGGCCCCAGCAGCAGTCCAACCACGATCGGCACGGCGACCGGCAACAGCGATGGCAGGATCATTTCCTTGATCGCGGACTTGGTCAGCATGTCGACCGCGCGCGAGTAGTCCGGCTTGCCGGTACCCTGCATGATTCCCGGGATATCGCGGAACTGCCGACGCACTTCCTCCACCACCGCACCGGCGGCGCGACCGACGGCCTCCATCGCCATCGCGCCGAACAGGTACGGAATCAATCCGCCAATCAGCAGGCCGATGATCACCATGTGATCGGACAGATCGAACACGAACGTCTGTCCGGGATGCTCGGCTTGCAGGTTGTGCGTGTAGTCGGCGAACAGCACTAGCGCCGCGAGCGCCGCCGAACCAATCGCGTAACCCTTGGTGACTGCCTTGGTGGTATTGCCGACCGCGTCGAGCGGATCGGTGACGCCACGTACTTCCGGCGGCAGGTCGGCCATCTCGGCGATGCCGCCGGCGTTGTCGGTGATCGGACCGTAAGCGTCCAGCGCGACGATCATGCCCGCCATCGACAACATGGCCGTGGCGGCGATCGCGATGCCATATAGACCGCCCAGGAAATTCGCACCCCAGATTGCCGCGCAGATCACGATCACCGGCATCGCCGTCGATTTCATCGACACGCCCAGGCCGGCAATGATATTGGTACCGTGGCCGGTGGTAGAGGCGGAAGCGATGTGCTGCACCGGCTTGTATTGGGTGCCGGTGTAGTACTCGGTGATCCACACGATCAGCCCGGTGAGCGCCAGTCCGATCAGCGAGCAGCCCCACAGATTCATGCTGCCGTAGGACGAATCGCCCATCAGTTGCGTGGTGATCGGATAGAACGCAGCCGCGGCAAGTACGGCCGAGACGATGACGCCTTTGTACAGCGCGCCCATGATCGAGCCGCCGGCCTTCACCCGCACGAAGAACGCGCCAATGATCGAGGCGATGATCGAGAAGCCGCCAAGCACCAGCGGATACAGCACGGCGTTGTGGCCGGCGGTGTCCATCATCAAACCGCCCAGCAGCATCGTGGCGATCAGGGTTACCGCATAGGTCTCGAACAAGTCGGCCGCCATGCCGGCGCAATCGCCCACGTTGTCACCGACGTTGTCGGCGATCACGGCCGGAT
>Ga0302314_10005072_pt1 | contig 24075 bp, 20 predicted proteins | sample III_Palsa_N2_3_FD_200533 | JGI IMG/M metagenome (GOLD analysis project Ga0302314, IMG submission 200533) | Peat permafrost microbial communities from Stordalen Mire near Abisko, Sweden - III_Palsa_N2_3 | ecosystem: Environmental > Terrestrial > Soil > Palsa > Peat permafrost | place: Sweden... | reverse complement strand
CCGGTCGTGCGCCATCCTAGCAGACCCCACGGCGGGCGCCTCAGAAAACCGCGGGCGCTCCGATTGCACGCATGCCGGAGGGTGCAATGGGTGCAATTGGGGCGGTCTGTGCGAGGCCGGATTGCACCATCACCGGCAGTGCAATCGGTGCAATCTGGCGCGGGTCGGGGTCTTCAAAGGGTCGTTCAGCCGTCGAAATGCGCCTCTACGGAAGAGGCGATCGATGGATCATAAGGCCGTTCGAGAGACCGGGGATAAGATAACGGAGCCGCAGCAATCGGCGGCGGTCAGCTTCGCCACCGCAGTACGGTCGCCTCCACCGGATTGACGAACGGCGCGCCGGTTTCGCGGTGCGCGGTCCAGGCCTTCTTCAGCGCCTGATACCACTTGGCCTGTTTGTCGGCGTCGTCGATCCAGATCAGGGCGGGGTCGTATTTCAGGCCCTCGTTCTGCAGGTTCACCATGTCGCCGTCCTGCTTCAGGAAGATGCGGGCGCCGGCGCGGATGACGGGCTTCAGCAGGCTGAAGGCCCAGTGGTCGGACCACATCACCTGGGTGATGCGCGTGACGGTCTCGGTGACCGGCGTCAGGCAGGTGAGGGCCAGGACCTGCTTGTCGCCCACCTTCACATGCTCCCAGCGATAGCCGGGCAGGCGGAACGTGATCTCCGTCTGCGGCGCGCCGCCGAGGATGCGATAGGCGCGGGAGTTCTTCGATGGGGCGTGGGCGGCCATGGCGAAGCCCATCTCGCGGGGCTCGAACCGCTTGGCCTTCACCAGCTGTCTGGTGGATGACCGCCACCACCATTGCTGATGCACGTAGGGGCCGTGGGTGGGGTCCATCAGGCCGACCACCGCCTGGTCGATGTGGCTGTCGAAATCCATCCGCTCCACGATCTTGGGCGCCCCGCCGACGACGCCCTCGAAGGTGGGCGGCTCGGCGGCGATCTCGGGGGTCCTTGGATCGGACGCCATGTAGACGAACACCAGGCCCTGGCTCTCGCGGATCGGATAGGCGCGCACCCGGATGCGCTCCGAATCGAGCCCCTGGCCCTCCACCAGCGAGGGGATGGAGGAGCAGACCCCGTCCGCCGCCCGGAAGGTCCAGCCGTGATAGGGGCACTGCACCGCTTCGGCGCCCTGCGCGTCGCGGATGAGGGCGCCGGCGGAGAGGGGCGCGGCGCGGTGGGGGCAGATATCGCGAAGGGCGTAGGCGACGCCCGCCTGTGTGCGCCCGATCAGCACCGGCTCGCCCAGCATTTCGTAGCGCTGCAGCTTGCCAGGCTTCAGCTCCGACGACAGGGCGGCGAAATACCAGAGGTCATAGAGGAACCCCTTGCCGAACATGGCGGTGCTCTTCGTGGCGGTCTTGGCCGCCTCGCGCGTCGCCTCTCTCGTCGACTGGGGTTTGGTGTCGCCGTCCGCCATGGGCCTCTCATACCCGCCAAAGCGCCCGAAGCGAAGCGCTTGAAAAACAGGGTTGTTGTAGCTACAATAAGTCGTGCGGATCACCTTCGACCCGATCAAGCGAGACTTGACCCTGCAGGTGCGGGGTCTCGACTTTGCCGATGCGGAGACGGTGTTCGCCGGGCCGACGGCGACCATCGAGGACGATCGCTTAGACTACGGCGAAATTCGCTACGCCACCGCCGGCTTTCTCGAAGGCCGGCTCGTGCAGATCATCTGGACGCCGCGGGACGACAGCCGCCGCGTCATATCCATGAGGCATGTCCATGCTGACGAAGCCGCCCTATGGCGAGAACGAATGGATCGATCCCGATGACGGGCCAGCTCTGACAGAGGAGTTCTTCGACCGCGCCGAGATCCGCATCGGCGACAAGGTGATCCGTCCGGGCCGCCCGCCCCTGCCGAGCCCCAAGGTGCAGACCACCCTGCGGCTGGATCAGGACGTGCTCGCCCATTTCCGCTCTGGCGGCCCCGGCTGGCAGAGCCGCATCAACGCCGCCCTGCGCGAGGCGATCACGCCGAAGACGGCGGCGGGCTGAGACCTACCCCGCCCCGGTCGTCGTCATCAGCCTCGCGAAGAACTCGGTGAGGCGGTTCAGGTTCTGCAGGCTGAGGTGTTCGTTCGTGCCGTGGATCATCTCGGTCTGGGAGAGGTCGCCGCGGGTGAATTCGAACTTGTAGATGTCCATGGCGATGGGGCTCATGCGGTAGCTGTCGGTGGCGGCGATCATCAGGGCCGGGGCGGCGGGCACATGCTCCATGTCCTCGGTGAGCGCGGCGATCACGCGGTAGCCGCCTGCGGTGGTGGAGGCGACGGCGGAGGGATTGTTGGCCCGCCCCTCCCATTTCAGGCTGACCGGCAGGTCGCCGACGGCGGCCTTGGCCCGCGCCATCACCTCGTCGGCGGTCTGGCCGGGGAAGATTCGGTAGTTGATCCGCGCGATCGCTTCCTGCGGCAGCACATTCTCCTTTGGGGAGCCCTGCAGCATGGTGGGGGCGATGGTGGTGTGCAGCTGGGATGCGCCCGCAGGCGAGGCCGCGAACTTGTCAATCACCAGCGGCCCGAACAGCCAGGTGTTGGCCACCGCCATGCGGGTCGCGAACGGCATCTGCGGCGCCAAAGCCTTCAGCATCCCCTCGGTAGGGCCGTCGATCTTCAGCGGGAAGGGTTTCCCGGCGATGGCGACGATGGCCTTGGCGAGCGTGACGACGGCGGTGTTCTTCGGCGGGGTGGAGGAGTGGCCGCCCGCGCCCTTGGCGGTAACCTTCAGGGTGGCGTAGCCTTTCTCGGCCACGCCGATCAGGGCGGCGGATTTTCCGGTGATCGGGTTGTCGTCTATGATCGACAGGCCCTCGTCCAGCACGAACAGGGCGTGGACGTCGCGCTTGGCGAGGATCGCCGCGGCCCTGTCCACGCTGCCGCCCGAGGTCTCCTCGTGTTCGCCGGAGACGATGATGATGGTGCGCTTCGGGGTGAAGCCTCGGGTGGCCAGCGCCTCGCACGCCTCCATGATGGCGATCAGCGAGCCCTTGTCGTCGATGGAGCCGCGGCCCCAGACCGCGCCGTCCTTCAGGGCGCCCGAGAAGGGCGGGGCCTTCCACTGGCCTTCGGTCCCGGCGCTGATCGGCACCACGTCCTGGTGGGCCATGAGCACGACGGCGGGGAGGGTGGGGTCGGTTCCCTTCCAGGTGTAGATCAGGGTTCCGCCGCCGATCACCTCGCGCTGGGCGACGGCGTGGAACTTGGGATAGGTGGTCTGCAGCCAGGCGCGTTGGTCGTCCCACGCCTTGGCGTCGTCCTCCTTGGGGTCCTGGTGGGAGACGGTCTGGAAGCGGATCGCCTCGCCGAGGTGGGCGGCGGCGGCGTTCACGTCGATGGGGATCGGAGCGGCCAGCGCGACCGGCGTCGCCACAGCCTTCTCGGGCCCGAAGGTGAAGGTGCGATACAGCACCACGGCCACCAGCAGCGCAACCGCCGCCAGAACACCCCACAGGAACCTGCGCGCAACCATCGACCATCTCCCCCGAACTGGATGCGAGCTTAGCGTCCCTGGCCGGGATTGGAACCTGCATTGACACCGCGCCCTCGGCAAGCCACCTCCCGCCCATGGATACGCTCGACGCCATGCACAGGGTGGAGACCGGCGGCGGGACGGCGCGCCTGCCCATGCCGCTCATGCTGGAATCCGGCGCGCGGCTGGACGGGGTTGAGGTCGCCTACAAGACCTATGGCCGCCTCAACGAGGACCGCTCCAACGCCGTCCTGATCACCCACGCCCTCACCGGCGACCAGCACGTCGCCTCGCCTCATCCGCAGAGCGGCAAGCCAGGCTGGTGGGCGCGGATGGTGGGGCCGGGGCGCCCCCTGGATCCGCAGCGCCACTTCATCATCTGCTCCAACGTGATCGGCGGCTGCATGGGCTCGACCGGCCCGTCCTCCAACGACCCCAAGACCGGCAAGGCCTACGGGCTGGCCTTCCCCGTCATCACCATCGCCGACATGGTGAAGGCCCAGGCCATGCTGGTGGAGAGCCTCGGGGTCGAGACCCTCTTCGCCGTGGTGGGGGGCTCCATGGGCGGGATGCAGGTCCTGCAGTGGGCGGCCGACTATCCCGAACGCATGTTCTCCGCCGTCTGCATCGCCTCGGCGGCGCGCCACTCGGCCCAGAACATCGCCTTCCACGAGGTGGGGCGCCAGGCGATCATGGCCGACCCCGACTGGTGCGGCGGCGACTACCTGAAGCTCGGCGTGCGGCCCGAGAAGGGCCTCGCCGTGGCGCGGATGGCGGCGCACATCACCTACCTCTCCGAGCCGGCGCTGCAGCGCAAGTTCGGGCGCGAACTGCAGAAGGACGGCCTGTCCTGGGGCTTCGACGCCGATTTCCAGGTGGAGAGCTATCTGCGCCACCAAGGCTCGGCCTTCGTGGACCGTTTCGACGCCAACGCCTACCTCTACATCACCCGCGCCATGGACTATTTCGATCTGGCCGCCAGTCACGACGGGGTGCTGTCGAAGGCCTTCATGCGGGCGCGGGCGGTGCGGTTCTGCGTCCTCTCGTTCACCTCCGACTGGCTCTATCCGACCACCGAGAGCCGGGCCATCACGCGGGCCCTGAACGCCGCGGGCGCGCCCACCAGCTTCGTGGAGATCGAGAGCGACAAGGGGCACGACGCCTTCCTGCTCGACGAGCCGGTGATGGAGGAGGCGCTGAAGGGCTTCCTCGCCGCCGCCGCTTCGGCGCGGGGGCTGAATTGACCGAATTCCGCGAGGATTTCCGCGAGATTCTGCGGCTCGTGCGCCCCGGCGCGCGGGTGCTGGATGTCGGCTGCGGGGAGGGGACGCTGCTCGATCTCCTGCAGCGGGAAAAGGGCGTCGACGGGCGCGGCATCGAGATCTCGTCCGACGGGGTGGCGGCCTGCCTCGCCAAGGGCCTTGCGGTGATGCAGGGCGACGCGGACCGCGACCTCGCCGAATTTCCGCCCCACGCCTTCGACTACGCCATCCTGTCCCAGACCCTGCAGGCGGTGCGGGAGCCGAAAAAGGTCCTGTCGGACCTGCTGCGCCTTGCCGACCGGGCCATCGTCTCCCTGCCGAACTTCGGCTACTGGCGGATGCGGTGGTCGCTCCTGACCCGGGGCCGGATGCCGGAGACCAAGGCCCTGCCCGACCCGTGGTGGGCCACGGCCAACATCCACCTCTGCACGCTTCGCGACTTCACCGCCCTCTGCAGCGATCTGGGCCTGCGTATCGAGGCGGCGGCGGCGCTGGAGCATGGCCGCCCCGCCCGGCCCATCGACCCCGACCATTGGGTGGAGAACTGGCGCGCGGAATCGGCCCTGTTCCTCCTCAGCCGCAAGGGCGGACAGGTCGCCGAGCGCCGGGCGGATGGAGACCTGTTCGGGTAACCGGCCGCTGTCATCCCGGCCGAAGCTTAGCGGAGAGCCAGGACCCAGATCGCCGAGCGTCCTGGGTCCCGGATAATCGCTACGCAATTTCCGGGATGACAGGCGTGGTTAGGCCGCTGCTGCGGTCGTCGTCGATGCCGTGCTGGTGGCGTCCGACGCCGAACTCGTGGTCGACACGCCCAGCGCGTCCGTGGTCGCCGTCGTGCTGGTCGCGTCCGTGCTGGCGTCAGACGGCGGCGGGCCGCCATGATGGTGGTGGCCGTGGTGGGCGCCGGTGGTTCCGCTCGTGCTGCTCGACTGGCTGTTGTCCATGCTCTGCAGCGCGGTGGTCAGTTCGTCGTCGCTGATCTCGCCGTCGCCGTTGGTGTCGATCTGCGAGAAGGCGTTGGCGAGGGCCGAGGTCGTGCTGGAGGCCGAGGTGGACGCGTCGGTCGACGTGCCAGACGTCGAGGAACTTGAGCCGGTGGAGTTGGAGCCCAGCGCGTTCTCGATCTCGCTGAGGCTGAGGCTGCCGTCCCCGTTCGCATCAAAGCTCGAGATCAGCGAACTGGCCTGACCCGAGGCCGAATTCTCCTGCGCCGAGATCAGCGCCGAGAGGGTGTCGTTGGAGAAGGTGTCTGCGGGAGATTGCAGGGTTGAAATAGTCGATGACGTGCCCGCACCGCCCGTCAGGGTGTCGGAATCCGTCGCCGAGGTGGCGGAGCTTTGCCCAGAGGCAGAAGTTGCCGAGGTCGCGGAGGTCGCCGAGCTGAACATCGACTCGATCGAGGACATGTCCTGCTGAAGCTGTTGCAGCCATGCCGGCTGGGTGGAAGCGCTGGAAACCTGCATCGTCTGTCCTTTTCTCTGGCCTCTGCGAGCAAGGCTCTGCGGAAGGCGCGGTGTGATCCGGGTCTGCCGATGCAAGTTCGGGACTAGGCGGACGCCGCGCCGCCTCTGGAGCGCTGTGTTAAGGACAGTGACGGGACTGAAACCGAACGCGCGGTTGCCTCGCACCGCGCCGATGGGTAAACCGCCGCCTAGATATCGCTGCACCCGCCCTTCGAGGACTCCCGATGAACATCCACGAGCATCAAGCCAAGGCCGTCCTTAAGGAATATGGCGTCCCCGTCTCCCGCGGCATCGCGGTCTACACCCCCGACGAAGCCAGGGCGGCGGCGACCGAGATGGGCTCCAAGCTGTTCGTGGTGAAGAGCCAGATCCACGCCGGCGGACGCGGCAAGGGCAAGTTCGAGGGCCTCGGTCCTGACGCCAAGGGCGGCGTGCGCCTCTCCAAGTCCGCCGACGACGTCTACGAGAACGCCAAGGAGATGCTCGGCCGCGTTCTTGTGACCGCCCAGACCGGCCCGCACGGCAAGCAGGTCAACCGCCTCTACATCGAGGAAGCCTCCGACATCCAGAAGGAGCTCTACCTGTCGCTCCTGGTGGACCGCGAGACCTCGTGGGTGGCTGTCGTCGCCTCCACCGAAGGCGGCATGGACATCGAGGAAGTGGCCCACTCCACGCCCGAGAAGATCATCACCATCCAGATCGACCCGGCCACCGGCGTCTTTCCGCACCACGGCCGCGCGCTGGCCGCCGCCCTGAACCTCGACGGCGACATCGCCAAGCAGGGCTACAAGCTCCTCGGCCAGCTCTATACGGCGTTCGTCGCCACCGACATGGCCATGCTGGAGATCAACCCCCTCATCATCACCGAAGCGACCGACAGCGCGCTCGCCGAACTGCGCGTGCTTGACGCCAAGGTGTCGTTCGACTCGAACGCCCTCTATCGCCACCCCAAGATCGTGGCGCTGCGCGACATGAGCGAGGAGGACGAGAAGGAGATCGAAGCCTCCAAGTACGACCTGTCCTACATCACCCTCGACGGCGAGATCGGCTGCATGGTCAACGGCGCGGGTCTGGCCATGGCCACCATGGACATCATCAAGCTCTATGGCTCCGAGCCCGCCAACTTCCTCGATGTGGGCGGCGGCGCTTCTAAGGAGAAGGTGACGGCGGCGTTCAAGATCATCACCTCCGACCCATCGGTGAAGGGCATCCTCGTCAACATCTTCGGCGGCATCATGCGTTGCGACATCATCGCCGAGGGCGTGGTCGCCGCGGTGAAGGAAGTCGGCCTGAAGGTGCCGCTGGTGGTCCGCCTCGAAGGCACCAACGTGCAGCAGGGCAAGGACATCCTGAACGCGTCCGGGCTGGCGATCACCCCGGCGAACGATCTGGCCGACGCCGCCGAGAAGATCGTCAAGGCGGTGAAGGCCCTGGCGGCCTGACCGGTTTTCCGCTTAGCGCCTTTCTGGTAGGGTGACGCTATGAATGCGATCACCCGCACCATCGATCAGACCGACGAGATCAGACCTCATCGGTTCAGCGTGCAGGATATGTACGCCATGATCTCAGCCGGCATCCTTGAGGAGGGCGGTTGCGAGGAACTGATCGAGGGGGAGCTGATCGAGATGCCTTCGGACGGTGCGCGGCATAAGAAACTCAGCAACGACTTGGGCTTCTGGCTTTATCGCAGCCTGGAAAAATCGGCCTATGCCATCGTCGCCGACGCCACACTGGTGCTGTCGGAGTTCGATGCGCCGAGCCCCGACTGGTGTGTTTCGCCCGCGTCCATTTCCATGGATGACCTCAAGGGTTCGGATGCGCTGTTGGTGATCGAGCAGTCGGATACCTCGTTGAACCGCGACCTCGGCTGGAAGGCTGCGCTTTACGCCAGACACGGCGTGCGCGACTATTGGGTCATCGACGTGGCGAGGCAGGAGACCCACGTCCACCGGGAGCCCGACGCTGATGGGTTCGGGTTTCGCAAGCGCTTCGCAGCGCACGAGGCGGTGGAGGCGTTGCTGATCCCGGGCCTCATCCTGCGGCTCGATCAACTCGGCTAGCCCGCTCATCGCGCATTCATAACTCGTCGCTTAATCTCATTCCTTAAGCGGCGCTTATGGGCCGTTGCTGCGTTGTGGTGGCGATGAAGACGCTTTCGCATTCCGTTGTCGCCACGCTCGCCGTCGTCCTGACGCTGGCCGCGGGATCGTCCGCTCTAGCCGCCGCCAGGAAGAAGGCGGCGGCGCAGCCGGCGGACACCTCGCCCGTCGTGACGCCGGACACGACTTCCGTACCCGCAGGGACGGCGGCGCCCGCAGGATCGGTGCAGGTCGCGCCGTTCGGCTCAGCGCCAGCTGCCTCCCAGGCCTATTCCATTCCCGTAGGCGGTACAGGTCCGGCGCAGGCCGGCAGGGTGGTCGTCGCCCAGCCAGCCCGGGCGGCCCAGCCCCAGGCGCCCGCAGAGCCGCCCGTCGTGGCGCGCGCAGAGCAGTGCCTGATCGCCAACGCCGAGCTGGTCTCGCGCATGGAGCCGAGCCCCAAGCTCGCGGTCGATCTCCTGCTGACCGACGTCTGCGCCGCCGAGGTGGACTCAGCCTCCCTCTACGCCCGCAACGTGGAGGCGCTGGCGCGCTACAATCCGGTGTCCGAACGGGGCCGGGCTGGGCTGTCGATCGCCCGCGCCGATCCCGAGACCGGGCAGATCACCGCACCGCCGAACGTGGACGTCACCTCCGCAGTCGAGGCTGCGGACCGCGCCGCCCTCGTGATCTCGCCCCGCCTGCGCAAGTACGCCGCCGATCTCGTGCTCAACGAGAAGGCCCGCATGGCCGCCGGGAAGAAGGGTCGCTAGCCTTTCTGCACCGAATGGCCGGAAGCGGGTTTCCACGGCGCGAAAGGTGGCCTATCAGAACGCCGCATCGAAGCCGGGAAAAGCCAAGCCGATATGTCCATCCTGATCGACAAGCACACCAAGGTCATCTGCCAAGGCATCACCGGCGCACAAGGCACCTTCCATACCGAACAGGCCATCGCCTACGGGACCCTGATGGTCGGCGGGGTCACCCCCGGAAAAGGCGGCCAGACCCACATCGGCCTGCCCGTGTTCAACGGCGTCCATGAAGCGGTCGCCCGGACCGGCGCCACGGCGTCCGCCATCTACGTGCCGCCTCCGTTCGCCGCCGACTCGATCCTCGAAGCCATCGACGCCCAGGTCGAACTGATCATCTGCATTACCGAGGGCATCCCGGTGGAGGACATGATCAAGGTGCGCCGGGCGCTGGACGGCTCCAAGTCCCGCCTGATCGGGCCCAACTGCCCGGGCGTCTTGACCCCCAAACAATGCAAGATCGGCATCATGCCGGGCAACATCTTCTCCGAAGGCTCGGTCGGCGTGGTCTCGCGCTCCGGCACACTGACCTACGAAGCCGTGTTCCAGACCACCAACGCGGGCCTCGGCCAGACCACGGCGGTCGGCATCGGCGGCGACCCGGTGAAGGGCACCGAGTTCATCGACATCCTCGAGATGTTCCTGGCGGACGAAGCCACCAAGTCGATCATCATGATCGGCGAGATCGGCGGCTCGGCCGAAGAGGACGCGGCGGAGTTCATTAAGCATTCCAAGGTAAAGAAGCCCATGGCCGGGTTCATCGCCGGTCGTACGGCGCCTCCGGGCCGCCGGATGGGCCATGCTGGCGCCATTATTTCGGGCGGTAAGGGCGGCGCCGAGGACAAGATCGAGGCGATGGAGAGCGCGGGCATTCGCGTCTCGCCTTCGCCCGCGGCCTTGGGTGAAACCTTGCTTAAGGTGCTGCACGGCGCCTGAGGCGTACTATATAACTGAAACGGCGGCCTGCCGCGCCCGCGTCCCTTGACCTCGCGCCCGCACCGTCGGGGACAGATGGGTCATGGCGGACGACGCAAATCTTCGGGATATCTCGCGCACTCAGGTGATGAACGAGACATCGTTCCTGTACGGCGGCAACGCGGCCTTCGTAGAAAGCCTCTACGAGCGGTTCGCCGCAGACCCCAATTCGGTCGATCCGTCCTGGCGGGCCTATTTCCAGAGCCTGCACGAGGGCGCTGACGCGATCCGGCAGGACGCGGCAAAGCCCAGCTGGTCCCGCCCCCTCACCACGGCGCCCCGCACCGAATGGCTGTCGGCGCTGGACGGCCTGTGGCCCGCCATGGAGGCCAAGCTCTCCAAGGCCATCGCCGCCAAGGCGCCGGCCGCCTCCTCCGACGAGGTCCACGCCCAGACGGTGGATTCCATCCGCGCGATCATGATGATCCGCGCCTTCCGCATCCGCGGCCATCTTCAGGCCAACCTCGATCCCCTCGGCATAGAGCCCAAGGCCGACACCGCCGAGCTCGACCCCGCCAGCTATGGCTTCGCGACCAGCGACTACGACCGCCCGATCTTCCTCGACTATGTGCTCGGCCTTGAGACCTCCACGGTGCGCGAGATCCTCGCCATCGTGCGGCGCACCTACTGCGGCAATGTCGGCGTGCAGTACATGCACATCTCCAATCCGCAGGAGAAGGCGTGGATCCAGGAGCGGATCGAAGGCAAGGATAAGGAGATCGCTTTCACCAAGGAGGGCAAGATCGCCATCCTGAAGAAGCTGATCGAGGCCGAAGGGTTCGAGCGCTTCCTGCACAAGCGCTTCCCCGGCACCAAGCGGTTCGGCCTCGACGGCGCGGAATCCATGATCCCGGCCCTAGAGCAGATCATCAAGCGCGGCGGCTCGCTCGGCTGCGACGAGATCGCCATCGGCATGCCGCACCGCGGTCGCCTGAACGTGCTCGCCGCCGTTATGGGCAAGCCCTACAAGGTGATCTTCCACGAGTTCCAGGGTGGATCGAGCCTGCCGTCGGACATCGAGGGCTCTGGCGACGTGAAGTACCACCTCGGTTTCTCGTCCGAGCGCACCTTCGACGGCGCCAAGGTCCACCTGTCCCTGGCCGCCAATCCCTCCCATCTCGAGATCGTCAATCCGGTGGTGATCGGCAAGGCGCGCGCCAAGCAGACCTTCGACGTGCGCGAGCGCCCCGAGGACTGCTCCCGCGCCAAGGTGATGCCGCTCCTGATGCACGGCGACGCCGCCTTTGCCGGCCAGGGCGTGGTGGCCGAGTGCTTCGCCCTCTCGGAGCTGAAAGGCTACAAGACCGGCGGGACGATGCACCTGATCGTCAACAACCAGATCGGCTTCACCACCTCGCCCCGCAACTCCCGCTCCTCGCCCTATCCGTCCGACGTGGCGTTGATGGTTCAGGCGCCGATCCTCCACGCCAACGGGGACGATCCCGAGGCGGTGGTGTTCGCCACGAAAGTCGCCACCGAATATCGCCAGGAGTTCGGCAAGGACGTGGTGATCGACATGTTCTGCTATCGCCGCTTCGGGCACAACGAAGGCGACGATCCCACCATGACCCAGCCCTTGATGTACAAGATCATCAAGGACCATCCGTCGGTGCGCGAGCTCTATGGCAAGACCCTGATCGACCAGGGCATGGCCACCGAGGCCGAGGTCGAAGGCTGGGTGTCCGAATTCCAGACCTTCCTCGACGCCGAGTTCGAGGCCGGCAAGACCTACAAGGCCGACAAGGCCGACTGGATGGAAGGCAAGTGGTCCACCCTGGAGAAGCCCGGCAAGGAGTCCGTGCGCGGCGACACCGGCGTGCCGATGCAGAAGCTGAAGGACCTCGGCCACAGCATCACCGCCGTTCCCGAGCGGATCGACGTGCACAAGACCGTGGCGCGCCTGCTGGAGAGCCGTCGTCATGCGATCGACACCGGCGAAGGCCTCGATTGGGGCACGGCTGAGCACCTGGCCTTCGCCAGCCTGCTCGACGAGGGCTCGCCCATCCGGCTTTCGGGCCAGGACAGCGTGCGCGGCACCTTCACTCAACGCCACTCGGCCATCATCGACCAGACCACCGAGGAGCGCTACATCCCCCTGAACCACCTGCGTGACGGTCAGGCCTATTACGAGGTGATCGACTCGGCGCTTTCGGAAGAGGCGGTGCTCGGCTTCGAGTACGGCTATTCCACCGCCGATCCCTCGACCCTGGTCATGTGGGAAGCCCAGTTCGGCGACTTCGCCAACGGCGCCCAGGTGGTGGTGGACCAGTTCATCTCCTCGGCCGAACGCAAATGGCTGCGGATGAGCGGCCTCGTGATGATGCTGCCGCACGGCTATGAGGGACAGGGACCGGAGCACTCCTCCGCCCGGCTTGAGCGTTATCTGCAGCAGTGCGCCGAGGACAACCTCCAGGTGGCCAACTGCTCCACCCCTGCCAACTACTTCCACATCCTGCGCCGCCAGATCCACCGGCCGTTCCGCAAGCCCCTGATCCTGATGACGCCCAAGTCGCTCCTGCGGCACAAGAAGGCGGTCTCCAGCCTCGCCGATCTGGCGGAGGGCTCCACCTTCCACCGCATCCTGCACGACGACGGCCAGACCCACCCCGAACGCGCGGGCCTGACAGTGAAACCGGACGCTGAGATCAAGCGCGTCGTGCTCTGTTCGGGCAAGGTCTACTATGACCTCCTGGACGCCCGCGAGAAGGCAGGCCGCGACGACATCTACATCCTGCGGCTTGAGCAATTCTATCCCTGGCCCATGCAGTCCATGCGCAAGGAACTCGGCCGCTTCCCCAACGCCGACCTGATCTGGTGCCAGGAAGAGCCGAAGAACATGGGCGGCTGGACCTTCGTCGACCCCTGGATCGAGCTGACGCTGGAACGCTCTGAGAGCCAGATGAAGCGCGCCCGCTACGTGGGCCGCCCCGCCTCCGCCTCCACGGCGGCGGGCCTGATGACCCGTCACCAGAAAGAGCTACAGACCTTCCTTGCCGAGGCGCTGGCCTAAAGCCCGCGCCTTCCCGACCGCCCCGTCCGATCCTAAGAGACTGCTGAACACATGGCCGACATCCTGACCCCCGCCCTCGGCGAATCCGTGACCGAGGCGACGATCGCCAAGTGGTCGAAGAAGAGCGGCGAGGCGGTGAAGCGGGACGAACTCCTGGTGGAGCTGGAAACCGACAAGGTGTCGCTGGAAGTCGTGGCGCCGGAAGACGGCGTCCTGACCATCGAGGCCGAAGAGGGCGCGACCGTGGTGCCCGGCCAGAAGCTCGGCGCCGTCGGCGGCGCGGGCGCGGCGGCGGCGCCTGCCGCTCCGGCCCCGGCCAAGGCGGAAGCGCCCAAGCCTGCCCCTGAACCGGCGCCCGTCGCCGCGGCGCCTGCGCCGACGCCCGCCCCGGCTGACGCCGCGGCGGCCCTGCCGCTGTCCCCGTCGGTGCAGCGCATCGTCACCGAGAACAAGCTCGACCCCTCCACCATCCCCGGCACCGGCAAGGACGGCCGCATCACCAAGGGCGACGCCCTGGCTGCGCCTGCCGCCCCCGCACCCGCCGCAGCGCCCGCGCCGCAAGCCGCCGCACCTGCCGCCCCGCGTGCGGTGGGCGAGCGCGAGGAGCGGGTGAAGATGTCCCGCCTGCGCCAGACCATCGCCCGCCGCCTGAAGGAGGCGCAGAACTCCGCCGCCATGCTGACCACCTTCAACGAGGTGGACATGACGGCCGTGATGGCGCTCCGCAACCAGTACAAGGACGCCTTCGAGAAGCGCCACGGGGTGAAGCTCGGCTTCATGTCCTTCTTCGTGAAGGCCTGTATCGCCGCCCTGAAGGACGTGCCCGCCGTGAACGCCGAGATCGACGGCACCGATCTCGTCTATAAGAACCACTACGACATCGGCATCGCCGTCGGCACCGAGAAGGGCCTTGTGGTTCCCGTGGTGCGCGACGCCGACGCCCTCAGCCTCGCCGGCATCGAGAAGGCCATCGGCGGCCTCGGCAAGAAGGCCCGCGACGGCCAGCTCTCCATCGAGGACATGCAGGGCGGCACCTTCTCCATCACCAACGGCGGCATCTACGGCTCGCTCATGTCCACCCCGATCCTGAACGCGCCCCAGTCGGGCATCCTCGGCATGCACGCCATCAAGGAGCGTCCCATGGTGGTCGGCGGCGAGATCAAGATCCGCCCGATGATGTACCTGGCCCTCAGCTACGACCACCGCGTCGTCGACGGCAAGGAGGCGGTGACCTTCCTCGTCGCCGTGAAGGACCACGTGGAAGACCCGCAACGGCTGATCCTCGACCTCTGAAGCTTGCATTCGGAGGCTTTTAGGAGCATCTGAATACAGTCTGAAGTTGTGGAGCGATCCCTTGTCTGGTTTCGGCGAGAAGCCACGGGCCTTCGAGGCGAATCCGGTAAGCGCGGGCGTGTTCGCCCGTGGCGGACGTGGGCCCGTGCGGCAAGGCGGTCCTGAACTCTGGGCCGCCATCGACGTGATCAAGGTCGATGGTCCGATGGACTATATTCAACAGCCGGTGATCGAGGAGATGGCTTTCGATCTGTGATCCTGAGCCTGGACACCAATGTCCTGATCGACATCGTCAACGACCGAAAAGGGGTACGGGCTCGCTATGACGAGGCCGTCCTGCGTGGAGACAAGATCGTCACATCTTCGGTCGCGGCGCATGAATTCTACTTTGGCGGCCTGATAAGCCGCAGGCCCGAGCATCACCTCGCCCGAGCCCGCACGCTGCTTGCGGACATGCAGGTCGTGGATTGGTCGTTCGACGATGGCGTATCGACCGCCGGGCTCCGGCGCTCCCTGCGCGAAACAGGCACGCCCATCGGCGGCTATGACGTGATGATCGCCGGTCAGGCTATGGCCAGAGGCTGATGATGGTGACCTCCAACGTGAGGGAGTTCGGTCGTGCGCCAACGCTCAAGATCGTGGATTGGCGTAGCTCGCCCACGGTTTGAGCCCCGTTTAACCGCAGCTCGCGCATTCCGCCTGTCGGTTGAATGGAGTTGCTGGGCGCAAGGCCGCCTCTAGCGTTCCTTGCGAAGCGCCATCCGCCCAAGGAGACCGCTCGGGGAAGCTTCTCATGGTCGTCGTCCGCTGGGTCCTGGCGCTGTTGACCATCGGATACGCCCTGTTCAACGCCATCGCGCCGGCCTCCACCGCCGTCTTTAAGGCACAGGCCGACTGGCCGGAGGGCTGGGCGTCGGCGCAGGCGGCCTTGTCGTTCCAGAACTTCAGCATCGGCGGGGCGGGGTCCAGCAAGTTCCAGCTCCTGATGCAGGCCACCAACTGGCTGCAGGTGGGGCTGTGGCTGCTGGCGGACCTGCTCTACCTGATCTCGGCGATCTGGCTGATGGGATCGCGTCCGAGGAGCGCCGCGCCGGTCTTCTTCGCGGCGCTGGTGCTGGATGTGGCGACTTGGCTGACCTTCCGAAGCATGCCGGTCTACCAGATGACCGTCTCGCCCATCGAGCAGGAGCTCGACCTGATCATCTACGGGGTGGTGGCGATCCTCGGGGGCCTTGTCTGGCTGACCGGCCTCGGCAAGCGGCGCCGACCCGTCCGCCACGCACTGGTGCTCGAATAACGTCGATTACCCGACAGGTTTCACGCCGCGGTGATTGATTTCCCGCGGGTCATGACTAGGTTCCGCACACTGTTTGAGGAGCCGGACCATGCCGCAATATGACGTCATTATCATCGGGGGCGGTCCGGGCGGTTACAATGCAGCGATCCGCGCCGGCCAGCTCGGCCTGAAGGTCGCCTGCGTCGAGAAGCGCAAGACGCTGGGCGGCACCTGCCTGAATGTCGGCTGCATCCCCTCAAAAGCGTTGCTCAACGCCTCGCACATGTACGATGAGGCCCGGAACGGCTTCGCTGAGCTGGGCATCAAGGTCGATCCGCAGCTGGACCTGCCGCAGATGCTGAAGCAGAAGGACGAGAGCGTCGTCGCCCTGACCAAGGGCGTGGAGTTCCTGTTCAAGAAGAACAAGGTGGACTGGATCAAGGGCGCGGGCTCGATCTCGGCCCCCGGCAAGGTGCTGGTGAAGGCCGAGGACGGGTCGGAGACCACCTTCGAGACCACCAACATCGTCATCGCCACGGGCTCCGAGCCCTCGCCCCTGCCGGGCGTGACCGTCGACCAGAAGCGCATCGTCGACTCCACCGGCGCCCTCACCCTGTCGCCCGTGCCCAAGAAGCTCGTGGTGATCGGCGCGGGCATCATCGGGCTCGAGCTCGGCTCGGTCTGGCGCCGCCTCGGCGCGGAGGTCGAGGTGATCGAGTTCCTGGACCGCACCATCCCCGGCGCCGACGGCGAGATCGCCACCGCCTTCCAGCGCTCCCTGACCAAGCAGGGGATCAAGTTCCGCCTCTCCACCAAGGTGACCGGCGCCAAGATCGCCAAGGACGGCGTGGTGCTGACCGTCGAGCCGGTGGCCGGCGGCGCGGCGGAGGCGGTGACGGCCGACGTGGTTCTGGTGGCGGTGGGCCGCCGCCCCTTCACCCAGAACCTCGGCCTCGAAGGGGTCGGCGTCTCGATGGACAAGCGCGGCTTCATCGACACCGATCACTACAAGACCAATGTGGCGGGCGTCTGGGCCATCGGCGACGTCACCCACGGCCCGATGCTGGCGCACAAGGCCGAGGATGAAGCGGTGGCCTGCATCGAGCTGATCGCAGGCAAGGCCGGCCATATGAACTACGACGTCATTCCGGGCGTGATCTACACTCACCCGGAAGTGGCCTGGGTCGGCAAGACCGAGGAGGAGCTTAAGGCGTCGGGCGTGCAGTACAAGGTGGGCAAGTTCCCCTTCAGCGCCAACGCCCGCGCCAAGGTGAACCACGAGAAGGAGGGCTTCGTGAAGGTGCTCGCCGACGCGACCACCGACCGCATCCTCGGCGTGCACATGATGGGCCCGGAAGTGGGCGACATGATCTCCGAATACTGTGTCGCCATGGAGTTCGGCGGCGCGTCGGAAGACGTGGCCCGCACCTGCCACCCCCACCCCACCCGCGCCGAAGCCCTGCGCCAGGCCGCCATGGGCGTGGAAGGCTGGACCATGCAGGCTTAGGCCTGCGCAGCGATCACGTCGGCGGAGGAGTCTCGGCTCCTTTCCCGGCGGATCTGACCGTCAGCACGAGCGCGCCGAGCGCCAGGGCCGCGCTGATGAAGAAGGGCGCGCCGGTCACCCGCCACAGCGCGCCCGGCGAGGTCACATAGGCGAAGGACCCGCTGAAGATCACCGGGCCGATCAGGCCGGAGAGCCCCTGAAGCGAGCCCATGGCGCCCTGGAACTCGCCCTGCCGGTCGGGGTTGATGCGGCGCGACATCGAGGCGTTGAAGGCCGGCGTGCCGATCCCGCCGAGCCCCATCACCACATGGCCGACCAGGAAGACGGCAGAGGTGCTGGCGAGGGCGAACACCAGCTGCGACATCAGGAACAGGCCGACACCGACTAACATCGCCCACCGCTCGCCCATCCAGCGCACCGCCGGCTCCACGGCGAAGAACTGCATCACCCCGCCCAGCAAGCCGATGAAGGCGAAGGAGAGCCCGACGTCCATCGTGGTCCAGCCGTAGCGATAGGACGAATAGAGCGCCCACACCGACCAGAACTGGTTGGCGAACATCAGCAGGAAGGTGGCGACGGCGAGCAGCGCCAGGGTGGGATCGAGGCGCAGGAAGGCCACGGCGCCGAAGGGATTGGCGGCCTTCAGGGTCAGGGGTCGCCGCTGCGCTTGGGACAGGGACTCCGGCAGCCCGATGAGACCATACGCGGTGTTCAGGAGCGCGAAAGTCGCTCCGGCGGCGAAGGGCAGCCAGAGGGCGACCTGTCCGAGAAGGCCGCCCAGCGCCGGACCGACGATGATCCCGGTGCTGAAGACCGCAAGATAGCGGCCGAAGGCGCGGGTTCGATCCTCGGGCGGCGTGACGTCGGCGATGTAGGCCATCGCCATGGGTCCGATGGCGGCGGAGACGGCGTGGACGATGCGGGTGGCGATCATCACCGCGGGGCTGGGTCGGAACACCATCCAGACCATGGCGAGCAGGTCTACGCCGAGCCCCAGCGAGGCGGTGAGGATGACGGGCCGCCGTCCGTAGTGGTCGGACAGGGCCCCGAGGATCGGCGCGGCGAACAGCTGCACGCCGAAGAAGAGCGTGGTCAGGCCGCCGACGATCGCAGCGGCCATGGCGACGTCGCCATGGGTGAACTTCTGAATCAGCCGCGGGTAGACGGGCAGCGTCACGCCCCACGACAGGACGTCGATCCAGACCGTCACAAGGATGTACAGGAGGCCGGGGGTGCGCGCCGAACGCGCAGACGGTTTGAGGAAAGAGGAGGGCATCGGTCGTCCAGACAATCGGATGAAGCCGGGCGCTCAGGCCGCAAGACTTCCAGGAGGCCCATGGCGTTCGCCGGGGCCGGCTTGTCAGATGAAGACGATCTCAATCACGGGCGTCAGCCCTCCGTTTCGAGGCCATTGGTATGGGCGCGCTTGAAGGCAGTCAAGCTTGGGAAAAGGCTGACCTTCGCCCACCAGCTTACGCGCGCGGGTGGGCCTTGGCGTAGGCGGCCATCAGGCCGGCGGCGTCCACAGCGGTGTATTTCTGGGTGGTGGAGAGGGAGGCGTGGCCGAGAAGCTCCTGGATCGACCGCAGGTCCGCGCCGGCGCCCAAGAGGTGGGTGGCGAAGGAATGGCGCAGGGCGTGGGGCGTCGCCCGGTCGGGCAGGCCGAGCGCTCCGCGGAGCTTGGCCATGGTCGCCTGCATATGCCGGGGGCTGAGGGCGCCGCCGCGCTTGGCCCTGAACAGCGGCAGGTCAGGGGACAGGGCGAACGGCGCCTGGCGCAGATAGACGTCCACCGCCTCGCGCACGGCGGGGAGCACCGGCGCGATCCGGGTCTTTCCGCCCTTGCCGGTGATCCGGAGGGTCTCGCCCAGCGGCGCATCGGCGCGGACCAGCGACAGGGCTTCGGAGATGCGCAGGCCGCAGCCGTAGAGAAGGGTGAGCACCGCCGCATCCCGCGCCGCCTCCCAGGGCTCCAGCGCCACATCCCCGGCGGCTTCGCGGAGAAGCCCCCGCGCCTGATCCTCTGTGACGGGGCGAGGAACGGTCGCCTTGATCTTCGGGCCGCGCACAAGGACGACGGCGTCGTTTGAGACGCCCATCCGCCGGTCCAGCCACTGGTGGAAGGACCGGACGGCGGAGAGATTCTGGCTGAGGGAGCGCGGGGCGAGGCCTCCGTCGCCTCTGCCCTCCCGCCGGGCGGCCAGGAAGGCGCGCAGATCGGCGGCGGATACGGCGCGAAGGCTGTCGAGGGTGACGGCTTCCCCCTGATGGCGGCGGAGGAAGGCTAGGTAGGCGGCGACCCCGTAGCGATAGGACTCTAAGGTGCGGGGAGAGGCGCGGCGTTCCTGCGCGAGATAGCCGAGCCATGCCTCCAGAGCCGCCGAGCCCGTAGCGGTGTGCGGCGCGGTGTCTACGTCACGGGCGGCCATCGCTCTGCGGTCCTTTCGACGACCCTTGCGAGGAAGGCGACCAGCTCGGCGCCCATGTCCGGGGTGAAGCCGTCGGGGTCGGTGGAGGCGAAGGCCAGCACCGAGGGGCGCCCGTCGGCCCAGATCGCCATCCGCACCAGCGCCATGGACCCGACCTCGGACGTGGCCTCACCGAACATCTCCTCGGCGGCGAAGGGCGGGCCGAGACGGGCTAGGCCCTGCGGCCCCAGCACGCCGTCGATGAAGCCCTGGGGCAGGGCGCGCCATCCGGCGGGCACGGCTGAAGGCGTCTCGGCGGCGATGACTCCGGCCAGAAGGCCGAACCGCTCGGTGGCCGCCGCGTTTACCCGGCGAGCCAGGTCGGCGTTGTTGCGCGCTTCCAGAAGGTCGATGATCACCGCGTGGGTCTCGGCCTGGGCGGCGAAGTTGGCGCGGGCGATCTGCTCGATCTCCTGGCGGGCGGTGGATTCGCGGTTGCGCGCCGCTTCCAGCCTTGCAAGGGCGGCGGGACCGAAGTCCACCACATTGGCGGCGATAGGGCGCAGGCCGAGCGCGCGCATCAGGCCCTCGTCCCCGCGAATCAGCTCGGGCTTGGCGATCAGCAGGTCGCGCACGCGGCCGAGCCCTACCGGGATCTTCTCGGGCGCCGCTTCGGCCTGGAGGCCCGCCGCCATCTCGCTTTCCGTCGCGCCGCTCACGAGAACCCCCAGAGACTCAAATCACTAAACATGGTCGAGCATGTAGCGTCCCAGCGGTTCAGAAATGTTTCAAGCCTTTTATCGGTTAAGCTTCCTCGATAAGGCGCGCGATTGCCTCCATGCGCGGAACGTGAACAAAACGGGCGCATGCTGGTCGCCTCCGTCCTCCTGCCCATGCCCCTGCCGGAGGCGTTTGACTACGCCGTGCCGGACGGGGTGGCGCTGGCGGTCGGCGACCAGGTGGCGACGCCGCTCGGCCCGCGCATCCTGCGGGGGGTGGTGACCGCCCTGCACGAGCGGGAGGGGGTGAACCGGCCGCTGAAGATGCTGGCCGGAAAGCTCGAGGAGGCGCCGCTGCCCCCCGGCGCCCTGGCCTTCATCGAGTGGGCGGCCCGCTACGCCTGCCAGCCGCCGGGGGACGCCCTGGCCATGACCCTGCGCGGCCTGCGCTCGCCGCCGCCCAAGCCCGAGCGGAGGCTGGCCGCCAGCGGAACCGTCCCGGCGCGCGCCACGCCGGCCCGCACGCGCGTGCTGGAGGCGCTGGCGGGCGAGGGCGTGTCTCTGCGTCCCGGCGAACTCGCCGCAGCGGCAGGGGTCTCGTCGGGCGTGGTGAAGGGTCTCCTGGACGAAGGCGTGCTTCGGGCCGTCGAGGTCCCGCCGCCCCTGCCGTTCGGCGATCCTGATCCGTCCCTCCCCGGCGCGGCGCTGAACGCCAGCCAGGCTGCCGCGACGGAGGTGCTGAAGGGCCTGCTGGCCGACGGAGGCTTCCAGGCCGCTTTGCTGGACGGGGTGACCGGGTCGGGCAAGACCGAAGTCTATCTGGAGGCTGTCTCCGCCATCCTTGCCGACGATCCCGAGGCGCAGGTGCTGGTGCTCCTGCCCGAGATCGCGCTCACCCAGGCCGTGCTGGCGCGGTTCGAGACCCGCTTCGGCGCGCGGCCTGCCGAATGGCACTCCGCCGTGCCCCAGCCGCTGCGCCGCCAGGTGTGGGATGCGGTGGCGGACGGAACATGCCGCATCGTCGTCGGCGCCCGGTCTGCGCTGTTCCTCCCTTACAGGAAACTGCGCCTGATCGTGGTGGACGAGGAGCACGACGGGTCGTTCAAGCAGGAGGACGGCTTCGTCTATCACGCCCGCGATCTGGCGGTGGCGCGGGCCAAGATCGAGGGGGCGGTGGTGGTGCTGGCGTCGGCCACGCCCTCTTTGGAGAGCCTCTACAACGCCGAGGCCGGGCGCTATCTCTGGCTGAAGCTGTCGGAGCGGCACGGGCGCGCGGTGCTGCCGCAGATCAGGCTGATCGACCTGAAGGAGACGCCGCCGGAGACCGGGCGCTGGCTGTCGCCGCCGCTGGTCGCGGCCATGGCGGAGACCTATGCACGGGGGGAGCAGTCGCTCCTCTTCCTCAACCGGCGAGGCTATGCGCCGCTGGTGCTCTGCAAGGCGTGTGGCGAGCGCATGACGGCGCCGGACACCCAGAGCTGGCTGGTGGAGCACCGCTATTCCGGGCGCCTAGTCTGCCATCTCACCGGCTGGTCGATGCCCAAACCCGAGCTTTGCCCCCACTGCGGCGCAAAGGAGAGCCTGGTCTCCATCGGCCCCGGCGTGGAGCGGTTGGAGGAAGAGGCGCAGCTGCTGTTTCCCGAGGCGCGCATCGCCGTCTTCTCGTCCGACACCACGCCCAACGCCGAGGCTGCGCGGGCGCTGGTGGGAGAGATGGAGGCAGGCGGGATCGACATCCTCGTCGCCACCCAGGCCGCCGCCAAAGGGCACAATTTCCCCAATCTAACCCTCGTCGGGGTGGTGGACGCCGACCTCGGGCTTCGCGGCGGAGACCTCCGCGCCGCCGAGCGCACCTTCCAGCTTCTGGCGCAGGCGACGGGGCGGGCGGGACGGGCCGACCGGCCGGGGCGCGCGCTGATCCAGACCTACACGCCCGAGCACGGGGTGATGCAGGCGCTGCAGGCCCAGGACCGCGACGCCTTCCTGGCCGCCGAGGGGGAGATGCGCGAGCTCTCCGGCCTGCCGCCCTATGGCCGCCTCGCCGCCGTGATCCTGTCGAGCCCGGACGGAGGTAAGCTGAACGACTATGCGCGGGCGCTGGCGGCGGCGATCCCCAACGCCGAGGGGCTGGAGGTCTATGGGCCGGTGGACGCACCCCTGGCCCTGATCCGGGGCGTGCGGCGCAAGCGCTTCCTCGTGCGGGCGGACCGTTCGGTGGACCTTCAGGCCTTCATGACCACATGGCGGGCGCGGGCGAGACCGCCGAGCGCCGTGCGGATGTCGATCGACATCGACCCCTACAGTTTTCTCTAGACGCGCCGTCAGCTCTCGCCGAGGGCCGCCACGCTGGTCGGCGGGGTCGCCATGTCCTCCGAAAGGGTCTCGGCCACGGTGGGGCCGCGCCCGCGCAGCTGCGCCGCGGGGATAAAGAGGGTGGTGATGAAGCCGATCACCAGCACGCCCAACCCGGACAGGAAGACGTGCTGCATGGCGATGGTGATGATGGCCTGCGACGCCTGATCCATGGCCGAGGCCACATGCCTGCCCGCGCTCATCGCCGCCGCCCGGCCGACGGCGAGCTTCTCCAGATCGCTGAGGGTCAGAATCTTCGCGCCGCCGCCTCCGCCCACCGTGCGGGCCGCCGAGGCGAGATTGTTGGTCAGGAGGGTGCCGAAGATCGCCACCCCCATGGTCTGGCCCACCTGACGGAAGAACTGCGAGGTCGAGGTGGCGACGCCGATCTCCCGCGGCGAGACGGCGTTCTGCACCGCCAGGCCATAGAGGCTTTGGGTCGGGCCGAGGCCGATGCCGAACACCAGCACCCGCCAGGCGATGTCCCAGAGGCTCGCGCCCCGCGGCGCGATCACCAGGAGCCCGATCCCGATCGCCATGATGACGAGGCCCGACACCATGATGGCCTTGAACCGCCCGGTCTTGTTCACGAGTAGCCCCGAGACGGTGGAGGACAGGATCAGCCCCAGCATCAGGGGCAGCATGGCGATGCCGGACGCCGTGGGCGCGGCGCCGAGACCCAGCTGCATGTAGAGCGGCAGGAAGGTCGTCACCCCCATGAAGGCCACGAAGACGATGAACGCCGAAAGATTGGCCAGAGTAAAGGTGAGATTCTTGAACAGGCGCAGGGACAGGATCGGGTGTCTGGCCCGCGACTCCACGACGATGAAGGCGATCAGCCCGACCACCGACAGGACCAGCAGGCCGACGATGCGCGGCGAGCCCCAGGCGAAGTCCCGCCCCGCCCAGCTGAGGGCCAGGAGCAGCGGCACGAAGGTGATGACGATCAGGGCGGCGCCGAGCCAGTCGATGGTTCCGGGGATGCGGTGGGTGAGCGGCGGCATCTTCACCACGATCATGAAGAGGGCCAGCACCGACCACGGCAGGTTGATGTAGAAGATCCAGCGCCAGCCCTGCACCGCGATCTCGCCGATGTGGATGGTGCCGATCTGGGTGAAGAATCCGCCGATCACCGGGCCGAGGATCGAGGCGAGGCCGAACACCGAGCCGAACAGGCCGCCGAACCGGCCCCGCTCCCGGGGCGAGAACATGTCGGCGATGATGGAGAAGGCGGAGATGAACAGGGCGCCGCCGCCGAGCCCCTGGATGGCCCGGAACACGATCAGCTGCACCATGCCGCCGCCGAGAAGGGGGATCGGGCCGAACTCTCCCGCCATGCCGCACAGCACCGATCCGAGGGTGAAGATCGTCACGCCCGCGATCAGCACCGACTTGCGGCCATAGAGATCCGACAGCTTGCCGTAGATCGGCACCATGACGGTGGA
>Ga0302314_10005070_pt1 | contig 24076 bp, 23 predicted proteins | sample III_Palsa_N2_3_FD_200533 | JGI IMG/M metagenome (GOLD analysis project Ga0302314, IMG submission 200533) | Peat permafrost microbial communities from Stordalen Mire near Abisko, Sweden - III_Palsa_N2_3 | ecosystem: Environmental > Terrestrial > Soil > Palsa > Peat permafrost | place: Sweden... | reverse complement strand
GCGGCGAATACCGCGTCGAGGCGCGCGGTGCGCAAAGCGGCTTCCTGCCGGGCTTCGATCTCAATCATGGCGATCTGCCTGCCTGCCCGCTCGAGTCTCGTTTCAAAAAATATTCTACCCAGAGGTTGACAATCCGTCAAGTCGACGGTTTATTCAACCGGCAGGTTGAACCGGCTTGATCATGAGGGAGAGCGCGATGCTGAATGGACCCATTGCCGCTGCGGCCGCAGCGGTCGCACTTCTGTCAGCTGCCGTCACCCCGGCGCGGGCCGAGCCGGTCAGAAACGTCGTCCTCGTCCACGGGGCCTTCGCCGATGGCTCCGGATGGCAGCGCGTTGCCGACATTCTTGGCAAGGACGGCTATGCGGTCAGCATCGTCCAGGAACCGGGAACTTCGTTGGCGGATGACGTCGCAGCCACCAACCGCATCCTCGACCGCCAACCCGGTCCGGCCGTGCTCGTCGGCCACAGCTATGGCGGCGCTGTCATCACCGAGGCCGGCAACAACGCGCATGTCGCGAGCCTGGTCTATGTCGCCGCCTTTGCACCGGATGAGGGCGAGAAACTAGGCCCGCTCCTGGGCAGCATCCCTCCCGCGGCGAACAGCATCGCGCCAACCGCGGACGGCTATCTGCTGGTCGATCAGGCGAAGTTTCCGGCGGATTTCGCGGCCGACCTGCCGGCCGCGGAGGCGCAATTCATGGCGATCTCTCAGATGCCGATCAACGGTAGCATCCTGGGTACACTGATCACCGCGCCAGCCTGGAAGACGAAGCCCAGCTACGGCATCGTCGCGACGCAGGACCGGATGATAAACCCGGACCTCGAGCGCTCAATGTACAAACGGGCCGGCGCCAAAGTGACGGAAATCAAGGGCAGCCACGCGGTGTTCATCTCCCAGCCGAATGACGTGGCGCGCCTGATCGAACGGGCAGCACAGGCGTCGGCCCAGTAACCCTTCCATCCAACACGGTTGATAAGGAGTCCCCATGTCCGTGACCGTTCTCTACCAGACCGCCGCCCGCGCCACCGGCGGCCGCGACGGCCGCTCCGCCACCCTGGACGGCACTTTTGAAGTGGGCCTGACGACGCCGAAGGAACTGGGCGGCCCCGGCGGCGACGGCGCCAATCCCGAAAAACTGTTCGCCGCCGGCTATGCGGCCTGCTTCCTCGGCGCCATGAAGTTCGTCGCCTCGCAAGGCGGCCCGAAGGTGCCAAGCGACGCGGCGGTGACCGCGACTGTCGGCATTGGACCGAGGGCGGAAGGGGGCTTCGGCCTGACCATCGCACTGTCGATCGCCGTGCCGGGCGTCCCGCGGGGCGAGGCCGAGGCGCTGGTCGCCAAGGCCCATCAGGTGTGCCCCTATTCGAACGCGACCCGCAACAACATCGACGTGAAACTCACCGTCGAATAGGGCTCGTCCCCAGAAGCCCCGTTGGCCTTGAGATCTCAAGGAGGCAGGCCGCGGTTGCTTGGCACGCAGCGTACACCAACGGGGTGAAGGGTGATTGCACAGGGGGGCTTCCGTTCCAGTACGAAGCGGAATCGACGGCCAGCGGGATGACGGCACTTGGCGGTTTGATTAAGCACAAGCCAAAACCGTGGGATGGCGCCGTCATGAGTCGCCAAGATCAGAATCGCACTGCCCGCAACGGCAGAAATGGGTCACGTCCTGCCGAAACACCTGCACGCCGGCGGCGCCCGCTTTCCCCGATCCGTGTCAGAAAGCTGCCACTCCGCTCCCGGCCAAAGCCGGACCCAGCGCCAACGTCTCGGAACGCCCCCGCCGGATTCGGCGTCATTTTCGCTTGCCCGGAGAACGTCATTCATACTAACAAGACGCCGTGCCCGTTCCCCCAACCCCCACCCCGGCCGAGACCTTCGCCTCCATTCTCTGGTGTCTCACCCAGGCCGTGGTGACGCGGACCGCCTTCGGGCTCTCCCAGCCGCTGATCGCGCTGATCGTCACCCGCATCCGCGACGCCAAGCAGGCCTTTGCCCGGCTCGCCGCCCGCATCGACGCCGGCACCTATGCCCCGCGCCGCCGCTCCGCCACCCCGCCACGCCCGCCCGCCGTCCGAAAACCCCGGCCGCCGCCCAACCCGCTGGCCAGAAAATTCGGCTGGCTGCTGCCGCTGGTGCCGGCGGCGGTGGCGTCTCGCGGGCACCTCGAAAACCTGCTCCGGGACCCGGAGATGGCGGCACTGCTGGCCGCTGCACCGGTATCGCTCCGCCGTCCCATCCGGTCGCTCTGCTGGATGCTGCGGGTCAGCCCGCCGGCGATCCTGCCCAGGCCGCCGGCAAAACCCCGGCCGCCGCGCGAGAAAAAGCCCCGGCCCAGGCGCGAGAAGTTGCCGCCGCCGTATCCGCCCACGCCGCCAGAGGCGCCGGCATGGATGCAGAACTGGCCGCGCTCCCGAACCCGCTGGACGCCGACCCGCATCCGCGGCTCCCCGCATCGGGCCTGAGCGGGGCGCTGGCCTTCGCACGTCCTTATTGTTCCGTTATAGGAACAAAGTCAATATGCCACGCCCGCTCAGCCGAATGCGTGGCCGTAATGGATGAAGCCGGTCTTCGTCGCGATGCGGTTGTACAGCGCCTGCGCGGTCGTGTTGGTTTCGTGCGTCAGCCAGTAGACGCGCGAACAGCCGGCCGCCTGCGCCGCCGCGTAGACGTGCTCGATCAGCCGCCCGCCGCCGCCGCCGCCGCGCCTCTCGGGCGCCACGAACAGGTCGTTGAGGTAGCAGATGTCCTCCACCATCCAGGTGGAGCGGTGCATCAGCCAGTGGGCCACGCCGATCGCCTCGCCGCCGGCCCAGGCGAGGGCGCCGTGCACCGGCTCCGCCGGGTCGAGCATGCGCGCCCACAGCGTCCGCGTGGCCGCCTCGGGCAGGTCGACCTTGTAGAACACCTGATAGGCCCGCCAGAGCGGCAGCCACGCGGCATGATCGGCTTCGGTCACGTCGCGGATCGCGATCTCGGTCATGGCGGCGCCCCCATCGAGACGGCCAGTGTGGGCGGATTTTTCAGCGTCTGGAAGATCACGCAGTAGCGTTCGGTGGTGGCGATCAGCCGCTCCAGCTTCTCCGGCGCGGCGTCGCTCTCCAGTTCGAAGCGCAGGGCAATGTCGGTCAGCCCGATCGGCGCCGTCTTGTCGACGCCGAGCGTGCCGCGCGCGTCCCAGCTGCCCTCGGCGACCACGCGGCCGCTGCGCAGCGTGATCCCCATCGCCGTCGCCACCGCCCGCAGCGTCACGCCGGCACAGGCGACCAGCGCCTCCAGCAGCATGTCCGCCGAGCAGGCCATCTCACCGGTGCCGCCGGCAGCCGGATGCAGCCCCGCCGTGGTGGTGCCATGCCAGACCGGCACCGCGCAGGCGATGTCGGTCAGGTCCAGCGTCGCCTCGGCGCGGGCGGCGACGCGCGCGCTCGCGGGCGCCTCGCGATAGCGGCTCTTCAGCGGCGCCTGCAGCGCGCGCAAGGTGTCGGCGTCCATGCTGTTGCTCCTGCTGGCGCGGGCTACTCGGCGCCCGGCGTCTCATCGACCGACGGCGAATACTGCCGCGCCGTGTCGCTGACCAGACGCAACGGCGGGATCGCCACCTTGCCGTTGCCGATGGCGGCGGTGAAGACGAGCGTGCAGGACGCCAACGTCTTGGGGTCGGTGTCGAACCGGACATAGATCCGCGTGTAGGCCACCTGCAACGCCGCCCGCGCCGTCGCCGTGGGCTGCGAGGATGTCGCCGCCGCCACCGGCTGCGAGCGCATGCCGTCCGCATCCGTGTGCACGGCGACCGAGACGGCGGAAGGCGGCGTGCCGGGCGGGCCGCACGGGGCGCGGGGCACGATGCGCGCGGGCGTCACCGGCAGCCGCGCACTGCCGGTGTAGATACGCACGACGACATACGGCGCCTTCGCCGGCGGCTGCTCCGGCACGTGCTGCATCAGCGTCGGGCCGACCGTGTCGGTGCCGGCATAGCGCGGCACCCGCACCTCGATGCGGAACTTCACCCGGCTCTTCTTCACCGGATAGACGCCGTCATAGCCGGCCGCGGGATCGGTATAGGTATCGGTCAGCACGGCCTGGAACGTCTGCCAGCCATCGCCGGGCACCGGCTGCAGGCTGGTTTGCGGCACCGGCCCCGGCGGTGGCGCGGGGTGCGCGCACCCGGCCAGCATCACAGCCGCGCCCAGCACCCAGGCATGCACATGCCGTCCCGACGTCCCGGCCACAGAAGACCCCTCCACCGCGCCTCGTCTTGTTTGCGCCAGCGTATCGTCGCTGATCGGTCGCCGCGCCGCGCCGTGTCAACCGGCGATCGCGAACGGGTCCTCGGGGTAGCGCACGCCGGTCAGGGCAAGCCCCTGCGGCGGCGCGGTCGGCCCGGCCGCGGAGCGGTCGCGAGCGGCGAGCGCTGCGGCCACGGCGTCCTCCGGCCAGCGCCCCTCGCCGACCAGTTTGAGCGTGCCGACCATGTTGCGCACCTGGTGGTGCAGGAAGCTGCGCGCCTCGGCGACGATCTCGATCATCTCGCCAAGCCGCGCCACGTCCAGCCGGTCGAGCGTGCGCAACGGGCTCTTGGCCTGGCACGCGGCGGCGCGAAAGGAGGTAAAATCGTGCCGCCCGAGCAGGGACTGCGCCGCGCGATGCATCGCCGCGGCGTCCAACGGCTGATCGACATGCCAGACCCGATTGAGCAGCAGCGCCGGGCGGGCGCGGCGGTTCATGATGCGGTAGCGATAGGCGCGGCCGATGGCGGAAAACCGGGGATTCCAGCCATCCGGCGCGAATGCCGCGCGCAGCACCACCACCCGGTGCGGCTTCATGTGGAAGTTCAACGCGTCGCGCACCTTCTCCGGGCGCCAGTCGCCGGGCAGTTCGAGCATCGCCACCTGCGCCTCGGCATGCACCCCGGCGTCGGTACGCCCGGCAATCGTGCTCGGCACGGGCGCGCCGCCGGCCAGTTTGGCGGCCGCGCCCTCCAGCACGTCCTGCACCGCGAGCCGCCCGCCCGACTGGTGCTGCCAGCCGACATAGTTGCTGCCGTCGTATTCGAGCAGCAGCGCCAGCCGCGTCGTCACGCCCGGGTCAACCCCCAAAACCGCGAAATCGCCTCGGTGGCGGCGACCGGCGCCGGCAGCACGAACGGGTCGGCGCCGGGCAGCCGCGCCGGGAAGGCGTGGCCGAAGCCGGTCAGCCGCCATTGCTCCACCGCCTGCCCCCAGGCGCGCCGCCGCACGCCGGGTGCGACCTCCTGCTCCTGATCGGGTTCGACCGGCAGGCCGAGCAGCGCGGTCCACTGCGCCACCAGCGCGTCGGAATTGTCGGGTGCCACCGCGTGGTCCGCGCTGCCATGCCAGACCGAAAGCCGCGGCCAGCGCGGCCAACTGATACCGCCGGCCCGGGCCGGTGCGGCCAGCTCCGCCAGCGCCGCGCGCGGCTCCGGCCCGGCGCGTTGCATCCGCGCCAGCGCCGAGGACACGTCGGTCGCTACCCCGACCGGCAGCCCGGCCACCACGGCGCCGGCGGCGAACACGTCCGGATAGGCTGCCAGCAGCGCCGCCGCCATCGCCCCGCCGGCAGAGAGGCCGGCCACGAACACCCGCTCCGGCTCGCCCTGGAACTGGCGCAGGGCCTCGGCCACCATCTGCCGGATCGACGCCGCCTCGCCGCCGCCGCGCCGGATATCGGCCGGCTCGAACCAATTGAAGCAGCGGCCGCGATTGTTCTCCGCCCGCTGTTCCGGCAGCAGCAACGGTGCGCCAATCCGGTCGGCCAGCCCCATGAAGCCGGAGGCGAGCGCGAAACCGCCGGCATCCTGGCCGCAGCCGTGCAGCAGCACGAGCAGCGGCGCACCGGGGCGCGGCGGCACGGCCGGCACATACAGCGACATGCCAAGCGCGCCGGGATTGGCCCCGAACGCCGCCACCTCGCGCATGCTGCCGGCCGGGCGCGCGAGCCCATCCGAAAGCTGCGGCAGCGGCGAGAGAAACTCGGAAACCTCGCGCAATGCATGTTCGAACGCGCGCACCGGGCCGCGGGCGGGGTCGAGCAGCCGGCGCGAGAGGCGCGTCAGGCGGGCCGGGAAGCCGTCGTCCATCATCGTTCCTTTTCGCCGGCCCCTCCCCACGGCGCGGACAGCCGGGAGATGGGCCGAGCATAGGCCACGCACCAGCCCCCGCCCAGCCGTGCCGGGGGCGGACAGGAGGCATCGGCAGAGCGCCCGAGACATTTATGCTGCACTGCGGCAAAATGCCCGAAACCGCGTGGTTGCCTGATGCGCTGCTTCGTCGCCCGCCCTGCCCTGGCATTGCTCGCCGTCCTGGGCTGGCTCTCCGCCTGCGCCGCCGCGCCGGACTCCGCCGGGGCGCCGACGCTGGCCGACCCCTGCCGGCCGCAGAAGCGGGCGGAACTGAGCCTGCGCGACGAGCGCAACTTCCTGCTGGCCCCGGCCTCGCTGGACGGCCAGGCGGCAACGCTGCTGGTCGATACCGGCGCCGAGACCACCACCCTCACGCCGGCGGCGGTCGCGGCGCTGCGGCTGCCGCCCGACCCGGCACACCGGCGGACGCTGGCCGGCGTCACCGGCACCGTGGCCTCCTCCAGCGTGCTGCTGCGCCGGCTGGCGCTGGGCGGCAAGGTGGTGGCCAGCTCGCGCAGCGTCGCGGTCGGCGACCTGCCCTCGCTCGGCGGCTTCGACCCGCCGGTCGCCGGGCTGCTGGGCGCCGACATGCTGGCCGGGTATGAGGTGGAACTGGACCTGCGCGCGGGACGCATGGCGCTGTACGCGCCAAGCCCCTGTGCCGGCTACCGGCCGTGGGCCGGCGCGACCTCGGTGGCGTTCCAGCGCTCCAAATCCGGCTTGATCTTTCTCGACGCCCAGGTCGATGGCCGGGCCGTGCGGGCGCTGCTCGACACCGGCGCCCGCACGTCGCTGATGACGCGGGAGGCCGCCTTCGCGCTCGGGGTGACGGCGCCGCAACTGGCGGCCGACGAGCAGCGCACCGGCGTCGGCGTGGGCGGCGGCAGTGCTGCGTTCCGCCTGCACCGCTTCGGCACCTTCGGCGTGCCGGGCGCGGTCGCACGCGACGTGCCGGTGAACGTGGCCGACCTGCATCTGCCGGGGGCCGAGATGCTGCTCGGTGCCGACTACCTTGGGCCACGGCATCTCTGGATCTCGTACGCGACCGGGCGGCTGTTCCTGCGCTAGCTGCCGATCTCGTACAGCCGTGCTCCGATCCGGTATCGCGCGTCGCCCCGGCGCCGCTTAGGTTCGCGCCCGGCAGACCACGGGGAGCGGCCATGAACTGGGACGTGTTCATCACCTGCGCAGTGACCGGCGCCGGCGATTCCACCGGCCGGTCGGACAAGGTTCCGGTGACGCCCGCGCAGATCGCCGACGCGGCGATCGAGGCGGCAAAGGCCGGTGCCGCCGTCGCGCACATCCACGTGCGCAACCCCGAAACCGGCAAGGGCGCGCGCGACCCGAAGCTCTACGCCGAAGTGGTGGACCGCGTCCGCTCCTCGGCCGTCGATGTGGTGGTGAACCTGACCGCCGGCATGGGCGGCGACCTCGTGTTCGGCTCGGTCGAGGCACCGTTGCCGCCGAACGCCGCCGGCACCGACATGGCCGGCGCGACAGAGCGACTGGCGCACGTGAAGAACCTGCTGCCGGAGATCTGCACGCTCGACTGCGGCTCGATGAATTTCGCCGCCGGTGGCGACTACGTGATGGTGAACACGCCGGACACGCTGCGCGCGATGGCCAAGCAGGTGCAGGCGCTGGGAGTCAAGCCGGAACTGGAAGTGTTCGACACCGGCCATCTGGTGATGGTCAAGGACATGATCCGCGACGGCGTGCTCGACGACCCGGTGCTGATCCAGTTGTGCATGGGCATCCCGTACGGCGCGTCGGACGACCCGCTGACCTTGCTCGCCATGGTGCACCAGTTGCCGCCGGGCGCGGTGTTCTCCGCCTTTTCGATCGGTCGGATGCAGTTGCCGTATGCGGCGATGGCGGCGCTGGCGGGCGGCAACGTGCGTGTCGGGCTCGAAGACAATCTGTATCTCGGCCGCGGCGTGCTGGCGAGCAACGGGCAACTGGTGGAGCGCGCGGCGACGGTGCTGACCGCGATGGGCGCGCGTGTGATCGGGCCGCAGGCGGTGCGCGAAAAATTGAAGCTGACGAAGCGGAGTTGAGAGCGGTGGACAACATCAAGCGGGTCGGCCTGCTCGGCGGCGGCGTGATCGGCGGCGCATGGGCGGCGCGCGCGGTGCTGAACGGCATGGACGCGGTGCTGTGCGACACCGACCCCGAAGCCGAACGCAAGGTGTCCGAGGTGATCGAAAACGCGCGCCGCGCCTATTCGATGCTGACGATCGCGCCGCTGCCGAAGCCGGGCACTTGGCGCGTGGTGCGCACGCTGGAGGAAGCGGCCGACGGCGCCGACTTCGTGCAGGAAAGCCTGCCGGAGCGCGAGGATCTGAAAATCCGCCTGCTGGCGCAGGCCGAGACCGCGCTGCGGCCGGATGTGGTGATCGGCTCCTCGACCTCCGGCCTGCGCCCGACACGCCTGCAATCCGGGTTGAAGCATCCGGAGCGGTTTGTCGTCGGGCATCCGTTCAACCCGGTCTATCTGATGCCGCTGGTGGAAGTCTGCGGCGGCGAGAAGACCAGCGACGAGACCAAGCAGCGGGCGATGGCGTTCTACCGCCGCATCGGCATGCATCCGCTGCACGTCCGCAAGGAGATCGACGGCTTCATCGCCGACCGGCTGATGGAGGCGCTGTGGCGCGAGGCGCTCTGGCTGGTGAAGGACGACATCGCGACGGCCGAAGAGATCGACGATGCGATGCGCTTCGGCCCCGGCATCCGCTGGGCGTTCATGGGCACGATGCTGATCTACCGCATCGCCGGTGGCGAACCAGGCATGCGGCATTTCATGGCGCAGTTCGGGCCGTCGCTGAAGTGGCCGTGGACCAAGCTCATGGACGTGCCGGAGTTGGACGACGCGCTGCTCGACAAGCTGGTGGCGCAATCGGATGCGCAGGCGGCCGGTGCCGGCATTCGCGACCTGGAGCGGCTGCGCGATTCGTGCCTCGTCTCGATCTTCCAGGCGCTGAAGGCCAACGACTACGCCTCGGGCCGGACGCTTGCATCGTACGAAAAGGTGCTGTGGGCGGCGCAAGGCAAGGACGCGGGTGCCGTCGAGGTGAAGCCGGAGCCGCTGCGCCTGTACGAAGGCCGCGTTGAGCCCGGCTGGCTCGACTACAACGGCCACATGAACGAGAGCCGCTATCTGCAGGTATTCTCCACGGCCTCGGACGCGCTGCTGGCGCTGATCGGCGCGGATACGGAGTACGTCGCGCGCGGCCACAGCTTCTACACCGCCGAGACGCACATCATGCATCTGAACGAGATGCGGGCGAACACGCCGTTCCACGTCACGACGCAAATCCTCGGCGCCGACGAGAAGCGGCTGCACGTGTGGCAGACAATCTTTCGCAGCGACGACAACGAAGTGGTGGCGACCGGCGAGCACATGTATCTGCATGTGGACGCGAAGGCCGGCCGCGCCGCGCCGATGCAGGCCGAAGTGCGGGAAAAGCTCGACCGGATCGTGGCCGCGCATGCCGGCCTGCCGCGCCCCGAGAACGCCGGCCGTGCCATCGCCATGAAGCGGAAGGGCTGAGCGATGGATTTCGGCCTGACCGAAGAACAGGACCTCGTCGTCCGCACGGTGCGGGACTTCGTCGAGCGCGAACTGTATCCACTGGAGACGCAGGTGGAGCGCAGCGGCGAACTGCCGCGCGAGATCGCCCGCGAGATCCAGGACAAGGTGCTGGCCCTCGGTTTCTACGCCCCGAACATCCCGGCGGAGTTCGGCGGTGGCGGGCTGGACCACGTGACCTTTGCGCTCCTGGAGCGGGAACTGGGCCGCACCTCGATGGCGCTGAACCACTGGTGGTTCCGCCCCTCCAACATCCTCTGCGCCGCCAACGCGGAACAGCGCGAACGCTATCTGCTGCCCTGCGTGCGCGGCGAGCGCATCGATGCGCTGGCGATGACCGAGCCGGATGCGGGATCGGACGTCCGCGGCATGAAGTGTTTTGCGCGGCGCGACGGCGACGACTGGATCGTCAACGGGACGAAACACTTCATCAGCCACGCCGACGTCGCCGATTTCGTCATTGTCTTCATCGCCACCGGCGAGGAAGCGCGCGGGAGAAAGCGTATCACCTGCTTTCTCGTGGACCGCGGCACGCCGGGATTCGAGATCCGCAAGGGCTACAACTCAGTCTCGCACAAGGGCTACCACAACTGTATCCTGTCGTTCGATGACTGCCGGCTGCCATCCTCCCAGATTCTTGGCGAGGAGGGGAAAGGCTTCGAGGTTGCCAACACGTGGCTGTATGCCACGCGCATCACCGTCGCCACGATGTGCGTGGGGCGCGCGCGGCGGGCGTTTGACCTCGCGCTGACCTACGCGGCGCAGCGCAAGCAGTTCGGCCAAGCGATCGGCAAGTTCCAGGGCGTCAGCTTCAAGCTCGCCGACATGATCACCGCGATCGACGCGGCCGACCTGATGACGCTGGCGGCCGCATGGCGGCTGGACAAGGGGCTGCCTGCGAATCGCGAGATCGCGCAGGCGAAAGTGTTCGCGAGCGAGATGCTGGCGCGCGTCACCGACGAGGCGATCCAGATCCACGGCGGCATGGGGCTGATGGATGATCTTCCCCTCGAACGCTTTTGGCGCGATGCCCGCGTCGAGCGCATCTGGGACGGCACCAGCGAAATCCAGCGCCACATCATTTCGCGCGAGCTGCTGAGACCGCTCGGTGCGTGACCTCTCGCGGCTGCTGCGCCCGAAAAGCATCGCCGTCGTCGGCGGCAAGCCGGCGGCGGAGGTGGTGCGGCAGAACGTCCGCATGGGCTATGCGGGCAACATCTGGCCCGTGCATCCGAAACTCGACCACGTCGAAGGGTTTCCGGTCTTTCGATCCCTGCGCGATCTGCCGGACGCGCCCGACGCCGTGTTCCTCGCGGTCAATCGCCATCTGACCATCGAGTATGTGCGTGACCTGGCCGCGATGGGTGCCGGCGGGGCGATCTCCTACGCTGCCGGCTTCGCCGAACTCGGCGCCGAGGGCGAGGCGTTGCAAAGGGCGTTGCGCGAAGCCGCGGGCGACATGCCGGTGCTCGGCCCGAACTGCTATGGCCTGATCAACTACATCGACGGCGCCTTGCTGTGGCCCGATCAGCATGGCGGCGTGCGGGTGCCGCGCGGCGTCGCCATTGTCACGCAGTCGGGCAATATCGGCTGCAACCTGACGATGCAGCGACGCGGACTGCCGATCGCGTATCTCTGCACGATGGGCAATCAGGCAGTGGTTGGCCTTTCGGCCGCGCTGGAAACCCTCGCCAACGACGAGCGCGTGACGGCGATCGGCCTGCATGTGGAAGGCATCGACGATCCCACCGCGTTCGCCCGCGCCGTCGGCGTCGCGCGCACCAACGGCAAGCCGGTGGTCGCATTGAAGACCGGCGGCTCGGCGGCCGGCGCGGCGCTCACCGTGACGCACACCGCCTCGCTCGCGGGTGCAGACCGCGTGGTCAGTGCGTTCCTGCGCCGCCTCGGCGTCGCGCGTGTAAAATCCATCCCGGTGCTGCTGGAAACGTTGAAGCTGCTGCATCTGTACGGGCCGCTGCCCGGCGGCGACATCGCCTCCATGAGTTGTTCGGGTGGCGAGGCGGCGCTGATCGCCGACCGCACGGAGGGCCGGCGCATTCACCTCCGGCCACTGGATGCGCAGCAGGCCGCGGCGGTGCGCGCCACCGTCCACGACCTCGTCACGGTTTCCAACCCGCTCGACTACAACACCTTCTCCTGGGCAAACCGCGAGGCGCTGACGGCGACGTTCACGGCGATGATGCGCCAGCATTTCGACCTGACGGCGCTGATCCTCGACTATCCGCGCGCCGACCGGTGCAGCGAGGCGGACTGGGCCGCTGCGACCGATGCGCTGCTGGCGGCGCGCGATGCCACCGGCGGCCGCGCCGCGGTGATCGCGACACTGCCGGAATGCCTGCCGGAAGCGCATGCCGAGGCGATGATGGCAGCGGGCGTGTTGCCGCTGCTCGGCATGGAGGAAGCCCTGGACGCGATCGAAGCGGCCGTCGCGCGTCCCGTCGCCGGCAGGCCGCCGATCACCGCGCGGCTGCCTCCCGGTGCGGCCGTCATGCTCGACGAAGTGTACAGCAAGCGCGCGCTCGCCGAACACGGCGTCGTGGTCCCGCGAGGCCGCGTCGTCCACACGCCGCAGGAGGCCGCGGACACCGCCGACATGCTCGGCTATCCGGTCGTGCTGAAGGCCGTCAGTGACACGCTGGCCCACAAGAGCGACGTTGGCGCTGTACGGATCAACCTTTACGACGCGACTGGCGTGCGCGCCGCGGCAGGCGATCTCGTCGGCATCGGCGAGGCGCTGCTGGTCGAGCGCATGGTCACCGATGCCGTTGCGGAAATCATTGTCGGCATCGACCGCGATCCTGCGATCGGCCCGTATCTGCTGCTCGGCTCCGGCGGCGTGCTGGCGGAACTGGTCGGCGACTCCGTCATCCTGATGCTGCCGGCAAGCGAGGACGACATCCACGCCGCCATCGCCTCGCTGAAAGTCGCAAAGCTGCTGGAGGGCCATCGTGGCAGGCCGGCCGGCGATGTTGCCGCACTCGTCGAATGCGTGCTCGCCGTGCAGCGCTACGCGCTCGCCAATCTCGGCCGACTGCTCGAACTCGACGTCAATCCCGTCATGGTCCGCCCCATCGGCTACGGCGCGGTTGCGGTGGACGCACTCATTCGTCTTGCCAGGGAAGAAAAATGACCGACGCTCCGTTCCAGGTCGCCCGCAACGGCGCCGTGCTGGAAGTCACGCTCATGCGCGGCAAGGCCAACGCCATCGACGCCACCACCTCCCGCCTGCTCGGCCAGACCTTCACATCGTTCCGCGACGACCCGGAATTGCGCGTCGCCATCGTCGCCAGCGCCAATCCGCGCTTCTTCTCCGCCGGCTGGGACCTGAAGGTTGCCGCCGCCGAGGGCGAGGCGCCGGACGCGGATTACGGCGTCGGCGGCTTCGGCGGCATGCAGGCGCTGCCCAACCTCAACAAGCCGATCATCGCCGCGGTGAACGGCATGTGCGTCGGCGGCGGGTTCGAGATCGCGCTGTCCGCCGACCTGATCATCGCCGCCGACGACGCACGCTTCAGCCTGCCGGAGATCAAGGCCGGCACACTGGCGGATGCGGCGACGCTGAAACTGCCGCGGCGCATTCCGTATCATATCGCCATGGACCTGCTGCTCACCGGCCGCTGGATGGAAGCGGCCGAGGCCAAGCATTTCGGGCTCGTCAGCGAAGTCGTGCCGAAGGAGTCGCTGCTCACCCGCGTCCGCGAGATCGCTGCCTTGCTGGCCGCCGGCCCGCCCTTGGTGTTCGCGGCGATCAAGGAAGTGATGCGCGAGGCGGAGGGCGTGCCGTTCCACACCGCGCTCAACAGGATCGCGACGCGCAGCTACCCCACGGTCGCGACGCTCTATGCCAGCGAGGACCAGATGGAAGGCCCGCGCGCCTTCGCGGAGAAGCGTGCACCGGTCTGGAAAGGGCGCTAACGTTCGGGCATGCGACTGACCCGCACGCGGCTCACCTGGTACGGCTACCTCCTCAGCGGGTTCTTCACGTTCACGATCAACATCCAAGGGAACATCATTCCGTTCCTGCGCGATGAACTTGGCCTCAGCTATCGCGCCGTCAGCCTGCATCCGAGCGCCATCGCCGCCGGCATGATCGTCGCAGGCCTGCTCACAGAGCGCGTCGTGGCGGCACTCGGCCGGCGGGCGGCGTTCATGGTCGCGGTCGGCGGATCGGTTCTCGGGCTGCTGCTGCTGTGTGCGGCCCCGACCGCCGCCGTCAGTGTCGCCAGTTGTGCGCTGATCGGGCTGACCGGCGCGATGATCCCCGGCATCCTCGGGGGCCTGCTCGCGCAACTGCACGGCGGCACGCGCGACCAGGCGTTCGCGGAATGCGGTGCTGTCACCTACGCCTGCGCGATCACCGCCAATCTCGCCGCGGGGGCGGCGGTGGCGCTGGCGCTCGGCTGGCGCGCAGCGGTGCTGTTCGGCGCGGCCTCCGGCGTCACACTGGTCGCCGTCTATGGGCGCGGCCCGATCCCGAACCCGCCGCGCCCGACGACGCGGGCGCTGGAGCGGTTGCCAGCGGCGAGTTGCGCGTATCTGGTCATGCTCGGCCTCGGCGTCGCGCTGGAAATGTGCATGCTGCTGTGGAGCCCGGCCTTCCTGGAACAGGTGCTCGGCCTCTCCCGTTCGGCGGCGGCGACGGCGGCGGCCGCGTTCCCGGCGGCGATGCTGCTTGGCCGCTGGGGCGGCAGCGTCGTGCTACGCCACGTTCCGCCGATGTTGCTGCACCCCGCCATGCTCTGCCTGCTCGTGCCCGGGTTCGCGCTGTACTGGGGCAGCGCCTCGGCGCCGCTCGCCATCGCGGGATTGTTCGTGTGCGGGCTGGCGATTTCGCTGCTGTATCCGCTGGGGCTGAGCTTCGCGGTGGGCGCCGCCGGGCCGGCCGGCGACACCGCCAGCGCCCGCAGCGGCCTCGCCGCCGGCACGGCACTGCTGCTCGCGCCGATCGCGCTCGGCACGCTGGCGGACGCCGTGGGGCTGGCGCAGGCGCACCTGATCGCGCCGCTGCTCGGCGTCGCCATCCTGCTCTGCTTCGCCGTCGCCCGTGGGTTGCAGCGTCGGGGCGGTTACGCGGCCACCGCTTCGCTGCAATAGTGCGGCCGCCTTGAGGAGCATGCCCATGAAAGCCGCTGTCTGTCGCGCGTTCGGCGCGCCCCTGGTGATCGAGGAGGTCGATCTCGCATCGCCCCGTGCCGGCGAAATCCGTGTCAGGCTCGCCGCCTGCGCGATCTGCCACAGCGACATCATCTACGCGGCCGGCGGCTGGGGCGGCTCGCTTCCCGCCGTTTACGGGCACGAAGCCGCCGGGATTGTCGAGGAAGCCGGCCCCGGCGTCAGCCACGTGCAGCCAGGCGACCACGTCGCCGTCACGCTGATCCGATCCTGCGGGCAGTGCATCGAGTGCGCCCGCGGGTCGCAGGTGTTGTGCGAAGCGGTATTCCCGCTCGACGAACGCAGCCCGCTGACCGCACGCGCCACCGGCGAATCGCTGGTGCATGGCATGCGCACCGGCGCATTTGCCGAGCAGGTGGTGGTTGAAGCGTCGCAGGCCGTGGCGATCCCGCAGGACATCCCGCTCGATGCCGCCGCGCTGATCGCGTGCGGCGTGCTCACCGGCGTCGGCGCGGTCACCAATACCGCCGGCGTGCGCGCGGGTGAGTGCGTCGTCGTCATCGGCACGGGCGGCGTCGGCCTCAATTCGGTGCAGGGCGCGGCGCTGGTCGGCGCGTCGCCGATCGTGGCGCTCGACCTCTCGACGGAGAAGCGCGCGGCCGCACTGCGCTTCGGTGCGACGCACGCGTTCGACCCGCGCGACGTCAACGTCGCAGCGCGCATCAAGGAAGCCAATAGCGGCCGGCTCGCCGACTGGGTTTTTGTCACGGTCGGTGCGAAAGCTGCGATCGACCAGGCGCCGGGCTTCATGAAGCGCGGCGGCGGCGTGGTGATCGTCGGCATGCCGGCTTCGGGCGTGCTGGGCGCGTATGATCCAGGCTGGCTCGCAGCGGATGGCCAGAAGATCCTCGGCTCGAAAATGGGCAGCGCGCGCATCCGCATCGACGTGCCGCGCATCGTCGATCTGTACCGGCAGGGCCGGCTGAAGCTCGATGAACTGATCACCGGCCGCTACAGGCTGGAAGACATCAACGAGGCAATCGCCGTCGTCGGGCGCGGCGAGGCGCTGCGCAATGTGATCGTGTTCTGAACAAAAGGCCAGGGGCGCGTCATCGGGGTCCGGAGCCTCCCGGCCCCCGCAGCGTCGAGGGGCAAAGCCCCTCGCTTTCACGAAGCAGAAGGAAACGCCATGAAAATTCAATCGCTCAAAACCTTCGTCGTCGGCAATCCGCCGCCGACCTGGGGCGGCCGCTACTTCATCTTCGTCAAGCTCGTCACCGACACCGGCATCGAGGGCATCGGCGAAGTCTATGCCGCGAGTTTTGGCCCGAAAACCATCGTGCATTGCATCGAGGACGTGTTCGAGCATCATGTGCTCGGCGCCGATCCGTTCAAGATCGAGGCGCTGTGGCGCAACATCTATGGCCGCGGCTACTCGCAGCGCCCGGACATCACGCTGGTCGGTGTGCTCTCGGGCATCGAGATGGCACTGTGGGACATCATCGGCAAGGCGCTGGATAAGCCGGTGCACGCCTTGCTCGGCGGCAAAGTGCGCGAGCGGCTGCGCAGCTATACGTATTTGTATCCGAGCGAGACCGAAGGCGACGCCTACGCCAAGGCCGCCGTCTATGACGACCCCGATGTCGCCGCGGAACGCGCCGCCGAATATGTCGCGATGGGTTTTACCGCGCTGAAATTCGATCCGGCCGGCCCGTACTCGACATTCGATCCGCGGCAGCCGAGCCTGGAACGGCTCGACATTTCGGAGAAGATGACCCGCCGTATTCGTGAGGCCGTCGGCACCAAGGCGGATCTGCTGTTCGGCACGCACGGCCAGTTCACCACATCGGGCGCGATCCGGCTCGCCCGACGCCTCGAAGCGTACGACCCGCTGTGGTTCGAGGAGCCGGTGCCGCCGGAGAAGCCGGAAGAGATGGCCATCGTGGCGCGGCAGACGACGATCCCGATCGCAACCGGCGAGCGCCTGACAACGAAGTACGAATTCGCCCGCGTGCTGGAACTGCGCGCCGCCTCGATCATGCAGATGGCGCTTGGCCGCGTCGGCGGGATTCTGGAGGCGAAGAAGATCGCGGCGATGGCGGAGGCGCACTATGCGCAGGTGGCGCCGCACCTGTATTGCGGCCCGGTCGAGGGTGCCGCCAACGTGCAGCTCTCTGCCTGCATCCCGAATTTCCTGATCCTGGAAAGCATCGGCACCTGGAGCGGCTTCCACGCCGACATCCTGAAAAAGCCGATGCGCTGGGAGGACGGCCACGTCATCGTTCCCGACGCGCCGGGGCTCGGCGTCGAGTTGAACGAAGAGGTCGCGCTCGCGCACCCTTACACGGGCACAGACCTGCATCTGCTGCCGCGCTTTGGGCCGGTGGGATTGACGGAGTGAGCAAGGACATCGCCATGCGCTACGCCTATATCGGCCTCGGCAATCTCGGCGCCAATCTCGCCGCCTGCCTGCGCCGCGCGAATTTTGATCTCGTTGTCCACGACCGCGACATCACCGCCGCCAAACCGCTGCTTGCCCTCGGTGCAACCTGGGCCGGCACGCCGCGCGAGGCGGCCGAACGGGCGGACGCCGTCATCACCTGCCTGCCCTCGCCGAAAGTGACGGAAGCGGTGCTGACCGGTCCGGACGGCGTGCTGGCGGGGCTACGCGAAGGCGGCACCTGGATCGAGATGAGCACGCTCGACCGCGACACGATCCTGCGCCTCGCCGGCCTCGCCGCCGCGCACGACATCGCAACACTGGAAGCGCCGGTGACCGGCGGCGTGCATCTGGCCGCGTCCGGTTCGGTTACGGTGCTCGCCGCCGGCGACGCCGATCTGTTCGCAACGCACAAGCCGGCCCTGGAGAAAATGGGAAAGCTGATCCTGCACATGGGTCCGCTCGGCAGTGCCGCGGTGATGAAGGTCATCACCAACATGCTCGCCTTCATCCACCTCGTCGCCGCAGGCGAGGCGCTGATGCTGGGCAAGCGCGGCGGGCTCGATCTGGCGCAGGTATTCCAGGCGATCAAGGCCAGTTCAGGCAACAGCTTCGTGCACGAGACCGAGAGCCAACTCATCCTCAACGGCAGCTACGACATCGCCTTCACCATGGATCTTGCCTGCAAGGATCTTGGCTTTGCGATGGGGCTCGGCCGCGACTACGGCGTGCCGCTCGACCTCGCAGCCCTGACGACACAGACCTTCATCCGCGCGCGCGAGGCGTTCGGCGGCGGCGCATGGTCGACGATGGTCGTGAAACTGCTGGAAGACGCGCTGCACACCAACCTGCGTGCGCCCGGATTCCCGGCGAAGCTGGAGGCCGAATAGGCGCCAGCTACGGGGTGCAGGTGTCCGCCGCCACCTGCATCTCGGCCGCATCGCGCCGACGCGCCCAGTTGGCGAGGAACCTGTCCGCGACGGCCTCGCTCTCGATGAAGGTCACGTTCTCGACGTTCCGGCGCTCCGCCGAGGCAGTGTAGTTGTAACTGCCGCCGATGACGACACGGCGGTCGATGACGATGATCTTGTTGTGGGCGATGCCGGACACATGGTCGATCCACACCGGCACGCCGGCGGCAAGCAGCGGACTCGCGCGCTCGCACAAATAGCGTTCATCGGAGCGGTCGAGAATCACGGCGACGTCCACGCCGCGCACCCGGGCCGCCGCCAGGGCGGAGAGGATCGGGCGCGCGCTGAACCCGTAGGCCTGCACGCGCACCTCGCTGCGGGCCGCGGCGATGGCATCGACGATCTGCGCGGCACACGGCTCCCCCGGGACAAAGCACACCGAGACCTGCGCCGGCACCTTCTCGGCACGGCCAGGCTCCACGAGCAGCCCTGCCAGCAGCGTCAACAGGACGAGGACGGGCCGGCGGCACATGCGGGCGACCAGGCTTAGGGGCGGGGCGGCGTGGCCTCAGCGGCTGGCGGCGCCGGCCAGTGGGCGGGTGGTGGCCGGCTTCGTCGCGGCGGCCGCAGGCGCTGGCGTCGCGGCCGTGCCACCGGCGAGCATGTACACGCCGCGGTCTCCAGGCATCGGCACGAAGCGTTCGGTGACACCGAGCACGGTCTCGGCACCGCCGAGATAGAGCAGCCCATCCGGCGCCATCTGCCTGGCGATCGCCTCCAGCGCGCGCGCCTTGGTCGGCGGGTCGAAATAGATCAGCACGTTACGACAGAAGACGAGGTCAAACGTGCCAAGCTGGCGCAGGTCGCCGAGCAGGTTCCACTCGCGGAAGCTGGCCATAGTGCGGATGGAATCGGCGATCCGCCAGTTGCTGCCGTCCTTCTTGAAATACTTGACCAGCATTGTCACCGGCAGGCCGCGCTGCACCTCGAACTGCGTGTAGATCCCTTCCCGCGCGCGGGTCAGCGGCTCCCGGGCGATGTCGGTGCCGACGATCTCCACGTCACGGCCGCCCAGCGCCGCCCGGCCTTCGGCGAGAATCATCGCCAGCGAGTAGGCTTCCTGGCCGGTGCTGGCCGCCGCCGACCAGATGCGCAGCCGGGCGCCGGCCGGGCGCGTGGCGTGCAGGCGTGGCAGCGCCTGCGTGCGCACGTGGATGAACGGCTTGTCGTCACGAAAGAACGAGCTCTCGTTGGTGGTCATCGCCTCGATCACCTCGCGCTCCATCGCGAGGGCGCCGCCGGCGCGCAGTTTGACCGCCAGCGCGTCCAGATCGGCAAGGTGATGCGTCCGCAGCATCGGCGACAGCCGGGTTTCCAGCAGATAGAGCTTGTCGGGCCCGATCGTCAGGCCGGAGCCGTTGCGCAGGATGGTCGCCAGCGTCTCGAAACTCTGCGGGGTCATGGTCGGCCGCCTTTCAGCAGGTCCAGCGTCGCGCCGGCCAGCATCGGCAAAGGTAGGATCTTGTGGCAGAGGCCGGCCTGGGCGATCGCGCCGGGCATGCCCCAGACGACGCTGGTCGCCTCGTCCTGCGCCAGCGCGGCCCCGCCGGCGGCCACCACCTCGCGCGTCCCTGCCAGCCCGTCATGGCCCATGCCGGTCAGCATCACCACCATCACCGCGCCGCCGCAGGCCGCGACCGCGCTGCGCAGCATGGGGTCGACCGACGGCCGGCAGAAATTCTCCGGCGGCCCGTCCGACAGCCGCGCCACCAGGCGCGGCCCGACCGCCTCGACCAACAAATGCCGGTCGCCGGGTGCCAGATACAGCCGCCCCGCCTCGATCGTCTCGCCGTCGCGGGCCTCGGCGCAGGGTGCGCCGCCAAGCTTGCTCAGATGTTCGGCCAGCATCGGCGTGAACGCAGGCGGCATGTGCTGGGTCAGCACCACCGGCACCGGCAGCGATTTGCCCAGACCTTGCACGAAGGTGAACAGCGCCTGCGGTCCGCCGGTGGAACTGCCGACCGCCAGCAGCCGCGGCCGCAGCTTGGGGGCCGGGCGCAGTTGCAGTTTGGACGCCGCCGCCCCGGCCAGGGCCAGCGCCGGTGCCACGGCACGGCGACGCAACCGCGCCAGCCCGGTGACCTTCGCGATCAGTTCCCGGCGGAAACTGTCGTCGTTGATCGCCGAGGTCGAGGGCTTGGGGATGTAATCGGCGGCGCCCAGCCGCAGCGCCCGCAGCGCGATGTCGGCGCCGCGCGTCGTCAGCGTGCTCGACATCACCACGCGCAGATTGGGATCGGCGCGCAGCAGCAGCGGCAGCGCCTCCATGCCGTCCATCTCCGGCATTTCGATGTCCAGCACCGCGACGTCGATCGGCTGGCGCTTCAGTTCCTCCAGCGCCTGCCGCCCGTTGGCGACCCGCGCCACCACGCGCACCGAGGGCTCGCCGTCCAGCATCCGCGCAACGGCGCCCCGGATGACGGCGGAATCGTCGCAGATCATCACGCGTACCGCCTCCGCCGGGGGCGGCACCGGCCGGGCCGCGAGGCTCACAGCAGGCCGACCTGCGCGAACTTCCCGACCAGGATTTCCTCGTCGAACGGCTTCATGATGAATTCCTGCGCGCCGTTCGTGATCGCCAGTTCGATGTGGTTGATGTCGTTCTCGGTGGTGCAGAACACCACCGGCGGGTTCTCCGGCCCGAATTCCTTGCGCAGCGCCTGCAGGAACTCCAGGCCGTTCATCACCGGCATGTTCCAGTCGAGCAGCACGCAGCCGGGCATGTCGCGGCGGACCGATTCCAGCGCCTGCTTCCCGTCCTCCGCTTCGGACACACGGAAGCCCTGGCCTTCGAGGATGCGTCGCGCCACCTTGCGCACCACGCGGCTGTCGTCCACCACCAAGCAGGTCCGTGACATCGTCGCGTGCTCCCCCATTTGCGTCGCCGCTCAGCGATCCGGGGCGAGCGCGAGCAGGCGCGCCACGTCCAGCACCACCATCAGGCCGCTTGACAGCCGGTAGATCCCGTCGCTGAACGCCGCCCAGTCACCCGGCAGCGTCGGCGGCGTGCGCTCGAACTGGCTCGACCGCAGCGACATCACTTCGCGCACCTGATCGACCAGCAGGGCATAGAGTTCGCCGCCCTGCTCGGTGACCACAGACATGCGCGGGCTGCCCGGCGGCGCCGGCGGCAAGTGCAGCCGTCGCCGCAAATCCACCGCGGTCACGATCCGGCCGCGCAGGTTGAGGCTGCCGGCCACTTCCACCGGCGCCAGCGGAATGCGCGTGATCGTCTGCTCGCCAAGCACGTCGCGCACCGACAACACCGGCACGCCGCACAACTGCTTGGCCACCGTCAGGGTCACGAACATCGTTTCGGCCTCGCCGCGCTCCTCCGCCTCATGGGCGGCATGCGGGCGGTCGATCAGGTCGAGGGACATGGGTCGTTTCTCCTCACGCCGCCAACGCCTGCGGTCGGGACTGTGCGAGGCATTGCTGCAAGCTAGCCAGCAATGCGTCGCGCTCGAATTTCTGCACGTAGTCGGTGAAGCCGGCATTGCGGCCCGCCTCGATCTCGTGCGGCTGCGTGTGCCCGCTCAACGCGATCACCGGCAGATCCGCCCACGGTCCCTCGGCGCGCACGCGGCGGATGAACTCCAGCCCGTTCATGTCCGGCATTTCGATGTCAGAGACGATGGCGTCGAACATGATGCCCGCCTCGCGCATGCGCAGCGCCTGGGCTGCGTCCGAAGCCGCCGTCACCTCGTAGCCGGCGGCCGACAGCGCCGGCACCAGCAAATGGCGGAAGAAGTCGGTGTCCTCGACCACCAGCACGCGGGACGCCGCGCGGCCGCTGCCGGCCCGCCCGTTGCCCGCGCTGCCGCCGAACCAGTCCTGGAACGCCTGCCGCAGCCAGTAGGCGGTATCAATCACGTCGGTGGCGCGGCCGTCGATCACCGCCGTCCCCAGCAGGCCCGGCCGGTCGCCGTAGAGTTCGACCCGCAGCGTGTCCTCCGCCACATCGACGATCTCGTCCACCACCAGCCCCATGGCGCGATCGCGCCCGGCGCCGCGGTCGACGTCGGAGAACACCAGCACCGGATGGCTGTCGCGCTCCATGTCGATCACGCCGGAGAGCGGCACCAGCGGCATCAGCCGGCCGCGATACTGCGTCACCGGCTGGCCCGCGGAGGTCTCGACCTTGTCCCGGGCGATATGCTCCAGCCGCGCGACGAGGCCGAGCGGCACCGCCTTCGGCTCCGCGCCGCCGGCACGGAAGATCAGCAGCGCGGTGCGGTCGCTGCTCTGCACCCCGCCCGCCGTTTGCTTGCCGGCCGCCACCTCCGGCAGCCGCGCTTCGCCGCCGGCGATCCCGGTCGCCCGCGCGATGCCGTTCGGGTCGAGGATCATGATCACCGAGCCGTCGCCGAGGATGGTGTTGCCGCTGAACATCGTCACGTGGCGCAGAATCGGCGCCACCGGCTTGACCACGATCTCCTCGGTGTCGAACACCGCATCGACGATGATGCCGCAGGTGCTGGTGCCGACCTGCGTCACCACGATGTAGCAGGCGCCGCCATCGTCCGCCGCCAGCTGGTCCTGTGCCGGCTCCAGCGCCGCCAGATCGAGCAGTTCGCGCAGATTGACCAGCGGCAGCAGCCGGTCGCGCAGCCGCAGCACCGGGGTGTCGTTGATGCGCTCGATGCGGCTCTGCCCCTCGTCCTTGGCGACACCGTCCTCGGTATCGCCGGCCGAGGCGCGCACCAGTTCCACCACCGACAACTGCGGGATCGCAAACCGCTCGCCGCCGGCCTGCACGATCAGCGCGGACGCGATCGCCAACGTCAGCGGGATCTTGATCGAGACCGTCGAGCCTTGGCCCGACCGGCTGCTGAGCTCGATGGCGCCGCCGATCCGCTCGATGTTGGTCTTCACCACGTCCATGCCGACGCCGCGACCGCTGACCGAGGTCACGGCGGCTGCCGTGGAGAAGCCCGGGCGGAAGATATAGCGCAGCACCTGCGACTCGCTCATCACCGCGAGTTCCGCCTCGGTCGCCAGCCCCTTGGAGACGATCTTGGCGCGGATCTTGTCCACCGGCAGGCCACGCCCGTCATCGGTGATCTCGATGATGATGTGGCCGCCTTCATGGAACGCGTTCAGCGTGATCCGCCCGGTCTCCGACTTGCCGGCGGCGCGGCGTTCGGTCGGTGTCTCCAGCCCGTGATCGCCGGAGTTGCGCACCATGTGCGTCAGCGGGTCCTTGATCAACTCCAGCACCTGGCGGTCGAGTTCGGTGTCGGCGCCGAGCATGGTCAGTTCGATCTTCTTGCCCAGGTCCCGCGCGAGGTCGCGCACGAGGCGCGGCAGCTTGTTCCAGGCATTGCCGATCGGCTGCATGCGCGTCTTCATCACGCCTTCCTGCAGGTCGGAGGTGATCTGCGACAGGCGCTGCAACGGCACGGCAAAGGCGCTGTTTTCCTGCCGGCGCGCGAGCTGCAGAAGCTGGTTGCGGGTGAGCACGAGTTCGCTGACCAGCGTCATCAGGTCTTCCAGCACGTCGACGGTGACGCGGATGGTCTGCGCCGCACCCACCGGCTCGCCGGTGGGCGTTTCCGCATGCTCGGGCGCGGCAGCCTCGCGAGCGACCGGAGCGGGCGGGGGCGGCGGGGCGGGCGGCGGCGCCGCGGCCACTGGCGGCGGCGCAGCGGCGACAACGGCAATCGCAGGCGCCGGCGCCGGCGCCGGCTCGGCGACCGGCACGGGGGCAGGCGGCCCCTTGCCTTCGGCGATCGCGTTCAGCGCCGCGATCTGCGCCGTATCGTCGCCCGCCGGCTCATTGCCGGTCGCGGCGATGCCG
>Ga0302314_10005066_pt1 | contig 24082 bp, 21 predicted proteins | sample III_Palsa_N2_3_FD_200533 | JGI IMG/M metagenome (GOLD analysis project Ga0302314, IMG submission 200533) | Peat permafrost microbial communities from Stordalen Mire near Abisko, Sweden - III_Palsa_N2_3 | ecosystem: Environmental > Terrestrial > Soil > Palsa > Peat permafrost | place: Sweden... | reverse complement strand
GGTGACCGGCGGCGCGGGGGCGGTGGGGCTCTATGCGGTGCAGCTGGCCAGGTGGGCCGGCGCCACGGTGATCGCCACCGTCTCCTCACCCGAGAAAGCCGCTCGCGCCAAGGCCGGCGGGGCGGATCTCACCATCGACTATCGCCGTGAAGACGTGGCCAAGACTGTGCGCGAGATCACCGGCGGCGAAGGCGTGGACCATGTGGTGGACGTCGATTTCGGCGGCAACCTGGCCCAGACCGTGCGGGCGCTGAAGGCAAACGGCTCCATCGCCTACTACGCGTCCAAGGGCGACCCGACACCGACGCTGACTGCCGGCGAACTGATGCGCAAGAACCTCACCGTGCGCGGCGTGCTGCTGCCCAATTCCCCGCACGAAGCCCGACGGAGAGCCCAGGCCGACATCACGCGGTGGATCTCGACGGGGGAACGCATCCTGGCCGTAGCCGGGACTTGGCCGCTGGACGATATCGCCGCCGCGCACGAGGCGGTGGAGCGCGGGGATAAGGCGGGAACGGTGGTGGTGGAACTCTAAGACGCCAAACCGCCGGCTGAACCCTTGCGCACCTTGGCGCCTCTCGGTTAACCAAATCAGGCGGTCCATCGATAGTCGCGGCCTCATCCGGAGCGTGTATCGATGAATGGCAGTCTGGAAAATCCGCCGATCGTGATCCGAGGCAAACGGCTTCGCGCCGTCGGCATGCTGATCCTCGGCGTACTGATGATCCTGCCTGCCGCGGGGATCGCCAGTGGGCCGGACGGATGGCTGGCGGCGCTTGTCCCCACGCTCGCCGGGCTGCTGTTCTTCGTCTTCGGTGTCTGGATGATGGTCGCGCCGGCGCGTCTGGAAATCGACGCCAAGGGCGTTCGTCAGACGAATCTGGGGCGCTCCAAGTTCTACGCCTGGGCCGAGGTGCACGATTTCAGACCAACCATGGTCGGTCTCTATAGAAAGATGATCGGCTTCGATTTTCTTGTCGATCCGGCCAAGAAGGGCGGTCGGACACGCCGCTTCAACGCCGCGCTAACCGGCGCGGAAGGCTCGCTGCTCGGCGGATGGGAAATGCCGCCGGAGACGCTGGCCAATCTGCTCAACCATGCCCGCGAACAGTTTCTGGCCAACGATGCGGTGGAGGCGGGGGAGCCCCATGTCGTGATCGCCCCTCCTCCGGTAGCGCGCGGCTTTGCCGGCGCGCGCATGGGCCGCAAGGGCTACTGGATCGGCGTCGGGGTAATTTACGCCATCCTCGCCGCACTGAGCTATGCGTCCACCACAGCGGGGGGCGGGGTCCGATACGGCGGGTTCAGCATCATGATCTGGCTCTATGCAAGCCGACTGCACGACATCGGGCGTTCAGGATGGTGGCAGGTCTTGGTCTATATCGTTGAGATCGCCGCCGCCGTCGTCGCCGCCACCGCCTTTCACGCCAATTTCGCCATCGCCAGCGGCGTCGCCGTGCTGGTTCAGACCGCCTTCACCATCGCGATCGGCATCCCGGCAGGCCAGCCGGGCGCCAACCGCTTTGGCCCCGCCCCCGGCCAGAAGTCGGCGCTGGCTCAGTCGGAGGCGTTTCGGTGAGGGGGCGCGCGTCTGAGACTCCTTCTCCCTCTTGCGGGAGACGGGCCTCCGAAGGAAGTCGGATGAGGGGTCGCGCCAGTTCATCGGGCTTCCTGCGAACGGCCTCTCCCGAGGGCTCGTGAAACCGGTTGCGCAAGCGATCCCTCGCCAAACAGATGCGACGCAACCTCACCTCCAACGAGGCGAAGCTTTGGGAGTTGTTACGCGGTCGCCAACTCGATGGATTGAAGTTCCGCCGACAGGCGCCCATTGGCCGGTATGTGGCCGATTTCGTCTGTTATCAGCGCAGGCTCATCGTTGAAGCGGACGGACCGCAACATGAAGACGATGCGACACATGATCTGGAGCGCGACGCTTGGCTACGCGACCAGGGATTTCTTGTCCTTCGAATTCCCAACGAAATGATCGCAACCAACAAGGATGCGGTGCTGGGCGCGATCCGGAGAACCGCGGATAGCCGCGCCTTCTCCAACGTCGGCGATGCTGGCTTTCAGGGTCAGCCAGATGATGGGGCCAGCGGGCCAATCCGCTAGGCTGTTTGCAGGAAACTCGGGAGTCCGGCGCGACCCCTCAGCCGGCCCTTCGGGCCACCTTCTCCCGCAAGAGGGAGAAGGCTTTCCGAGTCCTAGTTCACCAACACCTTCCCAACCTCCAGCCCGCCCTCCCCGGCGGTAACCTGGATCACCGACCCGTCCGCCAGCTCGCCGGCGAGCAGCTTGCGCGCCACCACATCCACCAGCTCCTTCTGGATCACCCGCTTCAGCGGCCTTGCCCCGTAGACCGGGTCATAACCGCGTTCGGCCAGCCAGTGGGTGGCGGAGGCGTCTAGGACGATGCTCATCCGGCGGTCGGCCAGCAGGCGTTCCACACGCTGGAGCTGGATGGCGACGATCTTGTCCATCTGTTCGCGGCCGAGGCGCTTGAACAGGATGATCTCGTCGATCCGGTTCAGGAACTCGGGCCGGAAGTGTTTGCGCACCACATCCATCACCAGGGGCCGCACCGCCTCGACGCTGTCGACGTCGCTGTCCGGCGAGGCCGATAGCTCGGCCAGAAACTCCGACCCCAGGTTGGAGGTCATGATGATCAGGGTGTTCTTGAAGTCCACCGTCCGGCCCTGGCCGTCGGTCAGGCGGCCATCGTCCAGCACCTGCAGCAGCACGTTGAACACATCCGGGTGGGCCTTCTCGACCTCGTCGAACAGGATGACCTGATAGGGCCTGCGGCGCACGGCCTCGGTGAGGGAGCCGCCCTCGTCGTAGCCGACATAGCCGGGAGGCGCGCCGATCAGCCGGCTGACCGAATGCTTCTCCATATATTCGGACATGTCCATCCGGGTGATGGCCGCCTCGTCGGCGAACAGGAAGCCCGCGAGCGCCTTGGTCAGCTCGGTCTTGCCGACGCCCGTGGGGCCAAGGAACAGGAATGAGCCCATCGGTTTGCCGGGATCGGACAGGCCCGCGCGGGAACGGCGCACGGCGTCCGCCACGGCCTCCAGGGCGTCTTCCTGGCCGACCACGCGGGCGCGCAGGGCGTCTTCCATCGCCAGCAACTTCTCGCGCTCGCCCTCCAGCATCTTTTCCACCGGCACCCCGGTCCAGCGAGAGACCACCTGGGCGATCTGTTCGGCGTCGACCACTTCCGGGGTCATGGCGTCGGCGCTGTTGGCCTCCTCGGCGGCCAGGCGTTTTTCCAGCGGCGGAATCTCGCCGTAGAGGATCTCGGACGCGCGCTGCAGATTGCCCTGGCGCTGCGCCTGCTCCAGCTCGGCGCGCAGGCGGTCGAGCGCCTCGCGGGACTGGGCCTGTTGGCCGACCTTATCCTTCTCCGCCTTCCAGCGGCCGGTCATCTCGCGGGACTGGACGTCCAGGGCGTTCAGTTCGGTTTCCAGGCGGCCCAACCTTTGTTTGGAGGCCTCGTCGGTCTCCTTGGACAAGGCCTCGCGCTCGATCTTCAGCTGCACCAGCCGCCGGTCGATCTCGTCCAGCTCCTCGGGCTTGGAATCCACCGCCATCCGCACGCGGCTGGCCGCCTCGTCGATCAGGTCGATGGCCTTGTCGGGCAGGAAACGGTCGGTGATGTAACGGTTGGACAGGGTGGCCGCCGCGACGATGGCCGCGTCGGAGATGCGCACCCCGTGGTGCACCTCATACTTCTCCTTCAGGCCACGCAGGATGGAGACGGTGTCGGTGACCGTCGGCTCGCCCACGAACACCGGCTGGAACCGGCGCGCCAGGGCGGCGTCCTTCTCCACATGCTTGCGATATTCATCCAGGGTGGTGGCGCCGACGCAGTGCAGCTCGCCCCGCGCCAGGGCGGGCTTGAGCAGGTTGGAGGCGTCCATGGCGCCGTCGGACTTGCCGGCGCCGACCAGGGTGTGCATCTCGTCGATGAACAGGATGATCGAGCCTTCGGCGGCGGTGACCTCGTTGAGCACCGCCTTCAGCCGCTCCTCGAACTCGCCGCGGTATTTCGCGCCGGCGATCAGCGAGCCCATGTCCAGGGACAGCAGCTGCTTGTCCTTCAGCGATTCCGGTACGTCGCCATTGATGATGCGCAGGGCCAGGCCCTCGACGATGGCGGTCTTGCCGACACCGGGTTCGCCGATCAGCACCGGGTTGTTCTTGGTGCGGCGAGCCAGCACCTGGATGGTGCGGCGGATTTCCTCGTCGCGGCCGATGACGGGATCGAGCTTCTGGTCGCGCGCGGCCTGGGTCAGGTCGCGGGCATAGCGTTTCAGCGCGTCATAGCCTTCTTCGGCGCTGGAAGAGTCGGCGGTGCGGCCCTTGCGGACGGCCTGGGCGGCGGTCTCCAGCCCCTTGGCCGTGGCGCCGGCCTGCTTCAGCGCGTCGGAGGCCGCAGCCCCTTCCTTGGCGATGGCGATCAGCAGTCGCTCGGTAGTGACGAAGGCGTCGCCGGCGGCCTTGGCGTCGGCCTCGGCGGTGTTGAACACCCGGGCGGTGTCGCCATTCATATAGAGCTGCCCAGAGCCGCCCTCGACCTTGGGCATTTTGGTGAACAGCGCTTCGACGGCTGCATCGACGGCGTCGGGTCGGCCGCCGGCGCTTTGGATCAGCGCGCGGGCGAGGCCGTCCTTTTCCTCAAGCAGCACCTTCAGCAGGTGCGCGGGGGCAAGCTGCTGGTGTCGGCGGGCCAAGGCCAGCGACTGGGCCGACTGGATCGCCTGTTTGGCGCGGTCAGAATAGAGATCGATGTTCATGGGTCCCCTTGTATCGGCGGATTTGGCCGGTCGCCTTGATCAAGCACAACCGACGCTGCCGTCGATGTAGGTGTGGCGTTTGGGCCACACAAGGTCACATCAGAACTATCATACCACCTCCCTCCGCGGGAGCAGGCAAGAGCCCTTGAATCCCCGCCAAACCTGTCCACTTCCTGAACGAGGCTCTCAGCCATTTTTCAACACCCTGGGTGCAAGGTGCGGATGTTGAACCAAGCGCGGCTGTCCGCGTTCGGCTCTAGGTGAGAAATCGGAAGGCCAAGTTATGAAGGGCAGACGTCCATCGGGCGTATTGGGACTGGGGTGGGCCTGCTTCGAGGCCGCCGCCTTCGGCCGCACGGAACACGCCAACACCCTCGACTCCTATTCCGACGACATCATCCGCCGGGTGAAGTTTACCGCCGGCGGCAGCCATGGCTGGAATATCACCGCCCTGGAGACGCCGCGGGAGAAGACCACCGACTGGAAGATCGTGGTGATTACCGGCGCGCCGTCCTGGGCCGAATACTGGGGACCGGTGATGGCCGCCCTGCCCGCCGACCGCCAGATGGTGGTGGTGGACCGCCCCGGCTTCGCGGCCAGCGAGCCGGACGTCTGCATTACCGACATCACCATCCAGGCCCGCGCGCTCGAGCCGATCCTGGATGCGGCCCCCGGCCAAAAGATCATGCTGGTGGGCCAGTCCTATGGCGCGGCCATCGCCGCGCTGATGGCCGCCAACAACCCGAGCAAGGTCCACAGCCTGGTCATGCTGTCCAGCTTCCTCGGCGAGACCGGCCCCACCGCCCGCTGGCTGGTGGAGATGGGTCAGAAACTGCTCACCGTCCTGCCCCGCGACCTGCGCCACGCGATCCTGGAAGTCAGCGGTCAGGCCGACCAGCTGCACCACCTGCGCGCCGCCCTGCCGCGCCTGCGCATCCCGGTGCATGTGATCCACGGCGATAAGGACGACTTCGCCCCGATCGAAACCGCCGCCCGCCTGGCCAAGGACATCCAGACCCTGCACCCGATCCGCTTCCAGGCGGTGGAGGGCGCCAACCACTTCCTCAACGACGGCCCGACGGACGTGCTGCTGGGCGCGCTGGAAGCCTGTATCCCGGTCGAGAAGGCCGGCTTCAAATGGCTGTCGCTGCCGAAGTTCAAATGGCCCTTCACGCCAGTGCGGACGGACTTGCAACAGGCTGCCTAAAGCGGGTGCATCCTTCGACACGCGCCCCTCCAGGCGTTCTTGGGGGCGTGGCTCCGGATGACGTATTTGGGTGGGCTCTATAATTCTATGTCATGCTGAGCCCACGCGAAGCGGCGTGTCGAAGCACGGACAAGCGCCGCTCTGACGAGAACTCCAAACAGCCCTCAGCTGACCAACCGCACCGGCCGTCCAACGGGCCTGAGGCTGTAGTAGACGACGAAGGCGATCATGGTGATCATACCCAGCATCGAGGGCAGCACTTGGCTGAGCGGCTGCCACTGGGCCAGCAGATTGCCCGCTCCCGCCGACATCATTGCGAAGTAGAAGCCGATCATCTTCACCCCGTGATCAAGCGGCCTGACGTGGGCCTGCCAGACACGAAACCACGCCGGGCGGCTGAGGTCGTAGAGCGCCATGATGGTGATGAAGCCCATGGTCGAATAGCCGATCGCCGGGCTCCATGACCGCGTGCCCGAACTCATGAGATGCAGCAGCAACGCCACCAGGGCGAGGCCGGCCAGGGCCAGGCCGATGTCCGGCCAGCCCAGCCTTCCCCACCGCAGCCGCGCGGACCGCAGACCGCTCAGATATTGATAGCTGGCCGACAGCGTCGCCGCGACCAGAGGCGCGGGCGGGTGAACGAGAAGGACAGCCATGATGGCGGTGACAAGGGCGACGCCGCCCAGGCTCGCCGTAACCCAGCCGGCCCGCCGGTGCAGCAGGCCGCCCTTGCGACTGAACAGGGCAAAAAGCCCGATGCCCAGCGCCGCCGCACCGGCTCCCACATGTGTGGCGATATTCGCGCTGTGCAGGTCCATACCGGTGTCCCCCTTCGCGGAGACTAACTGGGACCCGCGCCGCTCACCACCCCACGCGGTTCAGCGAAACACCATCACCAGATGGTCCTCGTCGTAGTCGCGCCCGTCGATCCGGATGGCGCGGGGCTCGGTTCCGTAGACGACGAACCCCAGCCGCAGATAGAGCCCCTTGGCGCCCAAATTCTCCGACGACACCGAACAGCGCAGCAGGTCCACCCGCGGGCGCGCCCAATCGATCACCGACAGGGTCAACCGCTCGCCCAGGCCGCGCCCCTGCAGAGCCGCGCGCACATAGACGCCGTAGAGGTAACCCTTGTGCTGCTCCTTGGCGCCCGACTCGCGCATGAAGCCGGCGCAACCCTGTAGCTCACCGTCCAGATAGACGCCGAACAGGACGTCATCACCGCCGGGTTCGGGGATACGGTTGGCCACCGCCTCCATCGACAGCTTTTCCCAATCGTCGGGGCTGGCTGAGAAGGCGCTGGGAAAGGCGCGCATGGCTTCCAGGCGCAAAGCCCGCCAGATCACCGCCTCGTCCCGCCGGATCGGCCGGATGACGATGCCGCCGCTCATGCGTCGGCTCGGGTCTGCGCCAGGGCGCCGCGGCGACGACCGACGCCAGCGATAAGATCGTCCAGGCCGGCCATCAGCAGCTTGCGGAACGGCTGGTCGTAAGCGCGATCGACGACGACACACAGGACCATCACCGCCGCCAGGAACGGAATTCCGATCCAGGGGCCCAGCCGTTCCAGCCGCGGCGCCTCCAGGCGCACCAGATGCACCGTGATCTCGCCCAGCGGCTTGTGCAGGGCATAAAGCGGATAGGAGATGGCCCCCAGCCACTCGAACACCCCGGCGGCGCGGGGACCCGGCTGGGCGTCGGCGGCGACCAGCACCAGGGCCGGGAAAACCGCCAGCACACACAGCAGCGGAAACACGAACTCGTCCAGCCGGATCCACATCAGCGGCGGCAATAAAGCCAGCGCGATCCATGCCGGGATTCGTGGCCGGGCCAGCTTGGACTGGTAGAGGCGGTAAACCGCCAGGCCCGCGGTAAAGGAAAAGGCCACGCGGGGAAGACCGCCCAGCCAGTCGCGCCACATGAAGCCGATATCCAGCTTGCTGTAGTACCAGCAGGCGTAAACCAGGGCGGTCGCGGTGACAGCCAGGGTCGCGGCGAGCACCCGCAGGTCCTTCAGCGGCTTCCAGGCGAAGGCGTAGACGGCGTTGATCAACAGCTCCAGCGCCAGCGACCAGGCCACCGAATTGACCGGATAGAGCATGGGCTTGATGTGCGGTCCGGGCAGCATGGCCAGGGCGAAGGGCGCCGTGCGCAGCACCTCGGCGCCGGTCAGATTGTCTCGCCCCGGCAGGGCGTGGCAGGCAGCCGCGATCAGGCCGAGGGCGGCGCCCAACACATAGACCGGCCAGAGGCGCAGGTAGCGCGAGGCCAGGAACCGGCCAGCGCTCAGGCCGCGCTCGAACCGCCGCTCATAGGCGTGGGCGATGACGAAGCCGCTGAGGACAAAAAACAGGTCCACGGCCATATAGCCGCCGTGGATGTTCAGCGCCTTGAAGAAGGCGATATGGCGCATGGCCACGAAGACGGCCGCGACGCCACGCAGGCCATCCAGCGTCGCAAACACGCGCCTATCGTTCCGCTGAGCGGTCAAGCCTCGCCCCATCCCCTTGAATGGCGGCGGTTATTGGCGATCCGTCAGCGTGACGGCAAGGGGAAAAATCGTCTCAGGCGTCTTCCGACGGCACAATGGCCGCGGGTGTTGCATCCTCACCGCTGGCCGCGCGAGGCGCCCTGCGCTTGCGGACCTTGGGCGCCGCCTCGGCAGCTTCGGCGGCAGGTTCGGCGCGCGGCGCGGATTGCAGGAAGGCCGGGGCGTGGCTGACGCCGCCATCGTGCGAACGCAGCACGGGCGAAGCGGTCGACGGTTCGGCGTCAGGCGTCAGCGGTGTAGCGCGGGGTTCAACCACCGCCAGCGGATCGGCGCGTTCGCCACGATCCTGCCGGTCGAAGCGGTCGGTCCTTGGACGCTCGTCTCTGGGGCGCTCTTCGCGAGGGCGATCATCCTTAGGGCGATCATCCCGATTGAAGTTGCGATCCCGGTTAGGCCGGTCTTCGCGGGGGCGGTCCTCTTTGGATCGCTCGTCCCGGGGCCGGTCGTCCCTGGGACGATCATCGCGCGGGCGGTCGTCTCTGGGGCGGTCGTCTCTGGGGCGGTCGTCTCTGGGGCGGTCGTCGCGATTGTAGTTTCGATCGCGATTCTGCGGGCGGTCATCGCGGGGGCGATCATCGCGGGGGCGGTCGTCCCTGGGACGGTCTTCACGAGGCCGATCTTCACGGGGACGGTCATCTCGCGGGCGATCGTCCCGGGGCCGGTCGTTCTGATAGCGCTCGCGGTTTTCGTAGCGGTTATTGTTATTGTTATTGTCCTGCTGACGCCACTGATTGTCCTGGCGCTCGCCGTCATTGTCGCCCTGGTCGGCAGCGGCGTTGGCTTCGCCGCCGCTCTCATCCTCGAAATCCAGGTCATATCCGGAGACGAAGGCGTCGCGGCCAATGATGTCGCTGGCGGGCCGGTTCGGCTGCATCGCGCGCAGCAGACGGAAATAGTGTTCGGCGTGTTGCTGATAGCCTTCGGCCAACACCCGGTCGCCGGCGGTCAGGGCGTCGCGCGCCAACTGCTGGTACTTCTCGAAGACGTGCTGCGCGGCGCCCCGAATCTTGACGCCTTCGGGTCCATTGGATTCGAAAGCGCGGTTGGCGTTTTGCTGCGGCTTGCCGCCGCTGCTTCCGCCACCCCGATTGCGGCTGCGCTGCCGCTTCATACCCTTGAAATCTCTCATGTTTTCCAGTAATTCTAGCCGGCGCCGGGAATTAGCTCCTCATGCGCGAAGGCTGTGGCCTTTATCGGTTCGGGGCGGTTCATTCCCCGGGTCGATCCTGTTCGAAAGCGCTAGTATCTTCGTCCCCGCCCTGGCGTTCCGCGCCTTGGCGATCATCGCACCCGCCGGAATGAGCGTACCCGTTCTGGCGATTTGAGTGGAGACACTCCTGATCTAACGATTCGAAGCTGGTTTTCCAAGGGGTTTTTCAAGCAGGCTTCAAACCCACCACGACGCGATCCCGGTTGGCGAGATCTTTCAGCGTCGCGACCTCCAACGCCCCGGTCGCCCTGAACAGGGCTTCCACATCCGTCGACTGGTCGTGGCCGATCTCCACGGCGAAGCGGCCGCCAGGTTTCAACACCCGCAAAATCTCGGGCGCCAGCAGGCGATAGGCGTCCAGGCCATCCTTGCCGCCGTCCAGCGCCAGGCGCGGCTCGAAGTCCTTCACCTCTGGATCAAGGGTCTCGATCTCGGCGCTGCGGATATAGGGCGGGTTGGAAACCACGAGGTCAAACCCGGCGTCGCCGAGCCCCCGTGTCCAGTCGCCACGCAACAAGGCGACCTTCCCGGCGAGACCCAGATTGGCGGCGTTCTCACGCGCGACCGCCAAGGCGTCCTCGGAGACATCCACGCCCAGGCCTTTGGCAGCGGCCCTCTCGGCGAGGATCGACAGAATGATGGCGCCAGAGCCGACGCCCAGGTCGAGCATGCTGAAGGCAAGGCCGTCGGGATATTGGCGCAGGGCCCATTCCACCAGGGTCTCGGTGTCGGGTCGGGGGGTCAGCACGTGCGGCGTGACGGTCAGCATGATCTTCCAGAACCCCTTGCGGCCCAGAATATGACTGACCGGCTCACGGCGCTCACGGCGTGAGATGAAGTCCTCCAGGCGCGCGGCCTGTTCGTCCGTGAGCTCCCGGCGCGGCTCGCTGATGATGTCGGCGCGGGTGGCGTCCGCCGCCGCCTCCACCAGCAGCCGGGCGTCGATCACCGGCCCATCGACACCCGCCGCCTGAAGCCTCTGTTTGGCGGTGTTCCAGGCGCTGACGAGGGTGAGAGTCAAAGGCCGATGCTCCAACGAAGACGGCGCATGTCTAGCGCAGGCGCGGATAACTCGGGAGCGCCGAAAATGCCACCTGTGGTAGTTATGAAAAATATATAGGCCTTAAAAGAGAGTCGAGAGTAATCCCGCGCCGATTTGGCCGCTGAGCAGCGGGTAAGGATGTGGTTACTTTGTCGCACTACGCTAGGGGATGGATTCATTAGTTCCCCAAATTGGGTTTATTTCTGAGTTGCTACGGTCGGGGGGACCGACGCCATCGCTCGGAGCGTTACATCGTGGCCAATATCGACCCTAAAGCGTGGATAAACTTCAACCAAGCCCGCTTACTTTTACTGGATGACCATCCGCAGGGCGCCGGCATACTGACGCAGATTATCCGGGCCTTTGGTGTTTCGCACTTTATTCCATGTACGACCATCGTTGAAGCGCGACAGTCTGTGATGGAAAACGAGCTACACCTGATCCTCATTAACGCCAACCTCAAGGAGACAGGCGTATACGAGTTCGTCAATTGGCTCCGCCGCTTTGACCAACCCCCAAATTGTTTCGCACCTGTAATATTAATCGCCGGCCACACCCAGCGCGCCAATGTTGAGCGGGCTCGCGATTCCGGCGCCAATGTCATCATGGCCAAGCCGGTCAGTCCCAGCTCCGTGCTGGAGCGCGTGATCTGGGCGGCGCGCGAAAAGCGACCTTACGTGAAATGCGCCACCTATGCCGGACCCGACCGGCGGTTTCAGGACCTGGGTCCCCCTGTTGGCCTGCCCGGGCGCCGGTTTGATGATCACGGCGATACCGAGGGGACGGCGGAACTCACTTCACGCGGCGCGGGGAACTAGCGATGGCGGCGATCTTCACGACCTGGAAAAACCCGCTGGGCGCCATGATCAAGGCGCCGGGCGGCGTGCGTGTGGGTGATGCGTTGCGTCAGGCCGACGCCAACCTTGACCTGATACGCGACCCTTGTCTGGCCGATGTCGACGAACAGCTCGACACCCTCGACCGGCTCTCAGCCGAGGGCGGCGCGGCGCCCGACGACGATATCAAGCTGGATATCTACCGCCGCTCCAACGATATCCACGCCATTGCGGGGGTGTTCGGCCTGGCCGACATGAGCACCGCGGCCTTCTGCCTGTGCGAACTTGTCGATCGGCTGCGGACCAAGGCGGCCTGGAGCAAGCCGGCGATCGATGTCCACCTGTCGTCCCTGCGACTGCTGCGCCAGCCGAGCGATGAGAACCGTAGCGGCGTCGTCGAAGGCCTCAAACGGCTCACCGACAAGGTGTCGCCCCTGGGTGGGCAGGCCTAAAGCCCGGCCTCAGGCGTCTTCCAGCGACGCCAGCCGTTCGGCCTGATCCTCGGCGATCAGCGGATTGATGACATCGTCCAGGGCCTCGCCCTCGATCACCTTGGCCAGGTTGTAGAGGGTCAGGTTGATGCGATGGTCCGTGACCCGGCCTTGCGGGAAATTATAGGTACGGATGCGCTCAGAGCGGTCGCCTGAACCCACCTGGCTTTTGCGGGCGCTGGCGCGGGCCGAGTCCAGGGCCTCGCGCTGCATGTCATAGAGGCGGGCCTTCAGCACCTTCATCGCCCGAGCCCGGTTCTGGTGCTGGGACTTTTCCGACGAGGTGACCACCACGCCGGTGGGCAGGTGGGTGATGCGGACGGCGGAGTCGGTTTTGTTGACGTGCTGGCCGCCGGCGCCGGACGAGCGATAGGTGTCGATGCGCAGATCGCCGTCATTGATCTCGATCTCGACGTCCTCGACCTCCGGCAGCACGGCGACCGTGGCGGCGGAGGTGTGGATGCGGCCTTGCGCCTCCGTATCCGGCACCCTCTGCACCCGGTGCACGCCGCTTTCGAATTTCATCCGCCCGAACACGCCATCCCCGGTGATGGAGGCGATGATTTCCTTGTAGCCACCCATTTCGCCTTCGGAGACACTGTCGATCTCCACCCGCCAGCCGTGCAGCTGGGCATAGCGCTGATACATGCGGAACAGGTCGCCGGCGAACAGCGCCGCCTCGTCCCCGCCGGTGCCGGCGCGCACTTCCAGGATGGCGGAGGCGTTCTCGTCCTTGTCCTTGGGCGCCAGCAGCAGGGCGACGTCGCGCTCGAGTGTGGGCAGCCGCTCGCTCAGGGCGTCGAGTTCCTCCCGGGCCAGGGCGGCCATCTCTGCGTCATCGCCCTTGGCCATCGCTTCCAGCTCGGACGCCTCGGCTCGCGCATGCTCGACGGCCCGCACCGCGTCGACCACCGGCCGCAATTCCGCATGCTCTTTGGACAGGCGCACAATCTCGTTGCCATCCGTGGCCGCGCCCATGCGCGCCTCCACCTCGCGGTAGCGGTCGAGGACCTGTTCCAGTCTGGCTTGGGGCAGTTGCACGGCGGACGCTTGTCTCGGGACGACTAGGGGACGCCTCTCTAACGCTCCGGCTGGCCTCCCGGCAAGGCGACCTGCAGAAGCAGAAGGTCCGGACTGCAGTTTCGCAAGCCCCAATCCTCGCCCGGCGGAATCACAAAGGCGTCGGTGGCGGCCAGCGCATACTCCCCCTGGCGCTCCAGGGTGGCGGCGCCTTCAAGCACAAATCCGAACAGCAGATCACCCCTGTGCGCGGCGACATTGAGCCGGTCCACGCTCGCCGGCCGCAGCACAAAGATCTCCGCGCGCCCGCGCGTTGCCTGGGTCATGCCGGTGTCGCGGCGCTCAAAACCCTCGCCATATGGAAGCCAGGACGCCTGCGCCGCGATGTGGCGCAAGAAAACCTGGCCGCTGAAATCCCGGTCCGGCAGGACACGTCCGGTGGGCAGCGCCATCTCGTGATCGGCCAGGGTCTCGTGCAGGGCGGGACAGCCCAGCTCGACCACCTCCAGGCTCTCAGAACTTTCAAGCACCCGATGGCGGATGCACGGCGGCTGCAGCACGCAGTCGCCCGCCGACAGGATGAAGGGTTCGCCCTGATCCTCATAGACCAGCTTCACCCACCCGCGCCGGCAGAAGATCATCTGGAAGGCGACCTTATGGAAATGCACCCAGTCCGCCACCGGTCCGCCCTCGGGGATGGTGATGTGCGAGGCGACCACGGCCCCGCCCAGACGGCTGGGGATCAGGTCCCGGTAGATCATGCCGGCTCGGCCCTCGCCCGGCGCCGGGCCATCGCTGGCGCGGGTGACCAGGAATTCGGGATGAAAGGCCAGTGTCGCCAGCGGCGCGTCGACCTCGACCAGATCGATCCGGGTCCCGTTGGGCGCCACCAGGCGACGGCCGGGAGCGGCGTCCGGGTTTTCGCACGCCAGCCGGATCACCCCGGGATCGCCGCCCGTTGGCGCCAAACGCAGCCGCAGACCGTACCCAGACAGGCTGGCGGTATGCGGCTCCTCGGCCGGAAAGATCACATCGATCCGGAATCCCAGCTGGCCCACGAAGAAATCCAGCGACGGCGCGAGATCCGCGCACGGCAGCAGGATTTCGGCGAGGCCGGCGAGGCGAAGGTCGGATACAGGGCTCAAGGGCGGTGTCCGTGGCGGCGAGTTGGTAACACCTGTGCCCGCGGATCGCCCCATCTGCAACGAAAACGGGCCACGCCATCTCTGGCGCGGCCCGTTCCCCGAATAGTCAAACCTTGATTAGCCGCGCGTTCCCGCGAAGGGGAAGGAGCCGAACGAGCCGGCCTTGACGCTGCCCGACAGGCTGTCGCCGTCGACCTTGCCCGAGAATTCCAGGGTCATGGGAAAGGGGGTGGTGATCGAGTTCGACCAGGAGACGGTGTCGCCGTCGACCTTGCCGTTGGCGATATCGTTGGTGTTGCCTTGAGCGCTGGCCGTGCCCGTGAGGGTCCCGCCGTCGGCCTTCAAGGTAAGCGTGCTGGGCTGATCGCCCATGGGTGACTTGACCACTACGTTCCAGGTGCCGTCGACAGACATAGGCGTCCTCCTTGTTGAAGGGCGCATCTAAACAACGTTTAAAAAACGCGCAAGGGCGCCGCTGGGTCACGAAGACGTGGGATCACGCCCAGGCGCGGAGCCGCCCCCAAACCGGGGACAAACACCCTACTCGGCGGCGTGCGCGACCTTGGTCTGTTCGGCCTCGATCTCGGCCGCGCGGGCCTCGACCAGTTCGACGATATGCTCGACCATCCGCTCGTTATCCATCTTATGGTCGGCCTTGCCGGCGCGGTAGACCATGCCGGCGCCCTTGCCGCCGCCGGTGAAGCCGATATCGGTGAACAGGGCCTCTCCCGGGCCATTCACCACGCAGCCGATGATCGACAGCGACATGGAGGTGGAGATGTGGGCCAGCCGCTCTTCCAGCGCCTCGACGGTCTTGATCACATTGAACCCCTGCCGGGCGCACGAGGGGCAGGCGATGATGTTGACGCCGCGATGGCGCAGGCCGAGCGACTTCAGCATGTCGAAGCCAGCCTTGATTTCCTCGACCGGGTCGGCGGCGAGGGAGACGCGGATGGTGTCGCCAATCCCGGCCCACAGCAGGGAGCCCATGCCGATCGACGACTTGATGGTGCCGGCGCGCAAGGGACCCGCTTCGGTCACGCCCAGATGCAGCGGGCAGTCGATCACTTCCGACAGGGCCTGATAGGCGGCCACGGTCAGGAAGACGTCAGAGGCTTTGACGCTGATCTTGAACTCGTGGAAATCGCAGTCCTGCAGCATGCGCACGTGTCGCAGGGCGCTCTCGACCATAGCCTCGGGACAGGGCTCGCCGTATTTTTCCAGAAGGTCGCGCTCCAGCGAGCCGGCGTTAACGCCGATGCGCATGGAGCAGCCGTGGTCGCGGGCGGCCTTGACCACCTCGTTCACCCGCGCGATCGAGCCGATGTTGCCGGGATTGATCCGCAGACAGGCCGCGCCCGCCTCGGCCGCCTCGATGCCGCGCTTGTAGTGGAAGTGGATGTCGGCCACGAGCGGGACCTTGGAGGCCTTGACGATGGCGCTGAACGCCGCCGTGGACTCCTCGTCCGGACAGGACACCCGCACGATGTCAGCGCCCGCCTCTTCCAGCGCTCGCACCTGGTTGATGGTGGCCTGGGCGTCGGCCGTCAGGGTGTTGGTCATCGACTGCACGGTGATCGGCGCATCGCCGCCCACCTCGACGCTGCCGACGCGGATCTTGCGGGTGGGCCGGCGCTGGATCGCGCGCCAGGGACGGATGTGCTGGATGTCTGAGGCGGTCATGACAGACAATTTAAGCCATTCTCGGCCCAAGCCCAAGGTGTACGTTCGATTGTATTCAACACGAAGCACCCGAAGGGCACGAAGGGGCCGGTGCGCTTGGCTGCCGACGAGGTCCGAAATGATTTTCGCGGGCGACGCCCGCACTCATTCCCGTCCCGCCGAACGGGCCGCTTCGTGCCCTTCGTGTGCTTCGTGGTGAATTCTGTTCCTAGACCGTCCGCTTGGCCCGGTCGGCTTCGTTCGCCCCTCGGATGGCGGCCTTGGCGTTGGCCCACTCCTCGTCGCCCCATTCGGTGAGGCGCGAGAAGCCGCCGCCGCCGGCGTTCCAGGCGCCGCCGTCGATGGCGATGGTCTGGCCGTTCACATAGGTCGACAGGGGATGCAGCAGATAGACGGCCAAGTTGGCCAGCTCGCGCATCTCGCCAACGCGGCCCATCGGATTGCCGCGCATGTCCGAATAGGCGGCCTCGCTGGCGCCGGGGTTCAGACGCGCCGTCATGCCTTCGGTCGGGAAGGGGCCGGGGGCGATCGAGTTGAAGCGGATGCCCTTGGGACCCCATTCCACCGCCAGGGACTGGGCCATCACGTTCAGCCCGGCCTTGGACATGGCGGACGGTACGGTGAACGGGCCGCCGTTCCAGATCCAGGTGGTCAGGATGTTCACCACAGAAGCCTTCTTGCCCTCGGCGATCCAGCGCTTGCCGCAGTCGAGGGTGACGAAGAAGGAGCCGCGGAAGACGATGTTGGCGATGGCGTCGAAACCCCGCGGCGAGAGGTCCTCGGTGCGGCTGATAAAGTTGCCGGCGGCGTTGTTGACCAGGCCGGTCAGTGCCCCACCGTCGGCCCAGATTTGATCGGTCATGTCGTGGATGGCTTCCGGCACGCGGATGTCACAGGCGATGCCGACGACCTTGCCGCACCCTTGCTGGCTGGGGTGCGCGTCCATCAATTCCTTGGCCGTCTCATCAAGCACGCCGCCGCGCCGGCCGCAGATGTAGACCTCCGCGCCCAGCATCAGACAGGCCTCGGCCATGACCTTGCCAAGCCCGGTGCCGCCGCCGGTGATCAGCACGCGCTCGCCTGTCATCAGGCCAGGCCGGTACATCAGATCGTCGGGGGTCATCGCGGCTTCCTCTCCCTATTTTGACCGATCAGGCGCGGCTTCCGCTGCGGAGGTCAAGCCGTGGGGCGTTTACCTTCGGCGACGCCAGGTTCATGATCCTGGCTGCGCCCGCGCCCCTCAGGAGGAGGATCGGTTCATGCTCGCCCTCGCCATTCCGGCCGCTATTGTCGCCATCGCGCCATCGCCGCCCGCCACCTCTTGCGGGCCAGCCCCGGTGATCCAGACTTCGTCGACAGCGCCGCCTGGGCTCAAAAGGCTCGGCGATCTGCCTGACGGCCAGCTGATGCGGGCCGTTCTTTTTCAGGTGGGTCCGTGTTCCATGAAGATCGTCAGGGAGCCCGCGGGATTCAGGCCTGGCGTGTGGCGCTTCGAGGCTGACGTCCCCCTGTCGACCAAGCCCACGCCGGCCACCAGCCGCTAAGGCTCAGTTTCCGCCCGTCAGCTTCGACAGTGGCGTATCCGGCCCGCTGAGCTGACCCTTGAGCTGGCCGCCGACGTAGTAGTCGAACGCCTGCGGCTCCGACACGTCGATGGTGATGCCCTTCAGCATCGGCGCGCGATAGGCCTCGCCGGGGGCGAGCTCCTTGGCGAAATAGACAGCGCCGTCGCCGCCGTGGATCACCAGTGAGGCAGCCTTCTTAGCTTGCAGGATGATCGTCGCGGGGCCGGGAGGCGCGCCATAGACGGCGCCCTTGGCGACGAAAGGCGTCGCCGTCCCCGCGGGCGCATCCGGCGCCGGCGGCGCGGCGACAGGCGGCGCGGACGGCGCGCCATTGGCCTCGGGCAGACCCGGCGTCACATAGGGGGTGGGGGTGGTCGATTCCGCCGGCGCCGGCAGGGAGGCGTCGACATGGATCGGACCGGCCGGCGCGGCGGAAGGTGGCGGTGGCGCGACCTTGGCCGCCGACGGCGCGATCTGGGCGGTCGGACCTTTGGCGGAGCCATCGGCGTTGATCTGGTGCTGGGCGACGTTCCAGAGCACGACGCCGATGATCACGATCACCCCGGCGCCGATGAATAGCGACAGACGGGGATCACGCTCGCGCCGGACGCCCACCGGCGCGCGCAGAACCTGATCTTCCTCCGGAGCATCCATGCGGAAGCGGGCAACGGCGGCCTCTGGATCCAGGCCAAGCACCTTGGCGTAGGATCGCACATAGCCCAGGGTGAATGGGCGGGATGGGAGGTCTTCCATCCGCATGTCCTCAATCGCGGACAAGTAGTTTTTACGGATGCGGGTGGATTGGGCCAAGTCTTCGAGGTCCAATCCTTGGAACTCGCGTGCGGCCTTCAGCGCCGCTCCAAGGGTCGGCGCAGAGTCCACCATCGGTCCATAGGAGTCATTCATAGGGTTGGCGCGCGCGTCAACGGGGGTGTTCCCGAGCAACACATTCAAATCATCAGTAACCCTGGCCGTATCAAGCGGCATGGCTACACTGCCCCCTACAACTTCGCCCCCGGCGCACAACCGTCACCGTACACCCCGAAGTGTTAGCCTTAACACTTTCATGTGTATCAGAATAGCGCAACGCCCTCAATGTTCAGATAGCGATAGACAATTTTCGCGCCAAGGTTTCCACCTCGCTGCGAACAGAACCGGCACTACCCTTTAGCAGACCATCAACCCCCCGCCGCGCGGCTTCGCGGTCGCATGACAAGACCATCCGCTTGACCGGCCCAATTCCCCCGGGCGGCATCGACAGTTGATCATACCCCAGCGCAATCAAGACAAGCGCCTCTAGCGGGCGACCGGCCATTTCTCCGCACACGGACACTGGCGTACCCGTTTCGGCGCAAGCCTCCTGGATCGCCTTCAGCGCACGGAGCGCTGGCGGCGAAATAGGATCGTAGCGGTCCGCGACCCGCGGATTTCCCCGGTCTGCTGCAAACATGTACTGCATCAGGTCATTGGTGCCGATCGAGACAAAATCGGTCATCGGCAGCAGCGCATCCAGGTGCCAAATCAGCGCAGGCGCTTCGATCATCGCGCCAACCCTGAGCATCTTCGGCGCCGGACGCCCCCGCCGGATAGCCCAGGCCACTTCCTGATCCACCAGCGCCCTGGCCGCGCGAAACTCCGCCACGGTGGCGACCAGGGGAAACATCACCCGCAGTTCGCGCCCATTGGTCGCCGCGATCAGGGCCCGCAACTGCAGCCTCAACAAGGCCGGCCGGTCCAGACCCATGCGGATCGCGCGCCAGCCGAGCGCGGGATTGTCCTCCCGTTCGGCTTCCAGATAGGGCAGAATCTTGTCGCCGCCGAGGTCGAGGGTCCGGAAGGTGACCGGCAGGCCGTTGGCTTCTTCCAGAACGCGGGAATAGAGCGCGGTCTGGGCGTTGAAGCGCGGCAACTCCTCGGCGACCATGAACTGGAACTCGGTGCGGAACAGGCCAATCCCCTCTGCGCCGGTCTCCTGCAGGATGTCCAGGTCGACCGCCAGGCCCGCGTTCATCATCAGGGTGATCTTGGCGCCGTCGCGGGTGAAGGCGGGGGTGTCGCGCAGACGGGCGAACTCGGCCCGCCGTTGCGCCCGCACGGCCAGGCGAGCCTGCAGGGCGCCGACCACGTCCGGGCGAGGCCGCAGATAGGCTTCCGAGGTTTCGGCGTCGACAATCACCGCGTCACCTTCGGAAACCCGGTCGCGCAGACCGGATAGGCGGCCGACACAGGGGATTTCCAGGGCCCGGGCGACGATCCCGGCGTGGCTGGCCGCGGACCCTTCCTCGAGCAGTATCCCCTTCAGCTTGATGCGGTCGTATTCCAGGATGTCGGCGGGACCGAGGTTGCGGGCGATCAGGATGGCGTTGTCCGGCAGCTCGCGACGGGCCGCGCCGTCACCCGCGCCGGACAGATGCCGCAACAGCCGGTCGTTGAGATCCTCCAGGTCATGCAGCCGCTCGCGTAGATAGGGGTCGCGCGCCTGGCCGACCGTGGCGCGGTGTTCGGACCGCACCCGCTCCACCGCCGCCTCCGCAGTCAGGCCGGAGTGAACCGCATCCTCAAGTGAGCGGCTCCAGCCCCTGGAGTGGGCGAACATCCGGTAGGTTTCCAGCACCTCGAACGAGGCGCCGACCAGGCCGTGCTGGCCGTCCATCATCCGGTCGATCTGGGTCTGCAGGGCGGCAATCGCCGACTTCAGCCGCAACTCCTCGGCGCCGATGTCGTCCGACAGCAGTTGCTCGGGCGCCACGGGCGCCTCGTGCAGCACGGCCACGCCGTAGGCCAGGCCCTCGGCGAAGCGGACACCCTTCAGCCGCTCGGGCCGATGCGGGGCGATTTCGACGTCCTTCAGCGCGCCCTGGGCCAGCAGCTCGCCGCCGGCCACCATTTCGGCGAGGACCATGGCGATGATCTGCAGATCTTCGACTTCCTCGTCGGCATAGGTGCGCTCGGTACGGTTCTGCACCACCAGAACGCCGATGGTACGGCCGCCACGCAACAGCGGCACCCCGAGAAAGGCGTGAAACGGGTCTTCGCCGGTTTCCGGCCGATAGGAGAAGGCCGGGTGGTTCGGCGCGTCCGACAGGTTCAGCGGACGGCCCATGCGAACGATCTCGCCCACCAGGCCTTCGCCGGGTCCCATGCGGGTCACGTGCACGGCTTCGGGGCTCAGCCCCTCGGTGGCGAACAGTTCCATGTCGCCGGTGCCGCGGCGCAGGTAGAGCGAGCACACCTCCGCGACCATCGACTGGGCGATGATGCGCACAGCCATGTCCAGGCGCGCCTGGACCGGGCCGGCGGCGGCCATGGATTCGCGAATCTGCCGTAGCAGACTGCGCGGTCCGCGCGGGGGTATGCCGGGCGCGGCCATTAGCCTTGCGCTCCTCCTTGAAATCGTCGTCTCCCTAGCAGGCCTACCTAACGGAATGGCGACCCATGGGCAATTTGTGTGGAAACATCGGCGCTAACGAAATCGCGCGCCTCAATTTGCGGCAGCGGCGTACCTAAGCGCACCCGGTTGTGGGCTGGACGGCCAGAGCGCGGTCCTTCAGCTCCGCGGCGCCTTCGCGCAGGATGTCGGCCTGCAGCTTCAGCATATGGCGCTGAAGCGACTTGGGCAGCTCCTCGGCGCGATGGTCCAACGCCTCGGCGCCGCCGAGGATGCGTTCCGCGCCGGCTCTCAGGCGCGCTGCGAATTTCTCAGGATCGTCAGCCATGTCGCTACATTACCGTCGCCGAGCCGGATCGGCCAGAGTCTAGAGCTGATCCAACCCGTAGGCCGAATGCAGCGCCCGAACCGCCAGCTCGGTGTAGGCGGCGTCGATCAGGACACTGATCTTGATCTCCGAGGTCGAGATAACCTGGATGTTGACGCCCTTTTCAGCCAGGGCGCCGAACATGGTCTTGGCGACGCCCGCGTGGCTGCGCATGCCGACGCCGATCACCGAGACCTTGGCGACGTCGTCGTTCACGGCCACGTCCTCGAAGCCGATCTCCACCTGCGCCGCGCGGACAATCTCCACCGCCCGCGCCGCGTCGCGCTTGCCGACGGTGAATTCCATGTTCGCCGTGTCGGCCTGGCGTGAGTGGCTCTGGACGATCATGTCGACGTTGACGTTGGCGTCCGCGAGCCTTGAGAAAATCTGTGAGGACACACCCGGGTGGTCTGGCAGGCCGTAGAGGGTGATCTTTGCCTCGTCGCGGCTATAGGCCACGCCGCTGACGATCCGCTTTTCCATGATCTCTTCCTCGTCGCAGACAATGGTGCCCTGGCCAACAGCCTCGCCCGGTTCGACAAAACTCGAGAGGACCCGAAGCGGCACGCGCTGGGCCATGGCCAGCTCCACCGACCTCAGGGCCAGGACCTTGGCGCCCAGGGAGGCCATCTCGAGCATCTCCTCATAGGAGATTTTCGCCAACCGCCGGGCGCGGGATTCGATGCGGGGATCGGTGGTGTAGACGCCGTCGACATCCGTATAGATGTCGCAGGAGCTGGCGCCCACCGCAGCGGCGATCGCCACCGCGCTGGTGTCCGAGCCGCCCCGACCCAGGGTGGCGATACGGCCGTCGCGGGTGACGCCCTGAAAGCCGGCGATCACAGCCACTTCGCCTGCCTCCATGGCCTCAATCAGCTTGTCGGACGGAACCTCGTCGATGCGCGCCTTGCCGTGCGCGTCGTCGGTCAGGATCGGAACCTGCCAGCCCATCCAGGAGCGGGCGTTGAGACCCAGGTTGCGCAGGGTCATGGCCAGCAGGCCGGCGGTCACCTGCTCGCCCGAGGCCACCACCACGTCGTATTCGTCGTCGGATAGGGGCAGGCCTTGGGCGGCCGCGCCGGCCGCGTCGGTCCAGGCGACCAGTTCATTGGTCTTGCCGGCCATGGCGGACACCACAACAGCGACCTTGTTTCCGGCCGCAACCTCGGCCGCCACCAGCCGGGCGACGCGCCGGATGCGCTCCAGGTCGGCCACCGAAGTGCCGCCGAATTTCATCACCAGCCGTGACAAAGCCGCTCCCAATGCTGGCTGAAGGCAAGGCCGGCCTTCTAACGGCGAGCGGCCGATGCGGCAATGGGGTCAGGACAATCGACCCACGGAGCGCTAGAAATGCGCGCATGAGCCCGAGCACCTCCAGCATCGACCCCGCCGACGTCGCGCGGTTCTCCGCGATCGCCGACGAGTGGTGGGACCCGCATGGCAAGTTCGCGCCCCTGCACCGGTTCAATCCCGTACGGCTGGCCTTTATCCGCGAACAGGCGCTGGCGGTGTTCGGGCGCGACCCCAAGGCGCGGGCGCCGTTTGAGGGTCTGCGGCTGCTGGACATCGGCTGCGGCGGCGGCCTGTTGTCCGAGCCCATGAGCCGGCTTGGCTTTGCGGTTACCGGCGTGGACGCCTCGGAGCGCAATATCGGCACGGCCAGCGTCCACGCCGCGGAAGGCGGCCTGGCCATCGACTACCGTTGCTCCACCGCCGAAGCCCTGCTCGCCGAAGGCGCCGGACCGTTCGACCTGATCCTGAACATGGAAGTGGTGGAACACGTCGCCACGCCGGGCCCCTATCTGCGCGCCTGCGCCGCGATGCTGGCGCCAGGCGGCCTGATGATCGTCGCAACGCTGAACCGCACGCTGAAGGCCCTGGCCCTGGCCAAGGTCGGGGCGGAATACATCCTGGGCTGGCTGCCCCCCGGCACCCACGACTGGCGCCAGTTCCTGCATCCCCACGAGATTCGCGACTATCTGGCCGGCGAGCCGGTAGAGATCGGCGGCCCGTTCGGCGTCGCCTTCAACCCCCTCACCGGGGTCTGGAGCCGGTCCGATGACGCCGACATCAACTATATGATGACGGTCACACGCCGCACCGGCTGATGCTTGACCGCATGATTTAGCGATCCTTAAGCGCTGTGGCGGAGACTCGGGGTTCTGACTTCATCGTCGACCCTGGATACCCGCATGCCCGTCAAGGCCCAGGCCGCCCCACGCTACAGCCTGGTGATCCCGGTGCTGAACGAAACCGCCGTGCTGCCGGCCCTGATGGTGCGGCTGGACGGCCTGATGGCCGCCCTCGATGGCGCCAGTGAAGTCGTCTTCGTCGATGACGGCAGCACGGACGCCACAGCGGATATGATCCTGCAGCGCGGAACGCTGGACGCGCGCTACCGGCTGGTGCGCCTGTCCCGCAACTTTGGCCACCAGGCGGCGATCACCGCCGGCATGGATGTGGCCAAAGGCGAAGCGGTGATCGTGATGGACGCCGACCTGCAGGACCCCCCCGAACTGGTTCTGGAACTGGTCGCCAAATGGCGCGAGGGGTTTCAGGTCGTCTACGCTCAGCGCACGGTCCGCCACGAAGAGGGCCGGTTCAAGCGTTGGACGGCCCATTTGTTCTACGTCGGCCTTCGCCGCATGACGGCGGTGGATATCCCCCGCGACGTCGGCGACTTCCGGCTGGTGGACCGCCAGGTGGTGGACGCCTTCAAGGCCATGCCCGAACGCGACCGTTTCGTACGCGGCATGTTCGGCTGGCTGGGTTTCCGCC
>Ga0302314_10005064_pt1 | contig 24090 bp, 14 predicted proteins | sample III_Palsa_N2_3_FD_200533 | JGI IMG/M metagenome (GOLD analysis project Ga0302314, IMG submission 200533) | Peat permafrost microbial communities from Stordalen Mire near Abisko, Sweden - III_Palsa_N2_3 | ecosystem: Environmental > Terrestrial > Soil > Palsa > Peat permafrost | place: Sweden... | reverse complement strand
TCCACAACGTGTGGTCGCAGAGGTTAGATGAAATAGCTTGCTCGCCATCGAGTGAAGTCTTCGCTAAGACCGAACACCTGAAAACCTATAAGTCCGCATGTCGGAAAACATAATCCAGGCCGCCGACGCATCATCGGACTCGCGGATGACGCAGTTCAACGTGGTGCTCTATGCCATCGTTGGCCAGTAGCACGCGTCCGTCCGGCAAGGTTTCGCCGTCCAGCTGCAACAGGCGCGGAGCATCGGCGTCGACCTGGGTCACATCGATGCGGTACCAGGTCTGGCGATAGCGGTAGCGCATCGAAAAACCTTCCCAGTCGACCGGCAGTACCGGCTTGAAGCGCAGGTGGCCGGCATCCATGCACAGGCCAAGCAATGATTCGACCACCAGTCGATACATCCAGCCGGCCGATCCGGTGTACCAGCTCCAGCCGCCTCGGCCCACATGCGGTTCGACCGCGTAAACGTCCGCGCTGACCACGTAGGGCTCGACCTTGTAGACGTCGATTTCCGTCGCGTCGCGGGTGTGGCTGAGTGGGTTGATCATGCGCAGCAGTTCCCACGCCCGGGCGCTGTCACCCAACTCGGCAAACGCCATCGTGGCCCAGATCGCGGCGTGCGTGTACTGGCCGCCGTTTTCGCGCACGCCCGGCACGTAGCCCTTGATGTAACCGGGATCGAGCGGGGATTTGTCGAACGGCGGATCAAGCAGCTGCACCAGCCGCGCATCGCGACGGACCAGATGCTGATCGAGCGAATTCATCGCCTGCTGCTGACGTGCCGGTTCGGCCACGCCGGAGATCACCGACCAGCTCTGCGCGATCGAGTCGATCCGGCACTCGTCGTTCGGTGCCGAGCCCAGTGGCGTACCGTCGTCGTAATAGGCGCGGCGATACCAGGCACCGTCCCAGCCGTTCTGTTCCAGCGCAATCTTCAGCTTGGCGACCTCGCTTTCGCAGCGCAGAGCGAACGTTTCGTCGTCGTGCAGCCGCGCCACTTCGGCAAAGCGGTTCATCACCTCGCAGGAAAACCAGCCCAGCCAGATGCTTTCGCCACGACCGGCCTCGCCGACCCGGTTCATGCCGTCGTTCCAGTCGCCGCAGCCGATCAGCGGCAGGCCGTGCACGCCGCGGACCAGGCTGTGTTCGATCGCCCGCACGCAATGGCGATACAGCGTTTCGCGCAGGCTCGAGTGCTGCGGCAGGTCGTAGTACGACTCCTCGCCCGGATGCAGTGGACGTCCCTCGATATAACCCACCGTTTCGTCGAGCACCTGCCTATCGTCGGTAGCCAGGACATAGCGCGCGGCGGCCAGTGGTAGCCACAGGTAATCGTCGGAACACGCCGTACGTACGCCGCGATCGAGTGGCGGATGCCACCAGTGCTGCACGTCGCCATCGGGGAACTGGTGCGCGGCGCATAGCAAGATCTGACGCCGGGCGCTGTCCGGCGCGGCGTACAGCATCGCCATCGAATCCTGCAGCTGATCGCGGAAACCGAACGCGCCGCCGGACTGGTAGTAACCGCTGCGCGCCCAGAAGCGGCAGGCGATGGTCTGGTACAGCAGCCAGCCGTTGGCCAGTACGTCGACCGCCGGGTCGGGCGTCTTGACCTGCACCGCACCCAGCGTGCGCTGCCAGTGTCCACGAACCTTGTTCAGCGCCTCGACCGCAGCGATGCTGCCGCGGAAGCGCTGAACCAGTGAACTGGCGTCAGCGGTATCGCGCCCCAGGCCCAGCCGGAACACGACATCGCGCTGCTCGCTCTCGGCCAGCTCGATGGTCATCTGCAGCGCGCCGCAGGGATCCAGTCCGGCACCCAGGCGACCGGACAGATGCGTGCGGCTCAGCGCGGCGGGCGAACGCGTGCTGCCATTGCGGCCGAGGAACTCGCTGCGATCACCGCCGATCGAGCGGCTCGGATCATCGACATCGAAGAACGCCACGCGGCCGGGGAACTCGGTGTTGTAGGCATTGCGGGCAAACAGCGCGCCGCTGGCCGGGTCCGATTCGGTCACTACGTGCATGACCGTTTTCTCGCGCAGGTCGCCCAGCGTCCACTCGACGTAGCCGGTAGCGCTGATCCGGCGCGGACGGCCGGAATCGTTGCGCAGTTTCAGCAGTGAGAATTTCACCGAGGCATCCAGCGCCACATAGACCCACAGCTCGGAATAAATGCCGTCCTCGACATGTTCGAACACGCTGTAACCGAAGCCATGGCGGGTCACGTATTCGCCAGTGCCGCGGGCTGGCAGTGGCGTCGGCGACCAGACCTGTCCGGTTTCCTCGTCGCGCAGATAAATCGCCTCACCACTGGCATCGCCGACCGGATCGTTGTGCCACGGTGAGAGGCGGAACTCATGTGCGTTCTCGGCCCAGGTGTAGGCGCCACCGCTTTCGGAAATCACCGTGCCGAAATGCGGGTTGGCCAGCACGTTCGCCCATGGCGCCGGCGTGGCATCGTTCGGTCCCAGCACGATGACGTATTCGTGACCGTCGGCGCTGAAGCCGCCATAGGGATTGGTCAGCTGCAGGTCGCGCGCTGCATGTCGATCAACGGCCGCCACCGGCGGCGCCAGCAGGGCGGGTACGATCGTCGGCGTGGCCCGCCGCGGCTTGCTCGGTTCGAAGCGCGGCATGTGGGTTTCCACCCAGCGTCGGCTGACCTGCTCGGCCAGCGTGCCGCGCGTGTCGGCCAGGATGATCCGCGCGCTGGCCTGGACCAGAATGCGATCCTCGCTGGACAGCTGCTGCGACGGACGGACGAAAATGCCGCCGGGGCGATCGAGCAGACTGGCTTCGCTGCCCGAGGCGATCAGGCCCATGATCTGGTCCTGCAGCTCCTGCCGGTAGCCGGCGCGATCTTCGTTCCAGATCACCAGATCCACCGCCAGGCCCTTCAGTCGCCAGTATGCGTGCGCCTGCACCAGCTGACGCACCAGTTCGATTCGCGCGGGGTCGGCGATCTGCAGCAGCACAATGGGTAGATCACCCGAAATCGACTGTCCCCACAGGCCGGACTGGCCGCGGCGGTTGGCCGCGATCATGCCGGGCTCGGCGCGCATGTTGGCATTCGGGTAGATGATCGAGGTGGCCATGTGCTCGTACAGCTGCGCATCGGCCAGCGAGGCGTTGAGCTGACGCAGCAGCACCTGACTGTGCGTCCAGGCCAGGTCGAATACGCGGTCGGCCAGATGGCGGTCGCGGTATTTGCCGATCAGTTGCACGCAGGCGTCGCGGGTGTCAGCCGTGCCGGTGACGAAATCCACCGTGGCGGATTGCTCCGGCTCCAGCGTGATGCGACAGCGGATGGCCACGATCGGATCGAGCACCGAGCCTTGGCTGTTGGATAGTTGCGCATAGGGATCACTCGCTGTACCCATCGCCAGCGGTGCGGCGGCGCTGCGGCCGCGGCCGATAAAGCGCGCGCGATCGGTTTCGTAGGAGATCTCGTCGATGTCACCGTTGTGCACGGCCAGCAGGTGGCACATCCATGGCACCGCTTCGTCGTGCGCGCGTGGGCGACGGGTGCAGAGGATCGCCTGCAGCTCGGGGACCAGCTCGGTCTGCACGAACAATTTGCTGAAGGCTGGATGCATCGCATCGGCGATCGGCGGCGCCAGTACCACTTCGGCAAAGCTGGTCAGCTCGATCGTGCGACGCGTGCGGCTGCGGTTGGTGATGCGCGTGCGGCGCAGCTCAATGTCGTCTTCGGGCGAGACCACGATTTCGGTGTGCGCATCGAACTCGCGTTCGCGCACGCGGAACTCGGCGCGAGCATCGGAGAAGATCGCCTCGAACAACTCGGTTTTCTTCAACGTCGGCTGATGCGCGGTCGACCAGTAAGCGCCGCTGGCGACGTCGCGCAAGTAGCAGAACATGCCCCAGTTGTCGCTGGTGATGTCTTCGCGCCAGCGCGTGAGCGCCATGTCGCGGCAGCGGCTGTAGCCGCCGCCGGCGCTGCTGACCATCACGTGATAGCGGCCGTTCGACAGCAGCTGCACCGCGGGACGTGCGCGATCCGGATCGGTGAACACGCGCAGCCGCGCCTCGGCCGCACGCGATTGGCCGTCCATTTCGGGGAAGCCGGAAGCATGCAGGTATTCCGCCGCGGTCTTTGGCACGCGCTCCTGCAGCAGCAGACTGGTTGCCTGGAACTGCGGGTCGGATTCGAAACGCCGCTGCATTGGTTTGTCCAGCAGCGCGTAGGCGAGCGCCAGCAGGCTCATGCCCTGATGGTGGACCATGAAGGATTGCACCAGTGCCGAAGTCTGGCCCAGTGGCAACCGTGCGGGGGTGTAGTCGATGGCCTCGTAGAATCCCAGGCGCCCTTCCGCGCCCACTTCGACCAGTCGCTGCATGTTACGAGTGGCCGCGGCCGGCGCCACCATCATCGCCATCACGGTGGCGTACGGCGCGATCACCACGTCGTCGCCCAGCCCGCGCTTCAGGCCCAGACCTGGCACGCCGAAGGCGCGATACTGATAGGTGAAGTGTGCATCGAGCGTGTTGTAGCCGGATTCGGAAACGCCCCATGGCACGTTCAGCTGGGTACCGTATTCGATCTGACGGGCCACGGCGGCGCGACAGGTCTGGTCCAGCAGGGTGCCTTCATAGCTTGGCATCACCAGCATCGGCATCAGGTATTCGAACATCGAACCGGTCCACGAGAGCAACACCGGCTGCCCGCCGCTGGTGGTCAGCAGGCGACCCAGCGAGAACCAGTTGTCCTGCGGCAGCTGGCCCTGCGCGATCGCCACGAAGCTGGCCAGTCGCGCTTCCGATGCCAGCAGGTCATAAAAGCCCGCATCGAGTCGCCGCTCGTCGACGTTGTAGCCGATCGCCAGCAGGTCGCGTGCCCGGTCGTACAGAAAACGATAATCCATCAGCGCCAGTTCGCCGCTCTCCAGCGCGACCTGTTCAAGTAGCGCGATACGCTCGCGTGCGCGTTCACGCAGCGTTTCCGCGTCGGCCTCGTCGGGCCAGCACAGCGGCTCGATGCGCGAGAGCTGCAGCAGCGTTGGAATGCCCTTGAAGTTGGCGTCGTCGTCCGGTGGCGGGTCGAGATGGAAGTGGCTGGTTTCATCCAGCAGATCGCTGCATTGCTGTAGCAGGGCATCAAGCCAGAACTCGGTATCGCTATCGGCTTCGACGGCGAGTGTGTGCGCCAGTGCATGCGCCTGGTCGAGCAGAGTTTGCAACAGTACAACGGCGGCACCGGTCGTCGCCGGCAGCGACGCCAGGGCGGCTTCCAGCGGTCGCTGCAATGGACTCAAGGAACCGGCGGTGGCTGAGTCCATCGAGGCCTGCAACACGGTAAGCGTATCGAGCAGGCCTTGCAGCGCGCGCGGCTGGAACACCGGTTCGTCGGCGACGGCGAGCAAGCCGGGCCGCAACGTCAGCAGGTGACCAGCGAGATTGCCGCTGTCCACCGCCGAGATATACAGCGGCGCCAGCGGCTGCAGTGTTAGCGTGTCGTACCAGTTGTAGAAGTGCCCGCGATGGCGCGGTAGCAGACGCATCGTCGCCAGCGTCTGCATAGTGCGATCGAGCAGGCGCCCGGCGCTGAGAAAACCGAAGTCGTACGCAGCGAGATTGGCCAGCAGGGCCAGTCCGATATTCGTTGGTGACGTGCGATGCGCGATCGCCGGCGCCGGCTGTATCTGCACGTTGTCCGGTGGCAGCCAGTGATCGGCGGGCCCGACATGGGCATCAAAAAATGCCCAGGTCTTGCGCGCCAGCGAGCGCAGAAACTGCATCTGCGCGGCGGTCGGTGCAAACGCCGGCGGTACGTTCGGTTTGCTGATCCACCAGGCGATCGACGGCGAGAGCAGCCACAGCAGCAGCAGCGGTGCCGCTACCAGCAGCGCCATCGGCCGATGCCACGTCAGCAGCGCGGCCAGCACCACGGCGAGCACGGGGCCGATCCACATCAATCGCCACAGTGTGCCGGGCGCGTTGCTGCTGCGCTTTTCGACATCGCTAGAGGTTTGCCATTGCAGCAGCAGGCGTCGGCTGATCGTCATGCGCCACAGCGTGCGCAGGATCGCGTCGATGCTGTACAGCACTTCGTGTGGCAGCCATGCCAGACCCAGCGCCATGCGCGCCAGATGCTGGCCGGTGGAATGCATCGCGGCGCGCAGGTGCTGATCCATCTGCACTTCGGTCTGCTTCTGCACCAGATCGAGCATCGCCGACAGCACCGGTGGAATCAGTACCATCGCCAGTACGGCGAGCATCCACGAGAATGCGGGCGAAAGCAGAAACCAGCCGGCCAACAACAGCACCAACAGCGATGCCGGCACCAGACTGCGGCGCAAGTTGTCGAGAATCTTCCAGCGCGACAGTGCAGTCAGCGCATTCTTGCGCCAGCCGTGGGCGGTCGGTGTCCACGGCAGCAGCCAGGGCAGCAGCTGCCAGTCGCCGCGGATCCAGCGATGCCGGCGCTTGACGTCGGCGCTGTAGCGGGCCGGGTATTCCTCGTATAGCTGCACATCACTGAGCAGGCCGGAGCGGGCGTGGCTACCTTCGACCAGATCATGGCTGAGGATGGCGTTGTCCGGAAAGCGGCCTTCGAGGCTGAGCTCGAACGCATCGATCGCGTAGATGCCCTTGCCGATGAACGAACCTTCGTGGAACACGTCCTGGTAGACGTCCGACACCATCTGCGTATACGGATCGATGCCGGCATCGCTGGCGTAGAGCTGCGCGTAGCGCGAGCGCGCTGTGCTGGGCAGGCTGATGCCTACGCGTGGCTGCAGCACGCCATAACCCGACACCACGCGACGCAGCTCGGGGTCGTATACCGCGCGGTTGAGCGGATGATCGATCGCGCCGACAAACTCGTGCGCCGACTCGCGCGGAAGCTGGGTGTCGGTGTCCAGCGTAATGACGTATTGCACGGTTGGCAGCGTGTCGATATCGCCGACGATCAGTACATAGCGCTCACGCGCACCGCCGCGCAGGAGTGCGTTGAGATCGGCCAGCTTGCCGCGCTTGCGCTCGCGGCCCATCCAGCTTTGTTCGGCGGCATTCCACTGGCGCGGACGATGGAACAGGAAAAACCGATCCATTTCTGCGGTGGCGTATTTGTCGTTGAGCGCCTCGATACGCCGCCTTGCCAGGCGTAGCAGCGCTTCATCGCCGGGCAACGTTTCCGTGTCGGCATCGGGAAAATCGGTGAGCAGCGCAAAATGCAGCTGTGCGTCGCGATTGCCAAGGAAGCGCACTTCCAGCGCTTCCACCAGCTCCTCGATGTCGTTCGCACTGCCAAACAGGCTGGGTACCACCACCATCGTGCGAGCGCTCTCGGGGATGCCGGCCGAGTAATCCATGCGCGGCAGCTGTCGGGGTGGCACGGTCAATGTCGCGACCCAGTTGAGCAGGCTCATTGCCAGCTGGCTGGCGAGGATGATCGACGGAATCGCGATGCCGATCAGTCCCCACGTCGGCAGATGATTGTGCGAGGCGGACACCACCAGCGCCCGCGCAAAGGCAAACGTCAGCAGCGCCAGCAGACCCAGGTAAATCGGTAGCGGTGCGCGGTCGAGCAGGCGGCGCATGGTTTGGGCAAAGGCGGGTCGCACGCCGAGACTTTTCTCCAGCGCGTGGCGGCCCTTGTCGATAAGATAAAAGCCCACGTGCCGCGACACCAGGGTGTTGTCAGCCGTGGTATCGCTACGGCTCAGCGCCAGCGCCGCTTCGGCCACCTCGGGCTCGTTCAACCGATGCTTGCGCGAGATCGACTCAATCACATGGCGGTAGTCGTCACGTGTGGTGAAGTCCATCGTCGCGTAGACGCCGGCGGGATCTTCGCGCAGAAATTGATCGACGATGCTGGTCTGTTCGACGAAATCGCGCCAATCGATCGCCGACAGCGCACGCAGGCTGCCGATGCTGTTGCCGATCGACACCTGATCCGCGGCCTGCTGCTGCGCTTCGAGCTGCACCAGGTGTTCGATGGTCTGGCCAGACTCGGACAGCCGTTGCTCGATCCAGCTAAGTGGTAGTGCCAGTGCCGGGCTCTGGCCCTGCAGACGGCGGGCCATTTCGGCGACGAACGGACCGGTCATCGGTGGCTTGGAGCGTGCCATGTCGGCGACCACCAGCACGACGCTTTTCGGATCGCTCTCGGCGGTGGCGGTGAGGCTGTCGGCCCAGCGCGCGGCCTTGCCGCGGTACTGCCAGTCGGCGATCACGCGCGCAGCGACGCGGCGCAGATTCTCGATCAGCGCCAGCCGCAGCATGATCGGGATCGCCCACAGCTCGCCGAGTTTGAGCGGCGTTACCGTCTGATAGGCGTTGACGAAACGGGACAGGCTGGTGGTGTCGACGCGGCCATCGCCGTGCGAAATGATTTCCAGCGCGATGTCGTAGACACGCGGCAGTTCGGCCGAGGGGCCGCTCCCCAACCGTGGCAGTTCCTTGCTATAGCCCTTCGGCAGATGCCGGCGGGCGATGCGGATCTGCTCTTCGATCAGATAGAAATTGTCCAGCAGCCATTCGCCTGCGGGCGTGATGCGGCGTCGATGACGGGTCGCGGCGGTCAGTCGCTCGCAGGTGTGGGTGAGTACGGCTTCGTTGTCGCCCAGCCGGGCCAGCAGCAGGTTGCTGGTTTCATCAGGGCTCAGCCGATGCTGGCCGGCGAGCACCTGGCCGTGCCGCTCCATCTGGTCGGCGCTGAACAATTCCGAACGCAGGGTCGGCTCTTGCTCTGGCTTGGTGCGAGCAGCTGCGCGTCGACGACGGAAAGCGCGCAAGCGGCGCAATTTGAGCAAATCGAATGTGCGGCCGATGTCCAATGTCCAACTTTCCTTCGGGTGTTCAGAGTGACACAGCCGGCGTGATGCCTCTATGCGCTTTCACCGCCGGCTTCTATCAGGTTCGCCGCTGCGTGTGACGACTGCCAAGGCATCATGGCATTCGTGCCGAAAGATACGCTCCGCCGTGTGAAGATCACGCAGGCTACGATAGTCCAACTGATGCCTCCGCTGGAGTTACCCTGTGTCCTCGTTGCTGATTCGCGCCGCCAGGCCCGACGATCTATCCGCCCTGCTTGCCTGGAATGCGGCGATGGCCTGGGAGACCGAAAAGAAGCGTCTCGATCCCGCTGTGCTCGAACGCGGCATCGCCGGCGTGTTCGCGATGCCGCAGCGTGGCTTTTATCTGATTGCCGAACGCGAGGGTGTGCCGGTCGGTAGCCTGATGGTGACCTACGAGTGGAGCGATTGGCGCTGCGGTGACTTCTGGTGGATCCAGAGTGTTTATGTGACGCCCGAGGTACGCCGCAGCGGGGTCTTCCGCGCGCTGCACACGGAGGTGGAGCAGCGCGCGGTCGCTGCAAATGCGGTCGGCCTGCGGCTGTATGTGGAAACCGAGAATTCTCGGGCGCAGGCAACTTACGCTGATCTGGGCATGCAGCGCTGCCACTATTGGATGTATGAAAGTCTGCTGGCGGGCGGCAGCAAGGCCTAGCTCAGCAAGGCTTCGAACGCCGCGGGTGGCATCGGCGCGCCGTACAGGAAACCCTGCAGCTGCGAGCAGCCGGCGCGGCGCAGAAAATCGCCTTGTGCCAGTGTCTCCACCCCTTCGGCGACCACCTCTTTTTGCAGGCTGCGCGCCATCGCGATGATGGCCTGGGTGATGGCAGCGGTGCCCGCATCGCTGGTGACATCGCGCACGAAGGTGCGGTCGATCTTCAGCGCATCGATCGGAAAATGTTTCAGATACGACAGGCTGCAATAGCCAGTGCCGAAATCATCCAGCGACAGGCGTACGCCGCGTTGCTTGATTCGCTGCAGCAATTCGGTGGTGGCATCGCCGCCGGACATCACCATGCGCTCGGTCAGCTCCAGCTCCAGCAGGCTCGCATCGAGCTGGCTTTCGTCGAGTACGGTATCGAGCCATGCGTAGAAATCCGCGCGTTGGAATTGCAGTGGCGATACGTTCACGGAGATGGGCACGGAAAGGCCGACATCTTTCCAGCGCTGCGCCTGCTGGCAGGCTTCGCGCAACACCCAGGCGCCAATCGGCAGGATCAGGCCAGTGTCCTCGGCGACCGGAATGAACTGGTCCGGTGCATACAGCTCCCGCCCGTCGGCACGCAGACGCAGCAGCGCTTCGGCACCGACGATGCGGCCAGTCTGCGCATCCACCTTTGGCTGATAATCCAGCGCGAGCTCCTGTCGGGTCAGCGCGTGGCGCAATGCCGTCTCGATCTTGCGCCGGGCCTGCGTGCGCTCGCTCATCGAAGCAGTGAAAAAGCGGTAGCCATGCTGGCCTTGCGCCTTGGCTGCATACATCGCCGTTTGGGCCTGTTGCAGCAGCATTTCCGCATCGTCGGTATCGTCGGGATAGATGCTGACCCCGACGCTTACGCGCAAAGACAGCTCGGGCAGGTCGGTTACCCGTGTTTCCTGGCAATGGGCGATCAGGATCTGACAGCGACTGGCCACCTCGCCCACGCTGTCCAGGTGCGGCAGCATCACCACGAATTCGTCGTCGCCGAAGCGGCTGATCAACTCCCCGCCAGGGAGGCTGCGCCGCAACTGTGCGGTCAGCGCACGCAGCACGCGGTCACCGCCGGCGAGGCCGTACAGATCGTTGATCTGCTTGAAGTGATCAATGTCGATGTAGAGAACGGCCGCGCGTTGCTGACGGCGGGCGGCGGTGATCAACGACTGTTCGATATGCGTGTGCAGCTGGCTGCGATTGGGCAGGCCGGTGAGTGTGTCGTGCTGGGTGAGGTGGATCATCTTCAGCGCCAGCGCGCGGTTTTCGCTGACATCGTGAAACACCAGCACGCCGCCGATCACGTTGTCGGCATGGTCGTGGATCGGTGCAGAGGAATCTTCCACCGGTGTATCGAAACCGTGCCGGTGGCGTAGCAGTGTCCTGCCGGCGAGATCGGCGATGGTGTTGTGTTCGATCGCCGCGCGCAGCGGATTGATCACCGGCTGGCCGTTATGCGCGTCGAACAGCTGGAAGATCTCATCGATGGCGCGGCCTTGCGCTTCGCTACTGGTCCAGCCGGTCATTGCCTCGGCAATCGGGTTGAGCGAGGTAATGCGCAGCTGGGTGTCGGTGGTGATCACGGCGTCGCCGATCGAGCGCAGCGTCACCTCGGCCAGCTCGCGCTCGCGGTGCAGTGCATCCTCGAACGCCTTGCGCTGGCTGATGTCCTGCGCCTGCGACACGAAATAGCGCGGCTGGCGGTATTCGTCCCGCACCACCGATACGCTGAGCTGGATGTGTACCACCCGGCCGTCCTTGTGGAAATTGCGCTTTTCCAGTTGGTAAGAGTCGCACTTGCCACTGAGCATCTCGTTGAGCAACTCCATGTCGCTCGCGAGATCGTCAGGGTGAGTGATGGTGGTGATATCCAGCGCCAGCAGTTCATCTTCGCGATAGCCGAGCATCTGGCAGCACGCGGCGTTGACTCGAAGGAAATGGCCGTCCGGATGAATCAGCGCCATGCCGATGGCGGCGTGCTGAAACGCGCCGAAGAAGCGCTGCTCGCTTTCGTGAAGCTGCAGCTCCAGACTGCGCCGCTCGGTGATATCGACAAAGGTGGTGAACACGCCACGCACGGCGCCGACCTCATCAAGATCCGGCTGGAAATTGGCGTGCACGTAGCGCCGCTCGCTGCCGCCGAACAGCTCACCTTCATAGTGGGCCATGCGGCCGGCGAAGGCGCGTTCCAGCGCAAGTTCGATCTTCTGGTAATTGCGTCGCCCGCCCGCCTCGATCACGGTACGGCCAATCAGTTCCTGTGGATCGACGCCCAGCCATGTGCGGTGGGTTTCATTGGCATAGCGAAAGCGCTGCTCGTTATCGAGGTAGGCGAGCAGCACTGGTGCTCCACGCAGAACCTTCGCAGACCATTCCTGCGAATCTTTTTCAAGCGATGGCGATACCCTGGCAGGCTCGTGCGGCTGCATGGTCGTTCCGTCCCCGTGTTCGGGCCATCATGCGCCTGCCTGCTGCCGTTGCCCAGTGACCCGGCGGCCTCAGTGCAGAGCAGTTGCCGGGGCGCCCAGCGCACCGTGCTCATCCAGCACGATGCGGCCCAGCGCCTGCGGCTCGGCGGCAATGCCGTATCGATCGGCCAGCAGGGCCAGCAGCGGCCCCAGCGCCTGCGACTGCAGCGGGTAACCGTGCGCCAGCGCGCGCGCGCTACCGCCTGCACCACGTTGCGCTACGGTGATCGCGACCACGCCCAGGCCCGGGGCTTCATGCGCGAACAGTGTCGGCGATCCGTAATCGGATTCGATGGTGGTCAAGGTTTCCAGCAGATAGCCGGTGCCCGCTTCGCCGTCGCGATCAGTCACGGGCTGCAGCCGCAGCGGCAGCTGATGAGCGTCGAGCAGCGCCGCATATTGACGTAATTCAAACAGGATGCCGGCCAGTGCATGTCGTCGTGGCGCGTGGTCGTCGCGGCTTTCGTGCGGTTGGCCTGCCAGCCATTGCGTCGGCGATTGGGCAAATACCTTGCCGTTGGCATAGTGCAGCGCCAGACCACGCGCGGTCACCGCCGATTCGCCGCGATACGGCGTCAGCAGTGCGGCCTCCAGCAGTGACCACAACGCCGCCAGATTAACGTGTTCGTACTGCACGCAGGTCAGCGCCAGCAGATCATTGCGACTGAGATAACGCACGTGTTCGAGCCGGATGCCCAGCGTGCGCATCAGCCAGTCGGCAGTCAGCGCGCCAGCCTCCCCGCGACCGACCAACTGCACTTCCAACTGCTCGGATAAGTCATCGGCCAGCGCCTCAGGTGCCAGCAGGCTCAGCGGCAGCAGGCGCATCGGGCCACCGGAAAATTGCGGCGACGGCTCCAGTGGCAGCGCCGGCATATGGCCGGCATGGCTGCCAAAAGCGATCACATTCTCAAGATGGCCGCGCGGTACGCGTCGCGCCAGTTCGTCCAGTGTGGCCCATACCGGAAAGCCCGGCCGCAGCAGTTCGACCTGATCGAACAGCGCGCCGGCCAGCGCGAGTCGCGCCTGATTGACCTGCGGTACCAGCCCGTGCAGATCGGCCGCGATCAGTTCCACCAGCTCCGCCGCTTCGTCGCGATCAAGGCTTAGCCGCGGCGGCACTTCGCCCTCCACCAGTTCCAGGGCCAGCACCGCCGGCAGGGCGAGCAACGTTTGCGCTTCCATCAGGAGCGGCTCCGTTCGTATAAACAAGACGCGAATCGTATCATTCAGCGTTTTGGGCTTCCGCCACACCGCAGCGCGGGTTAGCCTTGGAGGACTTGAGTTCCGGACTGTTCTGACCATGGAAAAAACGCAAAAGCGCGTTGGGGTGATCGGTGGTGTACGCATCCCGTTCTGCCGCAACAACACCGCCTACGCCGACGTCGGCAATTTTGGCATGTCGGTGAAAGTCCTCGGCGCGCTGGTCGAACGGTTCGGACTGCACGGCGTCGAGCTGGGCGAAGTGGCGATGGGCGCGGTGATCAAGCATTCGTCGGAGTGGAACCTGGCACGCGAGGCGTTGCTGAGTTCCGGCCTGGCGCCGACCACGCCAGGCATCACCACGGCTCGCGCCTGTGGTACCTCGCTGGACAACGCCATCATCATCGCCAACAAGATCGCGGCAGGGCAGATCGAAGCCGGGGTCGCCGGTGGCTCGGATACCACCAGCGATGTGCCGATTGTTTACGGTACGCGACTGCGCAAACGGCTGCTGGCGGTCAATCGCGCCAAGACGCCGATGGAAAAACTGAAGGCGGCCACGCGCGGATTTTCGCTGAGCGAACTGAAACCTTCTTTCCCGGGCGTAGCCGAGCCGCGCACCGGCAAATCGATGGGCGATCACTGCGAAATGATGGCCAGGGAGTGGCATATCAGCCGCGTGGATCAGGATCAGCTGGCGCTGGACAGCCATCGCAAACTGGCCGCTGCGTACGAGGAAGGCTTCTTTGACGATCTGCTGGTGCCGTTTCGCGGACTGAAACGTGACGGTTTCCTGCGCCCGGATTCCACGATGGAAAAACTGGCCTCGCTCAAACCAGCCTTCGACAAGACCTCCGGCCAGGGCACGCTTACTGCGGCCAACTCCACCGGCTTGTCCGATGGCGCTGCAGCTGTGTTGCTGGGCAGCGACGAGTGGGCCGCCAAACGCGGGCTGACGATTCAGGCGTACTTGCTCGACGCGGAAATTGCCGCGGTGGATTTTGTGCATGGTGAAGGTTTGCTGATGGCGCCAACCGTCGCGGTGCCGCGCATGTTGGCCCGCCATGGCTTGACCCTGCAGGATTTCGATTACTACGAAATCCACGAGGCCTTTGCCGCGCAGGTGCTGTGCACGCTGCGCGCGTGGGAAAGTGCGGAGTACTGCAAGAACCGCCTCGGCCTCGATGCGCCGCTGGGCAGCATCGATCCGGCCAAGCTCAACGTGCACGGCTCCAGTCTCGCGGTCGGCCATCCGTTTGCCGCCACCGGTGCGCGCGTGGTGGCCACGCTGGCCAAGCTGCTGGAACAAAAGGGTAGCGGTCGCGGCCTGATCTCGATCTGCACCGCCGGTGGCATGGGCGTGACGGCGATACTCGAACGGCCGTAACCGGCCGTGCATCACGCCATGTTGCGCCTGCGCACCACCGTCGTCCTGAGCTTGTTGGCACTGGCCGTTGGCGTTGTGGGCACCGATTGGCTCAGCGACCGAAGCACGAATGAGCCGCTGGCGATGCCTTGGGTTGCGAAGGTGAATCGGCCTATGCCATCCCGGCATCACCCTGCTCGACCGTCGCCGCATGTTCGCGCGTTCGCCGACGCACCGCATATTCACCGATCACGGATGGATCGCAGTAGTGTCACCGCGGATCAAAATCGTGGAAACCAAGCCGCGTCTGCCGCTTTGCCGCCCGAGCTCGTTCCGCTGGACATGCCTATCCACCGTGACGTCGCCTATGACCAGTTGCGCGGCCATCTGGATGGCCGCGTAGTCATGCACGTCAGCGTCGATGGTGGCGGCCGTGTCGCTGCGGCAAGTGTGGCCGAGTCGAGCGGCGATGCGGAGCTCGATGCACATGCGTTACGCAGCGTGCGCAACTGGCGCTTCGCGGTGCCGCCGGATCATCCCGATGGCCTGAGCGCCGACTTGCCGATGCGCTTTTCCTCACGCGACGACCCGGTTGCCAGTGTGCCCTGAGGCATGCGGCGAAATTCTCAGAAGCTGTTTAAAAACCGTAGCGCCCGAAATACCGAGCGCAGTAGGTTTTTAAACAGCTTCTCAGAGAATGCCTGTGACGCCGGCACCGAATGCGGTGATCAGCAGCGTGTAGAACATCTTTGGCGAGACGGCGACGTCGGGGAAATCGCCCACAGGCTGATAGCAGGCGAAAAATCCCGGATCGCCGACGCGCAACGGCTTGCAGCCTGGCTTGAGCTGATAGCTGGTGGCGTAGCGAAACGGCCACAGGTCGAATAGCGGCAACTCTTCCGAGATGCTGCCGATGGCGTTATTGATGTCACTGAGCAGCGGTACCGTCGCTTGCCGCGGTGCGATCACCCAGGCGTTTTCCGGCTGCGTGTCGCGCAGGATGCTCTGACGCAGCTGGGTGGCAAAGCGTTGGTCCACGATGATCACGCCGGCCTCGGTGTTGTAGTGATCCGAGCGCGGGTCGAAGTTGTGCGAGCCGACCATCGCGATGTCATCGTCGATCACGATCGATTTGGCGTGTAGGCCGAAACGACGGCCGCTGCTGAGCAAGGGCGCCGGCCTGCTGCTGCTGCCGTGACTGCCAAGCAGACCATGGCTTTCGGTATCGACGAAGTGGCGTGAGGCATTGTTGCTTTTGGTGTTGCCGGTTTTGGATGGAACGTTGCCGGTCGACTGGCCGTTGCTGCCGACTTGACTGCCGCTACCCGACGAATCGCCGCTACCGTTCGGCGCGTTTTCCTCGGGCGATTCCATGCTGGCATACGCATTGGCTTCGGCCGGCCCGGGCGCATGCGGTTTCATCTCGTAGATTTCGAAACCGTAATCCTTCAGATAGGGTTTGCGGTGCTTGTACGACAGCGCATACACCGCGAAGGCGTCGGTGGAGGCGAGCGAGTTGGTGGCTACCACGATGCGCGGCGCGGGTGTTTGCTTGTGTAGCTTGTCGAAAATCTTGCGCGCCCGACGGCTCATCACCAGGTAGGGTGTTTGCAGAATCACTTCGCTTTTTGCGCTGGCGACCATCTGCATCACATGGCGGGTGAATTCGCGTGCGCTTTTCTTGTTCGGTTTGTCGGTTTTTGCCGGCATGTCGCTGAAGAACTCGACGTTGCCGGTCTGGATGCTGTCCGCCAGCACATGCGCGCGCAGCCAATCGTCATCACTGGCCTCCTGCTGCGCGCGATAGACGCGCTGGGGATGCAGGTATTTCGGTGCCGGCCAGTCCGGTGGGGCTGGATGCGTCACGATATAGCGGTTGACGTCGCGCAGATGCGTCAGCGGTACCGAGCGGGGGTGATTCCAGAACAACGCGAAGCTGTCGGCCATTGCCTTGGCGGCAGGGCCGCCGACCAGCACGTCGCGGTCGACGTAGTCGAAGTCGTTATCCCAGTCGAAGTAGCGATTCTGATAATTGCGTCCGCCGGTGATGCCGGCGCTGTCGTCCACCAGGATTACCTTGTTGTGCATGCGCTGGTTGAACTTGAAGAAGCAGCAGGCAATGCCCGCGGCCCATTGCAGTGGTGAGGTGTGAGCATCGTGGAAGGTAGGGTTGTACAGCCGCACCTCAAGATTCGGGCTGATCCGCGCGAGCCGGTTGAGCAGCGCCATGTCGTCGAACGAGGACAGCTGGTCGGCCAGGATGCGCACCTTTACGCCGCGCCGTGCCGCCTGCAGCAGTTCATCGAGCACCAGTTGGCCGGCATCGTCTTCATCCCAGATGTAGGTCTGCACGTCGATCGAACTTCGCGCCGCGCGGATCAGGCTGAGCCGCGCCACCATTGCCGCCTCGCTGTCGTTGAGCAGGCTGACGATATGTACCGGCTGTGTCGGCGTGGACGCCGCCACGGCATCCGTTGCTGCATCCAGTAGCGGGGATGCCGTGGCGCAGTGGTCGGCGCGATCGCAGTTCACGTGCGTATCGACCGTGGCCGCGACCACGGCATCGGCACGACGGATCTGCGTCTTCGACGCCACGCAGCCCTGCAGCAGCAGGACTGCAAGGAGCAGATTCAACAGGGTGAGCGCGCGCAGGGGCATACCCTGCATGATACGGGCAGTGTGCTTCAGTTCGGAGCATGCTCAAGTGCGATCAGCAGACCCAACTGCACCTGATCCGACAGAGCCGTTCGATGGGTGTTCATGCCGAACGCACTGCGCGACAGCGAACCGCGTGCTTCGATAACGCAGGTCTGCTCGGTCGAGAGTGTGCAGTGGGCGGGCTGCAGTTCAAAACGCATGGGTTGCGTAACCCCACGCAGGGTCAACTGACCTTGCAGTACACCGCCGCTGGTAAGCATGGCGAAAGTGATCGGCTGGGACAGAAAACGGATAGTCGGGTACTGCACGGCATTGAAAAAATCAGGCGCCATCACCCAGCGTCGGAGTCGATCCGAGTTCATCACAATGCTGTCCGCGGTGATGCGCGCATCGACGGTGGCCAGGCCATGGTCATCGAGCTTTACCTCACCGGCGATCTGAGTGAAGTGCCCACTGATGGTTTGCAGCCACAGCAGTCGGATACCGAATTCGGCATCCGAGCGCATCGGGTTGATGCGGTAGTCCATCGAGCTCGCCGCTGGTGCGGAGAGCAACAGCGTGACGAGCAAAAAAGGGGCAATCAGGGATGGAGTAATCAGGGACGGCACGAACGGGCGACTCACGGCGACCAGAAGGCGTCCAGTCGAGCGTTGCCTGGTTCAAGCGCACCGTTGAGATGCAATACCGCCAGCGCGCCTGGTGGCATGCCGCGAAACTCATCGGAACGACCTTCGACGAGCAGGGCCACCAACCGTTCGATGCCGGGGTTGTGGCCAACCAGCATTACCGTATCGGCGTCGCCGTGCTGGTCGAGCAGCGCCAGCAGTTCACCCGGGGAGGCGTCATAGATTTCGTTGGCCAACTGAGGGACGGGCGCGTTGTTGATGGCGGCCAGCGCCAGTCGCGCGGTTTCGTCGGTGCGGCGGCTGGGCGAACACAGCACGCGGTCGGGATGGGCGCCATGGCCGGCCAGCCAGAGTCCGGCGGCCTGGGCCTCCTGTTCGCCGCGCGCGCTCAACGAGCGCTGCTGATCGTCACCGGCCTTTTCTATGGGTACCGCTTCGGCATGTCGCAGCAGGATAAGTTCGTGCATGGTTGACTCCGTCAGGTGATGTCGCGCCGTCGGCGCGCGGGCTTGCTTCGCAAGGATGGTTGCGGGCAGATGGATGCAGGCAACCGAAGGTTATGGTGATCTGGCGCTCATTTGACCCTGGAGCTCCTGCTTGGTTCGTCTCTCATGGGATCGATCCTTCATTGATGGCGCTTGATCCAGCGCAGCAGCGCTTTCCAGTCCTGCTGATGGTTGCGCACCTGCTCGGACTGGTAATCGAAGATGCCTTTGCCCAGTGCGCTCAAAAGCACGTAGGCCTGGCTGTCGCGCAGCTGCGCCGCGATCGGGAAAGGGGATTGTTCGGCGAGCTGGGCCACCGCGTCCTGGCTGGCGTGGGTCCACGGCTTGAGCCGGTTGGCGACCAGCGCGACCGGCAGCTTGCCGCGGCGGATGCGATTGATCTTCTGCAGCTCTTCGATAAAGCCGAGCGTGGCGTGCAGGTCGAATGACGATGGCAGCACCGGCACCAGCAGCACGTTAGCCGTTTCGATATATGGCTCCAGCTCGCGTTCGCCGACGCCGGCCGGCGTATCGATCAAAAGTTGCTGGGTATCCGGCGGGACCTTCTGGAGGGATTTTTTGCCGCCCTCCAGCGCCAGTACACCCGGCACGTTGTCAGGCCGCAGGGTCGCCCAGCGAAAGCTGGAGCCCTGCCGATCGGCGTCTAGGATGGCGGTGTGCTGACCCGCTTGCGCCCAGTACGAAGCCAGCTGGGTCACCAGCGTGCTTTTGCCGCAACCACCTTTGCTGCTTGCCACCAGCGTCGTAAGCATCGACTGACCCCTGCCGCGGAAGGTGGGCCAAGCCTACACGGCTGCGGATGCGGCGCAAAGCTGCGCTGCGATCAACTAGGCCGGGTTTGTTTGCCCACAGGCGGGCGTCATCGCTCAGGTGTGTACGGATATGTACACTTCTTCGCTCTTCCTTAGGTCTGCGCGCAAACGGCTCCCGGCGCGGGCCGCTTGGTAAGTGACGGCACGCTCTAGCCTTGTGGCTGCTTTGACGATTGCGGCTTCCAGTCGGCCGGGGCCTCGGTCGGAATATTGTTGTCACGCAGCGCGGTCAACAGCACGCTCATTTCGGTGCCGCCGTGGCGGGCAATGTTCACCAGATGCTGCGCGATGGCTGCGTCATTTTGCGCACGGCCCAGCAACTGGCCGAAGTTCTGTACCTGCCAGATCAGGCTGAGCCGCGCGTGCTTGGCGTCTTCCTGCTGGGCGGGATCGTCCGCCAGCACTTCGCGCAGATGCAGGCCGAGCGAGCGGCCGAGCGGGCTGGAACCCCATTCGAGCACCTTGCCCAGCTTCAGGCAGTCAGTCTTGATCGCGGCGTCGCCGGCGGCGCTATCGCAGAGTTTGGCCGTCACTTGCAGAACCGGCTGTGGCTGGGCACTGGCCAAGCCGTAGACGAGCACGGCCTGTACCCCGGCGCCGCCACTGGCGTGGCTTGAGTCGAACGTATTGGCTGGCGGTGGCAGTACGCCGATCGAACTCGCGAGCGCCTTCAGACTGGTGCCGGCGTAGTCGTCGTAGAGCTTGGCGTTGGCGGCCTTGGCTAGATCCTCGCGCGCGGCGTCCTGCTTCATGTTGCGGGTGTCTTCGCCCAGCTTGAGCAGCCACACGGCGGCGTTGTCCGGCGCCTGCGTGGTCAGCTGGTCCAGCGCCGACGTGTTGGGGCAAGCGTCGGCCTTGCTGTCGCAATCGGCCAGGCGCGTCCAGCTGATCGCCGCATCGATATCGGCCGCGCCTTCGGCATGTGCCGCGCGATCGATCAATCCGTGGAAATTGTTGAACTTGGGCAGGTCGGTCAATGGCCGGGAGATGATGGCGGCGGCGAGCAACGGCAGCGCATCGGCACGCGGCGCTAGCACGCTGACCAGATCATGCTGGAATGCCAGCAGTGCCTTGTCGCGGGACCGCGCTGCAGCGCTTGGCTGCCCTGCGGCAACGGCTTGTTTACTGACGCCGTCGGCGAATACTGGGGCGATGGCAAGCGACAACGCACAGGTGAGGGCAAGGCTTTGCAGTCCACGCATCATGGGCTTTCGTCCGCAATTCAAAGCGGTCAGCATACCTTGCGGGGATTAAGCGCTGCTGATCCGAGCGGTCGCGCGGGCAGGCACAGCATGCAATGCTTGTTAGGATGACTATTTCCGGCGCGAGAACGCGACGGGCCACAAATCGTTCGGGAGATCCACAGTGGACCACTATCTTACTTTCGCCAATGGCGCGCCGTGGTTTGTCGGCTGGGGCACGCTGGCATTGATCAATGCGGCACTGGCGCAGGGGAAAAATCGCAACGGACTGCTTTGGTTCGTGCTGTCATTGCTGTTCGGCCCATTCGCGACGTTGCTGCTGGTGCTGCTGCCCAAGGTGCGTACCAAACTCTTTTAGCCGACCAGAGCGCGGTTCACTAGCGAATGACACCATGTGCACCAGTGATCCGGTCCTCAACAGAGGTTGCAGGCCTTGACCTAATAATGTGTTCCGGGGGCGTTGTTGAAGACGGTATCGTGGCCGCTGACGGAGATCGCAATATGCTTGAGCAGCTGCTGCGAGGGAAAGGTATGTCCGTAGCATAAAAGCAAAGGCAGTAGCAGGCTGATGCCGATCTGCCAGGCGGGTGCGCTGTTTCGCGGAGTCGTATTGCGCAGCTTGAAGAAAAACCCTGCTGTGAAGCCGAAGCCAAGCATTCCACCGAGGATCACTTCAGAGATCGAATGCACACCGAGGCCGAGTCGCGATGCTGCCACACCAACCGCCAGCAGCACGCCCAAGGCGATAGCGGTTCGCCGAAGCAGAACGTTTCGCTCGGGAATCAGCAGCGCCGGGACCAACGGCCAGATAAGGCTGGATAGGGCCGTATGACCGCTGAAGCCGCTGAAATCCAGACCGGGTATGCCGATGTCCCAGCTCATGTACATCAGCTTGGACAAACCCACCACGGCGATACAGATGAACACCGTCAGGATCCACAGCAGGCCGTTACGCCGCGTGGCAGCACGACTGATGAGCCATGCTGCGGTGACCAGGAAAACCGGAAGTAATACCGAACAATCGCCAAAAGCGGTGATTAAAAGCCACATAGGCATGCAAATTTCCGCGTCGATGAAAAGGACGCCGGGTTGGCGGATCCAGCAATGATGCGCTGCATCAAAGAGCCTAAAGCCTTTTCAGGATGATCGCCAACCGGGCGCACTCTAGCGTTCAGTTTGTCCAGCCGGCTTTTCCATAACACCGCGTCAGCGGGGTTCGTGACCTAGCGGCTCGCTCGGCCGCTGCTGTTCCGGGGGCACATCCCCGGTTGGACTCAGATCGCACGGCTCATCGCTACTTAGTCCATGGCGCTTCGGGGCCCGTGACAGGAGACTAGACGCAGCCAAGAGCCTGAGCCCTTGGCTGCGCCGGACCAAGCGATGCTCCCGCGCATGCTGTGACGCGGGAGGCATTGCCAATCAAAGCTGATTGGTCTGCTCGTTGGTGAGGCGTGTGTTCGAGGTGTTATTCAGCAGGGTGCTGAACGGCAATAGCTGGCTTACGAAACGATTCCAGCGCGCGACACCGGCTGCGCCGACGAACACCACGTCGCCTGCCCGCACAGGGAATTGCGAGGCCATGGCAAAAGCGTCCGGCGAAGAAGCGTCGAGCTGATAGATTTCCGACGGTTCCTGCTGCAGGTTCTTGACCCCACGAATCACATACACAGCCTTGCCCTTGGCGGTGTCCTGGTTGAGTCCTCCCGCGCGCCCAATGGCCTGAGTCAGAGTCAGCGTGCTTGTCTTGAAACGCAAAGCCTGCGGCTGCACGACTTCGCCCACCACATAGACTTCGTGGTTGTCGTTGTAAGACAGGAAAACGCGGTCACCGCCCTTGAGGTAGATATCCTGCATGCCCTTCGGCACGCCGCTCAGCGCGTCCATATCCAGATGATAGTCATGCCCGTCTCGGCTCAGTACCACATTGGACAGGTCGGCTTGGGTGGTGTTGACGTTCGCCGTGCCGATGGCCTGCGCGAGGGTCAGCGGCGTGACCGTGATGAATTGCGGTGCGGCACTCACGAAGGCGCCACCCAGAGTCACTTTCTGGCTGCCATAGCTGATGATGGTGAGATCCACCTGCGGCGACGGTACATACTTGGCCAGGCGACGTGTGAGCTCGGACCGCAGTTCCTCCACCGTCTTGCCGGCGGCTTGCAGCAGTCCTGCGTAAGGATAGAACAGGGTACCGTCGGGACGAACCAGGCGGCCGTTGGCCAAGGCCTGCTGCTGTGCGCCTGCAGGCGAGGTCAGCTCGGGGTGATCCCATACCGTGATGTAGAGCGAATCACCCGGACCGATGCGATAAGGTTCGGGCTGGTAGGAAATCAGCGCGGGCGGAATGCTCGGTGGTGGCGTGGCGGCCTGGTCTGCGGCGATCTGCCTGGGGGTAATCGGTATGACCTTGAAGTGCGCGACATCAGGATTACTGTTGTCGGCAGAAGCGCGCAGGTTCATGTGCTGGCCCGGATACAAAACGCATCCATTCAGCGCGAGGCAGAAAGTCACTGCCCCTAGTATCGGAAAAATCTTCATGGGTGCGATCGGCCTTTGTAGAGATTATTTAATTCCGACGCCCGGCTGTTCAACTTGAAGAAAGCCTTCAAGTCCATGTTTGGCCGGTGCATTGGAAATCAGTGCAAAGATGGTAAGAAATGGGCGCAAAACTCCCTTGCAATCAGCGGAGGTCTTCGACCCGCAGTCGTGCTGCGACAATCGATCAAGTAGCTTCGGCGATACTGCAAATTACATCAGCCGTATGGGTCGTCGCGACGATGCCAACACCCGGTAGACCAAGTTCAACGCATGTTTGATTACTAAATGCATACCTCCAGGGCGGTGGGCCGCAAGACTGCGAGCCATAATCATGAACGCCAGACCCTGTTGCTTGGGTGAATGCGCCTGACATTAGGTGATTCTGATGTTTGGATGATTCGAATACTTGCGCCAGTAGCCAGTTTCGACGCTCAACAGCCGTGCGTGATCTTGACTTTGTCAGTGGCGAAACGCTTTCCGGACGATCATCCGAAAAGCTAGTTGCGATGATGGTTGATGTCATCCAAGGAAGCTCGAGTGCGCTGTTCACGCTATGCAGAAGCAGATGTCTGTCGGCTCCGCCAAGCGATCACGCAGAAGTTTTTCGAGTACATGATGCCTCTAGTCAGTACGTGCGAGCGTTGCCAGCAACGGACTTGCGATACGAGAGATAGTGACGTCACGAGTCGGCAAATTCGCAGACGTAAAAGGAAAACGGACGGTATGACTGGTCGCTGTGTTGCGTTGCGCCTTGGCGCAGGTTTGATCCAGGAGCGTGATGCCTGAATGAAATTTTCAACAGCTCGTTGGACGATGGCTGTATTCCCTGTGGGTTAAGCAAAAAGATGCAAACGTGTGACCCTCATCACCGATTGAAAATTTGATTAGCTAAGTACGAAACATTCCGATTGCCCTCGAATTCGCTGCGGCGTAGGATAAATTTTGTGGCATCGCAACATGAATTTCCAAGCCGCAAAATTTGAGTTATTTTCACTATCGCCATCCCAAGCCTGAGCAAATAATTGCTGAGGTCAGGAAAGCGTGTTGGATGAGTCGATCCATTTAAACGATGGATCGACGTGCCCACAGGGGGCACGTACCTTCTGGGATCCATAGGAAATCGACGCGAGTCGATTCCAAAGGAAGGTACGGACCATGCATCCATCTAAATCAAATTACTCAAATTTCAAGGCCTTGCTCGACAT
>Ga0302314_10005063_pt1 | contig 24094 bp, 21 predicted proteins | sample III_Palsa_N2_3_FD_200533 | JGI IMG/M metagenome (GOLD analysis project Ga0302314, IMG submission 200533) | Peat permafrost microbial communities from Stordalen Mire near Abisko, Sweden - III_Palsa_N2_3 | ecosystem: Environmental > Terrestrial > Soil > Palsa > Peat permafrost | place: Sweden... | reverse complement strand
TGGGTCTAGTAAGCGCAGTGGGCCGCTTCACGGCGAATCGCCGCGCACCAGCCGCAGCGCGGCGGTGGGGCACTCATCGACCACGTCGCGCAGCAGGTCGTCGTCGCCGTCGACCGGGCCGATGACCGTCGCGGCGCCGTCGTCGCCGATCGCGAACACCTCGGGCTTGGCGTGCACGCACGCCCCGGTCGCCATGCACCGGTCCCGGTCCACCTCAACCCGCCAGATCGCGGTCCTGCCGGTCATGCCGCGCCCGTCTGCACCATCATCGTGGTGATGCGCCGGGCGTTGAAGTGCATCGGGTCGTACTCGATCTCGCCCACGAGCTCGGCCCCGTCGCCGAAGCGCCGCTCGAACTCCTCGATCATGAGCTTGCCCTGCGCCTTCACCAGGTTCAGGCCGATGCACAGGTGCGGCCCGGCCCCGAACACGATGTTGCCCGAGTGGTTGCGGGTGATGTCGAACCGGTGCGGGTCGGGCCACTTGGCCGGGTCGACCCAGGACGGCCCGAGCATCGGCATCACGAACGAGCCCCGCTCAAGCACCTGGCCGCCCAGCTCGACGTCCTCGAGCGGGAAGCGCGGGATCGCGCCGAACTTGCCGTGCGCGGACCAGCGCAGGATCTCCAGGATCGCGCCCTCCATCAGCTCCGGCCGCCGGCGCAGCAGCGCGCGCTGGTCCGGGTGCGTGAGCAGCGCCCGGATGGCGAGCGTGTGCAGGTCCACCGCGGTGTCCGCGCCCGCCGTCACCAGGGCCATGATCACCGCGAGTATCTCCAGGTCGGACAGGCTCTCGCCGTCGATCTCGGTCGTGACCAGGGTGCCGATGAAGTCGTCACCGGGGTCGGCCGACCGCCGCCGCGCGACGATGGCGTCGAGCAGGTACTGCAGGCCGGGCAGCGACCCCTCGATGTAGCTGTCCCGCTCCGCCGCGTGCATCGGGTCCTGCGCCCGGTTGAGGTTCCAGCCGAGCCCGTGCTCGAACAGCGTCTCGGCGGCCGGCGGCACCCCCACCATCCGCGCGATCGAGCGGATCGGCACCTTGGCGGCGATCTCGGTCGCCACGTCGAACAGCCCGGGGTCCTCGATCTCGTCGAAGATGCCGCTCACCGAGTCCCGGATGCTGACCTCGATCTGGTCCATCACCCGGCGGGAGAACGCGGGGGCGGTCAGCCGCCGCAGCCGCATGTGCGCCGCGGGCCCGACGTTGTTCATGGCCCGCTGGTGGACCTGGTCGTAGAGGGTGTCCTGGCCCAGGCGGCTGGGCCGGTAGTTGTTCCAGTCCTCCATCTTGGTGCTGAACTTGGGGCTGCGGAGCACGAACGCGGCCAGCTCGTGCGGCGACACCATCCAGGCCCCGATGTCCCGGTGGAACGCCACCGGGTACTCGGACAGCATCCGGTCGAGCACCGGGAACGGGTCGGTCATGAACGCCATGTCGAACGGGTTGTAGACCGAGAAGTCGATCTCCACCCGACCGGGCGCGGTGGCAGTGCGGGCCATCGTCGTCTCCTAGTGATTCAAGTAGTCAGAACGGACCGTGATTCCACCAGGTCCGCGATGGACTGATCGTCATAGCCGAGCTCGGCCAGGATGGCGGCGGTGTGCTCACCGGCCAGGCAGGGGCCGCGGACGACACCGCCGGGATGGCGGGCCAGGTCGACCAGGAGCCCCGGCTGTTCCAGCCGGCCGACCCCGGGCACGTCGGCCTCGGCGATCCAGCCCCGGCGGCGGATCTCGGGGTCGTCGAAGAGCTCGGTGGAGTAGGTCCGGGAGACGATCTCGCACGCCAGTCCGCGCTTGTCGATGACCGCGGCCAGGTCGGCGGCGGTCCAGCGGGCGAAGACCGGCTCGAGCGCCGCCCGCAGCTCGGCGTCGTGGCGCTGCCGGGCGGCCGCCGTCGCGAACCGGGGGTCGCCCGCCAGCGCGGGCGCGTCGAGCGCCTGGCCCAGGTCGGCCCAGGCGTCGTCGGTGAGCACCGCGACGCAGGCCCAGTCGTCATCGGCCAGCCGGTACAGGCCGCGCAGGGCGGACAGCCCGCGCTGGGCGGCGTCGATCCGGGGCCGGTCGACCGGCGAGCCGTCGGCCAGGCTGAGGGCGTAGGAGGTCAGCAGCAGGGTCGCGTTGATGATCGCGGTGCCGACCCGCTGCCCGCGCCCGGTGCGCTCCCGATGGTAGAGCGCCTGCATCACCGCGATCGCCCACAGGTAGCCGTTGCCGGTGTCGCCCAGGTTGACCCGGCTCCAGAACGGGGGCATCCCGAGGCGGCAGGCGCCGTCCTCGTACTCCGTCCCCGCCAGCGCGTTGGCGGTCTGGTCGGTCCCCGGCCGGGTCGAGCGGGGTCCGTCCTCGAAGCCGCGGGTGTGACAGTAGATCAGCCCAGGGAAGCGGTCGCGCAGCTGCTCCCAGCCGATGCCGAGGCGCTCGGCCGCGCCGGGCCGCATGTTGTGCGCCACCACGTCCGCCGTCGCCAGCAGCCGGTCGAGGACCTCGCGCGCGGCCGGGTCCTTGAGGTTGAGCGCGATGCTGCGCTTGCCCCAGTTGGTGGCCAGGCCCATGTGCGTGCGCGCCCAGTACCCGTCGTGCAGCGCGTGCACCTTGATCACGTCGGCCCCGAGGTCGGCCAGCACCCGCCCGCCCCAGGGCCCGGCCACGCCCAGCCCGAGGTCGAGCACCCGAATGCCGTCAAGCGGACCGCGCGGCAGCGGCGCAGCGCCGGTCGGCCGCGTTTCCACCGGCGGCGCCTCCGGGCCCAGGCCGGCCAGCACCTCGGCGGTGTGCTGGCCCGGGCGCGGGGCCGGCCCGCGGACCGCGCCGGGGGTCTCGGAGAACTCGAGCAGCACGCCCGCGTGCCGGATCGGCCCCAGCTCGGGATCGGTCACCTCGACCACGCAGCCCTGCTTGAGCAGGGCCGGGTCGCTGAACGCCTCCTCGGGCGAGCGGACCAGGGCGATGCCGAGGTTGCGGGCGGCGCCGAAGGCGACCCACTGGCCGCTCGGGAACTTACCGAAGGCCTCCCGCAGCAGCTCGTGGTAGTAGTACAGCACCACCAGGTCCCCGGCGTCCATGCCGATGCGGACGCCGTGACCGGCTCGCATGTCGTCCTTCTGACCGTCGATCACGAGCTCGTCGGCTTCGGCCGCCTCGAGTACGAGGGTGGGGCGGATCGTCCAGAAGTGGACCCAGCGGCCGTCGGCGCACTCGAACAGGCCCTCGGGGGCGCGGCGGTCCGCCACCCACATCCAGTACCCCTCGGCCTCCGGGTGCTCGGCCCGCTGCCAGTTCGGCCCGGCCGCCGCCAGCGCGCCGCGCAGCAGCGAGGTGTCGACGTGGTCGCCCAGGCCGGTCAGCGCCCGCGCCCGCAGCGCGGCGCTGATGCCGGCGGCGGCCAGGTAGGCGGCGCCGACGCTCGGCCACAGCGAGCGGACGAACACCGGCCCTTCCTGGCCGAACCGGTTGGCGGGCAGGTCGGGCAGCTCAAGGTCGGGCAGCGGGACCGGCGCGCCGCTGATCCGGTTCAGCGCCGTTCCCGGCACGCCGCGCTGCTCCCACTGCAGGCCGGTGCGCGCGGCGACGAGCGCGTCGGAGGCCGGGCGCTGGTCGTCGGGGCCGTAGCCGCCGATCGAGCAGGACACCAGCCGCGGGTTGCGCGTCGCCAGCGCTGCCGTGTCGATGCCGAGGTCGGTCGCCACCCCCGGCGGGAGCGACTCGATCAGCACGTCGGCGGTCGCCGCCAGCCGCCGGAGGATGTCGCGATCGGCGGGTGAGCTCAGATCGAGCGCGACGCTGCGCTTGCCCCGGTGCCACACCCGGTAGGCCGTGCGATCGACCTCGGACCGGGCGCCGGCCTCAACCAGGACCACGTCGGCGCCCGAGTCGGCCAGCAGCATCGACGTCATCGCCCCGGCCGGGCCGCTCGACAGGTCGAGGACCGTAAGGCCGGCCAGCGGCCCCGCCCCGGAGATCATCGAATCGGCCACAGCTCCTCCAGAATATACATATAATATATTCTCTCAACAGTCACGCGGGTCCCGCTCCTGCCCGTTGCCAGGCCGGTGACACGACCATAGCATCTACTATGGGGCAATGACAGACATGAGCGCGCCCGCTCTGCGCCCGGCCCCGGCCGTCACCGAGGACAACCTTTTCTTCTGGGAAGCGGCCAGGGACGGCCGGCTGGTGGCGCAGCGCTGCCGGTCGTGCGGCCTGCTCAGGCACCCGCCGCGAACGGCCTGCCCGGCCTGCCAGTCGCTCGACACCGAGATCGCCGAGCTGAGCGGCGCGGGCGAGATCTACAGCTATTCGCTGCTGTGGCACCCGCGCAGCCCGCGCTTCGACTACCCCGTCATCGCCGTCCTGGTGGACCTGGCCGAAGGCATCCGGGTGCTGTCGAACCTGGTCGGCGCCGAACCCGGCGACGTGCGGATCGGCCGACCGGTCACGGTCGAGTTCGCGCCGTGCGAAGGGGATCTGGCGCTGCCGGTTTTCCGCCTCACCGGGGACGCGGCGTGAGCGGCGCGAGCGGGCACGGCGTCGGCGGCAGGGCCGCCATCGTCGGGGCCGGGTCGACCGAGTTCTCCCAGCAGGCCGGGCGCAGCGAGACCCGGCTGGCGACCGAGGCGATCCTCGGCGCGCTGGCGGACGCGGGCCTTTCCGTGGCCGACGTCGACGGCCTGGTCAGCTACACGATCGACCCGGTGGAGGAGACGGAGCTGGTGCGCGGCCTCGGCATCCCGCAGATCCGCTGGTCGAGCCGGGTGCCCTACGGCGGCGGTGGATCGCAGGGGGTGCTGTTGCACGCGGCCGCGGCGGTGGCGGCGGGCGCGGCCGATACCGTCGTCGCCTATCGGGCGGTCAAGGCGCGGTCGGGAAACCGGTTCGGCGCCGCCCGGGCGGGCATCCCCCCGTCGTCGTCGCACTCAGGAACCACGGCGGGCCAGTGGGCCGCGCCCTACGGGGTGCTCACCCCCGCGTCCTGGCTCTCGCTCAACGCCACCCGCTATATGCACCGGTTCGGCGTGACCAGCGAGGACTTCGGCCGGGCGGTGGTCCAGCTGCGGGCCTACGCCGCCACCAACCCGGCCGCCCGATTCTTCGGCCGCCCGATCACGCTGGCGGACCATCAGGCGTCGCGCTGGATCGCCGAGCCCGCGATCCGGCTGTTCGACTGCTGCCAGGAGACGGACGGAGCGGTCGCCTTCGTGATCACCGGCAGGGAACGGGCAGCGGACGCGCGGGCACCGGTCACGATCGCCGCCGCGGCCAGCGCCGCCCTGCTCGGGCAGGAGATCGCGACCGACCACTACTCCCCCGACCTCTCGGTCATGGACGGGTCGGCCGCGCTGGCGCGGCTCCTGTTCGACCACGGTGACATCAAGCGAACCGACGTCGACGTGGCGCTGATCTACGACGCCTTCTCCCCCATCCTGTTCATGCAGCTGGAGGGGCTCGGTTTCTGCCGCCCGGGCGAGGCCAGGGACTTCATCGCCGACGGCAACCTGGGCCCGGGCGGCAGCCTGCCCTGCAATACCAACGGCGGCCTGATCGGCGAGGGCTACATCCACGGCCTCAACCTGACCCTCGAAGCCGTCAGGCAGCTCCGGGGCACCGCCGCCAACCAGCTCGCGGACGTCCGCACCGTCCTGGTCAGCGCGAGCAGGACGGGCGTGCTGCTGACCCGGTGACCCGAGGCTCAGCCGACCAGCTCGAAGACGGCGGCCAGGCCCTGGCCGCCGCCGATGCACATCGTCTCCAGGCCGTAGCGGACCTGGCGGCGGCTCATCTCGCGCAGCATCGTGGTGAGGATGCGGCAGCCGGTGGCGCCGACCGGGTGGCCGAGTGAGATGCCTGAGCCATTCACGTTCAGCCGTTCGTCGGCGCCGTCGACGCCCCATTCGCGCAGGCAGGCGAGCACCTGGGCGGCGAACGCCTCGTTCAGCTCGATCAGGCCGATGTCGTCCAGCTTGAGGCCGGCCCGGGTCAGCGCGCGGGCGGTGGCCGGGACCGGGCCGATGCCCATCGTGGCCGGCGGCACCCCGGCGACCGCCCAGGTGACCAGGCGGCCGAGCGGCCGCAGCCCCAGCTCGGCCGCCCGCTCGGGGTGGGTGACCACGCACACGGCGGCGCCGTCGTTCTGACCGCTGGCGTTGCCCGCGGTCACGGTGGCGGCCGGGTCGCTCCGGCCGAGGACCGGCTTGAGTGCGGCCAGCTTCTCCGCCGTCGTGTCGGCGCGCGGATGCTCGTCGGTGTCCACCACCGTCTCGCCCTTGCGGCCGCGCACGGTCACCGGGACGATCTCCTCGGCGAACCGGCCGTCAGCCTGCGCCGCCACCGCCTTGCGGTGCGACGCCAGCGCGAGCGCGTCCTGCTCGGCCCGGGCGATGCCGTACTCGCGCCGCAGGTTCTCCGCCGTCTCCAGCATGCCGCCCGGCACCGGGTAATTCACGCCGCCGGCGGTGACCCGACCGCGGGCAAGCCGGTCGACCAGGGCGGTCTCGGCCCCGCGCACCCCCCAGCGGATGCCGGTGGTGTAGAACTCGGCCTGGCTCATGCTCTCCGTTCCCCCCGCCAGCACCACGTCCGAGACCCCGGTCTGCACCTGCATCGCCGCGTTGATCACCGCCTGCAGCCCCGAGCCGCAGCGCCGGTCCAACTGGATCCCCGGCACCTCCACCGGCATCCCGGCGTCGAGCGCCGCCACCCGGCCGATCGCCGGGGCCTCGCCGTTCGGGTAGCACTGGCCGAGGATCACGTCGTCGACCGCGCCCGCCTCGAGGCCGGTGCGGGCGAGCAGCGCGCGGATGACCACCGCGGCCAGCTCCGCGGCGGGCACATCGCGCAGCACACCGCCGTAGCCGCCCACCGGCGTTCGCAGCGGCTCGCAGATCACGACATCGCGCAGGGAAGCCGTCATGGGCACTCCAGAGGTCGGACCGGCCGCGGCAACCACGCCGGGAAGCGCGTCACCGCCGATGGACTCGCAAAAACCATATCAAGGATAAAATATTCATCGCTGGGGGTGGCGGCCGCGCCCGTCCCTCTTGACGCGGCCACGCGTTCGACTCATTGTTGAAGTAGTTTCCGAAACTGCTTCGACAATGATCGGGGGTCACCGGTGACTACCGCCGACGTCCCGTTGCGGGCGGCCCGCAGCGGTGCGACCGCCTGGCGCAACCTGCCGGGCCTGCCCATGCCCCGCAACCTCGCGCAGCTGGGCGACCCCGGGCTGCGGCCGCGGGTGCTGCGCAACCGGGCCGGCCGTTTCCCGTTCCCCGTCCCCAACGGCTGGTTCATCGTCGCCGCGACCGCGGACCTGATGCCGGGCGAGGTCACGCCGCTGTACTACTTCGGCCGGGAGCTCGTGCTGTTCCGCGGCAGCGACGGCGTCCCGCACCTGCTTGACGCGCACTGCCCGCACCTGGGCGCGCACCTCGGGGTGGGCGGGCAGGTCGAGGGGTCCTGCCTCCGCTGCCCGTTCCACGGCTGGAAGTTCGACGGCGAGAGCGGCCGCTGCGTGGACGTGCCCTACGACGACGTCGAGTACATACCGAAGACCGCGACCGCCCGCTCCTATCCGGTCGTGGAGCGCAACCAGATGATCTGGGCGTGGCACCACCTGCGCGGCGGGAGGCCGTTCTACGAGGTGCCTGAGGTGCCTGAATTCAACGACCCCGGGTGGCAGCCGATCCTGATCCGCGACTTCGAGGTCGCCACCTGCGCCCAGGAGATGGCCGAGAACAACGTCGACCGGGCGCATTTCAAGTTCGTGCACGGCACCGACGCCGTCCCGGAGGAGGAGTTCGTCATCGACGGCCACTACAAGCGGTCGGTCGGCCGGGGCGGCACCTTCATCCGTGAGGGGTACGGGCTCGGTCTCGGCGTGCTGCGGGTGCAGGGCGTGACCACGTTCGTGTCGAGCACCACGCCGGTCGACACCGACAATGTGCACGTCCGCTGGATCTTTACCGCGCCCGCCGCGCTGGGCGAGGCCGCCCTGCTCAAGGTGGCCGACAGCTTCTGCGAGGGCGTTACCCAGGACCTGCCCATCTGGGAGAACAAGATCTACAAGGAGCCGCCGGTGCTGCGGCCGTCCGAGAAGGACGTCAGCGACCAGCGCCGCTGGGCCAGCCAGTTCTACAGCCTGCCTGACGATGAGGAGACGTCATGAGCCTGACCCGCTGGGTGCAGGAACCGTCCGGCGAATCGCCGCTCGCCGCGGGCGTGCCATCGCTGCCGAACCTTGAGGTCGTGTACCTGACCGACCCCGACGCGCTGGCCGAGGTGCTGCCGCCGCCGCTGTCGGCCCCGCCGCAGCCGCGGGTGCACGTCCGCGTCACCGACATCGACCTGCGGTTCGGCCAGCACCGGCACAAGGAACTGGTCGCCTACTTCGCGGTCGACGCCGTCCTCGACGGCGAGCCCGGCGAGTACCCGCTGCTGATCCCGATCGACCTCGAATCGGCGGTGTCGATCAGCCGGGAGCGGTTCGGCGAGCCCAAGAAGCTGGCCGACATCACCATGACCCGTGACGACGGCGGCCGGGTGCACGGCTCGGTCACCCGCCAGGGGGTGACGTTCATCGAGATCAACGGGCGGATCAGCGGCGATCTCCCCGTCCCCGAGCCCTATCCGGCGCGGCAGTTCTGGTTCAAGTTCATGCCCGCGGTCGACGGGATCGGCTTTGACGGCGACCCCCTGCTCGTCCGCCTGGAGCAGGTGCGCAAGCCCGAGCGGGTGGAGGGCATCGACGGCGAGCTGATCCTGCGCGAGCTGGCCGGCTGCCCGGTGGTGGATCTGCCCGTCCGGCAGACCCGCTCCATCCAGTGGGTGCGGCGCTCCACCGACAGCAAGCCCAAGGTCGTCGGGCCGGTCGACCCGACCGCGTTCGCCCGCCACGTTCCCATCCGCTACCGCTGAGCCCGGCGAGGAGTCTCCCCATGAGCGACCGCTACGTCCTCATCTCAACCGACAGCCACGCGGGCCCGACCGCGGAGACCTACCGCGCGTACGTCGACCCGCGCTACCGGGGCGCCTTCGACGACGCGGCGCGGCAGGCGCAGGAGCTGTCGAAGTTCAAGTACACCGACGAGCGGGAGCAGTTCCTGTCCGAGTGGAACTCCGAGATCGGCGGGCACGGCGGCATGCAGGGCGCCTACGATCCGGCCGTGCGCGACCAGGAGATGGACCACGATGGCGTCGCCGCCGAGGTCATCTTCCCCGACGCCGACGCGGCCGGGATCGGCGGCGTCTCGGCGACGCCGTTCACGGCCGGCCTCGGCTCGACCGGCGCCGACGACCCTGAGCTGACGCTGGCGGGCGCGTGGGCGCACAACCGCTGGCTGGCGGAGTTCTGCCAGAGCAGCCCGGAGCGGCGGGCCGGGGTGGCGATCGTGCCGATGCACGACGTGGCCAAGGCGGTCGAGCTGATCGAATGGGCGGCCGGGCACAACCTGCGCGGCGGCATCATGATCCCGACCAAGTGGGTCGGGCTGCCGTCCTACAACGACCCGGTCTACGACCCGGTGTGGGCGGCGGCGGCCGCGACCGGGCTGCCGGTGCACACCCACTCCGGAGTAGGCCCGGACGCGAAGGACTACGGGTACACGCCCGGCCTGATCGCGATCTACGCGACCGAGGCGTACTGGTGGGCCGCGCGCCCGCTCTGGTGCCTCATCCTCGGCGGGGTCTTCGAGCGCCATCCGAGCCTGAAGTACGTGCTGGCCGAGAACGGCGCCTGGTGGGTGCCTGACATCATCGAGCGGATGGACAGCAAGTGGGAAGGCGACCACGCGACCCGCAAGTTCGGGCCGGCCGTGTTCCGGTCCGGGCTCACCATGCGGCCGAGCGAGTACGTCAACCGCGGCGTCTTCTACGCCGCGTCGGTCATGGGACCGACCGAGATCGAGCGGCGCTACCAGATCGGGGTCGACAACCTCATGTGGGGCAGCGACTACCCGCACCCGGAGGGGACCTGGCCGAATACCCGCGAGTGGCTGACCGAACGGTTCGCGCGGGTCCCGCAGGACGAGACCCGGCGCATCCTCGGGCTGACCGCCGCGCAGCTCTACCACTTCGACCTGAACGCGCTGGCGCCGCACGTGGAGCGGGTCGGCCCGACGGTGGCCGACCTCCACGGCGTCGAGATCGCCTGATGGGCGATTTCGACTCCGGCTTCAGGAACCGGGTGGTCGTCATCACCGGGGGCGCGTCCGGCATCGGGCGCGCCCTCGGGGAGCGGTTCGCGGCCGAGGGCGCCCGGGTGGTGCTGGCCGACATCGAGCGGGGCCGGCTGGAGCGCACCGCGGCGGAACTCGGCCAGGCCGCGGCGGGCGAGGTCACCCCGATCGCGGTGGACGTGACCGACCCGGCGTCGGTCGAGGCGCTCGCGGCCGAGGTCTACGACCGGTTCGGCGTCGTGCACGTGCTGATCAACAACGCGGGCGTCGGCGCGCCCGCGGCCAAGCCGTGGGAGACCACGCCGAACGACTGGCGCTGGGTGCACGCGGTCAACGTGTTCGGCGTCGCCCACGGGATCCAGGCGTTCGTGCCGCGGATGCTCGCCTCCGGCCAGCCCGGGTACGTGGTCAACACGTCGTCGGGCGACGGGGCGGTCAACCCGCTGCCGGGCGCGTCGGTCTACGCGGCGAGCAAAGCGGCGGTCGCGACCCTGACCGAGTGCCTGGCCACCCAGCTGGCGGCCGACGGCGCGCGGATCGGCGTCTCGCTGTTCCTGCCGGGCGGCGGGCTGCTCGACACCGGGCTGTGGACGGCCGACCGCAACCGCCCGGCCGAGCTGGCGCGGGAGCGGCCGCGCACGACCGCCCCGGTCACCGTCAGCCAGCTGGTGGAGCAGGCCGCCGCCAACGGACGGCAGCTGGCGGTGCAGCCGCTTGACGCGCTGGCGGACCAGGTGGCGGAGGGCATCCGCAGCGGCGTCTACTGCATCACCGCTGACCTCGCGGCCGATGTCGCGACCCTGCACGCGCGGGCCGCGCGGCTCGGGGACGGGGAGTACCCGACGCTGGCCGGACGCCATGGCATCCTAGGCTGAGCGTCGTGAGCGATAGCACCCAGCCGCGCAAGGCACCAGGTCGGACCGCCGAGCCGGCCCGCGGCCGTCGCCCCGGCCGGCCGCCGCGGATCGACCGGGCCGCGATCGCGCAGGCGGCGGGCGAGATCCCGCTGGACGAGCTCACGCTCCGCTCGGTCGCCGACCGCCTCGGGGTCAGCGTGCCCGGCCTGTACCACTACGTCAGCGGCCGGGGAGACCTGATCAGGCTCGCGGCCGAGCAGTCGGCCCTGCGGCTGACGATGCCGGTCGACCACGGCCAGCACTGGGCGGTCTGGTTCCACGAGTGGGCCGACTACACCCGCCGCGCGTTCGTCGGCGACCCCGAGCTGCTCAAGCACTTCATTGACGGCGCGGTGGGGGCGGACGTCATGGCCCCGGCCGTGGACTCGGCCATCGGCCTGTGCATGCGCCAGGGCTTCACCGCCCGCCAGGCCCTGGAAGCCTACGACCTCGTATCAGAGTGCGCCCTCGGCTCGGCGATCGGCGTCATCAGGGCCGAGCGCAACCGCCGCGAGGGCACCCCGTTCGACCTCGAGGTCCGATCGCTGATCGCGCGGGGCGCGCAGCTGCCGCATCTGAGCCGCCTCATCGAAGGGGGACCGCTCCCCGGCTCGGTCCCGTTCGAGCGGCAGATCAGAACCGTCCTGGCCGGCATCGCCGCCCTGCGCGGCGAATCATGGCCGGAGATCCAGGCGCTGCTGCCTGCTCCCGCACCCAAGTAGGAGTCTCGCTGCGGATCTCGAGGCGGACGGCATGGCGTGACTGCTCGGCCGGCGACACGTGGCGAGACACCGGGGCGTCCGGTGTCCTCGTCGCGTCATCCCGCCAGCGGGACCTGGCCGCCGCACGGCACAGTGCCCCGGAAGAGGGACAGGCCGGGCGCGGTCGACGGAAGCCGGCACGTTTACCGGATCGCTATGGCGGTGATGGCACGCACCTCTTCCTAGCAGTCGGCGCGGCCGGCGTGCTCATCGCCGCGGCGGCCTTTACCCTGCTGAGCCAGCTCCAAGCCAGAATCTGACAGATGGTGAACCGCCCCGGGCGGTGCTGCCTCTCATTCCGTTCCATCCGGGTTACACCTTCTAAGGTATTGAAAATACTTTATACAAAGATCTAGCATGTGTCTCACGTCACAGGTCATGAAACCCCCGATGTGCGACCCGAGGAAGTGCCCATGTCAGAGACCACGGTCCCGAGATCAGAGCCGCCAGCGGCGGCCGACGAGGATGCTGGCCGGCTCGTCAACGCGTCGCCTGGCCGGCTGATCGCGATCCTGATCACGCTGGTGCTGTTCTCGGAACTCGTCCCGTTCCAGTACACGATGGTCGGCATCATCATCCCGAAGATCGGGGCGGCGTTCCCCGCCTCCGGCACCAGCACGAGCTGGGCGCTGACGATCATCGGCGTGGTCGGCGCGGCCACCGTGGCGCTGGCCGGGAAGGCGGCCGATCTGTGGGGCAAGAAGCGGACGCTGCTTGCCATCAGCGTGTTCTTCCTCGTCGGCACGGTGATCTGCGCGGTGACGAGCAGCTGGGCGGTGTTCCTGCTCGGGCGCGGACTGCAGGCGCTGTCGCTGGGCGTGCCCGCGGTCGTCTACGGTGTCATCCGCGACCTCATGCCGCGACGCTGGATCCCGGTCAGCGTCGCGGTGGCCGGCACCGGCTTCGGCGCCTCGGCCCTGGCCGCCCCGCTGATCGGGGGCGCCCTGGCCGACAGCTACAGCTGGCGGTCGATCTTCTGGTTCCTGCTCATCTACACCGCCGTCACCATCCCGCTGCTGTTCCTGATCGTCCCCGAGTCCCCGTTCCGCGCCCGGCAGCGGTTCGACTGGCTCGGCGCGGTCCTGTTCGGGGCCGGGCTCGCCGCGACGCTGATCTACCTCAGCGAGGGCGCGAGCTGGGGCTGGGGCAACCTCGGCTGCCTGGCGTACCTGATCGGCGGGCTGGCGGCGCTGGCCGCCTTCGTGGCGTGGGAGAACCACACCACCGACCCGATGATGGAGCTGTCGCTACTGCGCGCGCCGAAGGTCTCCATCGTGATGGCGCTCGGCGTGTTCGCCACCCTGCTGCTCAGCCTGCCCAACTTCATCATCCCGTATATGTTCGAGACGCCGAAGGCCAGCGTCCTCGAGCAGGAGATCATCGCGCAGACGGCGGCCCAGCAGCACTACCCGGCCGCCCTGGTGGCGAAGTTCGTGCACTTCCAGGGGGACATCGGCTACGCCACCGGGTTCTCGGTGTTCCAGCTGGCCTGGCATATCGTCATCTTCACCTCGATCGCCGCGATTATCTTCTCCCCGATCGGCGGTCTCATCGCCAAGCGGGTCGGCGCCCGGCTGCCGATGATCATCGGCAGCGTCGCCCTGCTCGCCGCGTTCGCGCTGTGGTGGCAGTTCCACGTCACCTGGCAGGAGCAGGCCGGCATCGGCGTGCTGTGGGGTCTCGGCTTCGGCTTCTACTACGCCGCGAGCCCGAACCTGCTCATGGACGCGGTGCCGGCCGAGCGCCAGGGCATCAGCGCCGGCATGCTCGCCGCCTTCGGCGGCCTCGGCAGCGCCCTGGCGACCGCGCTGATCACCCCGATCCTCAGCAGCCACCCGTTCGAACTGGTGGCGACTCCCCCCGGCGGCAAGCCCATCGTGCACGACATCCCGCAGGTGTACACCAACGCCGCCTACACCCAGGCGTACCTGCTCATCGGCGTCATCGCGGCCGTGGTCACGGTCGCCCTGGCGATCGCGCTGCGGTCAGGCCGCAGCCCCGCCCGCGGCGGCGAGGCGGTGGAGGAGTATTCAGGCGGGCCGGCCAACGGGCCGGTCGGCGTCGGGCACCGCTGACAGCGGCCGGATCCTGCTGCGCCGGAATACCTCGGCGTCCTGGCCGGCCTGGACGTCCTCGACGGCGGCCACGGCCAGGGCCTGGGCCTTGAAGGCGCGCGCGGCCAGGCTCGGCACGTACCGCACCGGATCGGCCGGGTGGCGCAGGCCGGCCGGCCCATCGTCGCCGCACAGCAGGAGCTCGGCCAGGTCCGCGCGGCTGACCTGCTGCACCAGCCGCCGGACGCGCGCGTCCGAATGATAGAGGTTCGCGTCGACCATGACGGCGTGCATGGACCGGTCGGCCAGCGCCGCCGCCTGCACGGCCCGCAGGTCGCAGGCGCGGGCCCCGAGGATGCGGGCGGGCGTGGGATCGGCCTGCTCCGCAGCGATGACCACCCCGTCCCACCCGGCCCACACGAGGTCGCACAGCCAACCGCCCGCGTACCGCACCGCCTGGCCGAGACTGGGCGCGATCACCGCCACCTGTCGCTTCAGCGGACAGGCGAGGACGGAGTCCAGCGCCGAGCGAGGAATCCTGCGTTGGCGTACTACCCGAGCGGCCAGATGATCGGGTTCGGACGATCTAGCAGCCATGTCGTCTCTCCGTTGGGATCGCAAGCGCCGTGGGCCCGCACGCGGCCGTCATGATTGTATGTAATATACCATATGAGAATTTGGATGACGGCGTTGCCCGCCCCTCCGGGACGTGCTTAGATGAGCGCAACATTGTATATTTGATTCAATCGGAGGTGTGATCTCGCATGCGAAGACTGCGACGCTGCCTCATCGCGTGTACCTCGTCCGTCGCCCTGATCGCGGCCGCGCTGCTCTCCACGACGGTGCTCTCGCCCGCGCCGGCCAGCGCGTCAACCGCGGTGAACCTGCCCGCCGATGAAGGGCCGCATCCGTCCTCCCAGATGGAGTGGTGGTACTTCACCGGCCACCTGACCGGGACCGACCCGGCCGGCCAGGTGCACCAGTACGGCTTCGAGCTCACCTTCATCAGGACGAACAGCCTTGACCTGGAGCCGCTGGCGGCGGCCTACGACGGGCAGTTCGCCATCACCGACCTCACCCGCGGCACGTTCACGTCGAACATGCTGGCCGTCTCCGTGCAGCCCGACACGATCGTGGCCGGGGGCGGGTTCGACAACACCGTCGACGGCTGGAATATGCAGGGCAAGAACGGCCAGAACCACCTCTCGGCCGCGTTCGCCGACGGGAGCTACGCCCTCAGCCTGAACCTGGACCAGTCCACGCCCGCGGCGCTGCACGGCAACGGGGGACTGATCCCGTACGCGCCGTTCGGCACGTCCTACTACTACTCAGAGACCAACCTGAAGGCCTCAGGCACCCTGATCGACCATGGCGTGCCGATCAGCGTCACCGGGATCGGCTGGCAGGACCACCAGTGGGGCAACTTCGCAGGCACCGGCGGGTGGACCTGGTTCAGCCTGCAGCTCAGCAACGGCACCCAGTACATGCTGTACTTCCTGCACAACGCGGCCGGCGCAGGAGTCCAAGCGGTCGGAACGCTCATCAACGCCAACGGCTCCACCGTCAACATCGACCCGAGCGCGATGAGCCAGACCCCCCTCGGCACCTGGACAAGCCCGAACACGGGCATCACCTATCCGCAGAACTGGGACCTGACCGTCCCCGGCGGCGAGCTGACGGTCACCGCGCTGCAGGCCGACCAGGAGCTCTACGTCCCCTTCGTCAACACCGGCTACTGGGAGGGCGACTCCTCCGTCGCCGGCACCGTCAACGGCGCCTCGGTGACCGGGCAGGCGTACGCCGAGATCACGCCGACCTACACTCTGCCGCTCAGCATCGCCGACGTCTAGGTGGAAGGCTCCGGCCGGCGCCGGCCGGTCGGAGCTTCCAGCTGGTGCCGGTGAGGTGCGAGCCACCTTTCGTTCACTCTGATAGATCTTGATCTACTGCTACGAGATCAGAAGGAGATGACGAGATCAGAAGGACATGCCGCCCTTGAGCATCGCGCCCGCGTCGAGGCGGATGTTCATGCCGGTCAGGTAGCGCGACTTGTCGCTCGCGAGGAAGAGGACGAGCTCGCTGACGTCGGACGGCTCGATGTAGGGGATCGGCATCGCCTGCATGACGGGGAAGACCTGCTCGGCTTCCTCGCGGGTGGGGTGCTCCAGGTCGGGGCGGAAGGCGCGGTAGATGTCCTCGTTGTGCAGCAGCGTCGTGTTGACGTTGGTCGGGTGGATCGCGTTGACCCGGATCATGTGCGGCGCGAGCTGGAGGGCGATCGCCTCGACGTAGGACGCGATGGTCCGCTTGGCCCACGCGTAGCCGGAGCCGCCGGGGCCGACGGCGGGGCTGTCGATCAGGCCCTTCATCAGGCCCGCGGTCGAGCCGGTGACGATGATCGACGCTCCCTGAGTCAGGTGCGGAACGCTGACGGCGACCGCGTTGAGCACGCCCTGCAGGTCGACGTCGACGCCGTCGATGAAGGCCTGCGCGGGCGTCGGTGACTTCATCGCGGTCACGCCCGCGTTGGCGACCACGATGTCGAGGCGGCCGAACTCGGCCAGCCCGGCGTCGAGCGCGGCCTTGAGCTCGGACTTGACCCGGACGTCGCCTTGGCGGGCGACGATGCGGCGGTCGAGCGCCGCCACGTCCTTGACCGTCTGCGCCAGGTCCTCCGGCGTGGCCAGCGGGTAGTTCATGCTGTCGAACGTCTGGCAGATGTCGACCGCGATGATGTCGGCACCCTCTTCCGCCAGCCGGACCGCGTGGCTGCGGCCCTGGCCGCGCGCTGCGCCGGTGATGAAGGCGACCTTGCCGTCCAGAGTGCCCACGTCACGCCTCGCTTCCTCATTATGCGACTGAGTACCATTTATATTAGATAAATCTAGCATGAACTTCATTTTGTATATAAGTTGTGAGGGAACCGGCTGGACACGCGCCGACGCGCGGCGGCGCGCGGGCGCCGAGGAGGTCATCGATGACTGAGCAGCACGACCCCCGTTACGCGGAGCGACTGTTCCCCGCGCCGACGGATCCCGGCATCGCGCTGCCGGACCGGGCCGCCTCCAGCGTCCGCTCGGGCACCGATACCGCGCAGTCCGGTGACTACAAGAACGAGCGGTGGTACCAGGGCAGCGGGCGGATCGGGGAGCGGCCGGTCGAGTCGATCGTCAGCTACCCGCCCACCCACGGCGTGACCACCCAGGGCGACCCGTTCGAGCCGGTGAAGATCGGCGTCCTGATCGACATGGACCTCGGCCAGCTGACCGCCGACCTGATGGACCCGATCATCCTCGCGATCGAGGATGCGCTCAACGAGGGCGTTTACGACCGCCCGGTGGAGATCGTCACCGTTGACGCGCGCGGCCTGCCGCGGGAGAACTACCGCAAGGTCAGGCTCGGCTACCAGAAACTGGTCGAGGACGGCTGCGTGGTGATCATCGGGCCGTTCATCTCCGACAACTCGGTCAACCTGCGGGACCTGGTCAACGCGACCGGGGTGGCCTGCCTGGGCTGGACCGGGACGACCCGGTTCGCGGGCGAGTACTGCTTCACCGTCGCCAACGGCGACATCCCGACCGAGGGCTGGATGGCGGCCGACTGGTGCTTCAAGCACGGTTACCAGAAGGTCGGGTTCTTCTGGGAGCACGGCTCCTCCGGTGACCTGTACCGGGATTACTTCCGCGCCGCCGCCCGCCACTACGGGGTTGACGTGATCAAGGAGACCATGCTCGGCCCCAACCCGCGCAACTTCCAGGAGAACCTGGGCTTCATGCGCGAGATGGGGGCGGAGGCGATCATCTACATGGGCTACGGCTACTCGACGTTCCACTTCGCCAAGGCGTTCAAGGCGCTTGACTGGGACCCGCCGCGGTTCATGGGGACGGCGTTCATGTTCTACTCCAACTCCAACGCCTGGGCCGAGGGGCTCGAAGGCTGGCACGGCGTCGACCAGCTGGGCGAGGACGGGGCCAACCCGAACTACGAGGCCTTGCTGCAGCGATTCGAGGCCCGGTTCGGGCGGGTCAGCCGCAACGTCGTGGTCGCCCTCGCCTACGACACCGCCCGCGCCGCCATCGCCGGCGTCGGCAATGCCCGGATCGCCACGCCGGAGGAGGTCAAGGCGGGGCTCGAGCAGATCAAGTGGATGCCGTGCACCAACGGCGGGCCCGGCTGCTACCTGACCTTCGCCGAGTACGACCACCGCGGCTACAAGGGCGACTTCCTCACCATCCGCGAGCTGCGGGGCGGCGAACTGCACTTCCGCGGTTACTTCCGTCCCCAGCATCCGTCCAACACCAGCTCCCCGCTGCTGAAGCAGGAGTAAGGCGGCCATGTCACCCGCATCAGGCAGGTCACCCGCATCAGGCAGGTCACCCGCATCAGGCGCCAGCGAGCCGCTGTTCATCGACGGAGCCCTGACCGACGCGTCCGGCCGGGAGACGTTCCCCAACCTCAACCCGGCGACGCAGGAGGTCATCGGGGTCACCGCCGACGCGACCGGCGCCGCGTTCCACATCACCACCCACGCCGGACAGGGCTGCGCGGTGCTCAGCCGGCTGGTGCTCCCCCGCGCCCGCTACGCGCTCGGCGGCGGCGTCCCGGCCGGGAGAGCGGGCTGGCCGGATTCGAGGAGTACCTGGAAATCAAGGCGATCGCCGAGTCGGCCTGACGGCGCGGGCGAGGGAGAGATTAATGACTGAGTACGACCCCTTCGACTGGGAGACGGCGCACAACCCCTTCCCGGTGTACCGCTGGCTGCGCGACGAGGCGCCGGTCTACCATAACGAGCGGCTCGGCTTCTGGGCCCTGTCGCGCTACGACGACGTGGTGGCCGGGCATCTCAACGTCGACGACTTCTCCAGCGCGCAGGGGGTGACGATCGAGGGCGCGGAGAAGGACGCTCCGTTCCTCATCGTGAAGGACCCGCCCGACCACACCGCGCACCGGCGCATCGTCGCGCGGCTGTTCACCCCCCGGCGCATCGCGCTGATGGAGCCGTTCATCCGGCGCACCGCGGCCGGCCTGCTCGACCGGGTGCGCGACGCCGACCGGTTCGACGTGGTGGAGGACTTCTCCTTCCGGCTGCCGCTCGACGTGATCAGCGAGCTGATCGGCATCCCGGAGTCCTACCGGCAGCAGATCCACCTGCTCAGCGACCGGATCTCGGTCCGCACCGACGGCGCCGAGATGCCCGAGGACGGCATCAACGCCACCATCGAGCTGCTGGTGCTGCTGACCGATCTCGTCCGCGAGCGGCGCGCGCACCCGGGCGATGACGTCATCACGATGCTGATGCAGACGCCGGTGCTTGAGGAGGACGGCAGCGAGCGGCTGCTGAACGACGACGAGCTGGCCGGGCGCTTCCTCGAGCTGTCCTTCGCCGGGCACGAGACGGTCGCCAAGCTCATCCCGAACGGTGTGGTGGCGCTGTCCTGGTACCCCGAGGCCCGGCGCGAGCTGGTGGCCGATCCGGGGCTGATGACCAACGCGGTGGAGGAGATGCTGCGCTGGGACCCGCCCTCGCACTACCAGGGCCGGGCGACGACGCGGGACGTCCGGGTGCGGGACACGGTCATCCCGGCCGGCCAGCGGGTGATCCTGGTGACCGGCGCCGCCGTGCATGACGAGCGCAAGTACCCCGATCCTGAGCTGTTCGACATCCACCGCGACATCGACCGGCACGTGAGCTTCGGCTTCGGCCGTCATCTGTGCCTGGGCGCCTCGCTGGCGCGGCTGGAGACCAAGGTGGCGTTCGAGGAACTGCTCAAGCGCTTCCCGGATTTCACCATCGACCCGTCCGGCGCCGAGCGCCACGTCAGCGTCAACGTGCGCGGCCTGTCCAAGCTGCCGTTGATCGTCGAGTCGCGGGCCGCCGTGTAAGGCCGCCGCTGTATAAGGCCGCCGCTGTATAAGGCCGCCGCCGTCTAGGGCTGCGTGCTTGATACCGTGAGTGATACCCGAGGCAGGAGAGCACGCGGTCCATGGCTGAACGCAATCTGCGCAATCTGAAGGAGCAGCGCCGCGAGTACCGCCGGGCGCTGAGCCGGGACCAGATCCTGGACGCGGCCGAGCAGGTATTCGCGCGCAACGGGTTCCACGACGCGTCGCTGCGCGAGATCGCCGAGCTGGCCGAGTTCTCGGTCGGGGCGGTCTACGGTTTCTTCGTCGGCAAGGAAGACATCTACCGGGCGATCTTCCTGCGCCGGGCCGAGGACTTCATGCCGGAGATGCGCGGGGTCCTCGAGACCGACACCGCCCCGCTGCGCCAGCTGCTTGACCTGGCCGCCTGGCAGGTCGGCTTCTTCCGCCGCTACCCGCACTGGGGGCGGCTGGTGCTGCGGGGCGGGGCGGTCGCGTCGCCGCTGGCCACTCCGGCCGAGGACGCGCAGCTGCAGGAGAATTTCGCGACCGCGCAGCGCGCGCAGGCCGACCTGTTCCGCCGTGGCCAGCACTCCGGCGACCTGCGGCAAGGATCGCCCGAACTGCTGGCGCTGATGTTCTCCGGGCTGGTCAGCGCCTTTCAGGCGGCCGAGCTTGCGGCCGATCCGATGATCCGGCTGCCGGTGGAGGAGCTGCTCGAAGTCATCGAGGAAGCGTTCACGGCCCGCTAAGGCCAGTTCCGACGGCCCGTTCGGCGGCCCCGGCCTCAGCGGCGCTCGAACGTCAGCCCAGCCGCCTCCCGGTCCCAGGTGGCGGCGGTCACGCCCTCCTCCTTGAGCAGCTGCTTGGTCGCCCGGCCGGTCTCGCTCCACGGCAGCGCGACGCGGAACTCGATGTACCGGGGCACGGCGTAGAACGGCAGCCGGTCCACCGCCCAGCGGCACAGCTGCTCCTCGGTCAGCGACGAGCCCTCCCGGCGGACCACGGTCGCCTTGACGTCGTCCTCGCCCACGTCGCTGGCCACCGCGTGCACGCTGACGTCGGCGATGTCCGCGTGCTCGTGCAAGACCTTCTCGATCTCCCAGCTGGAGATGTTCTCGCCCCGGCGGCGCAGGTACTCGGCTTTGCGGCCGGCGAAGAACAGGTACCCCTCGGTGTCCATCCGGCCGATGTCGCCGGTATGGAACCACAGGTTGCGGAACGTCTCGACGGTGGCCGCTGGACGATTCCAGTAGCCCTCGAACATCACGTGGCGCGCGCGCGGGCGGCAGACGATCTCGCCCTCGGCGCCGGCCGGCACCTCACGGTCGTCGTCGTCGAAGATCCGCACGTCGAAGGCGCCGTCGTTGACGATGCCGGCCGAGCCCGGCTTGAACGCCCGCCCCGGCGGCAGCCACGAGATCAGCGACGCCTCGGTGGTGCCGTACGCGGCGCTGAAGGTCTCGACCCCCCAGCGGCGCCTGATGAACTCGTCGGTCTCCGGCGCGATCGGCGCGCCCGTCAGCAGACGCAGCGTGGTATTCGCGGCGGGGGCGCCCGATCCCGGTGCCAGCGCGGTGTCCTCGGCCTTGGCCACCAGGACGAGCAGGGACCCGAGCAGCGAGGCGATCGTCGCGCCGGTCCGGTTGATCTCCGGCCAGAAGCCGGAGACCGAGAACCGGCGCGACAGGGCGGCCCTGCCGCCCGTCAGCAGGGTGCCGGTGAGCAGGCAGGAGATCGCGTTGAAGTGGAACAACGGCAGCGGGCTCCACACCACATCCTCCGCTGTGCGGTCCCAGGAGGAGACGATCTGCCGGGCGATCGACACGTGGTAGTTGTGGCTGAGCGCACAGCCCTTGGAGGCGCCGGTGGTACCGCCGGTGTAGACGATCGCGGCGAGATCGGACGGCCGTACCGCCGCGGGCGGCGCCGCGGCCGCGGCGGCCAGCAGGTCGTCCCAGGCATGGACGGCGGCCTTGACGACGGGAACCACGTGCGGGTCGCCCACCACCACCAGGTGCTCGACGCTGTCGACCGAGTCGAGGATCTCGGCCGGGCGCGACGCCAGGTCCTGCTGGACGATCACCACGCCCGCGCCCGCGTCGACCAGCTGATGGCGCAGCAGGGCGCCCTTCAGCGCGGTGTTGACCGGCACGTAGATGGCGCCAAGCCGCAGGATGGCGAACCAGCTCAGTACCGCGGCGGGGCCGTTCTCGCAGATCGTGGCCACGGTCGACCCGCGGCCGACCCCCAGCGCCGCCAGCGCGCCCGCGACCCGACCGGCGGCCGCGTCGATCGCCGCGGCCGTGAACATCGTGCCGCCGACGTCGAGGAACGCGCCGTCCGGGTCCGCGCCGAGCCGTTCGTCCAGCAGCCCGGGCAGCGTCTGCTGCCCGGCGTCCACCCACCCCTCGGCCATGCGCGCCTCCTGTTGGTAACACCTGCGGCTTGGTAACACCCGCGGCTTGGTAACACCCGCGGCTTGGTAACACCCGCGGCCTCGATGCGCCGATTTTATACATTATCTAATAGCAGTCCTGAACACCTTGTCTAGTTTATTGAACTGTGGTTCGCTTGTTTCCGAGCGATGTCAAGCCCATGACCGGATGGTGACCCATGAACGCCGACGATCTCATCATGATCAGCGTGGACGACCACGTGGTGGAGCCGCCTGACATGTTCAGCGCGCACATCCCGGCGCGATACGCGGACCTGGCCCCGCGGGTCGTCCAGCAAGCCGGCGGCGCCGATGTCTGGGTGTTCAACGGGTCGGTGATCCCGAACATCGGGCTCAACGCCGTCGCCGGGCGCCCCAAGGAGGAGTACGGCATCGAGCCGACCGCCTTCGACGAGATCAGGCCCGGATGCTATGACATCGACGAGCGCATCAAGGACATGAGCGCCGGCGGCATCCTCGCCTCGATGAACTTCCCCTCCTTCCCCGGCTTCAGCGGCAGGCTCTTCGCCGCCGCCCAGGACAAGGACCTCGCGCTGGCTGTGCTGCGGGCGTACAACGACTGGCACATCGACGACTGGGCGGGCGCCTACCCCGGCCGCATCATCCCGATGGCGCTGCCGGTGCTCTGGGACGCGGAGGTCTGCGCGGCCGAGGTCCGCCGGGTGGCCGCCAAGGGCTGTCACTCGCTGACGTTCACCGAGAACCCGAACACGCTCGGCTACCCGAGCTTCCACGACGAGTACTGGGACCCGCTGTGGCGCGCGGTCAGCGACGAGAACGTGGTGGTCTCGATCCACCTCGGCTCCTCCGGGCAGCTCACGATCACCGCGCCGAACGCGCCGATCGACGTCATGATCACCCTGCAGCCGATGAACATCTGCCAGGCGGCGGCCGACCTGCTGTGGTCCCGGGTGATCAAGCAGTTCCCCGACGTCAGGTTCGCCCTCTCCGAGGGCGGTACCGGGTGGATCCCGTACTTCCTCGACCGGGTCGACCGCACCTTCGAGATGCACCACCGGTGGACCGGCCAGGACTTCGGCGGCAAGCTGCCGAGCGAGGTGTTCCGCGAGCACTTCCTCACCTGCTTCATCTCCGATCCGGTCGGCATCAAGCTGCGCGACATGATCGGCCTGGACAACATCGCCTGGGAGTGCGACTACCCGCACTCGGACTCGGCCTGGCCGCACGCCCCGGAGGAGCTGATGGCGGTCGCGGCGGACGTGCCCGCGGCCGAGCTTGACCAGATCACCTACCAGAACGCCATGCGCTGGTACTCCTTCGACCCGTTCGCGTTCCGGCCGAAGGACAAGAGCACCGTCGGCGCCCTGCGGGCGGAAGTGAGCGGCCACGACGTGAGCATCCAGAGCCGGGACAAGGGGCGGTTCACCAAGACCGTCGGCGTCGACATCGGCACGCTGGCCGCGCAGGCGACGGCCTGAGCGGCCTGAGCGGCGGCCTGAGCGGCGGCCTGAGCGGCGGCCGGAAAGCTCAGCTCTCGGGCAGGTCCAGGCCGAGAAGCTTGATCGCGTTGCCGCGGGCGATCCTGGTAACGACGTCCTGGCTCAGGTAACCGAACTGCAGCGCGGCCTCTTCGCGCGAGCGCGGCCAGGTGCCGTCCTGGTGCGGGTAGTCGGTCTCGAAGGTGACGTTGTCCAGGCCGACCTTGTCCAGCAGCTCCACCCCGACCGCGTCCTTGAAGAAGCAGCTGGTGATCTGGCGGTAATAGTAGGTGGACGGCGGCTCCGGGCAGTTCTCCTGGCCGCGGGCCCAGCCGCGGTGGGTCTCCCAGACGTCGTCGATGCGCTCAAGCAGGTAGGGGATCCAGCCGATCTGCGCCTCGGCGTAGAGCAGCTTCAGCCGCGGGTAGCGGTGCAGCACGCCGGAGAACA
>Ga0302314_10005062_pt1 | contig 24097 bp, 25 predicted proteins | sample III_Palsa_N2_3_FD_200533 | JGI IMG/M metagenome (GOLD analysis project Ga0302314, IMG submission 200533) | Peat permafrost microbial communities from Stordalen Mire near Abisko, Sweden - III_Palsa_N2_3 | ecosystem: Environmental > Terrestrial > Soil > Palsa > Peat permafrost | place: Sweden... | reverse complement strand
CATCGCGCCGTGCAGGGTGAGGTAGCGGGCCTGGTCTTCGGTGAGGTGCTTGTTTTCCCCCTGCATGCGGTGGAAGGCGTCCTCAATGGTGGCGTAGCGGCGCGGGATGCGGGCGGAGAGCTTGCGGGTGTCGGCCACCCAGTGGCGCATCCGCTGGGCCGGGCTGCGCACCTGGCGCTCGGCCAACATGGCGGGCGATGGGCCCATGCCCTCGATCGCCACCAGCTTGCTCACCGTCTCGGGGAACACGCCGGCGTAGCGCAGCGAGATGCTGCCGCCGAGCGAGTGGGCGACGATGCGGCAGGGCGCCAGGTGCTGCTGGTGGATCAACTGGGCCAAGTCGTAGACGAAGGCGTTCAGCGAGTAGTCGCCGCTGGTCGACCAGGCGCTGTCGCCGTGGCCGCGCAGGTCCGGGGCGATGACGTGGTAGTCGCGGCGCAGGTCTTCGGCGACCCAATCCCAGTTGCGGCAGTGGTCGCGACCGCCGTGGACCAGGATCAGCGGCGGCGCGTCCGGATTGCCCCAGTCGACGTAGTTGAGCCGCAGTCGCTGGGAGATGAACGACTGCGAGGTGGGGCCGAGAAGGGTCTGGGGCATGACGGGCCTGCGATACGCAAGATTGCTGCGTTGCGCCATATCGCGTCGAGCAAGGTTTGCCGAGTTGAACCGGCGGCGATTGTGGGGAACGTTATCGCGATGACCGGGACGATGGTGACGGACGGCCGGCGCGCCGAACTCGAGGCCGCGCAGGAAAAGGCGCTGGGGCTGTTCGCGGCGATCGAGGCTGGCGGGCTGATCGCGCCGGGGCGGACCGAGACCGCGGTGGCCGAAGATATCTTCGCGTTAGCCGAGACCCAGTTCGGGGTCGCGCAACATTGGCACCGCCAGATCGTGCGATCCGGCCCGAACACCCTCACCACCGCCTCGGACTATCCCGACCCCCGCACCATCGAGCCGGACGACACGGTCTACGTCGACCTGGGTCCGGTGTTCGAGGCCTGGGAGGCCGATATCGGCCGCACCTATGCGGTCGGTGAGGACCCCGAAAAGCATCGCCTGGTCGCCGACCTGCCGCGGGTGTTCGACCAAGTGCAGGCGCACTACCGAGCCTCGCCCGGCATCACCGGCGCCGAACTCTACGCCTTCGCCCAGTCAGCCGCCGACGCTAAGGGCTGGCTGTTCGGCGGCGCCATCGCCGGTCACCTGGTTGGCGAGTTTCCGCACAGCCGCTGGCCGGGCGATCGGCCGCAGATGGTGATCTGGCCGGCCAACACCGCGCCGATGCGGCTGCCCGACCATCTGGGGCGCGAACGGCACTGGATTTTGGAAATCCACTTGGCGGACCGGGCCCGGACGTTCGGCGGCTTCTACGAGCAGTTGCTCTGAGGAACGCGGGGCTCCGTTAACCATTCCTCTTACGCCGGCCGGCGCGGCTCCCCACATCGGGAGTTCGGGGCTGACTAGGAGGCTGGAATGAAATCGCTCGTTAGCACATTGGCCGCGGCAGTCCTGATGACCGCGCCGGCCGCCGCGTTAGCCCAGAACCACGGTGGCGGCGGTGGTCACCCTGGCGGCGGTGGCCACGCCCAGGGCGGTGGCCATGCCCAAGGCGGGGGCGGATATCATGGCGGCGGTCGCAGCGGTGGCGGCGGTCGCGGTTTTGGTGGCGGCGGCTACAGAGGCGGCGCCGCGTTCCACGGCGGCTATAGCGCCGGTTACGGCGGTCGCTACAGCGGCGGCTACAACCACCCCGTCGGCGCTCGCGGCTATGGCGGGCAATATCGCTACGCGGATCGCGGTCGCGGCTACGGCCGTGGCTGGGGCGACCGCGGCTATTATCGCGGCGGCGGCTACGGCATCGGCATCTATGGCGGCGGCTACTATCCTTACGGCGCCGGCTACTATGGCGACGGCGGCTATGGCTACGCCGGCGACGGCGAGGACTATTCGTCCAGCGGCGGCGGCTATGCCCTCGATGCGGGAAACTACGGCTCTGATACCAGCGCTGACGTCGGCTACGGTGGCGATCAGACCCAGGGCCAGGATCAGGACTATTCGGGCGCCCAGCAAGGGTACCCGGATCAGGGCTATTCCGATCAGGGTTACTCCGATCAGGGCCAGGGCGACGCCAGCGGGTACAACGGGGCGCCGCCTCCGGCGATGGGCGGTGGCTACTACGACGCCGGCGGCCAGCAGCAGCAACAGTCCTACGGTCAGCCGGGTTACAACTGCCCCCCCGGCCAGGGTTACGACGGCCAGTAGCCACGACCGCGCCCACCTGATGGGGTGGGCGCCCAATCAAGTGTCAGCCCTTGTCAGCAGAACGTGATGTTCTCATCATGTTCTTGCTGCGGGTTCGACTCCGGGTATTAGATTAGGGGGTCCGGCGGTCCATATGGACAACCGACCCCTGCTGGCGAGAACGATGTCCGATCCCAACCGGTTTTTGCGCGTGCGCGGCGCACGCGAGCACAATCTCAAAGACGTCAGCGTGGATATCCCGCGCGACCAGCTGGTGGTGCTGACCGGGCTTTCCGGATCGGGCAAGAGCAGCCTCGCGTTCGACACCATCTATGCCGAGGGCCAGCGCCGCTACGTCGAGAGCCTGTCGGCCTACGCGCGCCAGTTTCTCCAGCTGATGAGCAAGCCGGACGTCGACCTGATCGAGGGCCTCTCGCCGGCGATATCGATCGAGCAGAAGACCACCAGCCGCAATCCGCGCTCCACGGTGGGCACGGTGACCGAGATCCACGACTACATGCGCCTCTTATGGGCGCGGGTCGGGGTGCCCTACTCCCCCGCCACCGGCCTGCCGATCGAGAGCCAGACCGTCAGCCAGATGGTCGACAAGATCCTCGCCCTGCCGGATGGCACGCGGCTCTTCCTGCTGGCGCCGGTGGTGCGGGCCCGCAAAGGCGAGTACCGCAAGGAAATCGCCGAATGGCAGCGGGGCGGCTACCAGCGCCTGAAGATCGACGGTAAATACTTCCAGATCGAAGACGCGCCGGCGCTGGAGAAGACCTTCAAGCACGACATCGACGTCGTGGTGGACCGCATCGTCGTGCGCGAGGGCATCGCCGAGCGGCTGGCCGAGAGCCTGGAACAAGCGCTGCGCCTCGCCGACGGCATCGCGGTCGCCGAATGGGCCGACCTCGCTGAAGGCGAGACCGAGCCCCGGCGGCTGCTGTTCTCGGAGAAGTTCGCCTGCCCGGTCTCCGGCTTCACCATCGCCGAAATCGAGCCGAAGTTGTTTTCGTTCAACAGTCCGGCCGGCGCCTGCCCCGCCTGCGACGGCCTGGGCATGAAGCTGAAGTTCACCGCCGACCTGGTGGCGCCGGATAAGGACAAGAGCCTGCACAAGGGCGCCATCGCGCCCTGGGCCAAGGGTCCCTCCCCGCTCTATACCCAGACCCTGCAGGCGCTGGCGCATCACTACGGCTTCTCGATGGACGAGCCGTGGTGGAAGCTGCCGGAAAAGGCGCGAGACGTGGTGCTGCGCGGCTCCGGCTCGGACAAGATCCACTTCGTCTACGACGACAACGCCCGCAAGTACGAGGTCAACAAAACCTTCGAGGGCGTGCTGACCAACCTCGAGCGGCGCTGGCGCGAGACCGACTCCAGCTGGGTGCGGGAAGAACTGGCCCGCTACCAGTCCGAGACCCCCTGCGAGGTCTGTGGCGGCGCGCGGCTGAAGCCGGAGGCGCTGGCGGTGAAGATCGGCGGCCGGAATATCGCCGAGATCGGCATCCTGGCGATCCGCCCGGCTCGCGACTGGTTCGTCTCGCTGGAGGGCCAGCTCTCCGACAAGCACATGGAGATCGCGCGCCGGATCTTGAAGGAAATCAACGACCGGCTGCGGTTCCTGGTCGATGTCGGGCTGGAGTACCTCAACCTCTCGCGCGGCTCGGGCACCCTCTCGGGTGGCGAGAGCCAGCGCATCCGGCTGGCGAGCCAGATCGGCTCGGGCCTCACCGGCGTGCTCTATGTGCTCGACGAGCCGTCGATCGGCCTGCACCAGCGCGACAACGCCCGCCTGCTCACCTCGCTGAAAGGCCTGCGCGATCTAGGCAACTCGGTGCTGGTGGTCGAGCACGACGAGGAGGCGATCCTCACCGCTGACTATGTAATCGACATGGGCCCCGCGGCGGGCATCCACGGCGGCCACATCGTCGCCGAGGGCAAGCCGGCCGACATCATGGCCAATCCCAAGAGCCTGACCGGCCAGTACCTGACCGGCGCACGCGAAATCGCCATCCCCGACCAGCGCCGGCCGTTCTCGCCCAAGCGGATGCTGAAGGTGATCGGCGCCAGCGGCAACAATCTGAAGAACGTCACCGGCGAAATCCCGGTGGGGACCTTCACCTGCATCACCGGCGTCTCCGGCGGCGGCAAGAGCACCTTCACCATCGAGACCTTGTTCAAGGCCGCCGCGCGCCGGCTGAACGGCGCCTCCGACGCGCCGGCGGCGCACGAGCGGATCGAGGGCCTCACCGAGTTCGACAAGGTGATCGACATCGACCAGAGCCCGATCGGGCGCACGCCGCGCTCGAACCCGGCCACCTACACCGGCGCCTTCACCTCGATCCGCGACTGGTTCGCCGGCCTGCCGGAGTCCAAGGTGCGCGGCTACGGGTCGGGCCGGTTCTCGTTCAACGTCAAGGGCGGTCGCTGCGAGGCCTGCCAGGGCGACGGCCTGATCAAGATCGAGATGCACTTCCTGCCCGACGTTTACGTCACCTGCGATGTCTGTCACGGCAAACGCTACAACCGCGAGACGCTGGAGGTGTTGTTCCGTGGCAAGAGCATCGCCGAGGTGCTCGACATGACGGTCGAGGAAGCGGCGGAGATGTTCAAGGCGGTGCCGCCGATCCGCGACAAGATGGAGACGCTGAAGCGCGTTGGCCTGGGCTACATCAAGGTCGGCCAGTCGGCGACCACCCTCTCCGGCGGCGAGGCCCAGCGAGTGAAGCTGTCCAAGGAGCTGTCGCGCCGCGCCACCGGCCGCACGCTCTACATCCTCGACGAGCCGACCACCGGCCTGCACTTCGAGGACACGCGCAAGCTGCTCGAAGTGCTGCACGAGCTGGTCGACCAGGGCAACACGGTGGTGGTGATCGAGCACAATCTCGACGTGGTGAAGACCGCCGACTGGGTGCTCGATTTCGGCCCCGAGGGCGGCGATGGCGGCGGCGAGATCATCGCCGTCGGCTCCCCGGAAGACATCGCCGCCAACGAGGCGAGCTGGACCGGACGCTACCTGAAAGAGGTGCTCGCCCGCCACGCCGGCCGCGCGAAGCTGTCGAACAAGCCGTCGAAGCGTCGGGTGCTGCAGCGCGCCTAGAGCCTGATGGGCTGATCGTGCTCTAGCGTGGCCGATACGGCCCACCCGTCACCATCTCAGGTAGAACGACGTGATGATGGCGCGCCTCGCCCTCAGGCGACGCCCGCCCAGGGAGTTCGCCGTACGTCCGAAACCAGAACAGATTGAATGGCTCCAAAGCCTGCGGTCGCCGGAAGGTCCGTGCGCGCTCCAACCATGTAACTTTCTGATGATATCCGAGCAATCACGCGTCGCTCGGACGCGCTAACCTTGCCTCAGTTCTCCAGACACGCGAGTAAAGCATCGAGAGCGGGGGCGTTCACCCGCTTCAGCAACGCGCCTTCTCCGAGAAACTGGCGTCACGGGGCGCGTCAAGCCGCAAACGGATAGATGTATTCCCGGTCACCCGCCGGACGGTTTCAGGCTTTGCCACAGCCAGCACACCCTTTCAGTGAAGTTGATCCAGCCCCGCGCAATCGCAAATGATTGATGCTCTTAAGCAGACGCGTCGGTGATTTTCGGCTCTGGGCGCCCATTTTTTGCACATAACCTAGCACCACTCTAGGCAAACATAGATTAAGACTTCGTTAAACCGCAGTCTATCTTTGTAAAGATCGGCGTGTTTACCAAGATAACCTCGAAACTTAATTTGTGACACGCAAGATGTCGATTTCTGGTAACTCAACAAAGCTCTTGCGGATTGAATATCCCTGTGGCTTTAGGTCTCTGCACATTGCACTTGGCGTGGCGGAGGGGGGTTCAAACCGCTGCCTCGTTAAGCATTCACGGGGTTGGGGCGATCATGCGGGCAACCGCAATCTGCACACGGCTGTCTCCTGCACTGGTTGTGAGCGCTTCGGCGGTCTCGCTGCTGGCAGCGCCGCTGGCCCACGCCGCCGATAGCGGTCGCGCTCCGGGCGCGCCTGACGCGCTCACCCTTGATTTGAGGGGCCACGTCGCTAGCCATTGCGGCTTCCAAACCCCGCCGCCGAAATCCGTGGATTTCGGCGACCTGACGGTGGCCGGCTCGGCCAGCGCCGCCTTCACCCTCAATTGCAACGCGCCCTTCCGTCTGCGGATCAGTTCCGCGAACGGCGCGATGGCGCTGCAGAACCCGCCGCAAGCGGCGCCCGTCGGCTTCGACCAGAGCGACCCCTATCAACTGGCGGTGTCGTTCGCGACTGACCTTGGCGCCGTCAGCAGCGGCGCCTGCGACTCCAGCGACCTGAAGACGTCCAGCGGCCGTTGCCCCTGCTATGGCGCAGGGCCGGGCCAGGGCCTCTCGTCCGGCGACGGCGTCTCGATCGGCAAGGACGGCGCGGTGAGCCTCAGTTGGTCCGCGCCCAGGACCAAGCTGGTCGCCGGCGCCTATGCCGACACAATCACCATCGTGGTGGAGGTGCGCTCGTGAGCCGCCCCGCCCTCACCCATTCGCGCCGGGTCCGCCCGACGCTTCAGAACGTCGACCGCCGGGAAACCGCGGCCGCGTGGCCCCGGCATGCCCGGGCATTCCCAAGCCTTCGGATGAATCCGGGGCCGAGACTTCAAGTGCAACCTTCCAAACAGGAAAAACACCCAATGATGAAGCGTATCCTGGTCGCCTCCGCGGCCTTCGTCACCGTCGCCGCCATGACGTCGACGGCTTCCGCCGCCAGCCCCTCTGTCGGGTCGACCTTCGCCATCAACGGCTCGGTCGCAGCCGTCTGCAGCCTCGGCAATCTGCCGGGCAGCCAAACCGTCACCCTCACCAACCTGACCAACGCCGATGGCACGCTTAACACCGCCGCCTTCAGCGGCCTGAGCCTGAACCTCGGGACGGTCTGGTGCAACGGCTCCCACAATAGCGCCACCGTCACCGCGGTGCCGCTCGTCAGCGATCAGACCGGGACCTTCGATGCGAGCCAGTTTGCCAACCGCATCGACCTGACGCTCAACGCAACGTTCGGCGGCAGCACCTTCCCGGTTGTCGACACCGCGGGCGGTCCGACCACGGGCAAGAGCGTCAACGGCACGGTCGGGATCGTCGAAGGCGCCGCAGCCGGCAACGTCACCCCGGACGCGCTCAACAGCCTCAAGCTGGTCGCCGGAACCTACAGCGGTTCCGTCACCATCAGCGTGACGCCGGGCGTCTAGTCGGCATCGGCCCCCGGCCAAACCGGCCGGGGGCCAGTCTTGCTATGGAGGCCTCATGGCCCGCCAATTGATAGCGCTGGCAATGGCAGGGGCGCTTGCCCCTGCGCTGGCCCATGCCGACACCAGTTCTTCGTCGTCGGTAAACGTGACCTACAAACTGACCGGCTCAGTGGACAAGCTCTGCTCACTGGGCACGATCGGATCGAAAACCTTGAACGTTGGCACGATGATCAATCCGAGCAACGGCACGCTTGGGTCGGTATCGAGCCAGAACACGTCGGTCACGGGATCATGGTGCAACACCGCATCGACGATCTCCGTGCTGGCGACGCCGATGATCGCCCAAAGCTTCACCGGAACGCCACCCGGCGGCTTCACCAAGGCAGTCAACTACACCGCCACGGTAAGCGGCTGGACCGCCCCTCCCGCGAGCTTCACGACCAACGGTGACGACTCCGGCAACGGAAGCGGCGCCACGCCTGACGCTCAAAACCAAGCCAATCCCGAAACCACGACCATCACCGTGGGCGTCGGGACCTTCAAGTCGCCGAACACGGCCGATCTGCTGGTGGCGGACCCCAACTACTCGGGGAACATCACCCTCACCTTGGCTCCGCAATCCTGACGGAGACTGGGCGGCGGCTTGGTCCGCCGCCCAGACCTTCCTGTCTCGAGGACATGAATTGACCCGACCGGTCTCGACATTGCTGGGATTAGGCTTGGCCCTCGCCAGCGGCGCGGCTTGCGCCCAAACCGCCACCGGCCAGGTGACGGTGACGGGCGGCGCTGACCGGCTGTGCGCGATCGGCGCGCCCCGCGTGCAAGCCGGTTCGTCGACCAACCTCGGCGTCGTGACTGGCCAGACCATCGACATCGCCCATCTGGCCGATAGCCAGACGTTTTCAACGCGGGCGACGTCGTTCGACATAGATTTCACCGCTGAATGCAACTTCTCGCACAAGGTGGAGCTCAGTTCCGATCGCGGCGGGCTTTGGCGCATCGCCACCGGCCAGGTCGCCTCGGCCTTCGCCGAGGGCGTGCCTTATCATGCCATTCTGGAGTGGGACGGCGCCCAGTCGACCCTTGAGGCGACCGCCTCTTCGGTCGTCGCGCTCGACCAAACGCTCGAGATCAATGCGCCGGCGCATGGGCCGCTGGTCGTGCAGTTTCGGGTCGATCCGGGCGCGACCGACAAGGGCGCCGGAGCGCCGCTGGCGGCCGGCACCTACCAGGACACGCTCACCGTGACGCTGGGGCCGCAATGATGCGTCGCGCCACCATCACCGTCGTGACGCTCGCGCTGGCCGGGGCGATAGCGGCGCCGTCGTTCGCGGACGAGACGACCAGCAGCCTTCCGCTGCTGGTGTCGGGCGATGTCGCCTCGGAGTGCCGCCTGTCGCCGGCGGCGGAAGGCCCCGGCGACGCGAACGTCAGGTTCAGCTCCGTCGCCGGGGGCTCTCAAGTCACCGTGGCGATGTTCGTCGATCCGACCACCGCGCGGACCCGGTCCTCGACCGGCGCGGTGCAGTTCCAGATCACCTGCACCGGCCCACACACACTCAAGGTCACCTCCGGCTCAGGGGGCATGGTCAACGGCACGACCAGCGTCACCGGCCAGGGCTTCACCAATCGCGCAGACTATACCCTTGCCGCGCAGTGGAACGGCGCCAGCCGCAGCGTGACCACCAGCGGCGCGGCCGCGTCACTCGATCTTTCCCAGACCAACGGCGCGCAAGGCGCGCTCACGGTCACAGTCAGCATCCCGCCTGGTCAGGGCCCGCTCGTCGCGGGCGCCTACCAAGACACCATCACCGTAGATCTGAGCGCGAACTGAGGTTCGCGCCAATGAGGCCTATGAGCATGAAAACCACGACCAACACGAACGGGCGCATTCTGGCGCTGGCGATTGGCGTCTTCGCCCTGCTCGCCGCGACCGGCGCGCTGGCCGAGCCCACCGCCGCTCCGCAAGTTACGGTCAGCGGCAATGCGCCGGCCGGCTGCGCGCTCGGTGGATGGGAGCTTGTCTCGGGTCCCACCGGCGCGTTCACCCAGGGAACCGCGGCCGTCTTCACCTACGACGCCGCTGACATGACCACCAACGGTGTGTCGCAGTTCTCCGGCGCCAGCGGCAAGATCAAGGTTCGCGCGACCCTGGTGTGCAACACCACCATGACCTGGACGATCGGGTTGCAGAAAGGCGCGCTGGCGAACGATACGCCGCCGCCCAGCCTGCCCGCCGGGTTCTCCGACCAATGGCTGTACCACCTCAACGCCGCGCCGGAGGATTCCTCGCACAATGCGGTGTTGGGATTCCAGACCAGCTACAACAGCAATGGGTCTCCGCTGCCACTGGGCGTGATCCAGAGTTCGCTCTCCGCGCCAGCGTGGGGGCTGCTGCGCTCATTCTCGATTGATTTCACGCCGAAGGCGACCGCGTCGGCGTCGAACAAGATGGTCGCGGGTCACTATTCCGAAGTGATTACGCTGCAAGTTCAGCCGTCGTTCTAGCGCGAAACGCGCAGAGGGTCGGGGGGGAATTCAGTATGTTACGCGTCAGTGCTCTCGCATGGGTGGCCGTGGCCTTCGCAATGCTTAGCGGTCCGGCGTTCGGCCCCGCGCATGCGATGACCGTTCAGCCCGTTGTCGTCGATCTCAAGCCGGCCGGGCGCGGCAGCGCGGCGACGATTTCGGTGGAGAACAGTTTCACCACCCCTCTGCCGGTCGAACTCACGATCCAGTCGCTGGCCTTCGACGACAAAGGCGTGAAGCCAACGGGCAAGGACCCCGGGGACGTCTTGGTCTTCCCGCCGCAGGCGCTGATTCCGCCCGGTCAGACGCAATCGTTCCGCGTGCAGTGGGTGGGCGACCCGACGCTCGCGAAAAGCCAGCACTACTTCGTCACCGTCGCCCAACTGCCGGTGAAGCTGCCCGAGGGCCAGTCGGCGATACAGATTCTGTATGATTTCCAGGTGCTGGTCAGCGTCGCCGCGAGCCAGGGCGAGCCGCACCTTTCGATCACCAACGCCAGCGTGGCGAAGATCGCTCCGCCGAAGGCGGACGAGCAGGCGAAGCCAGCCGATGCGGCGAAGCCTGCCGACGCCATCAAGTTTCAGCCGCAAATCGTGGTTCAGAACACCGGCCCCACATACGGCTACGTCAGCCGCAGCCGCATGACGATCGTCGAGAAGGACGCCTCCGGCAAGGAGCTGTTCAAGCGCACGCTCGCGCCGGAGGAAATCCAGCAGACGCTCGGCTTCGGCCTGATCGGGCCGGAGACCTCGCGCACCCTGACCGTGCCGGTCGACCTGCCGTCAGAGACCGGGACGGTCACCGTGGAGCTCAGCGGTGCAGGGACCAGATAGTCCCGGGCGCCCGCGAGCAGGTCGCCTGCTCCTCGGGACGTCGCTGCTGGCGCTGGTGTGCGGCGCCGCCGGCGCCGCGTCGGCGAGTGAGCAGCAATACGTCGTGCGCCGCGGCGACTGGCTGCTGCGCATCGCCGAGCACGAGCACGTCAGCCTGCGCCGCCTAGCCGCCGCCAACCAGCTCGCCGCGCCCTACCGCTTGCGCGCCGGCCAGAAGCTGCTGCTGGCGCCGGACGACTCCGGTCCGATCCTGGCGAGCGCCGCGCAGCACGCCGCCATCCCGGCGATGTCGCCGCACGCGAGACTGGCGGCGACGGCCAACGCCGCCGCGGCCGACGCCTCGGCGCTGGCGCAAGGCTCGCCGACCGGCCCCTCGCCCGTCGCGCGGCCCGGGCCGGCTCAGCCGGGGACGACACCAACCACCTCGCCGGTGGTCCCGATCCCGCAGCCCGAGCCGCTGCCGACGCCGCGCTCGCAGCACCCGATCAGCCTGATCCTGCCGCTCTACGACGACCAGACCTACGTCGGCGATATCGACGCCGTGGTGACGCCCGAGGGCGCCGTCAGCGTCACCGGTTCGGAGCTGCTCGATTTCGCCAAGAATCTGGTCTCCGAGCAGACCTACGCCAAGCTCGGCGGCGCCCTGCAGGGCAAGGCCAACGTGCGCCTGGAGGAGATCTCCAGCGACGGCCTGAAGGCGACGTACGACGGCGCGCAGCTGCGCATAGTGCTGACCATTCCGGGCGCCGACCGCGGTCGCCAGTCGCTGAAGCTGGCCGACCTCGACCACCGCCTGGTCGGCGACGTGGCCAAGCCGGAGGCCTACTCCGGCTACCTCAACATCCATTCCTCGGCCGACTATGTCGAAGCCGGCCAGTCGGACCGCGGCTTCGCCGATCCGACCGTGCTGCTGAACGCGGCGATCCGGCTGAACGGCCCGGTGCTGGAAGCCGACGCGCAATATGCGCCCGGCCAGCAAGGGACTTCGGCCTTCAGCCGCCAGGACACCCGCCTAGTATACGACTACCAGCCCTGGTTCGCCCGCTTCACCGGCGGCGACCTGGATGTGACCGGCCGCAGCTTCCAGGGCGGCGTGCAGCTGGCCGGCCTGTCGATCGAGCGGCTCTACAGCACCCTGGCGCCGCAGGACAATATCCAGCCGCGCGGCAACCAGTCGTTCACGCTGGAGCGCGCCTCTACCGTGCAGACGGTGATCAACGGGCGCACGGTGCAGCAGATCCGGCTGGGTCCGGGCGTCTATAATCTCAGCGACTTCCCGTTCGCCCAGGGCGCCAACAACGTCCAGCTGCTGATCCAGGACGACACCGGCCAGCGTCAGGCGCTGAACTTCTCGATCTTCTTCGACCGCTCGCTGCTGAAGCCGGGCCTGACCGAGTTCGGGCTCTACAGCGGGGTCGAGACGCTCGCGGCCGGCGGCAACGTCGACTACACCGACGAGGGCGCGGTCACCGGCTTCATCCGCCACGGCTTCAACGACTGGCTGACCGCCGGCCTGAACTTCCAGGGCGACAGCCGGGTGCAGATGGGCGGCGTCGAGTCGCTCTGGGGCACCAAGCTGGGTAGCATCGGCGCCGATCTCGCCGTCAGCAACGCGCAGAACTACGGGTCGGGCTACGCGATCAACCTGGGCTACGACCTGCTGCAGCAATCGGGCAACGCCGAGAAATCGCAGTCGCTGACCGCGACGCTGCAATACCGCAGCCGCGCGTTCGCGACGCTGGGCCAGCTCAGCAACAACATTACGGTCACCACGCCGACGACGGCCATCGGCCCCGTCGCGCCCGGGACGCCGACCGCCACCGGCCCGGCGACGCCTCTGAACACCAATCCCTACCAGCTGCAGGCGGCGCTGAACTACAATCGCTCGTTCGGCGACTACTCCTTCGTCGGCGCGAACGTCAGCTATTCGATCGGCCGTGACGGCACCGCGGACCTCGGTCAGTTCCAAGTGTCCTACGGCCGCGAATTCACCCGCGATTCCAACGCGGTGATAAATCTCGAGTACGACACCACGGGCGTCTCCAAGGGTTTCTCGGTCCGGCTGTCGCTGACCAAGCGCTTTGGCAAGACCGGCAGCATCCGGGCGGACTACGACAGCGCCCAGGAACTGGGCCAGGTGACCTATCAGGACAGCCACGGCCGCGGCGTCGGAGCCTGGAATGCCAGCGCCACGGTCGATGGCGGCGCCTCGCAGCTCGGCTTCAACGGCGACCTCGACTACACCGCCAATCGCGGCGAATTCGGGCTGGCGCAGAGCACCAGCTACGACGTCACCGGCCACACCATCACCGACGTGCGCAGCACCGCGCGCTTCGACACCGCGATCGCTTTCACCGGCGGCCACTTCGCGATCGGCCAGCCGATCTACGACAGCTTCGCGATCCTGGCGCCCCACTCCACCCTCGGCGGCGCGCCGGTGGTGGTCGACCCGAGCCCGGACGGCGACCTCGCCATTTCCGGCGCGCTGGGCGACGCCCTGCTGAGCGACATCGGCTCCTATTCGGTTCGCACCATTACGTACGACGTCCCCAAGGCGCCGGCGGGCTACGACATTGGGTCAGGATCTCTGCGCGTGCTCTCCCCCTACAAGGCAGGCTATTTCGTCGAAGTCGGTTCCGACTATTCGGTCACGGTGATCGGTCGCCTGGTCGGCCCCGATGGTGTCCCGATCTCGCTGCTCGCGGGCCGGGCGATCGAAGAGGCGCACCCCGAACGCAAGGCGGTGATCCTGTTCACCTCACGCGACGGCCGCTTCGCCGCCGAGGGCCTGCGGCCCGGCAAGTGGCGCATCGAGATGCCGACCACGCCGGGGACCGATTTCGAAATCGACGTGCCCAAGGCGGCGGCCAGCCTGCTCAAAGTCGGCGACCTGCACGGCGTCGAAGCTACGGGAAGCGGCCAATGAAAGTTTGGGTCGGTCTTCTCGTTGCCTGCGCCGCGGTGGCGCCCACGGGCGCCGCGACGGCGGCCTGCGTCACCTTCCACGCCTCAAGCCTGGCGCTGCAGTACGATCCGCTGGGCGCCCAGGCCAACAGCGATCTGGTCGAGCCGGTCTCGCTGCAGGTCCAGCGCCAGCCCGGCTCGCCGCTGCCCAGCGCGGTGGCCGGACAGTTCGTCGACCGTCACGGGCAGATCGTGTTCAAGCTGGGCGGCGCCGGACCGGCGTTCACCGTCCGCAGCAACGAGGGCCTGTTCGTCATCGTCGGCAACACCGTGACGCCGCTGCAGCCGTTCCGCTATTTCGCCACCGGCTTTCCGAGTTCGCCGGCCAAGGTGACGCGTCCGGTGAGCGGGCTGCAGTTCATCATTCCCGCGGGCCAGGACGTGCCGGCGGGAACCTACCAGGAAAGCATCGACATCCAGTTCCGCTGTCTCACCGGGCCGACCGACGACGTGCAGCAGCATGCCGACATCACCACCCAGACCGCCGTCCTGCCGGTCACCATCATCGTGCCCAACAAGATCAGCGCCAACCTCGCCGGCGGCCAGACCCACGGCGTGATCGACTTCCAGGACTTCGCCCAACTATCGCACCGGGCCTCGATCCAGGTGCGCAGCACCGGACCGTACAATCTGCTGATAAGCTCGGAAAACGGCGGCAAGATGCTGCTGGAGAAGCCGCCGACGGGCGCGTCGGGCGCCAGCACCACGATCGCCTATAGCCTGAACTATGGCGGCACGGCGATCGCGCTGGGCGCCCCGGCCAGCTTCGGCCGCACCGGCGTGATCGGCCAGAGCGTCGACCTCACGGTCACCGCCGAATCCGTGGGCCAGAAACGGGCCGGAGACTATCGCGACACCTTGACGGTGACGCTCACCCCGGCCTCGATCTAGAGTTTCAGATCGCGCCGGCTTCGACGCTCACCCGCAACGCGGTGATCGGCGTCGATCCCGGTCGATAAGCGATCCGGCGGCTTAGCGACGCCGGTCCTCGCTCCGTAGCGATCACCGTTTGGCCCGAGGCCGAAAGCGGCACGGACCGTCCATCGACGATCAGGTCGCCGGGGTCCGCGCCGGCAGCATAGCTGGCGACGACCGTGTAGCCGCGATCCGTGTTGCAAAACTCGCTGTCCGATCCCAGCGACACCACCACCTGCGCGCCGAGCGCCACCGGCGCCGAGCTGAAATCCGCGCGGCAGACTTCCGGCACGAATCCTTGAATCCTGATGGTGCTCGATAGACTTCCCGATACCGCGAGAGAGGGTGTCGTAAGCCCGAGAACCATGGCCGCGGCCGCCCCGAGAGCGGCGAGCCGACGTAAGCTGACTTCTGTCATATGCGAGCGCCTTCCGTGCCTACGTCGACCGTAGGTGGAAACGCTTGAGACTTGGTTACGGGGTCAGGCCGATCGGCTATTCGGGCGAACTGGATCCGAAACGCCAATTCGAGAGCAGCGCCTGCGCCGCGCATTGGTTGAGCTGGAACACCAGTGCGAAATGCCGCTCCATGGCCGAAGACAGCGCCTCGGAGAACACAACGCGGTCATCGCCCACGCACTCCATATGGCCCGATTCAGCGAGGATCTTGTTGATGTGCGCCCGCGAGACGCCATAGCGGCGGGCCAGGGCGTAGCGCGAGATCGCCGCCTCCTGCAGCAGTCGCGGCTGATCCAGCGGCTGTGTCGAGACAAAGTCGAAGGCGATCAGCATGCCCGCCTCGCGGTCGAGCAGGAAGTTGATCGGCGAGTGGTCTCGGAACGCGAACAGGTCGCGGCGCGTGTCGGCGATCATCGAGAGGGCGATCGCGTAGGTCAGGAAGCCATCCTCGCTCTCAGCCCGTTCAAGCGCTCCCGTCAGTTCTGGCGCCAGTAAAAGCGTCGCCTTCAGGTCGATCACCGCCCGCTCGCGCAGGATACGGAGCAGCCGTTCGCCCATTCGCATCGGACGGCGGGTCCACAGACCCGGACCATCCTCAACCATCAGTTCGCCCATATCCTGGCAGCGGCGGATCACCTGCTGCACCCGGCCGGCGCTCGAGATGCCGTGCTCCAGACACGAGGCGGTGAGGGTCTGGGCGGTGAGACGGCCCACCATGTGCAGCGTCATCGCCGTGACGCAGATCGCGGCGCGCCCGATATCCTTGGTGATCCACTGGTAGTGCGGATCCTGGCTCTGAAAGTGCCCGACGCTCTCGCCGGCTGCACGCAGGACCGCGGCCCGGAAGTGCGGATGCGCCCGAATAGCGGCGGATGACTCGTCGGTCAGGCGCTTGGAGAGCTCCCCTGGCGTCATGGCCCACCCCAAATCACAAAAAGCTACACCTCCGGCGCCCAGCGCCGTGCGTCAAGAGCGGCGTGGACTTGCGGCAAGGTCCCCCGCGTGGCTTCTGGCGCCGGAAACGTGAGGATGAACGGATGAAACTCTATGGTGCGCCGAAGCCGGCGCCAAACCCTCGTCGCGTGCGTATGTTCCTGGCGGAGAAGGGCATCGACCTGCCGGAGACGCCGATCGACATGTCCAAGCGCGAGCACAAATCGCCGGAATACCGGCGGATGAACTCGCTGGGCCAGGTGCCGACGCTCGAACTAGACGACGGCGCGACCATCTCCGAGACGGTCGCGATCTGTCGCTATTTCGAGGAGTTGCACCCCGAGCCGGCGCTGTTCGGGCGTACGGCGGTGGAAAAGGCGATGGTGGACATGTGGGTCCGGCGTGTCGAGTTCCAGCTCATGCAGCCGGTGAGCAATTTCTGGCGTCACGCCCACCCCCGCACGGCGGCGCTACTCACGCAGTATACGGAGTTTGGCGAGTCCAACCGCGCGGCTTATTCCAACGCCCAGCGCTGGCTCGATGGCGAACTCGCGGATGGCCGCGCGTTCATCGCCGGCGACGCGATCTCAATGGCCGACATCTGCGCCCTCTCGACGGTGGACTTCGCCCACTGGATCGGCCTCGACATCGACGCCGATCGTCCGCATCTCAGCGCGTGGCACGCGCGCATTCGGGCAAGGCCGAGCGCGAAGGCTTAGAGCATTCTAGATTAAGGCGCGGCCACAACCCTTCCCCTTTTGGGGGAAGGGTTGATCCGTCCAACATCACGCTCTAACTCCGTCTACGGACGAAACGCGGGACGGCGCAACTGTCCGAAATGCGTGCTCATGGCCGAGGCGACGCTTGCAATGCGGCGCGCTGCGTCCCGATAAGGCGGCCAGATGGTTCGCATCCTCACCTACAATGTGCATCGCTGTGTCGGGACCGACCGGCGGCTCGACGTCGGCCGGGTCGCGGAGGTGATCGCCGCCCAGGCGCCGGACATCGTCGCGCTGCAGGAACTCGATGTCGGCCGCGCACGCACCGGCGGCGTCGACCAGGCGCACCGGCTGGCTCAGCGCCTCGGCATGGCGTTCCACTTCAACGCCGCCTTTCGGGTCGAGGAGGAACTCTACGGCGACGCCATCCTGACCACCCTGCCCGAGCGGCTGGTGAAGGCGGGCGCGATCCCGACCCATCCGCGCTTCAGCCGGCTGGAGCCGCGCGGCGCGGTCTGGATCGCGGTCGAAGTGGCCGGCGCGGAGCTGCAGGTGATCAACACCCACCTCGGTCTCGTCCCGCGCGAACAACGCGGCCAAGCAATCGCCCTGGCGGGCGCCGATTGGCTGGGCGCGGCCCGGGGTCCGACCATCCTGGTCGGCGACCTGAACGCGACGCCGCGCGCCAGCGCCTATCGCACGTTCGCCGCCAGGCTCACCGAGTCACGCCGCCTCGCCCGCCCCGCCAGGCGCGTTCCCACCTTCCCTTCCACCTTCCCCGTGCTGGCGCTCGATCATGTGTTCGTCAGCCGCGAAGTGGCGGTACAGGCAGTGCGAACCCCCTTCGATGAGACCTCGCGCCTCGCCTCGGACCACCTGCCGCTGGTGGTCGACTTCACGTTTTCGCTAGCCTGAGCGCCCGCGCCTGCTCTAGCAGCCGCTGGCGCCGCCGCGCCGGACGCCACGAGTCGCTGACGTCGGTCGGATCGCCGATGTGGAACTCGGCGACGAACTCGCCGAACACGCCCAGCCGCTTCGGTTCCAGCGGGCGCAGCCGTCGCCCACCGTCGAGCGCCCAAAGCGCCTCGGCCAAGCTGCCGGACAGGGCGCGAATCTCGGCCAGCTCAGCCGTCGAGCGCCCGACCCAATGGCTCGCCAGCCGATTGCGCACGGCGCCGAGCGCGGCCCGATCGGCCTGCGTCTCCACCTCGACCGCCAGCTCGCACTCGGTGTCGAAACCGTGCGAGCGGTTGTTGAGGTTGGCCGAGCCGATCCGCAGCAGCCGATCGTCGATGGCCATCACCTTCGAGTGAGCAATCACCGGCGCGCCACCCGCGGTATAAGGCGCGAAGGCGTGGAAGCGGCCGAACACATCGCTCGCCTTAAGCCGCCACAGCGCCAGCGACCGCGCCCGATCCATCGTCAGCCGATCGAAATAGCTGGGGCTGCTGGCGCTGCAGACCAGCACGATCTCAGGGCCGTCGGGTTCCGCCAGCCGGGCGGCCAGCGCTTCGATCGCCAGCGGCCAGGTGAAGTATTGGTTCTCCAGGTAGATCAGCTGCTTGGCCTCGGCGATCGCGTCCAGCGTCAGGGTTCCGATCTCCCGCACGGCCGCATTCTCGCGCCAGGACGGCTCGGTGCGAACCACCCCGCTGACCCCGCCGGCTAGGTCGGCGGCCTGACTCTGCGGCCAGACGCCCGCGCCGAGCGGTTCAGGCGCCGACATCTCGCCCACCGCGATGCGCCAGCGCTGGCGGAACAGCGCGCCCAGGCTCGCGGCGGCCGCGCCGTCGGTCATCGCCACCACCTCGTGCCGAGGGCCGTGTGGGCGGCCGTCAGGCGCGAGGCGCAGGGGATCCCCGTCTAGATGCCCGGCGGAGTCCCAGCGGTCGTCGGCGAAGTCGGCGCCGCCGACGAAAGCCAACGCGTCATCGATCACCACCACCTTCTGGTGGTGGCAGGCGCCCAGCGGCACCTTGTCGTCGAGCTCGAACCGCACCGGCGTGCCGTTGAACCAGCGCTTGGCGCGGTGGGGGAAGCCGGACTGGGTGGCGCTGATCGGCAGCGCCGAGCGCCAGACCAGCAGCCGCACGTCGAGCGCCGGATTGGCGGTCGCCAGCTCGATCAGCGTGCGGCCAAGCTGGCCGGGATCGGCCGCGTCAGGCGTCAGCCGCGCCCGCGGATCGAAGCTCCAGCCCAGCAGGTGGATCGAGCGCCGCGCCTGGCGCACGGCCTCCAGCAGCACGCGGAAATAATCCTGGCCGTCGACCAGCACCTTCACGCGCCCGGTGGGGCCGAGCCGCCAACACGTCTCCCCGGCCCTCAGCAGGCCCATGGCTCACCGCCGCCCTACACGACTTCTGGAGCCTGAAAACGACGATGGCTCCGACGCCCTTGCCGGGCGCCGAAGCCATCTAGCCGCAGCGATGCGAGGCGTGAAGCCTATTGCATCATGTTGTGTGCGCCGCCCGAGCTGGAAGCGGCCGTGGTGGTGCTGACGAGCGATCGGCAGACGCCGTCGCGCTCGCCGGTCAGGCGTACGTTGCTTTCAGCCCCACTCCGCGAAGCCTCGCGCTGGCCGTCCTCGCGGGCCTGGTCGGCCTTGTCTTCGATGAAGGCCTGGCGGCCCCAGTCCTGGCTCTTCACCAGCTGGCGCAGCGCGTCGACATCGGGTGTGCCGAGGTTCTTGCTGCTTTCGATGCCGAGGCAACGGTTGGCGGCGATGAACTGCATGTCGCTGATGCGAACGGGGGCGGCGGATGCAACCGCGGCGCTGGCGCAGGCGGCGGCGATGGTGATGGCGGCGATGACGAAGCGCATGTGACTCTCCCTTGAAGAACGTGCCTGTTCATGCCGCCTTGGGGCGCCGGGAACTAATTAATTTGAGTACATATTGAACAATTAACTGACTGTAATGAATACACTGTCACGTAATCGTAATCCTTGCTTGCACCCGCGTAGGCGTCGTTGAACACGGGCTTCCGCTTGCGCCTTGTCATGAGCTGGGCCATCTGCGAGCGATGGACGACCCCCGCCCAACCATCGCGTCACCCTGCGTGAAGATCTGCCTGATCGACGGCGAGAGCGGGCTTTGCATGGGTTGCCAGCGAACCCTGGTGGAGGTGGCCGGCTGGTCACGGCTGAGCGATGCCGAGCGTGCGGAAATCATGTCCGCCCTGCCCGCACGGCGCGCCCGCATCCGCCCCGAGAAGCTGGCGATGTTCAGCTGAGCAGGCTCGTCCAAGCCTGATTCACGCGTTGCAAACCGCTGCCGGTCTAACTTGCCCGCAACGGCCGTCAGAAGCATGGCCGACAAGCAGCCCGGAAGGCGGCTAGATGGTGCGGTTCATGATGATCGGCGTGGTCGCCGCGGTGTGCGCCATGGGCGGCGCACGGCTGCTGACGGCCTACACCGCCAGGCAGGGCGCGCCGCCCCCCGCGGCTGCGGTGGCGACGCTTTCGCCCGACGCGTCACAGCCAGACCCGGCCTACCAATCCGGCGAGGCGTCGATCGCCAAGTCGAGCGACGGCCACTTCTGGGCCAACGCCGAGGTGGACGGCCATCCCGTGCGGTTCCTGGTCGACACCGGCGCGACGGCCGTGGCGTTGACCGCCGCCGATGCGCAAAATCTGGGCATAGACACGACGACGCTGGATTATCGCTACACCGTGATGACCGCCAACGGCGCGGCCAAGGCGGCCGAGGTGAAGCTGGGCGTGGTCTCGGTCGGCCGCGCCGACGTCTCGGACGTCCAGGCTTTCGTCATCGACAAGGGCCTGGAAACCTCGCTGCTCGGCATGAGCTATCTCGGCCGGCTCTCGAAATTCGAGGCCACTCAGGACGCCCTGGTGCTCAAGGCCTGATCGCACAAAATCGCGATCACGAAAAAGATACGTAGGCGGCGCGAGCGGTCTTGGTTATTCGCAAGGGCGTGGCTCAAACCCGGACGCAGCCTGCCTTGACAGATTCCTCGCTGGTCTCCAGCCGCGTCGCGCGTCGAACAGGCGCCTCCACGCGGCCGGTCCGCGCCTGGACCCCGCCCGAACGACCGCTCACACCGCGGCCAGGGGCGCTTCAGGCCATGGTGCGGCGGCTGGACGCCGTGATCCGCCGGCATGAAGGCTTCATCGAGTTCAGCACCAGCCCTACCTGCATGCTGCGGGTCGTGGTCACCCGCGCCGACAGCGAGATCAGACTCTCCGACGGGTCGGTGATCCACCCGGGCGAGCAGATCATCGACATCCATTTCTGGAACGAGCGCCTGCCGCAGGCGTCGGCCTGCCAGGGCCTGGGCTGGGGCGGCCGGTTCGGACGCGCGCTGATGCGCTCGTTCGTCGACCTGGCCTTGGCGATCGACGTCGACCCGAGACTGAAAGACGCCGTGGCGATCCGCGGCCGGCTGGCCTTCGCCGGCGCCCGCAACAGTGACGAGATGCACCGCTTCGGCGGCTGGTTCGGTTTCGAGGGCGCCGACTCCACCGGGCCGCTGCCGCTGAAGCGCCGCATCCACGACGCCGCCGAAGACCTCTGGCTGCTGGCCCTGACCTGGACCTTCAACCCCGGCTGCCTGCACAGCCGCCAGATGATCCGCCGCCGCGACGACCTGTGGATCTCGAAGGCCAAGCTGATCGAGCGCTACACCGGGCCCGCGTCGAAGCGCCGGGCGTCCTGAGGGCAAACACAGGCGCCGGACGTGGCGGCGGTCGCGGGCAGACGCAGGGCGGGCGGCGCTAGAACGTGAACGCCGCCGCCGGTTCGAAGCCGGCCATCAGCGGGGGGGCGCAGTCGAACAGGTCGCGGCGGCCGACGTCGCGTTCGGAGCGCAGGTAGAGCTCGGCGCGGCCGACCTGGCCATGGCGCTCGACCACGCCGAGCCGCCCGCCCGGCGCCAGCACATCGCACCACGCCGGCGGCACGGCGGTGACGGCGCCTTCGCACACCACCACGTCGTACGGCCCACCGGATCCAACCAGGCTGGGCGCGGTCAGGTCGCCCTCGTCCAGCCGCGTCACCTCCAGCCCCATCGCCGCCATCACCGCGGCGGCATAGGGCGCGCAGATCGCCAGCGCCCGCTCGCCGGCCTTGGGCCGCACCCCCTGCAGCAGCTTGGCCACATCGCGCGGCTTCAGCAACCAGCGCCCCGGCGCGTACTCCACCTCGGTGTCGGCGTAGGCGAGGTAGGCCTTCGCCGGCGGCAGCACCGCCTCGCGGGCCACCAGCCGCATGGCGTCCTGGATCGCATAGTCGGTGACGTCGCTGACGCGCACCTGGCTCTCCACCATCGTCGCCCGCTGGCTGCTGAAATCGCTGCTCATCCAACCCACCCGCGGACGTTCGCTAAAGAGAGTCCGGCTTATAGGGCGCGCCTCGATCTCCGCGCAATCCGCCCGGCCGCTCGGCAGCGTCTCGGTCTGGAATCCGCACCTTCGACAAACTTGGCGCCGGACCCTGGCTGGGCGTACAGTTCAGGGATGAAACCGACCCTCGTGATGCTCGTCACCGTCGCCGTGGTGGTGATCCTGACCGCGATTGCGGCGCACGTGTGGACCGACCGCCAGTCTCACCCCTACCTGATCGGCGTGGGGCTCGCCGGTGGCGCCGCGCTCGCCTACGCCGGCTTGCGGTGGAAGCGCGATACCCAGAACTCGTGACGGCGAGCCGCGCCGCGGCGATGCGGGCGGCGCGGCTGGCCGAGCGGCTGCGCCCTTCCCGCTTGCTTGCTGATCGCGGGGCCATCTGCTAGCTCACCGTGCGCTTCCAGGGCCTGGTGGCGGAGTGGTTACGCAACGGACTGCAAATCCGTCTACCCGAGTTCGATTCTCGGCCAGGCCTCCAATCCTTCAGCGATCCCGCCCCCACCCCCCCGCAAAGCCGCCTGGGGCGGTCGCTGGCGGCTGGCGCGCCTCGACCCGCCACGTGGGCCCAACCGAAAACGCTCGCCAAAAAACACCGCCTCAGGCGGCGATTTCGGAAGGCTGGGCCGAGCGCGGGATCTGCTTCTGGGCCGAGAGGCAGGCGAGCGGGACGTGTAGGTGAATATTGCTCCTGTCACCGTATTCCGGGCAATAGGCCCACACCTCGACCTCGGCCTTGCGCATCTGTTCGGCCAGCAGGTCGGCGTAGATCTCCTGGTCGCCATCCTCGAAGAAGATCGGCTCGCGCCGATTGCCCCGCGCCGTCACGTGATGCGGGCATTCAGGCACGACGATGCGGGCGAGGCGAGCCACACCGAAGCTGTAGCATGCGCGGAACAAAAGAGGAATAATGCTCCTGTCCCCTAATATCTCTTACCCGGCCTCGGCCCCGTGGTCGCGGCCGGCTGGCTGGCGGCGGCGGCCGTGGCGCGGTGGTGGCCGGCGCGGCCGGCGGCCTCGTGGGCGCCTTCACCCACGCCGGCGTCAGCCAGGAGGAAGCCGATTTCTACGCCGAGGCCGTGCGCCGCGGCGGCGCCCTGATGAGCGCCCAGGTGGCCGACGACAAGGTGGCCGCCGCCGAGCTGGCGCTGCAGGAAACGCCCTACGTAGACGCGGCCCGCCGCCGCCAGGCCTACCGCGACAGCGGCTGGACCGGCTTCGACGCCGCCGCGGCCGCCCTACAGCGTCGACGACATCCAGCGCGAACGCACGCTCTACGTCCGCTGACGGCGCACGGCGCCGCCCCGGCCCGGTTGGGTCGGAGCGGCGGTCCGGTTCGGGCGGTCCCTGCCCTAGACCGCCGCCAGGCCGCCAGGAGGAACGAAACGGGACTATTGCGCCTCTACGTTCGTTGCGCTGGCGCCGCCGCTAGCGCTCCCGGCCCATATCCACGTACAGCTGGACCCCTTCGCCCGGCTTCCGCCAGACGATCACCGGGACGGAGATCGCGCCGCCCGCCATGTCGACCTTGGCGCGCAGCACGTTTCCCCATTCCGGGCTGACGGCGTACTGACGCTCGGTCACCAGGCCCCCGCCGCGGGCGCCGAACGCGTGCAGCGCAGCCTCGCAGTGCGCGAATGCCGCACTGTCGGTGACGATCTCCTCGTCGGCGGCGGCGCGGGTTGGGGGGAACGGCGGCCTATCCATGGTCGGCTTCCTGGAGCACCTGGGTCAACAGCCGGCCTGCTGCGGCCCGCACCCCTCCACCTCCACCGCCATGTGCACGCCGGGGCCGGCGCCGGACCAGGCCGTGGCCAAAAGCGTTCCGGCGACGCCAGGATGGGCCACATTGACCTTCGCGCGCATCACCCGGCCCCATTGCTTGCTCAAAGAGTATCTACGTTCGACGATAGCGCCGTCGCCGTGGGACGCGAGTAC
>Ga0302314_10005060_pt1 | contig 24101 bp, 25 predicted proteins | sample III_Palsa_N2_3_FD_200533 | JGI IMG/M metagenome (GOLD analysis project Ga0302314, IMG submission 200533) | Peat permafrost microbial communities from Stordalen Mire near Abisko, Sweden - III_Palsa_N2_3 | ecosystem: Environmental > Terrestrial > Soil > Palsa > Peat permafrost | place: Sweden... | reverse complement strand
CCGCAAGGTCCTGAAGATCGCCAAGGAGCCGATCAGCCTCGAGACGCCGATCGGCGACGAGGAAGACAGCCATCTGGGCGATTTCATCGAGGACAAGAACGCGGTCCTGCCGTTGGACGCGGCGATCCAGGCCAACCTGCGCGAGACCACGACCCGGGTGCTGGCGTCGCTGACGCCACGCGAGGAGCGCGTGCTGCGCATGCGCTTCGGCATCGGCATGAACACCGACCACACCCTGGAGGAAGTCGGCCAGCAGTTCTCGGTGACCCGCGAACGCATCCGCCAGATCGAGGCGAAGGCGCTGCGCAAGCTGAAGCACCCGAGCCGGTCCAGGAAGCTCAGGAGCTTCCTCGATACTTGAGAGACCCTCCCCCACTCGTCATCCCCGGGCTTGACCCGGGGATCCACGTGGTGATGCAACGCGTTTGTTTCCCCAGCCTGCGCCGAACGGAGAGGCGTGGATGCCCGAGTCAAGCCCGGGCATGACGGTTGGGTTAGAACATTGGATATAGCCAAGGGCCGGTCGCAAGACCGGCCCTTCGTCTTTTCAGGGATGGTCACCGCCTCCGCGCCGTAGGATCTTCAACCAAGAACCTGCGGCACAAAGGGCAATTCATGGCGACGACGCTCGACTGGACGGAAATCGCCACTGCTGCGGCCGATCATTACGATAGCGATATGGTCGAGATTGCCGGCTTCATGGCACCGGCCGAGCCCGATGATGCCCACCGTTATTTCCTGCTGGTCGCCGAGCCGGTCTGCTGCATCGGCTGCTGGCCGAGCGATCCTTTGGCCGTGGTCGAGGTGTTTGCGGCCACGCCGGTGCCGGCCGAAGGCCGGGCAGTGCGGCTTCGCGGACGCTGGCGTCTGCTGACCGACGATCCCGCCGGCTGGCGCTATCAGCTGCGCGATGCCCGACTGATCGCGGTCGAGACGGCCGAACCCCTAGGCGTCTCCCGGCGCGGCCTGCTGGCCGCCGGCGCGGCTCTTGGGCTGGCCGCCTGCGTTCCCATTCCCATCGTCGCGCCGATGCCCGCGTCGGCGTCGCCGCAGCCGGTCCGAGGCCTGACCGCCGACCTGCACAGCCATGCCGGTCGCCTGATCATCACGCGCAACGAGGTCGAGCGGCCGTTCATCCCGGTGGCGGCGCCGATGCGGCGCGGCGGCATGGCCTTGGTCTGCCTGGCCGTGGTCGCCGATACGCCCGCGACCCATGTCGTGGACGGACGCATCCACGCCTGGCGGACGCCGGCGTCAGGCGAACTCTATGCATGGAGCCACCGCACCTTCGCCCGCGCCCATGAGCTGATTGCGACCCAAGGCCTGGCGGTCGTGACCGACCGGGCCTCGCTCGATGCCGCCAGCGGCGAGCACCCGTCGGTCGTGATCGCGGCCGAAGGGGCGGATTTTCTCGAAGGTCAGATCGAGCGGGTCGATGAGATCTATGAGCGATACCAGCTGCGCCACCTGCAGCTGACTCACTACCGGGTGAACGAGCTGGGCGATATCCAGACCGAGCCGCCGGTCCATGGCGGGTTGACCGATTTCGGCGCGGCGGTGATCCAGCGCTGCAATGCGCGCGGGCTGGTCGTCGACGTCGCCCACGGCACCTATGATCTGGTCAAACGCGCGGCGTCGGTCACGACCAAGCCACTGGTGCTGTCCCACACCTCGCTCGCGACCAAGCCGCTGTCCTGGACCCGGCGCATCACTCCCGACCATGCCCGCGTCATCGCCGGTACCGGCGGCGTCATCGGCGTCTGGCCGCCGATCGGCGAGTTTCCCGACCTGGCATCCCTGGCCCAGGGCATGGCCCGCATGGTCGATGTCGTCGGCGTCGATCACGTCGGGCTCGGCACCGACATGCTGGGCCTGCTGACGCCGGCCGTGTTCGCGAATTACGACCAGCTGCCCGACCTGGCCCAGGCGCTGGCCGATACGGGCTTCCACCCGGACGAGGTCGCCAAGATCCTGGGCGGCAACTACGTGCGGGTGTTTCGGGCGACGATCGCTTAGTCCGCCGCCTGCACGCATTTCGCGCTCGCGTCGCTGGCGCCGATGCCGGCGGCCAGGCTTTGGCACAGCGCGTGGGCCGCGACCGGCGGGGCGGTGATCAGAATCTGCAGGCCCTTGGCCGCGATCATGTCCTGCGATCCGGCCGTGGTCTGGCCCAGTTCCTTGGGCCGCGTATCGACGCAGCGCGCCTCGGCCAGGCTGCATTCCTTGCAGCTGGCCAGCATGACCGCGGTCGCGCGCTGGTTCGCGGCCTGGCAATCGGCCTCGCTCGGCGCTTGGTCTTGCAGGAAACTCAGCGTCACGCCCTCGGGCGCCGCGATCCGGGCCACCGGGAAATAGGGTGTCGGCCGCAGCGCCCAGACCAGACCCACGCCCAGGATGATGATCGCCGCCGCCGTCAGCAGTGCCGTGCGCCCCATGATGTCCCCCCTAATAGATCCCCGGCAGCAGTCGCGCCGTTTGTCGCGCGTAAGCGTCATATTCCGGAAAGCTGTCGCGCAACACGGTTTCCTCGAAGCCCAGGCGCCAGAGCTGGATGATGAAATGGCCGACCAGGATCGCCGTCGCCTCCCAGCTCATGAATTGCAGCCAGACACCCAGGATCGCGATCTCCTCGGCGGCATAGAGCGGGTGGCGGACGAAGCGATAGGGCCCGCTCATGACCAGCTTGCGCGCCTCGGGCATGATGCTGAGCGAGCGGCCGAGCGACATGACGGCCACGATCGAGATGTAATTGCCGATCAGGATCAGCGCGGCCGACGCGATATTGACGGCGATCGAGCCGGGCGTCCGGTCGAGCAGCACCATGGCCAGCGTCAGCGTGGCGCCCAGCAATGCCACCAGCCGCGGCAGCAGCCCGCGCGCCTTCGCGACCGGCCGGCGCCGGACCAGATGGAAGCCCATCAGCAGGGCCAGGAACAGGATGAGGGCGACGCGCGAGGCCAGCACGGTGCCGGTCGCGGCCGTCAGCGCGAACGGCGTCGGCAGGGCGGCGACCCAGGCCCTGAGGCCCCGGATCTCGCCGACGAGCGCGTAGCCGTTGTAGAGCAGGATCGGCAGCCGCATCAGCCAATCATAGGTCCGGCTGGCGCGGAACTGGGCGAGCGCGCCGTCCGCCTGGCCTGCCGTCACACTCTCTTCGACCACCCGTGCCACCCTCGACGTTGCCCGGCGACCCTAAACGATTGATCCGGGCCAAAGCTAGCAAGCTTCGATGACGGCGCGGTAAGCTCGCCCAAACTTCGCCCGAGGTGCCATGTCCCGCCGCCTGCCGCCGCTCGCCGCCCTTCGCGCCTTCGAGGCGGCCGGACGGCACTTGAGCTTCAGCAAGGCCGGCGAGGAGCTGTTGGTCAGCCAGAGTGCCGTCAGCCACCATATCCACACGCTGGAGACCAGCCTGGGCGTGCCCCTGTTCGTGCGCCGGACGCGGGCGGTCAGCCTGACGCCCGAGGGTGCCCGCTACCTGGCGACGGTCTCACAAGCGTTCGCGCTGCTGGTCGCCGGCACCGACGCGGTCGCGGCCAAGACCAAGGCGACGGTCCGGGTCAGCCTGCTCGCCTCGTTCGCGACCCACTGGCTGGTGCCGCGCCTGGGGCGCTTCCGCGCGCGCCATCCCGGCATCGATCTGGCGCTCGATCCCTCGGTCGGCGTCATCGATATCGAGGAGAGTGGCGCCGATCTCGCTATCCGCTACGGCCAGGGCCAATGGCCGGGCGTCGAGGCCGCGCTGCTGATGCCGGAGCGGATCTCGCCGGTCATGAGCCCGGCCTTGCTGGCGCGCGGTCCCAGGATCGACCGGGCCGAGGATCTGCTGGGCCACGATCTGCTGTTCTCCTATTCGCGCACCCTGTTCGAATGGGCCGCCTGGACCGAGGCCGCGGGCCTGGATCTGGCGACGGCGCGGCGGACGCTGCTGCATGATTACAGCATCGTGCTGCAGGCGGCGCTGGACGGGCAGGGCGTCTGCATGGGCCGGCAATGCCTGATCGGGGACAAGCTGGCGGCCGGACTGCTGGTGCAGCCGCTGGCGCTGTCGGTTCATGCCGGCATCGCCTGGTGGCTGGTGCTGCCGAAGCGCAAGCCGTCGCGGGCGGCGGCAGCCTTTCTCGACTGGCTGGTCGAGGAAGCGGCCATGGATCAATCAAACTCATCCATGGTCCGGCTGATATGAATTGGTCGGGCGGCCGCGCGATCGCTTAGCATCCGATCTCTCGTTTCGATGGATGGAGCCTTTGATGACCGACACGATCGCCGCCCGCCTCGCTAAGCTTGGCCACGCGTTGCCTGCGGCATCGAGCCCGGCCGCCAACTATGTGCCGGTGACGCGCATCGGCGCGCTCGCCTTCATCTCCGGCCAGGTCTCGGCCGGCATCGTCGGGCGCCTGGGCGACGATCTCAGCGTCGAGCAGGGCCAGGCCGCCGCCGCCGCCGCGGCGCTCGCCCTGCTGGCCCGGATCGACCAACTGGTCGAGGGCGATGGGAGCCGAGTGAAGCGCGTCGCGCGGCTCGGTATCTTCGTGGTGGCGACGCCGGAGTTCACCCAGCATCCGCTGGTCGGCAATGGCGCCTCGGACCTGATCGTGGCGGTGCTGGGCGACGCCGGGCGCCATGCCCGCACCACGGTCGGCGTCGCCTCGCTGCCGCGCGGTGCCGCGGTCGAGGTCGATGCGATCGTGGAACTGGTGGAGGCGGGATCATGACGCTCGATACCGCGCGGCTCCGCGCCGAGACGCCCGGCGCCGATCGGGTGCTGCATCTCAATCACGCCGGCAGTTCGCTGATGTCGGCCGCGACGATCGAGGCCGTTCACGCGCATCTCCGGCGCGAAGCCGAGGGCGGCTCGATGGAAGCCGGCAGCGCCGCCACCACGGCGCTCGAGCAGGTGCGGGCCGACGCGGCCCGACTGCTGGGGGCGACGGCCGACGAGATCGCCTTCACCGGCGGCAATTCAGACGGCTGGGGCCGGGCCTTCGCGGCACTCCGCCTGAAGCCGGGTGACAAGGTGCTGGTCAGCCGATCGGAATGGGGCGGCAATCTCGCCTGCCTGGAGCGGGCCGGCGTCGCGATCGAGACGGTGCCTGCGGACGATGATGGCCGGATCTCGCTGGCGGCGCTCGAAAACCGGCTCGACGATCGCGTGCGGCTGCTGGCCTTGACCTGGGCGCCGGCCAATGGCGGCCTGATCCAGCCAGCGGCGGCGGTCGGCCGGCTCGCCCGGGCGGCGGGCGTACCCTATTTCATCGATGCGGCCCAGGTGGTGGGCCAATTGCCGATCGACGTCCGCGCCGTTGGCTGCGACGTGCTGACGGCACCGGGCCGGAAGTCGCTGCGCGGCCCGCGCGGCACCGGGTTGCTGTTCGTGCGCCGGGATTTCCAGGACCGGCTCGATCCGGCCTTCGTCGACACCAGCTCGGCGCCGATCGGTCCCGGCGGGACGGTCTTGAGATCGGACGCGCGCCGGTTCGAATCAGCCGAGGGGCCGGCCGCCCTGCGCCTAGGCCTCGGCGTTGCCATTCGCCAGGCGCTGGATCTGGGGATCGAGAATATCCGTACGGCCATTGCCGCCAATGCCGACGCCTTGCGCGCGCGGCTGTCGGACCTAGCCGGCGTCACGCTGCGGGACTTGGGTATCGAACGCTCGGGGCTGGTGTCGTTCACGCTCGCCGGTCACGCTGGCGCCGAGGTGCAGGCCGCGATGGCCGCCCAAGGCATCAATCTCGGCTTCAACGGCCGGGCCTATACGCCGCTCGACATGGATGCCCGTGGCCTGACCGAAGTCCTGCGCGCCTCGGTCAGCTATCTGACGACCGAGGCGGAGCTCGACCGGCTCGTGGCCGCCCTGAGCCGGCTGGATGGCTGAAGCCCGTCCCCGGGGGCTTGCCTTTTGCCGTGCGCCTCGCGCAAACTCCGCCGCCCAAAAGGGGGTTTCCTAGCGCGGGCCCGTAGTTCAGTTGGTTAGAACGCGCCGCTCATAACGGTGTTGTCGTCGGTTCGAGTCCGGCCGGGCCTACCAACCCTCTTTCTGGGCGCTCTTACGGGGGATGCCGTACCTTGACCGGAATGCTGGACCCGTTGGATGCGGCATTGGCCGAGGCGATCGGGCATTTCCAGGCCGGTCGTCTGACCGAGGCGGCTTCGGTCGGGCAGCAGATCCTGGCGGTGCAGCCGAAGCTGGCTCAGGCACTGCACCTGTTGGGGGCGGTGGCGCTCCGGGGCGGCCAGGCGGGCGAGGCCGTCCGGCTGATCGGCCAGGCGATCGCCCTCGACGGCGGCATGGCCGTCTATCACAGCAGTCTGGGCCAGGCCCATCGGCTGCTGGGCGCCCGGCCCGAGGCGATCGCGTGCTACGAGCGCGCGCTGTCGATCAATCCGAATTTCGGGCCGGCCCAGGCCAATCTCGCCCAGGCGCTGGAGGCGTGCGGCCTGGATGTCGCGGTCGAGTATTACCGCCGCCTGGTCGCGACCCTGCCGGCTAATGCGATAGCCCGCGCCAATTTCGCCTATATGGTCGAGAAATCCGGCGAGACCGAAGCCGCGATCGAGATCTATCGCCAAGCGCTGGCGCTCGACCCGAACCAGCCGGTGGCACTGGGCAACCTGGGCGTGGCGCTGGCCGACCTCGGCCGGATCGACGAGGCGCTCGCTTGTTATCGCCAGGCGCTGGCCCTCGATCCGAACGACGCGTCCGCGCACAATGGCCTGGGCCTGACGCTGCTGTTGAAGGGCGAGTATGCCGCTGCCTGGCCGCATCACGAACATCGGCCGCGCGACTGGGGCGGCGAGTTCACCATTCCGCGCTGGCGGGGCGAGCCGCTCGACGGCCGGCGCATCCTGCTGCATGCCGAGCAGGGCATGGGCGACACGCTGCAGTTCGTCCGCTACGTGCCGATGGTAGCAAGCCACGGCGGCCGTGTCGTGCTGGCGACGGTACCGGCGCTGGCGCCTTTGTTCGCCGGGCTGCCGGGTGTCGAAGAGCTGGTGACCGGCCGGAAGCCGCCGGCCGATCTGGCCTGGCACTGTCCCTTGATGAGCCTGCCGCTCGCCTTCGGCACCACGCGCGAGACGATCCCCGGGCCCTGGCCCTATCTGCAGGCGCCGGCCGACCGGCTGGGGCCCTGGCGAGAGCGGGTCGGCGGCGATGGCCGGCTCAAGGTCGGCCTGGTCTGGAAGGGCCAGCCTAAGCTCCGGCGCGACCGCGCCCGATCCCTGCCGCCGGACGCGCTGGCGCCGCTCGCCGCCGCCGATGTCGCCTATTACGCGTTGCAAAAGACCGAGACCGAGACCGGCACCGCCGCCGCCGATCTGCCGGCGGCCCTCCAGGCGACCGACCTGGCCGATGGCTTCTCCGACTATGCCGAGACCGCGGCGGCGCTGATGGCGCTCGATCTGGTCATCACGGTCGATACGTCGGTCGCCCATCTGGCCGGCGCGCTGGGTAAACCGGTCTGGGTGCTGATCTCCAAGGTCCCCGACTGGCGCTGGGGTCTCGCCGGCCCCGACAGCGCCTGGTATCCGAGCGCCCGGCTGTTCCGGCAGTCCGAGGCGGGCGTGTGGGACGATGTCGTGGCCGATGTGCTGCGCGCGCTGGTGGAAAGAGTCTCGTGGTCCCCCGCCGGGTAGCGTGAACAGCGGGGCAGCCTGCACATCTTGCGCTTCCGCTTTGTTGCGATGCAGCATAAACTACGACGAATCACATTCTCGAAAGACGGCAAATGCGCCCGGTACCGTTCAAAGGCAATCTCATCGTCACCAACCTGCCCGACGATATGACCGCGCCAGCTCTGGCCGATCTGTTCGAGGATTATGGCGTGGTGATCGGTGCGGTGATCAAGCAGATCCCGGCCAATGCGGGACCGGCGACGATCGGGGTCGTGGCGCTGGCGCCGGACAATGCGGTCGAAAAGGCGATCAGTGCGGTCGACAAGTCGATGGTCGGCGAGCGCAAGATCAAGGTCGGCCGCGCCAAGCCGCAGGCGCCGCGCGCCAAGTCTGCCGCAAAACCGGCCCCGCGGCCTGTTTCCGCGCCGTCCGCTGCTCCGATTGTGGCGCCCAGGCCCTACGTCGCCGAGGCTTTCGATGGCAAAATGGACGCGCCTGCGACAAAAACCGCACGTCCGATCGTCGTTGAGTACAAAAATCGTCGGATTATTCGCCCATAAGGCTTATATCCGGGGCGGCCGATCCGGTTGGCAGCGTTTTTGCTGATGGATCGGCAGGTGGTTCGTTCGGCCAGACGCCGACGTGCCGCCGATCCGAGCCCTATTTTTGACTTCGAGACGGTTCAGCCTGCATGAGCGAAGACATTGAATTGTTGAAGGCCGCGCGCTCCCTCATCGAACAGTTCGGCAAGAAGGCCGCCGACCAAGCGCGCAAGCGGGCCGAGAACAGCAGCCTTGGCGGCAGTATGTCGGCAGCCCACCAGTGGGAACTGGTGGCCAAGAAAATCGAGGCGATGGCGCGCTAGTTGTGTTCCGGCATCAGGTAACGATGTCGAGCGTGTCCCGATCGAGCTTCTTGACCGTGCTCAGCACTTTGGCGTTGGCCTCATAGCTGATCTTGGCGGTGGCGACCGTGATGAGGTTCGTCGCGAGGTCGCCGTCGGAGCCCTGTAGTGCCTGGTTCACCTGCGTGGCGGCCGTCCCGATCTGACCCCCGGTCAGCGGCGGCGCGCCTGCGTTCGTCTGCGCGGTCGGCGTCAGTGCCGTCGAAGTCTGGGCGATATTGGTCGCGGCGGTCGCGATCTTGTTCTGCGCCGCCTCGATCCCGCTCAGCGCGTTCGCCGACGCGCCTGCCAACCCATCCACCATCGCTGTCTCCGTTCGTGCATCGCCATCATACGCCCGCGACGCGATTCTGGGTGGCGAAAATCGCCTGACCGACTTGGGCCCGAACCGGGCCAGGCTTATTTCCAGGATCTGGTGACTTCTGGAGGCGGTATGGACGAGCTTCTTCAACCGGTCGGGACCGGGCTGAAAGAGCAGGGCTTCGCATTCGTCGAGGCCGACGCGATGACGGCCATCCTCGCTCAAGCGGGGCTTGCCGGCTGGGTGCATTTCGCCGACAGCTGGAACGACCTCGGGCTCGATACCTATATGGCTGATGGCGGCCGCTACCGTCGGCGCCGCCATGCCGCGTTCGAGCTCACGTCCGCCGGCATCGCGCGCAAGCCGCATCAGCCGCATTATCAAAGCCGCGACTATAATCCGCTGAACGGCGGGCTCGCCCGCTGGTTCGAGCCGATTCGCGACGACGTCGCCGGCCATCCGGCGATGGTCGCCATCCTCAAGTCCTGCTTCGCCTTGTTCGACGGCATCACGCCGGCCGAGATCCGGCCCCCCGCCTGGCATGTCGAGGTGCATCAGTTCCGCATCGAGGCGCAGCCGGGCAAGGAAGGGCGGCCGACGCCTGAAGGGCTGCATCGCGACGGCGTCGACTGGGTGCTGGTGCTGCTGACGGCACGCGTCAACATCGCCAGCGGCATGACCACGATCCACGACATGGACCGGGCGCCGCTCGGCAGCTTCACCCTGACCCGGCCGCTCGATTCGGCCCTGGTCGACGATGGCCGGGTTTACCATGGCGTGACGCCGGTCGAACCGCTCGATCCGGCGCTGCCCGCCTATCGCGATGTTCTGGTGGTGACGTTCCGACACTAGGGCGCGACGACAGGTCGTCGGTTTCTTCCGACGACAGGTCCCCGGCTTGTTCCTGGGGAATTGACCGGAGCCGCGTTGCGTCAGACGAGAAGCTGACCGATGATGCAACCTCGTGCCCTTTTCCCCAGGTGTCCGATGTCGCTGTGTTGCAAAGGCTTTTCGTCCCGAGAGCTTGGTCTGCTGCTGGCGACGGCGTCGCTGCTGCTGGCGGCGCCCGCCTTGGCCGACACCGCCATCGATGCCGCGAAGAAGCCGCCGCTGTCGCCCGCGATCGCGCTGCCGACCCTGTCGCCGCTGGTGAAGAAGGTGATGCCCTCGGTCGTCAATATCGTGTCGGAAATCCCGGCCGAGGCAGTGAACGAGAGCGGCGAGACGGCTGCCGGCGGCGAGGGTGGCCAGGGCCAGACCCCGTTCGACGATTTCATGCGCCGCTATTTCGAGCAGCATGGCTTGCCGAGCCCCGTGCCGCCGAAGCCGGTGCCGGGCGCCAAGGGCGTGTCACTCGGGTCCGGCTTCATCATCGATCCGGCCGGCTATGTCGTCACCAACAACCACGTGATCGCGACCGCGACCAAGATCACCGTGGTGTTCCAGGATAATTCCAAGCATCCGGCGACCGTGGTCGGCGTCGATCCCAAGACCGATCTGGCGGTGATCAAGATCGCGACCAAGGCCAAGCTGCCGGCGCTGCAATGGGGCGACAGCGACAAGGTCGAGGTCGGCGACTGGGTCATGACCGTCGGCAACCCGTTCGGTCTGGGCGGCACGGTCACGACCGGCATCGTCTCGGCATTGGGCCGCGACATCCAGCACGGGCCATTCGACGATTTCCTGCAGATCGACGCGCCGATCAACCGCGGCAGTTCCGGTGGCCCGACCTTCGACACCTCGGGCCGGATCGTCGGCATCAACACAGCGATCTATTCGCCGTCCGGCGGCTCGGTCGGCATCGGCTTCGCCATTCCGTCCAGCATCGCGCGCCTGGTGGTGAAGCATCTGCAGGAGGAAGGCCACGCCAATCACGGCTATCTGGGCGTTACCGTCCAGGTCGTCGGGCCGGAGATCGCCGGTGCGCTGCATATGGACCCGGTCAATCCGCAGGGGCTGATCATCGTCGATGTCGCCAACGACAGTCCGGCGGCCGCGGCGGGCTTGCAGACCGGCGACGTCATCAAGACGGCTAACGGCAAGCCGGCGCTGGAGACGCACGACGTCTCGCGCATCGTCGGGGCTGCCCGGGTCGGCGACAAGCTGTCCCTCGCCATCGACCGCGACGGCACGCCGATGAAGATCGACGTGACCATCGGCAAGGCGACGCGGGTCGATCCGAATGCGGCCGGACAGCCGGTCGCCGCGACCGACGGCCCGACCCAAGCCAATTCGGCCCGAGGCATGTGGTTTACGGCGTTGAGTTCCGAGCTGCGCGACGAGAACGATCTGTCGCCCTCGGCCACGGGCGTCGTCATCGGCGGCATCGCCGACGACAGCCCGGCGCTCGCGATCGGGCTGCAGACGGGCGACGTCATCCTGTCGATCGCGCGCCTGCCGGTCGAAAGCCCGGCCGATGCCGCGCGCAAGCTGCAGCTCGTGGCGGCATCCGGCGACACGCTGATCCTGATCAATCGGCGCGGCACCCTGCAATTCATGGCGTTGCCGGCCGAAGCGAAGAAATAGCGGCGGGCGCCGTTCTTTATGTTGCGATGCCGTTCTACCTATCGAATTTTTATGCGGGTCTGATCCAGGGTGCGTCGCGCGCGCGATGCAACCCGGATGTCCGATGACCTCACTTTTGAACCTGCTGACGCCCGACCGGCTGATCGGCCGCTTGTCCGCCGCAACCAAGGCCGAGGCGTTGCGCGCCGTGGCCGAGCGTGCGGCCGCCGCGGTCGGCCTGCCCGAGGAAACGGTATTCCAGGCGCTGCGACGCCGCGAGGCCCTGGGATCGACCGCGATCGGCCATGGCGTGGCCATCCCCCATGCGGTTCTGCCGGCGCTCGATCACAGTTTCGCGCTGTTCGCGCTGACGGCAGCACCGATCCCGTTCGAGGCCTTGGACGGCCAGCCGGTTTCGGCGATCTTCCTGTTTCTGACGCCGCAGGACTGTGCCGCCGAGAGCACCCATCTGCTGGCCCAGGTCTGCCGCGCGCTACGCCACCCGACGGCCATCCCCCTGCTGCGACAGGCTGCGAGCCAGGGCACGCTGCATGACGCGCTGATCGGCCTGTTCGGCCCCCGGCAGGCGGCCTAAAGGCAACCAACGCGGTGCGCCGGTGGTTTGCTCACGAACCATCCGGGAGCGAGCCCTTGTCCATCCAGCACTTTCTATCGATCGCAGCGCTCGGCAGCCTGCTGATCCTCGGCGCCTGCCAGGAGCGGGTCGGCGAGCGCGAGGAGAGCCTCGGCCCCCATGTCCATCGCCTGACCGTCGATATCAACGGCGACGGACCGTCCGAGGCGCGGTTGGGCAATGCCGCCGATGCGGTCTGCCCGACCGGCTATATCCGCCAGAGCGACGAGACCATGCCGCCCGAAGCGCCGGCCTACCGGGTCTGGCTCGTGCGCTGCAAATAGCTAGTCTTCGAACGTGACGCCCTGCCAGCCGCCGCCCAGCGCCTTGAACAGGGCAATGACGTCCTGAACCTTGGCAAGCCGGCTCTGCGCCTCGACATCCTCGGCGGTGAAGGCGGCGCGCTCGCTGTCGAGCACCTTCAGGAAATCGGTCAGGCCGGCGCCATAGAGCCGGGTCGCCCGGTCGAGCGCCTGGTCGCTGTCGGATGCCGCTTCCTTGAGTGTGCTGTTGCGTTCGGTCTCAGTCGAGAAATTCACCAGCGCGTCCTCGACATCGCGGAAGGCGTTGCGCACGGTCTGCTCATAGGCGATGCGTGCGCTCTCGGCCGCGGCCTTGGCGCTCTCGATCTGGGCGTCGGTCTTGCCGCCGTCATAGATGAGCCCGCTCGCCTCGAGCCCCAGGTTCCAATCGAGGCTCTTGGCCAGCAGCAGGCTGCTGAGCGTCGCCGAGGTCGGATCGATCATCAACGGGATTTCGAAATGCGGGAACAGCGCCGCGGTGGCGACGCCGATCCGCGCGGTCGCGGCGGCATAACGCCGTTCGGCGCGCCTTATGTCCGGCCGGTTGGCCAGGGTTTCCGACGGCAGCGCCACCGGCAGATTGGCCGGCACTTCCATCAGCGCCGCGGGCTTGGACAATTCCGCCTCCAGATCGCCCGGGAAGCCGCCGACCAGCACGCCGATCGCGTGGCTGAGACGGGCGACCGAGGCCTTGAGCGGCGGCGGGGCGGAGCGGACATTGTTCCATTGCGCCCGCGCCTGGGCCACTTCCAGATCGGTGCCGAGCCCGCGCTGGAATTCCTGCTGGGTGAGATCCAGCCCCTTTCGCGCCGCCTCGATATTGCGCTCGGCGATGGCGAGCCGCAGCTGGCTCGTGCGCAGGCTGGCATAGTCGCCCGCGACCTCGGCCAACAGGCTGACCAGGATGGTCCGGCGATCCTCGATGGCGGCGCCGATCTCGGCATCGGCCGCTTCCTCGGCCCGCTTGGTGCCACCGAACACGTCGAGCTCCCACGATGCGTCGAAGCCCAGTTCCCAAGTGCGGTATTGGCCGATGCCGGGCGGATAATCGACGGTCGTGCTGGAATTGGATTGCAGCCGGGCGGCGGCGGCCTTGACCTGCGGATAGTCGACCGAGGCGGCGACGGCACGGCCGGCGCGCGCCTGGATCAGGCGCTGGCGCGCCAGCTTCAGATCGTCGTTGCCGGCGATCGCCTGGGCGATCAGCCGGTCGAGCAACGGGTCCTTGAACGCGGCCCACCAGTCCTTGAGCGCCGCATCGGCGGCGGCCTTGTCTACGGGCGACGGCTGCTGCTCGGTCCAGGTCGAGGGCACGTCCAGCTCATCGGGCTTATAGTCCGGTCCGACGGTGCAGGCGGCGGTCAGGCTGGCCAGCGTCAGGGCGGCGACGCGACGGCGCATGGTCACAACGCCCCTTCGAGCCATTGGCGCAAGCGGCCGACCGGCCCTGTGGACGGCGCGGTATCGACGCCGACCGAGATCGAGCAGGTGGTGCCGGCGGCCAGGATCACGCCGTCCGGGACCTGGTCGATATGGATGCGCACCGGAATGCGCTGGGCCAGCCGCACCCAGGTGAAGACCGGGTTGACGTCCTGCAGACCCAGCCCGTCCGGCGAGCTGTTGCGGTCGTTGATGCCGCGCGCGATCGTGTCGATATGGCCGGTCAGGATCGGCTGATAGCCCATCAGCTTAATCCGCGCCGGATCGCCCGGATGCATCTGGCCGAGCTTGGTTTCCTCGAAATAGCCGCTGATCCAGAAGGAATCCGCGTCGATCAGGGCGACCTTGGGCTGGCCGGCATTGGCATAGTCGCCGATGCGCAGGCGCAGGTTGGTGACATAGCCGTTGACCGGCGAGCGCAGCACCGAGCGTTCCAGATTGAGCTTGGCCAGGTCGAGCGCCGCCTGGGCCGCTTCCAGCTGGGCGCCGGCGACGTTGGCCGAGCTGCGCGTGCGCTCCTGCTCCTCGGCTGACACGACGCCGGTCAGGCCCTGACGGCGTCTGGCGTCGGATTCGCTGAGCTGCAGCTGCTGCTTGGCGCCATCGACCGAGGCCTGGGCGGACGCGATGGCGAGCTTGAAGCGCGCCGGGTCGATCACAAACAGGATGTCGCCCTTATGGATCAGCTGATTGTCCGCGACCGGCACGTCGACGATCGTGCCCGAGACCTCGGGCGCGATATCGACGACCTCGGCACGGACGCGGCCATCGCGGGTCCAGGGCGACAGCATGTAGCGCTGCCACAGCGCACCGACCAGCAGGACCGCGACCAGCAGCATGGCAAGCGTGAGGCCGACACGGATGAATTTGACCAGGATACGCATGAGGGCGTCCGTTACAGCAGGATGAGAAGCGAAAGGATCGATAGGTAGAGTGCGGTCTCGAACAGCGCCGGATGCCAGACCAGGCGCCAGAAGCCGAGCCGCGCCAGGATGGTGCGCAGCACCAGGAAGATCGGCAGGGTCACGATGGCGTAGAGCACGATCGGCGCCATGTAGATGCCGGCGACATTCAGCTCGGTAATCATGCTGCTTCCTTTGGCATCGGCAGATCGCCCGCGAAGAAGGCGCGATGGCGGGCCAGCAACAGGGCGATTTCATGATGAGCCGCCGCCGTGCGCATCAGGCTGGTCCGCTCGTCCTCGGCCAGATCCTCGCCCGATGCCGCCAGCAGCCGCAAGGCCGCTACCCCGGTCGCTTGCGCGGCGGCATCCGGGGCGACCGCCAGACCGCGAAGCGCGCGCCAGGCGGCGTCCACGTCGCGGGCGACATCGTCCGACAGGGTCAGGCTGCGCAGCATCAATTGGGCGCGCATCATCTCGCGGCCGATATGGATCGCGGCCATGCCGCCCTCGATCACGGCAGGCCGGTCGAGCGAGGTCGCGAGCCGCGTGCTGAGCCGCGACAGGCGGTCGTGCATCGTGGTTTCCCACATGGTGAGCGAGACCGGCGGACGGTGCCAATGGGCGAGGTCGCGCAGATCGACGCGCATCTGTCCGATCAGCCGGCGCACCTCGCGGGTGATGTTGAACGGCCAGACGGTGCGGAACACGAGCACACCGCACAGCGCGCCCAGAATGAAAGCGAAGACCGTGTTGAGCATCGCCGCCACGTCGTACTGCATCGGATTGCGGAAGCCGATGAAGGTCGTGAAGAAGATCAGGAACCCGGTGGCGGAGCCGGCGTGCTTGGGCAGGGTCGCATAGAGGCAGCCGACGATGATGAACGGCCCGAACACGATAACCAGCAGCGGAAAGCCATCGACGCGCGCCAGCAGGAAGAATTCGCAGATGACCGAGAGTACGCCGGCCAGCGCGATGCCGCGGCTGAATGCCATGCTGGCCTTTTCCGGATAGTCGGACGTGCCGAGCAGCGCGCAGACTGGCAGGACCGCCGCCAGCATCTGGGTGCCGGCCGACCAGGCGGTCGCGATCCAAAAAGTCCCGGCCAGCAGGGCCGCGATCGCCGCGCGCAAGCCGTTGATGGCGGCGGCCCGCTGGTCGCGGTGGTAGGAAACCGGCGTCACGCTGCGGCCGGTCTTGCCCTGGACGATGCCGGTCAGATGGTCGCGGGCGAATTGCAGCTGCTCGACGATGTCCTGCAGACGGGCGGCGAGCGCCAGGACGTCGAGGGTCTCGGGCGCGCATGTCAGCGCCAGATCGCTCGATAGGCCGGCGGCAACGTGGCGCGCGGCGGCGAGCGCCTGGGTGGTGGCGGGCGAGAGGAAGGCCTGCGTGCCGCACAGCGTCCGCAGCAGGTCGCGCACCATGTCGCGCAGCGGCGTGATCGCGGCTGCGACGTGGCCGTCGGGCGGCATTGTCGCGAGCGCGTCGCGGACGCTGGAGGCGAGCGTCACGATATTGATCAGGATCGAGACGTAGAGCCTGACCGCGGGTGCCTGCTGTGCTGTCTCCGCCGATTCATTGGCGGCCGCCAGGATCAGCGGATCGAGTGCCGTCAACCTGTCCGCAACTGCTTTGCGTCGTTGCGGCAAACCCGGTTCCAGATCCAGCGCCTGGGCTGCGAATTCCGCGGTGGCGGCGAGGGCGCCTTCGAGCGCGGGCTTCAGCCGGCGCTCGCCGACGTCGAGCACGATCAGGCTCTTGACCAGCGCCGTGCACAGGATGCCGACGGTCACAACCGCGATGCGGCCGGTCGCCAGGTCGAAGATCAGGTCCGGATTGTCCGCCGCCGGCAGGGCCACCAGGCTGATGGTGTAGCCAGCGAGCACGGCGGCGTAGGCGCGGAAATAGCGCAGCAGCGACGCGACATAGGTGCAGAGGCCGAGCCAGATCGCGAGCGACAGGATGAAGGCTGGCGGGCTCTGGGCGAAGCAGGCGATCAGCACGACCGAGATGACCAGGCCGACGAGCGTGCCGATGATGCGCCAGATGCCCTTGGACAGCACCATGCCCGGCAGCGGGCTGGACACGATCAGCACGGTCACGACCGACGAGCCGGGGCTGTCCAGCTCGAGCGCGAACGAGACATAGAGCGCCAGCATCGCCGCCGCGAGCGTGCTCAGCGCATGGTACCAGGCCTTGGCCGGAAAGCGCGGCAGCCAGGGTTTTCGGGCAGCGGGCAGGGCGACGTCGGTCGTCATGGCGATGCTTCAACCTGCAGGGCGGCGTCCAGATGGGCCAGCAGCCGGGTCGCGGCAGCCACATCCCGGACATCGGCACCAGCCAGCAGCCGGTCGGCAACCTGCTCGGTCACGGCCTTGACCTTGAGATAGGCGCGGCGGCCGCTCTCGGTCATGACCAGGCTTTTCGCCCGCCGATCGCCGCGGTCTTCCCGGCGCAGGATCAGCCCGTCCCGCTCCAGATTATCCAGCAGGCGGACGAGCGACGGCCCCTGGATGCCGAGCGCCTCGGCCAGCTCGGTCTGGCGGATGCCGTCGCCCAGGCGGCCCAGATGGAACAGCGGGCGCCAAGTCGCATCGGTCAGGCCATAGCCGGACAGTTCCTCGTCCAGCACCCGACGCCAGCGGCGCCCGAGTTGCACCAGTTGCACGCCGATCTGCCAGTTGGGCTGAGGCTCCGTCACAGGATCGCTCCATCTTGGATCGGCCCGATGCCGAACGACGGTTTATATAATTCATATCCTAATTATATGCATCCTATTGGATGCGGAGCTGACTTGCGCTTCAATCAGACACCGACGCCCCAGCGCTGGATCGTGACGCGCTCGATCAGCCGGAAGATCAGGCCCTCGATCAACAGGCCGATCGCGATGACGACCAATAATCCCGCGAAAACGCTGGCAATGTCGAGTTGATTGCGGTTCTCGTAGATGAACCAGCCGATGCCGCCGGAGCGTGACGAAACGCCGAACACCAGTTCGGCCGCGATCAGCGTGCGCCAGGCGAAGGCCCAGCCGATCTTGAGGCCGGACAGGATCGCCGGGAAGGCGGCCGGCACCAGGATCAGCGCCACATGGCGCCAGCCACGGATGCCCAGGTTCCAGCCGACCATGCGCAGCGTCTGGTTGACGGCACCGAAGCCGGCATAGGCATTGAGGCTGACCGACCAGAGCACCGAATGGACGATGACGAAAATCAGGCTGGGCCCGCCTAGGCCGAACCACAGCAGGGCCAGCGGCAGCAGCGCCACGGCCGGCAGCGGGTTGAACATGGCGGTGAGCGTCGAGAGGGCGGCACGCCCGACCAGGCTCGACATGGCGAGCGTGGTGAAGATCGCGGCCGCGGCCAGTCCAATCGCATAGCCCGCGACCAGGATGCGCAGGCTAGCGAAGATCCGCATCGGCAGCACGCCGCTGACCGTGGCGTCCCACAGGGCGGTGAGGGTTTCACCCAGCGTCGGAAACAGCAGGTCGTTGCTGATCCAGCGGCCATAACCCTCCCAAGCGAGCGCCAGCACGACCAGCACCATCAGGCGCCAAAAGCCCAGGCTGGTGCGCAACCGCTCGACCAGGCCGAGCGGCGTCGCCAGATCGGCGACTTCGGGCAGCAGGGTGGCCGGGATCTCCCGTTCCGGACGCTCAGCCGGCATGGGACAGCCTCGTTTCCATGATCAGGGTCTCGATGCGCTGCTTCAGATGTTCCTTGGCCGCTGGCGGGGCGTCGGGGCCGAGGCCCTGGAATTCGGCGCGGACCTGGCCCGGGTGCGCGCTCAGCACCAGAATGCGCGTGCCGATCAGCAGGGCCTCTTCGACCGAATGGGTGACGAACAGCACCGTCAGGTCCATGTCGAGGCTGAGGCTCAACAGCTCGCGTTGCATGGTGGCGCGGGTCAGCGCGTCGAGGGCGGCGAACGGCTCATCCATCAGCAGCATGGCCGGGCGCAGCGCCAGCGCGCGGGCAAGCGCGGCGCGCTGTTTCATGCCGCCGGACAAAGTGTGCGGATAGGCGCCGGCGAATTTGGTGAGGCCGACCCGGCCGATCATCTCGGTCGCCCGCGCCGCCGCCTCGGCGCGCGATAATCTTGCGGCGCGGCGGAGCGCCGAGACGACATTGCCGGCGACGGTCTGCCAGGGCAGCAACTGATCCAGATCCTGGAACACCATCATGCGGTCGGGGCCTGGCCGCGTGATCGGCGCACCAGCCAGCCGGATCGTACCGGCGCTGGGCTTGCCGAAGCCGGCGATCGCCTTCAGCAGGCTCGACTTGCCGCAGCCCGACGGCCCTAGAATGACGAAGCGGTCGCCGGTCATCACCTCGAAGCTGACATCATGCACCGCCGTGACCAGGCGACCCGGTACACGATATTGCAACGTCACCGCATCGACCGACAGCAGCGGGGTCGAACTCTGCATCAGCTACCCGCTCGATCGTGGATTTCAGGGAAGAACAGGTCTTTCCAGCTCATAGGCTGCACCTTGATGGCACCGGTCTTGTAGAGGAACTGCGCCATCTTGAACGTTTGCAGCGGCGTCGCGGTGAATTCGTTGGCGGGGTCGCGGATGATCCCCTCGACGAACGCCGGGGTCAGCTTGGAATTCTCGGACTTTATATAAAGCGCCGCCGCCGCGGTCGGATCGGCCTTGATCGCAGCCATGGCCCGATCGAGCGCCACCAGCACCGCGCCATAGGTCTTGGGATTGGCCGCGTGAAATTTTTCCGGGGCATAGAGCACGTTGAAGGTCGCCGGCCCACCCATCTGGTCGTAGTTGCTCAAGACTTTATGGATCTTGGGATTGGCCAGTTCCTGATTGGAAAAGGGCGGGCTGGTGAAATGAGCGTCGATCTCGCTGTTGCCGCCCAGCAGGGCCGCCGCCGCATCCGGATGCGCCATGCTGACGGTAATGTCGTCGAGCTTGTTCTGCTGGCCTGGGCCGAATGCCTGCTCCGCCGCCATCTGCAGCATGACCGCCTGGGCACCGATCTTGACCGCCGGCAAGGCGATCCGGTCCTTGTCGGTGAAATCGGCGAGCGTCTTGATGTTCGGGTTCGACGTGGTCAGCAGGTTCGGCATGGCGCCGAGTGCCGCGATGCCGGTCATCTTCAGCGACCCATGGGTCCGCGCCCAGACGATGATCATTGGGCCGACGCCGGCGGTGGCGATATCGAGGTTGCCCGAGATCAGCGCGTCGTTCATCGCGGCAGCGCCGCTGAACTGATCCCAGGTCACGGTCGGGCTGGGCAGGCCGGCCTCTATCGCGGCCTGCTCGACCAGGCGCCGCTCCTTCATGACGATCAGCGGCAGGTAGGAAATGCCGAACTGCTGGGCAATCCGGACCTCGCTCGTCTCGGCAGCCGCAGGGTGGATCGCGGTATAGCCCGCGCCCAGCACGAGCAGGGCGGCGATAGCGCGTCGTCGGTTCACCATAGACCCCCCTTCGTCGCTCGTGGCGGCGCCCTCGCGCGGCCGGCCTCCGGGGCATAAGGCAGGAAATTGTCGTTTTGATCAAGATGTTGGAGACGGCGCGCGCCGGCCCAGGGCGGTGCCGCCGAATGGGCCTGGATCGTCCGGGCAATAAAAAAGGGCGCCCCGCGAGGGGCGCCCTTTTCTCGGAGACCGGACCGATTAGTTGGTCGAAGTCGAGGTCGACGTGGTCGACGTGGACGTCGAGGTCGTCGGAGTCACACCGTTGTTGCTGCTGCCCGACGAAGCGGCGGCGGCCACGGCGGCGACGGCGACGACGCCAGCGCCGATCGCGGCGAGCGCACCGACCGACAGGCCAGCGACACCGGCGGTGCCAGCAGCGCCGGCGGCGGCCGGAGCAACAGCGGTGGTTTGAGCGACGGCGATACCGGTCGTGCTGACGAGCATGGCGCCGACGACGAGGGCGGTCAGAATCTTGTTGCGCATACGAAACTCCTGTCTTTGCTAGTTCGCTGGTCGACAGGCGTGGTGATGCCGGTAGAGCTCAGCCCTGTCGTTCAACGATAAAGTAGACGAGCTTGCTCCCGTTCGCCAGCCCTGAATCTCATTTTCCGGCGTGAATTTTTCAATGTTGCCCGGGGATTGTGGCTTTCATGCTGCAGTGCGGGGTCATTTCGCCGGGGTGCGTGTCTTGACCATCGCCATTCGCGCCAGGATGGCGGCATGGGACAGGATCCCGTTTTTCAGGCAGCGCAGCTCGAATTTTTCGTTGGGCGAATGGATGCGGTCGTCCTCCAGGCCGAAACCCAGCATGATCGATTCCAGGCCCAGCAGATCCTGCATCCAGCCGACGACCGGGATCGAGCCGCCGATGCCGGCCAGCACCGGCTCCTTGCCGTAAATCTGCTTCAACCCGGCTTTTGCCGCGTCCATATGCGGCGAATCGGTCGCGACGCTGATGCCGGGCGATTGGCCGAAGAAGCGAATGGTCCAGCGGCAGTCGGGCGGCGTACGCGCCTCGAAGAAGGATCGGATGCCGGCGACGACCCGCGCCGGATCCTGGGCCGCCACCAGTCGACAGCTGAGCTTGGCCGAGGCCTCGGACGCGATCACGGTCTTGGCGCCGGCGCCGGTATAACCGCCCCAGATGCCATTGATGTCGCAGGTCGGCCGCGACCAGAGCCGCTCCAGGATATGTCGCCCGCCTTCGCCGCTCGGCGTTTTCAGGCCGATCTCGTCCAGAAAACGCGCCTCGTCGAAGCCCAGATCCTTCCAGGCGGCGAGCTTGTCTTTCGGCACCTCGACCACATCGTCGTAGAAACCCGGAATCTGCACCTGGCCGCGATCATCCTGCAATTGCCCCAGCACTTTGGTCAGCGCGTTCAGCGGATTGATGGCAGCGCCACCATAAAGGCCGGAATGCAGATCGCGACTGGGGCCCTTGAGCGTGACCTCGGCATAGACCAGGCCGCGCAGCATGGTCGTGATCGCCGGCGTGTCGATGTCCCAGCTGTTGGTGTCGGTGACGATGGCGACGTCGGCCGCCGCCAACTCGGCATGATGGGCCTTGAGGAAATCCGGCAGCGACGGGCTGCCGGTCTCTTCCTCGCCCTCGACCATGACGGTGATCTGGACCGGCAGGGTGCCATGGACCTCGTGCCAGCCGCGGAACGCCTCAAGGAAGGTCATGACCTGCCCCTTGTCGTCGACCGCGCCGCGCGCGACCACGCGCGGGCCATGCTCGGCCTCGATGATCGTCGGTTCGAACGGCGGATGGTCCCAGAGCTCCAGCGGATCGGCCGGCTGCACGTCGTAGTGACCATAATAGAGGAGATGCGGGACCGCGCCGCCGGGACCTGGATGATGGGCGATCAGGACCGGATGGCCGGGCGTGTCGTGCAGCGTCGCCGTGAAGCCCAGCCCGGTCAATTGATCGGCCAGCCACTGGCCCGCGCGCCGGGTCTCGCCGGCATAGGCCGGGTCGGTCGAGATACTGGGGATGCGCAGGAACTCGATATAGCGGGCGACCGCCTGGTCAAAATCCTGTTCGAGATGGCGCAGGACTGAAGTTTCTTCGGACATCGACGGGTCCAGTTTGGTTGCGCGAAGTGCCACCATGCCGGAACCCGTCGATTGGGAGAAGAGGAAAGGGTTGCAATTCAAACAAACTTATTCGATATCTATCAAATTAGATATTGATCGAACGAGATTGCCATGTCCAGCCCCGCGCTCCCGACCCTGCTCGCCTTCTTCAAGGCGCTCGCCCATGAGAGCCGCCTTAAGATCGTGGGTCTGCTCGCCAGCCGGGAATTGAGCGGCCAGGAGCTGGCGGCGCTGCTGGCGCTGAAGGAGCCGACGGTGTCCCATCATCTGGCGATGCTGCGCGAGTTGGGGCTGGTCCGCCAACGGCTCGACGGCAATACCCATTGGTGGTCGCTCGACCTGGAGGCGCTGGTGGCGCTCAATCGCCGGATGGCGACCCGGGACGATGTCGCGGCCCTGGCCGGCGGCATCGAGCCCGATGCCTGGGACCGGCGCGTGCTGGACAATTTCCTCGGTGTCGACGAGCGGCTGAAGGAAATCCCGGCGAGCCGGAAAAAGCGCTGGGTCGTGCTGCGCTTCCTCGCCGAAAAGTTCGAGGCGGACCGGCGCTATCCGGAGGCGGAGCTGAACGAGATCCTGAAGCGCCATCATTGGGACAGCGCCACGCTCAGGCGCGAGATGGTGGGATATCGCATGATGGCGCGCGATCATGGCATCTATTGGCGGCTGCCCGAGGCGGAGTGGCAGCCGGCGTGATGCGACGTAATGGATGACCCGCGCCCCGGTCGGTTGCGTGCGCGCCGCCGGATGCGCTAGAAACGGCATCTGCGCGTGCGGCCCTGCCGCCGCCCCGAAATTCCGTCAATGACGCCCGTTCGTGAGTTTGGAGAGGTCGATGGCCGGCTATCAGTACGTCTATGTAATGAAGGGCTTGAACAAGACCTTCCCGGGCGGCAAGGAGATCCTCAAGGACGTCTGGCTGTCGTTCCTGCCGGGCGTGAAGATCGGCGTGCTCGGTCCGAACGGCGCCGGCAAGTCGACGCTGCTGAAGATCATGGCCGGCGTTGACAAGGAATATAACGGCGAGGCCTGGGCCGCCGACGGCATCAAGATCGGCTATCTGGCCCAGGAGCCGCAGCTGGATCCGACGCTCGACGTGCAGGGCAACGTCATGCTCGGCCTCAAGGGCACCAAGGACCTGCTGGAGCGGTTCGAGGCGGTCAGCGGCCGCTTCGCCGAAGAACTGACCGACGATGAGATGAACGATCTCATCATGGAGCAGGGCGAGCTGCAGGAGAAGATCGACGCGGTCAACGGCTGGGAACTCGATCGCACGGTCGAGATCGCCATGGACGCGCTCAACTGCCCGCCGGGCGATTCGGCCGTGGACAAGCTGTCGGGCGGTGAAAAGCGCCGGGTGGCGCTGTGCCGCCTGCTGCTCGAAAAGCCGGACATGCTGCTGCTCGACGAGCCGACCAACCATCTGGATGCGGCCTCGGTCGCCTGGCTGCAGCGCTACCTCAAAGACTTCGCCGGCACGGTCATCACCGTGACCCATGATCGCTATTTCCTGGACGATGTCGCGACCTGGATTCTGGAAGTCGACCGCGGCCGCACCTTCCCGCACGAGGGCAACTACACCTCATGGCTGGAAGAGAAGCAGAAGCGGCTGGAGATCGAGAACAAGACCGAAGTTGCCCGCCAGCGCACCATCGCGCGCGAACTGGAATGGGTCCGCGCCAGCCCGCGTGCGCGCCAGGCCAAGTCGAAGGCGCGTATCCAGGCGTTCGATGAATTGGTGGCGAATTCCAAGGAGAAGGCGCCCGACAGCGCCCAGATCGTGCTGCCGCCGGGTCCGCGCCTGGGCGATCTCGTCATCGAGGCCGGCCATCTCAACAAGAGCTTCGGCGACCGCATGCTGATCGAGGATCTGTCGTTCCGGCTGCCGCCGGGCGGCATCGTCGGCGTGATCGGCCCGAACGGCGCCGGCAAGACCACCTTGTTCCGCATGATCA